>Ga0134128_10006830_pt1 | contig 13801 bp, 8 predicted proteins | sample KB31754_FD_96462 | JGI IMG/M metagenome (GOLD analysis project Ga0134128, IMG submission 96462) | Terrestrial soil microbial communities with excess Nitrogen fertilizer from Kellogg Biological Station, Michigan, USA - KB3-175-4 | ecosystem: Environmental > Terrestrial > Soil > Unclassified ... | reverse complement strand
TCTGGTTCTGAGATCGTCGATCTTGCGGTCAGTTTTTGGAGCGCAAATTCGACCGAACGGCGCGTTCTGCCGATTCTTTTTGCGTTTCCCTCAGCGACTAGCCGAAGAATGAGGCGCAGCACCGCTGGGCCAATAGTCGCGCAAATCAATTTTCTCAGCGTCAATTGCCATTCGGGGTCTTTCGCCGACATTTCGCGGGCTAAAAGGGCAAGGATGAGATTGATAATCGTTCGGTAGCTCACCAAGACTTCCTTCATTTGCGCGATGTCCATTCCTTTCAGGAGTTCGCGGGTTTCTATTGATGAGAATGCATTTCCGACAAGGCGCGTAGCCCGCTGGATGAAACGTTCAGTTACTGCGAACGGTTCGCCAGGAAGCGATTTGTCTTTCCAAACGTGATTCATCCAGTGAGTGCCAGCCACAATGAAGGCGGCGAGAGTTTCGTCGCGAGGTCTGAAGTCCCGCGGCGCAAAAATGATCTTTAGACCGGCGAAAAGTGCAATGTCGATGTCGTCGGGCGTTAGACCGGGGATTGTCACACTTGCTGACAATCTTGTCGCCATTTCACGGAATGGATCGTTCGGGTCTTCGCCTGCTTCGGGCGCTAAGCTTTTATCCAATTCTAGCCGCGAGAGATGTTTGTTCCAGGCACGCTTGTACTCCGCTGGAGTTACATCGTAGCCAGCGACAGCCAGAGCAAGAAATATTGACTCTCTTTTCGCGTTTAGTGCGTAGGCGTCATAGACAAACTTCGCTTGTTCCAGCAGGTCCGGGTCCGTCCAATAGTATTGCTTGCCCTTTCCGAGACCGCGCCCTCGGTCTTTCATCGGTGGCAGGAGCTGTTTCGTGACCCAGCTAGAGACAAGACGCGACGATACCGGACGGTCGGATGCGCCCATCGCTAATCGTAGATCTAACTGAGAAATCATCGCTCTACTCTACAGCTCGCATTTCCCAAAAAGCGCTCATGACTCGAACTCGGCCTAATGCTCGTCGATGAGCGGCGACCACTTGGTTTCCCCATCGTCGGATCAACCAGGTGAGCGCCATGCAAACACACAACGACTGTCACGCCGATTGCGAGCAAACGCTCACCGATAGCGCGGATATCGTTAATGACGACAAGGAACCGAAATTATCACGAGGAATACCTTCGCCGCCTGGAGAGGGCGGCACTGCAAGGGCTGAGCAAAAGCCAAGCCCGAGGCCATGCCAAGATAGGGGAACGCCGCGTTTCAACGCGGGCTCCGCCCAAAGTACCCGACAAGCGTCTGCAGATCAGTCTTCACGGGCTCAAGTCGGGGGCAACGCTCTCGAAAGCGGCCCGCGAGGGCGGCATTTCGTCGGAGCGCCTCCGGCACTACGTGTCGGAACACAAGCTTGCGGCGAAGCGCGGAAAGCGCTGGATATTCCAGCAACGCAATCTGCGCTGGCAAGCGCTGATCTACACAGACGACCGAGCACAAATCGTGCTGGTGGCAAAGCCGAAAGAGATCTCAAAAATCGCGAAGTATCACAATGCGGTGAAGCGATTCTTGCGAACGAAACGGTCAGCGCCGCTCCAGCCGTACGTGGACATGACGATCACGGACGCGTCGCGTCATCGCTATGTCCTCGAAACAAATCCGAATGCGTTGCTTCGTCTGATCAACACAGGCGAACCAACGTTCGAGGAAATTTACAAACTCATACCCATCTAGGAGAACCAAAATGAACGACAAAGACAAAAACATGGAACGTCTTAAGCAGACGCGCCTGGAGAAGCTTGGTACCAACGATCCAGTGTGCACGATCTGCGCCAGACACGAATGGCCGATCTTCGAAGACCATCACGTCGGCGGTTGCAAATTTTGTGAATTGACAGTCGTGCATTGCAAAAACTGTCACGCCATCGCCAGCGTGATGACACTCAACCATCCGCGCCCGATAGCGGGAACACCAAGCATGGAAGAATGTATCGGGCGATTGCTGCTCGGGTTAGCGGACTTCTTCGAGCAACTGATCAAAACGCTCAGGACGTTCGGGGAATATCTGATCGGGCTCGCCAGGAGCAATCAGGATGGCTCGGTCGGTGATGCCGCCTAGTACGCGCAGCGGTTCGGGCAGTGACATTCCGCCGCCCGAACCGTTCCTCGTCGGCCTGAGGGCATATGTGCCTATCAAGAAGGGACGTTCGCGCAGTGATCGGTCCAGCGATCGACCTAGTAACTGGGCTCTGATCTTAGACTGCGAAAGCACCACCGATCCCTCGCAGCGGGTACGCTTTGGGGCCTACCAGGTTCGGAAGAACGGCGAGATCTATCGAGACCAGGACGGACCAGAGCACGGCATATTCTATGCCGACAACGATCCCGAAGCGATCAGTGAGCATGACCTTGAGCAGCTAGAACTTTATAGGGCTGCGCATGGTCTGAAGTTGATGACCGTCGATAAGTTTGTTGAGAAAATCTTCTTCCTCCTTGCTTACGACTTTCGCGCGACAATTGTTGGTCAAAATCTGCCATTCGATATTTCCCGACTCGCAATCGATCACGACAGCGCACGTGCGACGACGTACACACCGAAACCAACTCCTGAGCATCCGTCGCCTGAGAAGATCACCAATCGCACAATGTCGGGCGCGTTCACATTTGAGTTCAACACGAGCTATCCGATCGGCGTGCGCGTCAAACACCTGACAAGCAAGGATGCGCTCATCAATCTTGTAGGTCGCGCAGGCAAGTTCAAAGAAGACATCGAGAACAATGTCAAAGGCTGGCGATCCAAACGGTCGGGCTTTTTCGTTGATGTCAAAACACTAGCTGCGGCTCTAACGGGCCTTGAGGGGGGTGACCTCAGCCTGAAAGCGATCGCCAAGGAACTAAAGACACCACACCAAAAGCTCGACACTGAGGCTCACGGCCTGCCACTAACCCAGGACTACATCGGATATGGTGTCCAGGACGTCCAGGCCACCTGGGAGTGTTACGAGACGCTTTTGGCTCGCTATGGCGAGCATCAACTGACAACGCCGCTGCATGCGATCCACACAGAGGCCAGCGTCGGCAAAGCCTATCTGCGCGAGATGGGCGTCAAACCCTGGACGCAAGTGCAGCCTGATTTTCCGCCTGACATCATCGGCCACATCATGAGTGCGTATTTCGGCGGACGATCCGAGGTACATATTCGCCGCGACGTGACGCGGGTCCTCTACCACGACTTCCGCTCCCAATATCCCACAGTCTCCATATTGATGAGGCTCTGGCGGTGGGTCGCTAGCCAGGGCGTTGACTACTGCCATGACAAGGAAGGTGTGCGGGCGTTTCTGGAGCGCACTACCCTCGACAAATTGCAGAGGCCCGAGACGTGGCCTTTGTTGACTGCGCTGGTCAGGGTCAGTCCCAATGCTGACATTTTCCCGGCACGGGCCGATTACGACAAGGGTGGTTCATATCGTCTGGCCGTCAACTATGTCAGCAGCGACGGCTCTCACTGGTTCACGCTGGCCGATTGCGTCGCATCAAAGCTGTTGACTGGGCGTGTACCCGAAATCGTCGATGCAATTCGTTTCACGCCACGCGAGATGCAGGACGGACTCAAACCCATCAAGATCATGGGGAAGGACGACTACTTGATCGATCCGCGCGAGGACAACTTTTATGCGCGGCTGATCGATCTGCGCAGTGAGGTGCGCCGGAAAATCGCCGCTTCCGACGAAGAAGCCGTCTCTTTGGATTTGGCGCAGTTGTCCCTCAAGAAGATCGCCAACGCGACGAGCTACGGAATCTTTATCGAAATGATCGTCGACAGCTTAAAGAAGAAGGAGACCGCGGTCCGTTACGGATTTGAAGACGACCCGGCCCAAATCATCATCACAAAGGGAGAGCGGACGGGTGAGTTTTTTCATCCTTTGCTCGGCGTGTTCACGACCAGCGCGCCACGACTGATGCTTGCCATCGCCGAGTGCCGCGCCCGCGAGGAGGGTTTGGATTGGGCCTTCTGCGACACCGACAGCATGGCCATCGCAAAACCCGCAGAAATGGCGGAAAAGGAGTTTGTGGCGCGGGCTAGTCGGGTCTGCGAGTGGTTCACGCCGCTCAATCCCTACACCGACGAAGGCCCGTTGCTCCGGCTCGAAGATGACAACTTCGCGCTGAAGGACGGCAAGAAGACTGATCAGATTCAACCGTTGTACGCCTACGCCATATCAGCCAAGCGGTACGTGCTCTTCAACTTGGACAGTCAGGGTCGGCCCATTATTCGCAAAGCGCTGGCGCACGGACTCGGTCATCTGAAGCAACCAATCGAAAATCCCAAACCCGTACGCGGTATCCCCGAACCGGCGCTGGACCTTTCGAAGATTGGTGTAACCCGATGGCAGTACGACTTTTGGTACCGCATCCTCGAATCGGCGCTGTTTGGCGACCCGAACGTCGTGAAGTGCAAAGACATTCCAGGTTTCAATCGACCGGCAGCAAGCCAATACGCCGCCACGACACCGCAGTTGCTCCGGAAGTGGTTCAAAAAGTACAATGCAAACCGGCCGTACACCCGCCAGGTGAGACCGTTCAACTTCCTATTGTCATTCCAACCGCGAACTAAGAGCCCGATTGTTGCGCTCAAAGAACAGAAACCGCTCTCGAAGCGCGCCGCTCAGAAGAGGTTGCTAGAACTGCCACGCCCGATCGCCCCGCTCGACAAGGATCTGTCAAAGGCTGCGGACAATTGCTTCGATCGACTGACCGGTACCCCAATGTCACCGGGTGACTTGAAGACCTATGCCGATGCTCTTGAATATTATCACATTCATCCAGAATCGAAGTTCCTGAACGGCGACTATTTAGATCGCGGACCGACACGTCGTCGTCATGTCTTCATTGTTAGCCGGGAAGTGCAACACATTGGCAAAGAGGCCGACCGTCTTGAAGAGCGCGTCTACCTGTTCGAGGACGACGACGCTGTCATTGACTACGGCAAAAGTCAGTTTGCGAGGCATGACAACCTCGAAGCCCTATGTCAAGCGTGCAAGCGGTTTACGATTTCGGCGGTTGCGCGAGCGTCGGGAGTGTCGCGAAAAGAGATCACTCGAATATTGGCGGGAAAGGTTGTGCCAACAAATAGGACGTGGGCATTGCTGGCGAAAGGTATCGCGTCACTAAACCAATTCAGAACATAAAACCCTACAAGCGATAAATACATGGCGGTCGCACGTGGACGACATTATTCGCGTTTAGTTGACGCGACGACGCGCAGTCTAAGATGGGTGCCCGGTATTCGTCGGTCGACCCCTTCCAGCTAGTGCAATCGGCGTACGTGCGTGAAATATCTCGTTCTACGTTATTGCCGTAGTCCATCTCATGCGCGCCCTGGCGCGCCCGATTGCAATCTTTCGGCAGGCCGTATTTGGCCAATGCCGCGCGCCTTGCTCGTCTACCGAAGTGCGGACATAGAATGATGCGCTATCCTCGACTAGCGACAAGATGCAGACGACTATCAAGACGCTCGCGGCGTCGAAATGATTGACACCGGAACGCTAGGTTCACATTTTGGGATACCAATGCAAAACAAGCTCCTGACGGTTTCTACATTGGGAAATTTAAGCAGCTTTTCGGCAACAAATTGTTGGAGAGTTGTCAAATCCTTGGTGAGGCACTTCAGCAAGAAATCGGTGGCGCCCGAGAGAGCGTAGCATTCACGCACCGTTGCCCAGGCCCGTACTGCGGATTGAAAGTCCTTGACATCCTTGTTGGCCTGAGTCGCTAAGCCTACAAGCACAAAGGCTAACACCTGAAATCCGAATTTCTGTGGATCGAGCGTTGCTGAGTATCCAAGAATGAATCCTTCTTGTTCCAACGCCTTTGTGCGACGTAACGCCGGCGAAGGCGTGAGGCCCGTCCGCAAGGCCAGAGCGTTGTTTGGAATCCGGCCTTCTTCCTGGAGCACTTGCAGTATGCGGATGTCTGTCTCGTCAAGTTTGTGCTTCCGAATTAAGGGAAGATTGTCAGCCTCCATTGGGTAGACGTCGATCCATGCGCGCCCATCGCAAGTTCCGCCTTCATTGAGCAAAGGGCGCTGTCTCATTCGCTATGACGCATAACACCAGCGTTTCCCCCAACGCAGCGACTCTGTGAGTTATTGGTCCTCAAGTCTTCTTCAGCCAATCCAACGCTTCGATCTTTTCGACTTGTTGCTCTACGTCAGCCGCCGCTCGCGTTAACAGTTCTGCGTAGCCAGGCAGCGCAGCTTCACTTGCTCGCTGACGCAGCTTTTTTGCCAGCTGTCTCAGTTCTTGAGCTTCGGATATCGGCCGTTTATCCACGTGAGGGAGTTTGTTCCTTCCGCGAAACCGTCCCGTAGCAGGGAAGTCCACCCGTTTTAGAAATTGAGCCGCTGCCAGGACCAGACAGCGGCTCAAGGTGGGAGTGAAATGTAAAGCACCGAGGGATCGGTCACTTCGTTTTCATACGACGAACGGGCGGAGCAAATCCCCAATTGAACTCGACGCGATCCGTTCTTATTCCATCAAGCCGCAGTAGACTTTCACGATACCGGATTGTTAGAACCGATACGTCACAGTTCTAATAGGTTGAACCGTTAGATCCCACTGGTAGGCCGGTGCAGAAGCACGATCTTGACCGCTGGTTTATCACCCAGGTGCTTCCGCTGGAGCCCGTTCTCATGCGTTTTTTGCGTCGAAATTGGCGCGATTCCTCGGAAATCGCCGACCTACGCCAGGAAGTCTATGCGCGAACCTATGAGTCGGCGGCCAAAGGCCTTCCCACGCTGGTTAAGCCATTCATTTTCATGATCGCGCGCAATTTGATGATCGACCATCTGCGACGGCGACAAGTAGTTTCCATCGACAGTATTGCGGATTTGGAGGCGCTAAACGTCCCAACAGAGGAAGTCGATGTAGAGCGCCAGGTTTCGGCGCGTGAGGAACTAAGAATGCTGCAGCGTGCGCTGAACAATGTCCCACCTCGTGCGCGCGATGTTATTGTGCTGCGTAAGGTTGAAGGCTTGTCGCAGCGCGAAGTGGCAAACCGTATGGGCGTTACGGAAGATACGGTCGAACGGCAGTTGAGCAATGGAGTGCGGTTTCTCGCTGAAGCTCTGCTAGATACCGATATCGCGACCGGACGAGCCGGAATGGCCATTCGCGCTCGCAAGAAGGCTGAGGAAGAGTGACCGACGACGTCGAAAATCGAGCCGCCCAGTGGGTCGTAAATGAAGATTCGTCGGCGTGGACAGCCGCCGACGAGGCTGCGCTCGACAATTGGTTAAACGAGTCGACGCTTAATCGAGTGGCATACCTTCGCCTAAGATCTGCCTGGAAGCGCGCCGACCGACTCGCGGCCTTACGGATGGCGCCCGTTGTACCAACGCGTACTTACCGCGGCTCGTTGTTGCTCGCTGCCAGCTTGGTCGCGGCAGCAATTGTAGCTGTCGCCTCTTTATATGCGCTTTGGCCGCGCAACGTGTACGAGACTCCGGTTGGCGGGCGCCGAACCATCGATCTTGCAGACGGCTCAGTCATGGAGCTCAACACAAATACGCGCGTGCATACGGAAGTTACGGATAGGGAACGCAAAGTTGTCTTGGAGCAGGGCGAGGCCTATTTTCAAGTTGTGCACGACGCTTCTAGACCCTTTGTTGTGCTGGCGGCCAACCGACGTATCACTGATTTGGGAACAAAATTTTCTGTTCGGCGGGATGGTGATCGTGTCGAAGTGACGGTGAGCGAGGGTCACGTACGAGTCGATAATATGGATAGACCTCGTGTTTCTCCACCAGTGTTGGCCCAAAGGGACGTGCAGGTCCTGGCATCTGCAAATTCCACGCTTGTCACAGAAAGGACTCCTACTGAGATAGGCGATGCGCTGGGTTGGCGAAGAGGGATTTTGATCTTCCATCAGGAAGCGCTAGGCGACGCGATCGCGGAATTCAATCGGTACAACACCAAAAAGCTTGTTGTCGTAGGCAAATCGCTGTCGCAAACCCGCATCGGCGGTAGTTTCGAGGCATCTAACATAGAAGCGTTTGCAAGGCTTTTGCGTGATGGCTTTGGATTTAGAGTTGAGGAAACTGATAGCGAAGTCAGGATTTCAGAATAGCTGTACCGGAATGTGACGTTTGCTTCGTCTGACTGTCATGCGGTCATCATGGCTACATGAGGGGGACAGGTATGCGTTTCTTATCTCGGGTAAAGTCGGTTTTTCTGGGGACTGCGTGTGCGATCGCGATCACTACTGCGGTGCTCGCGCAAACCAAGACTTTCGATATTCCAGCCGGGGATTTAAAGACAGCATTAGACGATTATATCAGGCAGTCTGGTGTGCAGCTCATTTACCGAGTCGACGAAATTCGCGGACTGTCGACACATGGTGCACATGGCCCAATCGCCCCTGATGAGGCACTCCAACAACTCCTCCAAGGGACTGGCTTAGTCGAACATCACGACACCAGCGGGGCCATCGTTGTTTCGCGCGAGGTGCCACCAAAAAACGTTCAAGCCGCCTCAAGTGGGGCGGCTGAGTTTGTCGTAGTGACTGGCACTCGTATTCCCGTATCGGGCGAGAACAGCACACATGATGTGAAAACCTTTGACCGAAAAGCGGTCGAGCAAAGCGGACAGAATACAGTTTCAGGATTTTTGAACACACTTCCCAGCGTTTCGGTCTCGAGCGTCGACACAGGGTTCGGAAACTTCGGAGCTGCTACGACGGTAAATCTTCGCGGCCTACCAGTCGGGACAACCTTGGTGTTGGTGAACGGTCGGCGCGTGCAGGGAGCCAGCGCTACTTCATACTATCAAAACGATTTTTTTGACCTCAACAATATTCCTATTGGCGCTGTCGATAGGATAGAGGTCGTGGCGGACGGCTCGTCGGCAATTTATGGTTCGGACGCGATCGCCGGTGTCGTGAATATTATCTTGAGAAATGACATCGAAGGATTAGAGGTCAATTCCGAATACGGGTGGGCGGATGGAACTGACGAAACAAACTCTACGGTTGCCCTTGGTCATATCTGGGACAAAGGGTCTTTCGCTGTCATCGGCAGCTATCAGACCCGCAGCGCGTTGGTAACTGACGAACGACGGGTCTCTGCGAGCAACGATTTCACTGATATCGGTGGTCCGAACAACAACTTTCCGCTTTGCTTCCCCGGTAACATTTTCTCGACTAATGGCAGTCCACTTCCTGGTGCTCCCAGTGGCAGCAATGCGACTTTCGCGTCAGTGTCTCCCAACGGACCGTCGTCGGGGCGACCCTCGCTCTCCGATTTCAACTACGGCATCTTAAACACTTGCCCAATAACAATCGGATGGTCGACGATTCCGGCGACTCAGCGCGTCGGCATACTCGCCCAGGCCAACTACGACATCTCAGACTCCGCCAGCCTCTTTGCTGAATTTATGTATACAAACATCCATGAAGTGCAAAGTCAGGGACACGAGGCCTATCTCTTTGGAGTTCCGGGGTTCCAAAGTTTTACAGTTGCTGCAAGCAACCCGTTCAATCCCTTTGGAGAAACGGTCGGCATTGCGCGTGAACTCGAGACGCTCGACGTCAACATCACAACTAATACGTCCTTTTACCGCGGCGTCATGGGCGCTCGAGGGCAGATTGCTGACGCATGGAGTTGGGAGCTTTCCGCTTCGGGCTCGGCGGATCGGACCACCATCGAATACCCCAACATATTCTTGAATTTTGCAGCCCTGCAGGCGGCGCTCAACTCCTCGGATCCCGCCACCGCGTTGAATCCATTTGTTGCCGGCCCCCTCGGAGATCAACGAGAGTTACAATCGTTTTTCTCAAGTGGTCGCACCCAGTTCTATGGAAATGACGAGACTGTTGAAGGGTTCTTACGTGGCACTCTTGCGAACCTACCGGCAGGGCCGGTGCAAACGGTTTTTGGCGCTGAATTTGATCACAATAGCGTTTATCCAGATTATGTGAATTTTCAAGGATATGCGCCTAACACCAAATTCAATTTCAGCCGCACCAACTTCGCGATTTATGGCGAGACTCGCATACCTCTTCTGTCAAGTGATGCGCGCATCGACAATTCGGACATACTAAGCATCTCGCTAGCTGGAAGATACGACCACTATAGCGATTTTGGGGGCACCCTTAATCCTCAAGTGGGCGGTGAGTTTAGCCCTTTCGAGGGACTGCGTCTTAGAGCGACTTATTCCACGTCCTTTAAAGCGCCCACGTTGACCCAACTTCACAATCCCCCGCTCACGACACCGAATTTTCACCTTACGGATCCTAGTTCTGGTGCCGACGTCTTAGCGACAGTTACAAGTGGCGGAAATCCAAATTTGAAACCGCTCGAAGGACGCTCGTACACATTTGGAGGAACTTGGTCGTCTGCGAGCATTCCGGGGTTGAGATTGTCGCTAGCCGGATGGAGCATAACGGAAGACAATTACATCCAATCCGTGACGCCACAGTTCATCGTGAATAACGAAGCGCTATTCCCTGGTCGTGTGACTCGAAATTCAAGTGGAACGATCATTGCAGTCAACGACGTGATTATCAACTTCGGAAAAATTCAGGTGGCGGGGCTAGATTACCAAATCTCGTATGACATAGACACTGACGTCGGTAAATTTGCTTCATCGCTGGCAGCAACTCAAACCTATCAGTATGAGTCACAATTGGTTCCAAATGCGCCTTCTGTCAGCGGATTGAGTCGTGCGCAAGATAGCGGCAACTGGGCGCCCCGCTGGAAAGGAACGGCATCCCTCACTTGGGAAAGAGGGCCATTCGAGATAGGCGCCGATGCGCGATATGTTGGTTCCTATTCCGACTACGATAGTGCACGCCGGATTGGAGACTTTTGGCTATTCGACGCGAACAGCAAGTACCAAATCGGAAACGACCTCGATTTTGAGGACCAGATTCTCAAGAACACCTATTTGGAAGTGGGCGGCGTCAATCTATTCAACAATCTACCACAGCGATCTCTCTACAATTTCGGGTTTGCGGGCTACGACGCCACTCAGGCCGACATTCGAGGCCAGTTCATTTACATTAGGATCGGGACCAAGTCTTAGCCACCCATCACCGATCTATCTTGTGAGAGTGATCTGTGAAGTATCTAACGCGAGCAGTGTTGGTGCTAGTTCTTGGCCTGTTAGGCGCCAGCTCGCTCCCGTCACAAGCGGGTCAGACCAAACGCCCATTTACAGTTCAGGACGGTCTCGCTTTTTCCAACTTTGGAGTTGATCCCGATAGTGCGAAGCCGAGCACTATTGTCGATTCTCCTCAACGGAATTTCTTTGCCTTTGTCACAACAAAAGGCTTGCTCGCGTCGAACAACAATGAATCTACGCTCTGGTTGTTAAGCCGGAACGAAATTAAGAGCTGGCTGAGTCTCGGTGCCAGATCAAGTGGGCCCACGCCTCGCAAGATCGCCGAAGTGTCGGCATCTGCAGCATCGGACGGATTTGCTGTCGGTTCTCGTGATACCATAACGGATGTTCGCTGGCTTCCCGACGAGCGATCTCTCACCTTTCTGGGCCGCACCGAACATGGAGGTCACGCGGTGTATCTTGTCGAACTTGCGCACGGGAATCCCCGACAACTCACACCAAATGACAAAGATGTCATCAGTTATAGTTACGCGCCAAACACCGATACCTTGCTGTTTTCCGCGACGTCAATAGTTACAGACGAGGACTTCTACCAGGCAGGGGGGTCTACGTTGCCATTTGCACAGGTTGGTCCGGGAGTGTCAGAGATGGACATGATCTTCCCAAACTGGGCGCAAGTTCGGAGCGGCTCTAGTGTCCACAACCTTTGGATTGTTCAACAGGGATCAACTAAACCGGTCTTAGATCCCGACACAACCGAGCCACTTCGATTAGAACTTGGCTTCCCACTTGCACGAATCCTCTCGCTCTCTCCGTCAGGCAAATATGCAATTGCAGTTAGGCCTATCAATATCGTGCCACAAGAATGGCAGAAATACCTCCCCGCAAGTCCCGAGATGAAATTCAAAGCCGGTGAGGCAGATCCCGCCCATAACATTTTGACCCCCACTCAACTGATACTGATCGATGTCAAGGATGGCAGTATCCACCCGCTTGTAAACGCGCCATTAGGTTGGGGTGCCGGCTACTTTCTAGATCGGACTGTGATGGCCTGGTCGACAGACGAAGAAGTCGTTGCGGTTTCAAACGTATTCTATCCACCGCAGGCTGGCGGACGACTTTTCTTTTCGCGTCCATGCATTTTGGTCGTTGCGTTGAAGGGCCGCCAAGTGACATGCGTGAGGGAATTTAAGAGTGGCGGTTACGGCAGCGGCTGGCCCGCTACAATGCCCCACTTTATCTCCCATATGTCTTGGTTCGGCGCGGATTCGGCCAAGCTGACAGTTACGTTTGGTAGCTATTTGAATGACGAAGATACGTTGACAGAAACGTTCCAACGGCAAGGCAAAGCTTGGACTGCAGCCGACTCAATACCAAGCGTCGCCACCGACAACGAACTAAGAGTTCGACTTGATCAAAGCATAGACAGTCCTCCCGCAGTGGCTGTGCGATTGAGTTCAGGAACGACGTGGCAAAGACTATGGGATCCGAACCCCCAACTTGGGACAGTGGCCCTTGGTCACGCAACTGAGTTTCAATGGAAAGATGACACCGGGCATGCTTGGTCGGGGGGGCTTGTGAAACCAGTAGGATTTACGCCTGGGCATCGGTATCCGCTGGTCATACAGACTCACGGATTCGACAAGAACCGATATCTTTTGGATGGATTTGAGAGCACTGCGAACGCGGCCCGCGCTCTCGCCGGGCGTGGCTTCGTAGTGCTGCAGGTGGCGGAATCCGGTACGGCCCCTATGGCGACACCGTCCGAGGCAGAACTCGATGGTCGGCGGGGATATGACGCCGCAATTAAGCGTCTTTCCTCCGACGGTTTAATTGATCGACACCGCGTCGGAATTGTTGGATTCAGCCGCACCGGATGGTACGTGCTGCATTCCCTGGTCACATCTCCGCAGACATTCCGGGCCTCAATTTTGGCTGACCCCGTCACAGAAACGTTGGGTCAATATTTTACAACCGCAGATGAGTACGGCGGAGCGGAATCTCTCATGTGGTCAAACTCGATCGGCGCAAAACCCTTTGGATCGGGACTACAGATATGGCTCAAGTCGTCGCCAGGATTTCAGACCGATAAGATCATGACCCCAATCTTGATCCAAATAAATTCGGCCCGGACAGTACCGACTGTATGGGATCTCTATGCGATGTTGAGACTTCAGGAGAAACCTGTCGATCTCCTCTACTTGCGGAACGCCAATCATGTATTAAACAGACCATTGGAAATGTTCGTGTCCCAGGAAATGGCCGTCGATTGGTTTGATTTTTGGTTGAACCGACACATAGATCCTAATCCTGCGAAGCGTTCACAGTATGCGCGCTGGGAGGGATTGTGCGATCTGGCAATTAAGCAGGGCGGCAAAGACCAGACATTCTGCGTGCCATCTGGCGCCCACTGAAATCGATCACACCCATATGCTAAGAGTTTCGAGAGTGCGACAGTAATTGCAATCAGCTGCATCGCCTGCGATTTCCGCAATTCTGCAGACGCAAGAATGCACTTCCACTAGTTAAGACCCATTCTCACAAGTGGGACATCTTGGAGCGATCGTTATATCCCCTCCCGCGAGCGGGAGGGGTTAGTTGGACGCTCGTCCTGTTCCTCGAAACCCCATCGCGACCAGATACAACTCAACCGACTCTGCGCGGCTGGCCGGCGGCTTGACGTGTTTGACCGTTCCGAATGACGTCTTCAGCCGC
>Ga0134128_10006827_pt1 | contig 13802 bp, 11 predicted proteins | sample KB31754_FD_96462 | JGI IMG/M metagenome (GOLD analysis project Ga0134128, IMG submission 96462) | Terrestrial soil microbial communities with excess Nitrogen fertilizer from Kellogg Biological Station, Michigan, USA - KB3-175-4 | ecosystem: Environmental > Terrestrial > Soil > Unclassified ... | reverse complement strand
GCTCAACAATCTGCCACCCGGAAAATATCTGGCACTCACACAAGCGAACGTCGATGGGCAGATCACCACACTCGCAAAGCTGCGCGAACCCGAAGCCGCCGCAGCGCGAGCTAAACTGCTCCGCAGTGCAAACGGCAAGAAGACAGAGATCGAACTGAAGCCCTGCCAGAACCTCACTGATTACCAGTTGAAACAGTAGATCGCTGCAGGCCTCTGCGTAACTCTGCGCCATCTGCGGTGAAATGCTCTTTAACGCAGAGATACGCAGAGTACCTTGACCAGCCGCAAGAGAGCTTGCTAGACTCAAGCTACTTACCAAACAGGGCTTCGACGCAATCAGCGTCCTCGGAATTTCCCCATAGACCCGCGCGTGCGGCGCAGTCTGATATTTCAAAATCGATGGAGGTGCATGGTGGGCTTCAAAGTCGGCCAGAAAGTCGTTTACCCGAATCATGGAATCGGGACCATCGAGCAAATAGAACAGAAGCAAATAGGCGCTACCGTCCTACCTTTTTATACGCTTCGTCTTGCTGCTAATAACTCAGTGGTCTTAGTTCCCGTTACCAATGCTGCAGAAGTTGGCCTGCGCGCCCCAATCTCATCGGGCGAGTGTGAATTGCTTTTCAAGGCATTAGCTGATGATTTTTCTTCCCCCGCTAACGATTGGAAGGATCGCTTCAAGGAATTCTCAGAAAAAATGCGCAGCGGCGACATTTTCGAAGTTGCCGATGTGCTCAAGCATTTAACATATTTAAGCAGTATCAAACCTCTCTCTTTTCGCGAACAACGGATGCTCGAACGTTCCCGTTATCTCGTGGTTTCGGAGTTGGCCGCGGTCTGCCGCCAGCCGGAATGCAACGTCGAGCCTCGCGTTGACCAGGCACTCGCTCGTGCCCACAGCAAACATGACCGTCGTCCGATTCGCGCTCGCGCCGCCGGAGCGTCTGTCGGACACTGATCAAACCGCCCCACGAAAATAGAGTTCATCAGTACTATCCGTGCTGATTGTGGAGATCTGTGGCCGCACCCTCTCCGTGCTATGATTTCCGTCCCACATGAGCTCCGCCACCGCGATTACCGTAAAACTGCTTGCGGTTGTGTTACTGGTCGCAGCCAACGGCTTTTTCGTCGCTGCGGAATTTGCCCTCGTCGGCGTCCGCTCTTCGCGCATCGAGACCCTGGTTGCGCAAGGTAATCGCACAGCAAAACGGCTGATGCAACTGCTGCAACACCTGAACGCTTACCTCTCAGCCTGCCAACTGGGAATCACGCTCGCCTCGCTCGCACTGGGCTGGATTGGTGAACCTGCCGTCGCCGCCTTGCTGGCAGGACCACTTTCCGGTCTCTCGGAGACTTTGCGACACGGCATCGCGTTCGCCATCGCCTTCTCGATCATCACGTCGCTACACATCGTGCTGGGTGAACAAGCGCCCAAGTTGATGGGACTCGCGATGGCCGAAAGGATCGCGTTGACAGTTGCGCTGCCGATGCAACTGTTCTATCGGATCTTCAGCTTGCCGATACGCGCGCTCGATTGGGCCAGTGCACGTACCGTTAAGTTGATCGGCATTCGGGCTACTGCCGAACACGCGTCCACATACACTGAAGAAGAGTTGCGACGACTCGTAGACATCTCGCGCGAGAGCGGTCACCTGCGAGCGGAAGAGCGTCGTTTGATTCATCGGGTCTTTGAGTTTTCCGACACAGTCGTGCGCGAGGCGATGGTGCCGCGCACGGAGATGGCAGCGATTCCGAGCACCTGCTCGCTCGAAGAGATCACGAAGGCTTTCGACCAGCATCGTTATTCGCGTTTGCCCGTGTATCGCGAGTCGTTTGACGACGTGATCGGTTTCGTCCACAGCAAAGACGTGATGCCTTACCTGCATCATCCGGGCCGCTTCAAACTCGAAGACGTCTTGCAGCCGCCGCTGTACGTCGTTGACACGGCGCGACTCGAACACGTCCTGCGCCAGATGCAAAAAGCCAAGATGCACTTCGGTTTCGTCGTCGACGAGCATGGCGGACTCGAAGGCATCATCACTCTCGAAGACCTGCTCGAAGAGATCGTCGGCGACATCTCCGACGAACACGACGAAGAAGTTAACGAACAGATCACGGAGATCGATAGCCACACGTACGTGTTGGACGGCGGCTTGGCGGTGAGAGACTTGAACCGCCGCTTGAAATTGTCAGTGCCTGAATCTGAGGGCTACACGACAGTCGGCGGGTTTCTGATGAGGGAAGCTGGGCACGTTTTAAAGCTCGGTGAGGTGGTCCAACATGACGGTCTTGTTTTTAAAGTCGAACGAGTTGAGAAGCGTCGCGTGATGCGCGTGAAACTCGAAATTCAACAAACTGACGGAGAAGGGGAAATTGAGGATGAGCTGGATCGAGCACGTTCAGGCACGTGAAATACTGGACTCGCGCGGTAATCCGACGGTGGAAGCAGAAGTGGTTTTGGCCGATGGCGCCATGGGACGTGCGGCGGTTCCGTCCGGCGCTTCAACGGGCGAGCACGAGGCTGTCGAGCTGCGCGATGGAGACAAGAAGCGCTACGGCGGCAAGGGCGTTCTGAAGGCAGTTCAAAACGTCAACGACATAATCGCTCCGGCACTCCAGGGATTTGACGCGTTAGACCAGGCGGAAGTCGATCGCGCACTCATCGACCTCGACGGAACTAAGAATAAGTCCAAACTCGGCGCGAATGCGTTGCTCGCTGTTTCGATGGCGACGGCTCGGGCAGCTGCCGTTCAACTTGAAATTCCGCTGTATCACTATCTTGGTGGTCCAAACTCACGCACTCTCCCGGTGCCGATGATGAACATCGTGAACGGCGGCGCCCACGCTGATAACAACGTCGATTTTCAGGAGTTCATGGTCGTGCCCGCAGGTGCTGCGACGTTCAACGAGGCGCTTCGCGTCGGTGCGGAAGTTTTTCATCAACTCAAAGCGGTGCTGAAAGGGAAAGGATACGCGACGAGCGTCGGCGACGAAGGTGGGTTCGCGCCGAATCTGAGATCGAACGAGGAAGCGGTCGAGGAGATCCTCGAGTCGATCGTGAAGGCAGGTTATACGCCGGGCACAGATTGTTTGCTGGCGCTCGATCCCGCAGCGAGTGAGTTTTACGACGGCAAGCGTTACGTTTTCAAAAAGAGTGACAAACGAAAACTGACCAGCGACGAGATGGTTGCATACTGGAAAAGCTGGTGCGACCAGTATCCGATCATCTCGATCGAAGACGGCATGGCGGAGAATGATTGGACTGGTTGGAAAACCCTGACCGATGAGCTCGGCGAGAGAGTTCAACTCGTCGGTGACGATCTGTTTGTGACCAACACCATCTTTCTGCAAAAAGGAATCGATCTCGGTGTTGCGAATTCAATCCTGATCAAGGTCAATCAGATCGGTACGCTGACGGAGACACTCGACTGCATCGAGCTCGCGCAGCGAAACAAGTACACGACGATCATCTCTCATCGTTCCGGTGAAACCGAAGATCCGTTCATCGCAGATCTGGCTGTCGCGACCAACGCGGGACAGATCAAGACCGGATCGCTCTCGCGCACAGATCGCACCGCAAAGTACAACCAACTGTTGCGCATCGAAGAGGATCTGCGTGGCGCCGCGCGCTTCGCGGGACGAAAGGCATTTCATCAGTCGCCACAAAAAGGCACACAAAACACAAAAGCAGCAGCGCAGCGGAAGGGCTAAAGAGATTTTTCTTTTTTGAGAATTTTGTGCTTTTTTGTGGCTAACAGATTATGGCAAAGAAACGAGGGCCGCTGGCCCTGATTATCATTGACGGTTGGGGCTATTCGGCAGCGCGCGAGGGGAATGCAATCGCGCTCGCAACCACACCTTTCTACGACGAGCTCTGTGAAAAATATCCGAGCACGCTGCTCGAAGCGCACGGTTCGCGCGTCGGTTTGCCGTTCGGTGTGATGGGAAATTCAGAAGTCGGACACTTGAACATCGGCTCGGGTCGCGTAATTCGCATGGACGTGTCGCTCGTCGATCACGAGATCGAGACCGGAGAGTTTTTCAAGAACAAAGTGTTGGCAACCGCGATGGACGGCGCGCATGAGCGTCGCAAAGCGTTGCACCTGATGGGCCTAATCTCCGACGGCCAGGTTCATTCATCGTTGACTCATCTTTATGCGCTGCTCAAAATGGCCAAAGACCGCGGCCTGGATCAAGTGTATATCCACTGCTTTCTCGATGGACGCGATACGCCGCCATCGTCCGGTGCCCATTACGTCGCCACCTTACAGAAAAAGATAGAAGAGCTCGGCTGCGGCGAAATTGCTACTGTCATCGGCCGTTACTACGCGATGGACCGTGACAAGCGCTGGGACCGAACACAGCGCGCGTTCGATTTGTTAACCAAAGCGATCGGCGAACGAGCAACCGAGCCGATTGCAGGCATTAAAGAATCGTATGAACGCGGCGTTACGGATGAGTTTGTCGAGCCAATTGCGATTGTTCGTAACGATGGTAGTCCGGTTGCGACGATCAAAAACGACGACAGCGTCATCTTCTTCAACTCCCGTCCCGATCGTGCCCGCCAGTTAACGCGTGCCCTGGCACTCGCCGATTTCAAAGAGTTCGCGATTGACGATCGACCGCACGTCGAGTTCGTTTGCTTCACGATGTACGACCAAACGTTCGATCTGCCGATCGCATTTCCGCCGAGACAACATCGCAACGTGCTGGCTGAAGTCTGGGCCGACCTCAAGGTCAACAATTACCGGCTCGCGGAGACGGAGAAGTATGCGCACGTCACTTACTTCTTCAACGGTGGCGTTGAGAAGGAGTTCAAATGCGAACGGCGCTTGCTCGTGCCGTCGCCGAAAATCGCGACTTACGATCTGCAACCGGAGATGTCGGCGTTCAAGGTTACTGACAAAGTGCTGCGCGGAGTCGATGAAGGCGAGACGGACGTGTTCGTAATCAACTTCGCGAATCCCGACATGGTGGGCCACACCGGAAAACTCGAACAGACGATTGAGGCTTGCCAGTACGTCGACACTTGCCTCGGTTGGATTACGAAACGCATTCGCGAGGCACGCGGCATCACGCTCATCACCGCGGATCACGGCAACGCCGAGCAGATGATCGATCCGATAACCGGCAGTCCGCACACTGCACACACGACCAATCCCGTGCCGTTTCATTTGGTTGATGAAGAATCGATTGGGGTGAAGCTGCGCAGTGGAGGCGCGCTCGAAGACGTTGCGCCGACGTTGCTCGGTTTACTCGACCTCGCAAAGCCATCCGAAATGACGGGAAGAGATTTAAGAGAACTTTAGCCGCAGATAAACGCAGATTTGCGCAAATCTGCGTTTATCTGCGGCCTATGTAAAATGGCATTCGATCCGCGCAACATCCTCGTCATTGATTTTGGTCAACTCGGGGACGTGGTGATGAGCTTGCCCGCGCTGCGGGCGATACGAGAACGTTTCGCGCGGGCGCGGATCACCGTCGCGGTTGGCAAGCCCGGCAAAGAGCTGCTCAGCCTCTCGGGTTATGCGAACGAGATTCTCGAAGTGGATCGCGTGTCGCTGCGTGATGGTTCAACACTGGTTTCGATCGGTCGCATCGTCAAACTCGTCTCAGAAGTTCGTAAGTTGAAGTTTGACTTCGTCATCGATCTGCATAGCTACTACGAGACGAACATCCTCGGGTTTCTCTCCGGCGCGCCGCAACGGCTTTACTCACGTCGCTCGAATCGTTCGCTCGACTTCCTCGCGAACTTCAAACCGCAACCGGTTAAAGAAGTAGAGACTACACATCTCGTCGATCGTTATCTCGATGTGCTCAAGCCGCTGGGAATCGAGAACGTATCGCGAACTCCGGCGCTCAGGACGAGTGCAACAGCGGATGCGATAGTTGAAGCATTGCTGAAGAAAGAGAAGGCGCAAACTCGCGAACTGCTGGTGGGCGTCTTTCCGGGTGCCGGCAGCAGCACGCGGCTCTGGCCGCTCGAACGTTTTGTCGAGCTCGCGGACCACTTGGTCCGAAACGACACGGTTCGAGTGATCGTTTTTGCGGGTCCGGAGGAACGGGGCATGGTGCCGCAGATGCGCAAGGTCTTTCCGGCTGGGACGATCTTCTTCGACCGTTTGACCATTCAGCAGTTAGTCTCTGCCCAAGCGCGACTCACAGTCTTTATTTCAAATGACACCGGGCCGGCGCATATCGCGGCCGCAGTCGGGACGCCGGTCGTCATGATCATGGACCGGCCCGACCCGCACAGCTTTACGCCCGCTGGCGACGCGAATCGCCTCGTTTTCGGCCCAACAATCACCGAAATTCCAGTCGCCCAAGTCTACCGCGCCGCCCACGAATTAATCGCCCTCAGCCGGACGCAAGCACTCTTCAAGGGTTAAGCAACGTCGAACGATTTGTAGGGGCGGCCCCGAAAAACCTCTAGACAAACAACGTTTAACTCCGTTAGTATTGCTAGGGCCGGTGGGTCTGAAGGCTTGACCGGGCTCACCTCACGACCAATCTTTCCAAATTTGGCCTGCCTCAGCGAATTATGGAGAAAACAATGTCGATGCTGCTGAAGAGATTATGCTTGATTATGCTTGGCCTGATGGTTTCGAGCGCTGCCGCAACAGCCCAGTCGAACCTGACCGCCAAAGCCGGAAATGCCCCAGCCGCTGGTCCCGCGGTTGAAAGCGACAGATCGAGGGACGGTTTGATTGGCCCCGTACGACGCGTGCGCACTGAGGTCGCCAAACTCTCGACCGCCGATGGCCGCCAGGCTGAAGAAAAACACCAGGTCGTCGAAATCGTTGCCTATGACATCAGGGGCGCCAAGATCGAGAACCAGTATTTTCCGATCGCAGGCGCTACGCTGACGGGCAAAGAAGTCTACAAGTACGACGACAAGGGAAACATCAGCGAGATGACCCTGCTCAACCCGGACGGCACGTTGTTGAGCAAGGAAATCTACAAGTATGAGTTTGACTTCGCGGGCAATTGGAACAAGATGACGACCTCCGTCGCTGTGGTTGATGGGCGCGGCATCACGTTCGAACCAACCGAAGTGACCTATCGCTCGATCATGTACTACCTCGACGAGAACATGGTCCGAATGGTCACACCCGGCACAGCCCCGCAACCCGTCACTCCGCCGGCGACCGCACCCGCTACTAAGCCCGCGGTGAACACGCCTGCGAATGCGAAGAAAGACAACAAGAAGGTTGCTAATGCGCCTGAGCTGCCATCAGCTTCGGCATCAGCGACCAGGCTCGCGTCTGGTCCTGCGGAAATAAAAGTGGCTGCCGTCAATCCCGACGAACAGATCCGCGTGATCCTGGATTCCGAACCGCCACCGACGCCTGGTCCAAAACCGATTCTTAAGCCGGTGTCGGGTGGAGTTCTCAACGGCACCGCAATCTACCTGCCGCCACCGACCTATCCCGACGCTGCGAAGCGCATGCGGACTCAGGGTGTGGTTACAGTTGACGTGATCCTCGATGAGACCGGCAAAGTAGTCGCTGCAAATGCGTCAAGTGGTCCGGCAATCCTCCGCGACGCGGCGGTACAGGCGGCGCTGAGAGCTAAGTTTTCTCCCACTAAACTTTCCGGCCAACCGGTGAAAGTCTCCGGCGTGATTAACTACAAGTTTGCGCTGGTTCAATAAACCTTCCTTCATGGCGCGCCGGTTAGCAGGCGCGCCATTCTCTCCTCTTTACAACCCATTGTTCTCCAGAAGGGACTTGTTCTCATGGCATTAACTGGACACCTCAGCGACCTTTCACTTTCCGAGCTGATAGAGTTTTTCTGTAATCAACGCAAGAGCGGCCGTCTCAAAGTCTTGTATCCGAAAGGTGCAGGATATTTCTTCCTTCAGGCGGGCTCAGTTGTTGACGCACGCATCGGCGTGCTGCATGGAATCGACGCGGTTTACTACGCTCTCACTCTCCCCAACGCACAGTTTGAATTCAGTGCCGACGTTGAAGCGAAGAGCCGCACCATCAATCAACCGTGGACGCAAGTGGTGCTCGAAGGACTGCGACGACTTGACGAGAATATTGCGCCGGGTGTCGCGTTTCCGCCGGAGTATGTTGCCGAGCCTGATGAACTGGCGGGCACGCAGGTTCAGGTTCAGACGAGGGAGGAAGTTGAGAGATCGTTTGCGCCTGCATTTCTTTCGCTTGGGAAAGACGGAGGGAGTCGACGCAAACCGATTATCGTGGGAGCGATTGCGGGGGCGGTTTTACTGAGCGTTGCTGCGATCGGAGTACCGGCTGGTTGGTACAGCAAGAAAGCCGCACCAGTAGTGGGAGCAGTGACTCAGACCCCTGCGCCGCAGAACGCGCAAGCTGAAACTTTTGTACAACCGCAACCATCAACCGCAGAGACAGCACAGCCGGCAACTGAGGATGCGGCAGCGTTAGCCGCCAAACGCCAGCGTGAAAAGGAACGTAAGGCTCGCGATGCGAAACTCGCAGAGAACCCGGCCGCCGTTACTTCCGCTCCCGTTGAGGCAGCGAAGCCGAATGCGAAGAGAGTTGTGGTGACGGTTACGTATGATGAGTCGGGACGTGTGACGCAGGCTTCGGGTGGCGATGCCAACGCCTTGCGTATCGCGCGACAGAAGCGCTTCCCGCCAGGTAAAGCCGGATCGGCGACGGTCTCTATCCCGATCAATTGATTTAAGCCGCAGATGAACGCGGATAAACGCCGATCAGAATTCTGATCTGCGTTTTCTGCGTTTATCTGCGGCTCTATTTTTTTATTCCGACGATCCCAAGAATCACGAGGAGCCCGCGCTTCAGACCTTTGTCTCTGTCGCGCGGGTCGTACCATTCATCGAGGGTGTGAGAGCTGCCGGAGGTGCCGCCCGCTCCGAGTGTGATCGCCGGAATGCCGAGCGAGATCGGAAGATTCGAGTCAGTCGACGATTGATCGAGACGCGGTTCGACGCCGAGTAACCGCGTTGCTTCCAACGCGAGCTCAACGAGCGGCGAATCACTCGGTGTTTCGCCTGTCGGTCTTTCACCAATCAACGTGAGTTTGAGCTGCAACGCGTCGCCCGTGCGCCTGCTTCCATTCTCTTCATCCGCCGCGTCGTGCATTGCACGACGGAAGAACGCATCGAGCCGCTGCAACTCTGACTCAGCCGTCGATCGCAGATCGACTTCCATCGTTGCTCTACTCGGAATCGAGTTGACGCCCGTACCGCCTTCGATGCGACCAACGTTGAATGTCGTGCGCGGATCTTTCGGCGCCGGGTACCCGGCTAGACGTGAAATCGCGCGGCCCAGCGCGTGTACCGGGTTAGCGACACCAAAGTCGCCCCACGAATGTCCGCCTGGTCCAGTGAACTCGACTCGATAACGACGAGATCCAAGCGCCCGGTTGGTAATGCGATCGAGCCCAGGTCCATCAAAACTCAGAAACGCGTCGACCTCGGAAGCCCAGCGTCCCTTCGTGAACAGATGACGCACGCCGCGCAGATTGCCTTCGCCTTCCTCGCCAACTGTTCCAACAAACAGCAGCGAACCTTCAAGCGGTATTCGTTCGTTTTGAATCACGCTGGCGTGGGCGATTAGTGCTGCGAGTCCACAACCATCGTCAGCGATTCCCGGCGCAAACAATTTGTGATCGCGTTTGACGACCGTGAAGTCAGCGTCCTTTGAAAACACCGTGTCGAGATGTGCGCTGACAACGACGAGCGGCTTGAGTGAAGCACCGCGGATTAGCCCGAGGCAATTGCCCTCTTCATCGATCTCGACTTCCGTGAGTCGCAACTCAGAAAACTTTTGTCGCAGATACTCAGCGCGTTCCTGTTCGCCGAAAGGACTGGCGGGAACCGTGCAGATGCGGATCTGCTCTTCGGTGATTGCGCCGGCGTTAGTTTCGAAGAAGCGTAGCGCGCGAGCAACCTGGGAGTGCGACATCAGTTGGGCCGCGGAATTACGCAGTGCAACACGGATTTGACTCACAGCAACCCCAAGATCTCACTCTCTTCGAGTACTCCCGACGCCGCCTTCGCTCGCTCGTAAATCCGATTCACGAGATTCTCGTTCGGTTCGATGCCGCGCCTCTCGAGCCAGAAAATCACATTTGATTTTCCGCTCATTGGTCCAATCTCGATCACCTGCTCGAGACCAAACTCTCCGGCGGGGACGCCCGAGTAAACAATATCAGCCAACCTCTGATCGCCTTTCCGGTAACTCTTGATCACTGCCGCGGCGTGAACTCCGGTCGCGGTGCGAAACGCGTCGCGCCCGAAAACCGGATAATTCGCGGGCACGTCCCAACAGCAAATACGCGCGGCTGTTTTGCAGTAATCACCCAGACGCGATAGATCGTTGTCGATCCAACCCAGCAGTTTCAAATTAACGAGCAACTGATCGAGCGGCGTGTTCCCGACTCGTTCACCCATTCCGAGGGCCGAGCCGTGAACCTGATCGGCTCCCGCCTGAATCGCCGCGATCGAGTTGATCACACCGAGGCCTCGGTCCTGATGACCATGCCAATCGAGGCGGATGTTGCCGCCCTGTTCTTCGATGATACCTTTGACAAACTTCACCACGGCACGCGCGCCGTCGGGCGTGGAATGTCCAACCGTGTCGCAGACGCAAACCGCTTTCGCGCCACAGCGAATCGCGGTCGTGTAGAGCGCGCGAATGGTTTCGGGTTTCGCGCGAGTGGTGTCTTCAGTAACATACATCACCGGAAGTCCCTGGCGGACCGCAAACGATACGGCGTCCTCCGTCATTTGCAGGAGCTTCTCGATGGTCCAGGCTTCCGCCAAAAAAAGCACCGATGAAGAACCGATGAACGTACACGCCTCGATCGGAATGCCGGCGCGCTGGGAGATCTGAACGATCGGAACGATGTCGTTCTGATGGGTGCGGGCGGCGCAGTTCGGTCTGATCTTCAGTTTCTTGTTGGCGATCTCCCGGGCCAATCGTTCGACTCCGGCTGCGTGCGTACCGCCGGCGCCCGGCAGTCCGATATCGGCAGTGTCTATGTTCAGCGCTTCCATCAAGTGAAGCAGCTCGAGTTTTTGTTCGACGGGAGGTTCTGTGACGGACGGTGACTGCAAACCATCGCGCAGTGTTTCATCGTCGATCCCGATATGGCGGTTAGGAGCGACGAGCGACGGTTCAATCGTATTCCAATCGTAAACTAGTTCATCGATTGTCACGCGAGTACCTCCAAAAACTTCGTTTGCTCATGATGTAGTTTGAAGTTGGATTACAGCAACCGCGGAATTGAATGTCAAGATGAGTCTTCCTTGCTATTGCCCAGCGTCTGAGCTAGTTTTAGGCGGGCTCTCACCGAGCCTCCTATACTTCGCGGCGCACGTCTTTATCGATCCCCAGTTCTGAGGATTAGCTGATAGTTGACCATCACCAAAGAACCATTTGACGCTTTGCTTGAGTGGCTCGACCCCGATCGCGAAAAAGCAGGAGCACGATACGAGCTAATTCGCGCCGGCTTGATACGGATCTTCGTCTCCAAAGGTCTGAGTGATGCCGAACACTATACGGATGAGACGATTGATCGAGTGATCAAACGACTGCCTGAGCTTCAGGAGAGTTACGTTGGCGATCCGGCTCGTTACTTTCACGGCGTGGCGCGAAACGTCCTGCTCGAATGTGGACGGCGCAGAGAGGTACCGACGGACGTGCTGCCGCAACACTCAGTACCAGTTGACGCGCGGACTGATACTCATGAGTGCCTGTCAAAGTGTTTGAAACTGTTGCCCGTCGACAAACAGGAATTCATTCTCGACTATCACCTGTATCACGGAAGTGCGAAGATCCAGCATCACCGGCAGATGGCCGGCGAACTTCAGATTAGCGAGGGAGCTTTGCGTACTCGTGCCCATCATTTGCGAGTAAACCTCGAAAAATGCGTACTTCGGTGTATTAATCACGGGAGGCAAAACGAAACTGCCGTCTAAAGACATAGTAAATGGTAGTGGGGGGAGGAGCGGCCATCATAGTTAAGAGCGATAAAACTGAGGTAAGGGAGTATCTACTCGGTCGACTAGCCGACGCGGACGAGGAGCAATTCGAGTTACGTTTGCTGTCGGATTCAGAATTCGCTGAAGAGTTTGACGTTGTTGTTGACGAAATCACTGATGAATATCTTCAGAATGACTTGCCGGGCGACGAACGTGAACGCGTCGAGAAATATTTTCTGAGTAGCAACGAGCGTCAGGTTAAGTTGCAGTTTGCGGCTGAGTTGTTACGGCGTGCTCAGTCCAGGCCAGTCCCTCGTCCCGGCTTCTTCGAACAGATCGCGGCATTCTGGAGGCAACAGTCGTATGCGCGTGTAGCGCTGGTGGCGGCGGCGGTGATCATCGTCGCCGGCATCATTATCTTGTGGCCCAAGTCAACGACCACGTATTTAGCAGTTAACCTCACCATCAGCACTGCTGAACGAGCGGAAGGCCCCGCAGTTCAACACGTCAAGCCGCCCCCAAATGCAGGTCTCAAAATAACACTCACGATTCCGGAGAACGCGAGAGGCGCTAAAGGCTACGTAGTCAAGTTAGTAGGTGGAAGTGATTTAACTATCGAACAACAAACACCGGAAGCGGTAGTTGTCACTATCGCTCCAGGATCAATAACTCCAGGTACCTACGCAATCCAACTCTCCAAAATCAAACCCGACAACACAAGGGAACGAATCCCCGGCAGCTACTACTTCGCGGTCGAGTAATTCATCCGCGTAATCTGCGGCTAATGCCCCAGCCGATTCCTGCGAGCAAAGTTAACAACAATCCAGCACCAACCGCACTTTGAACTGCCGGTGGCGCAGCGCTCGGTGGCGGCAGTTTGATCGGTTCTTTGAATTCGCCCTGCAAAGTAAAGCCGGCCCAGAAGTGCGGCGACTGCCACTGCGGATTTTGTCTCAACGTATTTTGCGCATCACGCAACGCCGCCGCGGGCCGCATACCTTTCTTCAGCATGTTCGTGTAGAAGTACTTCATCAACTCCGCAGTCGCTTCGTCGTCAACCTTCCACAAACTCGCTACCACGCTCGAAGCGCCCGCATGCATAAAACCACGCGTCAAACCAATCAGCCCTTCGCCACTAACATCCTCACCGAGACCCGTGCGACACGCGCTCAGCACAACCAGCGACACGGGCACGCGAAGATTGTAAACGTCCTGCATCGTGATGAAGCCCTGCTGGTCGCGTCCGGCTGCGTCAACCATCGAAAGATAAAACCCGAGCTTTTTCGGATTGTTGGGATCGAACAACCCGTGCGTTGCGAAATGCAGGATCGCATACCGCGAGAAGTTAATCTGCTCCAACATCACACGTGACGCGTCGAATCCCCTGGCAACGAAAGCACCCTGGCCTCCGACCTCGCGCAAGTAATTCAGTTCATCCTTGCTGTAGACGAGTGGTTGTATCTCGTCAGGATCGACTGAATCTGCATCCACTTCGACGCCGCGCTCTGTCGCCGAAGCTAAAACGGCGGCTGATCCGGAGCTCTTGAACTGCGCATAGTTCGATCGGAATACCGGATCGCCAAATGCTGCCAAAACCTTCGTGCTCGCCGGCCGCTGCTGTTTCTCTTTGCGCAGTTGACCGAGAATCGATGCCGACGGCGCGTTTACGATTTCATAACTCGCAACCAGCGGAGTCCCTGAAGGCGACGGCAATAACTGAAACGGAATGTAATTCAACGCACCGTCCGCCACCACGATCACTCTCTTGATCGTCGATTGATTCGCCAACGGAGTGAGAATCATTTGCGCGAGTTCACTGCCCGCTTTACTAAGGTGTTTCTCAGAATCATCGTCGGGCTTCTTT
>Ga0134128_10006825_pt1 | contig 13803 bp, 14 predicted proteins | sample KB31754_FD_96462 | JGI IMG/M metagenome (GOLD analysis project Ga0134128, IMG submission 96462) | Terrestrial soil microbial communities with excess Nitrogen fertilizer from Kellogg Biological Station, Michigan, USA - KB3-175-4 | ecosystem: Environmental > Terrestrial > Soil > Unclassified ... | reverse complement strand
GATTCGTTTTCTCGACGCGGCCGGCGACGAGGTCGCCGACGGCCAGCCCGGGGAACTCTACTCCTGCAACGCCTACACGTTCGAGGGCTATTGGAAGCGGCCGGACAAGACACAGGAGGCGTTTCGCGGCGACTACTGCACGGTCGGCGACATCGGCTTGCGCGACGCTGACGGCTTCATCCGCCTCATCGACCGCAAGAAGAACCTCATCATCTCCGGCGGCGAGAACATCTACCCTTCCGAGGTCGAGAACGTCATCGGCGCGCATCCCAAGGTGCGCGACGTGGCGGTGGTCGGGCTCGCCGACGCCAAATGGGGCGAGCGCGTGCACGCCGTCGTCGTGCTGCGCGACGCGGCCGCGCCCGTCAGCGAGGCCGAAATCGTCGATTGGACGCGCGACAAGCTCGCCGGTTTCAAGCGTCCGCGCTCGGTGTCGTTCTTCGTCGAGGCCGAAATGCCGCGCACCGCGACCGGCAAAATCCAGCACCGCGAATTGCGCGACAAGCTCAACAAGGCGGCGCCCGACGAGGAGACGAAATGACCGAACAACGCCGAGACCTCAACAGCGACGATCTCGCTTGCGCGGCGTGGATCGCGCGCTTCCTCCAGCGGCGCGGCGTCGATCGTGTGTTCGGTCTGCAAGGCGGCCATATCCAGCCGATCTGGGACCATGTGGCGCGGCTCGGCATCCGCATCATCGACGTGCGCGACGAGGGCGCGGCGGTGCATATGGCGCACGCGCACGCGGAACTGGCCGGCGGCCTCGGCGTCGCCATGGCGACCGCCGGGCCGGGCGTCACCAATTGCGTGACGGCGATGGCCAACGCTTCGCTGGCGCGCATGCCGGTGCTGCTGATCGGCGGCTGCACTTCGCGGCCGCAGGCCAATATGGGGCCGCTGCAAGATATCCCGCATGTCGAGATCATGAAGCCGCTTTGCCGCTATGCGCGCACGGCGCGCGTCGCCGATCAGGCGATCCGCGAGATGGACGAGGCGGTGTCGCGCGCCTTCGGCGACGCCGGCGAGCCGGGGCCGGCCTATATCGAGATTCCGACCGACGTGCTGCGCGCCCACGTGGCGTCAGATCTGGTGCTGGAGGATTGGTTGCGGCCGAAGCCGGCGCGCCGTCTGCCGCCGGAGCCCGAGGCCGCGCAGGCGGCGGCCGAGGCGATCTGGAGCGCCAAGCGCCCGCTCGTCATCACCGGGCGCGGCGCGCGCACGGCGGGGGCTGAGATCGTCAGCCTGCTCGACGCCTGCGGCGCGGTCTATCTGGATACGCAGGAAAGCCGTGGGCTGGTGGGCGCCGAACACAAGGCGTTCGTCGGCGCCATGCGCGCGGCGGCGATGGCCGAGGCCGACCTGGTGCTGGCGATCGGGCGGCGGCTCGATTATCAACTCGGCTATGGCTCGCCGGCGGTGTTTCCTCACGCGCGTTTCGTGCGCATCGCCGACAATGCCGGCGAGTTGCTCGACAATCGCCGCGGCGATCCGGAATTGCTCGCCGATCCCGCGCTGGCGCTGGCCGCCATCGTCGCAGCGGCGGGCAACCGCGAACCGGCCTGCGATCAGGCCTGGGCGGCCTCGCTGCGCGAACGTCATGTGAGCCGTTCGGCGCCGCGCCCCGCGCCTGCGCAGGGCGAGGACGGCAAGGTGCATCCGGCGGCGATCTTCGAAGCGATCAAACAAGTCGCCGACGCCGATTACATCGCCATCGCCGACGGCGGCGACCTCTTGAGCTTCGCGCGCGTCGGGATCGCGGCGCGCACGTACATGGACGCCGGCGCGTTTGGTTGTCTGGGCGTTGGCGTGCCGTTCGCCATCGCCGCCGCGCTCGCCGAACCCGGACGGCAGGTGATCGCGATCAACGGCGACGGCGCCTTCGGCATCAACGCGATGGAGATCGACACCGCGGTGCGCCACGGCGCCAGATGCGTGTTCATCGTCTCAAACAACGCCGCGTGGAATATCGAGCGCTACGACCAGGAGGCCAACTATGGCGGCCGCGTCGTCGGCACGACGCTGCGCCATTCCGACTACGCCGCGATGGCGCGCGCGCTCGGCGCGCATGGCGAGCGGGTCGAGCGGGCTGAGGATTTGGCGGCCGCTTTGCGGCGCGCGCTCGCCAACGCGCCGGCGGTGGTCGATGTCGTGACCTCGCAGCGCGTGGTGTCGTCGGACGCGCGTAAGGGCCTCGGCTTCGTGCCGGATTATCAGGCGCTCACCGCATGGGACGACGCTGAACGCAAGCGGCGCGGGGAGCTGTGAGGCCAAGGCGCCCGTCATTGCCAGGAGCGCGGCGACGAAGCAATCTATCTCCGCGAGATCGTTTTGCTTGCCGGAAACGGCGGCGTCGCGGAGGCGTAGATTGCTTCGCTTCGCTCGCAATGACGAATTACGGCGTGAACTGATCGTCCTTCGAGGGTAGGTGCGGCGCCAGCATCGGCGTGAACTCGACGCTGTCGTCGTGGCGGGCGTCGTTGGCCGGTTGCTTGCCGTTGAGCGACATGCCGTCCTCCACCGTCAGGCCGGCGTTGGGGCCGAGCCAATCGGCGTCCGTTTTGCCGGCGCCGGTGCGACCCTCCTGCGGATGGCCTTCGTTGCTGCGCTTGATGGCGTTGATGATGTTGTCGGCGCGCTTCACGTTGTAGGGCAGGCGGTAGGCGCGCGGCGCGCCGCTCAGCACGTCGTTGTCGTCCATCGGCTCGACCCACATATAGATCGAGCCGGGATCGCCGGCGATGGTCTTCGGCTCGACGACGCGGGCGCCGAGCAGCTTGAAACGCGGCGGCAGTCGCTCCTGGCTCGCATAGCCCGGCAGCGCCCGCAGGCCGAAGAACGCGGCGATATAGAGCGCCGAGACGGCGACGACGACGAGGCCCTTGAACAGCGCCGGCGCGCGCGCCGACAGCAGCGACCACAGCACCAGCGCGCCGAGAGCGACATAGGCGAACGCGAGCGTGAGAATCCAGCCGGTCGGTCCGACGATCATTTGCCCGCCTCGACCGGCCGCGAGGAGCCGAGAATGTTGAGCAGCGATTTCTCGCGATGGTTGATGTCGATGACGTCGCCCTTGCCGTCGAGGGTGAAGCGCACGGCGGTCTTCTCGTCGCCGCGATGATCGACCTTCAACTGACCCTCATAGATGACGCGCGCCGCCGGATTGAGTTTTTGCACGCGCACGTTGACCGGCACGGGCTTGTGGCTGACGGAGACATATTGGGAGACGTTGACGACATATTCCCCCGCCACGATGCCGCGAATGGTGAGAACCTCCTCACGGATCGGCGTCGATACGCGCTGGCCATTGATGCGAATCGTATCATGCACGCCGCCGCGGTCGTCGCGATCGAGCGTCAGAAAGCCGGCTTCCTTATGGCGATACCAGGCGATGTTTTGCGCGGGGTCCTGCACCATGAGGTCGATATCGTCGGGGCTGCTGTCGGGCCAATCCATGGTGACGACGAACTCGGCCTTGGAATCGATCTTGCCCTGGCTCGCCTTCGGCGCCATCGCCAGCACGGCGAGAAAGAACAGGAACGAGACGACCTGTAGCGCCTTGAACAGCATGAGGCTGAACGGGTCGAAGCCGTCGTCGCGGCCGCCGAAGCCGAAATCGTCAAACATGCCGGCGCTCGATGGCCGGGATCAGCCGCGTCTCCGCCAACCGCGCCAGATCCCAGAAGGCCGCGACGGCCGCCGTTTCGAGCATGAAATATTGGGCGCGCAACAGGATCGAACCGACAAGGCCGGCCAGCGTCGTGTACATCGCCACCGACATGCCTTCGCTCATCATCGCCATCGCGGTGCGCGTGGAAGTCGCGTCATCGTTGTTGAGGCCGGCGACGGGGCCGAGCATCAGGATGAAGCCGACTATGGTGCCGAGCAGGCCGAGCTTTATCATCGTGTCGGCCGCCAGCCCGCCGAGCGCCGGCCCGCGCCGCAGCCGCTCGCTCAAAGCCCGCAACAGCAGCGTCTGGTCGAGCCGGCCGGCGCCGCGCGCCGCGCCCTTGGCGAGGAGATTGCCGATGTGCTCGCCGAACAGGCCGCGCGGCAGCCGCGCCGCCAGCGCCGAGAGGTCGGCGAGCGCCGCCCCATCGCGCCGCAGCCGCGCCAGCCCGGCGATCTCGCGCGAGATGGCGATCGCGCAGGCGAGGCTGTGCAGGCTCGCCGCAACATAGATCGCGGCGATGATCGGCGTCAGGCGGGTGCGGTCGGACTCGACGACGACGCGGATCAGGCCATAGCGCCACAGCGCCACGGCAGCGAAGGCGCTGACGCCGGAGAAGATCAGCCAGCGCAGCACCGGGTCGTAGGCGCGATCAATCTCCGGCGTCCCGGTGGGCAGGGGCGCGGCGATCGCGTTCATAGCATGGAGGCTCCCTTGCCCAGTCCGCCGGCAGGCCTACTTCGCGCCCGCCCAGTCAATGACGATATGCGAGGCGCTGGTGAAATCCTTTTGCTGGGCGCCAACCTTGCGGAACAGGCTGCGCACGACGGTGATGCGCCGGTTGCCGGCGGTCTTGGTGCAATGCTGGTTGACCGAGGTCGGCCCCAGCGCCTCCTCGCCGGCGTCGAGCGGCAGATCCTGGCAGGTCCAGCCGCTATCGCCATAACGCGCCTTGGCCTGCATGCCGAGCAGGAACGCCTTCTTGCGTAAGTACATCGGCCCCTTACTCTTGGTGTCGATGACGATGCGCGCCAGCCGTCCGTCGCCATTGAAGCCGAGCATCAGGTTGACGGGATGACCGGCGACCAAGCTGTCGTCCTCGCCGGGTTCGTTGATCTCGGCGTGCAGCATGCGCACGCCGTCCGGCCCGGCGTCGCAGGCGCGCCAGTCGGCGAAGCCGGCAACCGTTTTGCCCTTCGGCGCCACGCAGCGCAGATCCTTGTAGTCGCCGTTCGGCATCGCGGCGGCGGCTATGCCGACGCTGACGCCGCCGTAGAGATCGGCGTGATCGGCGACCGCCAGGGTGGCCGCCGCCGGCGTTATGGCGAGCCCCAGGACGCAGGCGAGCAGGTACATACGCATGGTGCGCCTCAATTGACCGTGGACGGGGTAGGCATCTTGTGCGTCCGCTTGGGCTCATAGATATCGCAGACGCGCGACTTGTCGCCGAAAAACGCCAAGCAATCGGCGAGATTCGGTTCGCCGTGGCCCTTGATATGGGCCAGCACATAATCGGCCACCGCCGAGATTTCGTTGGGGCGCAGGAACACGCCGGCCTCGACGACATGGTTGTCGCCGGTGAGGTCCTTCTGGCTGAAGCCGTAGCAGGGATGGGTCTTGGCGTCGTCGTCATAGACGCCGCGCAGGAACGAGGGCATGCCGGCGCCGGGCCGGCCGCAGGTGACGGTCATGATGATCTGGTCGCGGTCGAGTTCGGTCTTGCGCAGCGATAACGCCGCGCCGCCGTAACCGCCGCCGCCGCCGCCGTGCCATTTGTGGCAGCCGACGCAATTGGCCTTCGCGTAGATGACGCGGCCGAGTGCGGCTTGGCTTTCATCGGCGCGCGCTGACGCCGCCAGCGCAACCATGGCGAGCGCCGCCGCCGCGGCGCTCGTAAGCACGGAAATTCTCATCGCTACGTCGCGGCTCCCCACCCATCTTGCAAGACAAAGCGAGGCCCCTCGCGGGGCCTCGCTCTCACCATCGGATCAGAGTCCGAAGACGTAGAGCATCGAGCCCGGCTGCATGGTCTTCAACTCGGGCGTCGAGTCGATGAACCACTTGTCCCAGGCGCCGCCGGTGCCGGCAAGGATGGCGATATATTCCTTGCCGTCGACCTTGAAGGTCATCGGCGGTGCGTTGACGCCGCTGCCGGTGTTGAAGCTCCAAAGCTCCTTCAAGGTTTTGGCGTCGAGGGCGTAGATCTGGCCGTTCGGTTGGCTGGAGAACACCAGATCCTTGGTCGCCAGCACGCCGCCGAGATCGGGGAAGTGGGTCTCGAACTTGCCGGCCTCCTTGCCGGTGGTGACGTCGATGGCGGTCAGCGAACCGGTGATGCGCACCGGCTGCGTCGGCCCGCCACCGGTGAAGAACTCGCGGGATTTGGCGGGAATCGCCTTCTCCGGCGCGATCGTCACGCGGTTGCAGCTCTCGATGACGGGAATGTACCAGAGCTTGAGGTCGGGGTTGTAGGCCGTCGGCGGCCAGTTCTTGCCGCCCATGTTGCCGGGGCAGAAGTCGGTGTAGGGCTGGCCGCGATGTGGGGCGATGGCGTAGGTCTGCACGTCCTTGTGCGGATCGTATTCCACCGGCTTGCCGGTCTGCGGATTGATGCCCTTGGTCCACGTCAACTGCTTGACGAACGGCGTCGCCCATTCGAACTTGCCGTCGGTGCGGTTCATGGCATAGCCGATGCCGTTGCGGTTGGCGTGCAGCACCAGCTTCTTGCCGTCGACGTTGACCATGACGTTCTCGGCCACCGAGTCGTAATCGTAGGGGTCGTTCGGCGTCTGCTGGAAGTGCCACTTGATCTTGCCGGTGTCGGCGTCGAGCGCCAGCGTCGAATCCGTGTAGAGGTTGTCGCCGGGGCGGAAGGCGTTGTCCCAATCCGGGCCCGGATTGCCGACGCCCCAGTAGATCGTGTTGCTGCCTGGCTCGTAGGTGCCGGTGACCCAGGTCGAGCCGCCGCCGGCGACTTCCGCGTCGTTGTTGCCCTTCCAGGTCTCGATGCCGGGCTGGCCCTTGCCGGGGATGGTGTAGGTGCGCCAGACCTCCTTCTGGGTGTCGAGGTCGGTTGCCGCGATCCAGCCGCGGATGCCGTATTCGGCGCCGGCGACGCCGGTGATCGCCATGTTCTTGACGATCAGCGGCGCGCCGGTGACGACTTCGCCCTTGTCGGGGTTGGCGACCTGGCGCTGCCACTTGACCTGCCCAGTGTCCCTGTCGGTGGCGACGAGGCGGCCGTCGAGCGTATGCGAGATGACGAGATCCTTGTAGAGCGCCACGCCGCGGTTATCGACGCCGCAGCAGGCCACCGCGCCGGCCCAATCGTGGTCGGTCTTCGGGTCCATCTTCCACATCAGCGTGCCTTTGCCGCCGCGCGTGTCGATCTTGTAGACCGAACCCCAGCCGTCGGTGACATAGAGGTAGCCGTTGTCGGCAAGCGGCGTGCCTTCGAGGCCGCCGTGCGTCCAGATGCCGCCGCCCTCGACGCCGCCGAGCGCCATCGTCCAGGCGACATGCAGGTTCTTGACGGTGTCCTTGTTAATCTGGTCGAGCGGCGAGAAGCGGTGGCCCTGGAGATCGCCGTGATGGGTGATCCAGTTGCCGTCCGCCAACTCCTTGTCGGCGTTGTCGAGACGCTGCGTCGTCACATCCGCGCTTTTGACGGTCTGCGGCTTCTCGACCGCGGGGCCGCCGTCAGCATAGGCGACGCCCGAGGTGAGGCAAGCGAGCGCCGCGCCGGCGAGCAGATGTAGATATGGCTTTTTGAATGTCATGATGGCCCTCCTCAGCCTTCCTCCGACATAGTCTTCTCTCAACCTAAGCTCCGATCGGTCTTCCCGCGATCGGAGTTTCCGCAATCAGCGTTTGGGCGCGGATGGCGAAACCGTGACCTGCACATCCAGCGGCCCGGCTCTGCGGAACGCGACGCGACAGGTTAAACTCTCACCCGACGTTAGCTTGTCGCGGGTCTGCAACAACGCGACGTGATAGGACTTCGCGGTTAGCGTCAGCATCGAATGCGCCGGGATCGGGATGTTGGAAACAGCGCGGTCGGCGAGGCCGCCCTCGCCGACATCGACAGTGCGCCGCTCCGAGAAATTGGCGAACGGACAGTTCACCCTAAGCAAGGCGTCCGGCTCGGCGGCGTCGTTCTTGATGGTCATGTAGAGGCCGCCGTCGGCGCCGATCTCGCTGGGCGGCGTCCAGGCGTCGCTGACGCTAAGGTCGGCTGCCGATGCCGATGTCGCCGCCGCCGCCAAAGCACACGCCGCAATGATCGGCGACCGGCCTCTCGCAACGCCTCGCCGAGACGCCTGCCGAACTTCGAAGCCCACGTCCACCTCGAAGGCGCCTCGCACGCTGGCGGCGCCGGTTGAGCATTCCACGGAGGGGATCGTGCCTCATGACGCTGCGGTCGCAAAATAGGAAATAGCGAACACGGCGATCAGAATTTGGTATCGCGTTATTGCAGCGCACAATATTAGCCGCCGCCCGTACAAGCATTTGCGGCGGCTTTTTGCATCAAAGGCCGCACAAGAGCGCGCCGGTTCTCTCGAGCCGGCGCTGGTTTTCCTCGCCGACGGCCCTTAGAACGTGACGTTGACGCGCAGGCCCGCCACCAGGGCGTCGTCGACCTTGCCGCCGGTGTTGGGATTAGCGATGCCGCCGCCGGGGTTGTGGACGAATTGCAGGTCCGGCTGGATCTGCGCCCACGGCGTCGCCTGGAATTGATAGGTCGCCTCGAACACGGTCTCGTTGCTGAGCGTCGGCGAATAAACCCCAGGGTTGTAGAAGGCCGTATCGCTGCTAAAGCCGATAGCGCTGGGGCTGAGTTGGACGAAGCCGAAGCCGAGCCCGAACGTATCGTCTTTGCGGCCGGGCAGGGGGTCGTGCAGGGTCACGCCGGCGTTGATCGAGAACGTCGTCAAATTGCGATCGCCTTGCGGGGCGACCATCGGGCGCAGGAAGACGTTGAGTGTGCGCTCCTTCTCGGCGCCGCGCCAGATCATCTGATCGGCGACCCCGTAGAGGCCGAAGGCGCCGCTGTGGGTGCGCGGCGTCGGGTCGACGGCGGGGTCGGCGAGCGGCTGGCCCAGAGTGTTGTAACGTTGGTCGGCGAACGGCAGGGTGTTGTACCAGGCGCCGATCTTATAGACGCCGGCATATTCGCCCTTGCCCTGGCCAACGGCGTATTGCGCCTCGGCCACCGCCAGCGCGCCGTTCCACGGGAAGCTGACGCCGTAAGCGTTGGCGCGCTGCGGGTCCGGGTCGGTATTGGGCGCCGGCGAGCCGCTGAACACGCCAGCCATCGCCGTCCACGGCCCCGATTGCCAGCTTGCGCGAACGCCGAGCGACGACAGCGGATAGGCCGGCCCGCCGCCCGGCAGGTCGAGCGCGTCCAGCGCCGACCAACCGAACAGCGCATTGACGAACACGCCGCTGCTCGGCGCGCCGGCGAATTCGTTGTCGAGGCTTTGCTGGCCGAATTTGACGTCGAAATGGTCGCCGAATTTCTGATCGTACCAAAGCTCCCACAGCCGGATGGCGTGGTCGCCCTGGAAGCCGCTGATGGTTTGCAGGGCGCCGATGTTGTCGACGGTATAGTTCTCGCCGTGCAATTCCAGCATGCTGGCGTTGAACTGGCCGCCCTCCAAGCCGAAGGCCGCTTTTGTGTCCACTTGCAGCGTCACCGTCGTCACGCCGTCATAATTGGCTCCCTGCTTGAGGCCGCCGCTGGGATTGGCGAACACTTCGCTGCTCTCGGTGGCGTTCAGCGTCACTCCGATCTTGGCGAAGGACGTGCGCAGGCCGCCGAGATCGCCAAACAGATTGCCGCTGTAGTCGGGGGGCGAATCCGCCAGCGCCCCACTCGTGATTAAAGCCGCCAAGCCCACGCCGCTCCACAGCGCGCGCGCGGTCGGCCGCTTGCGGTGACGCCGCCTCATAGTGCCCCCAAATGTTGCTATTGCCGCCTTGGCTTAGATTGACTTAATTGCAGCGGCAAGGCGCGCGCCCGCGCTTTGCAGCGCTTCTCGGTGGTTTAGAAATATTTCAATTTGTAACGCTTGCAGCCCCGCAATCTCTTCAAACCGGGAACCCCTATAATCTGCCGACGCTTCGTTGACACTCACTGGCCTGCATGGTTGTTGAGCCGCACCGCTCGACGCAATCGCCGGTTCAGCGGCCAGCAACCCGCAGCTTCAAGGATTTCTGCATGACATTGCGGAACGTAGCCCCTACCGGGGCGGATGAGGCGCGCGGCTTTGCGCTCGTGGTGCTCGCCTATCGCGGCGCGATGGCGGAAATCCGCGGCGCGCAGGCAAAGTATCGCGCCGGGGTTTGGGAGATTCTCGAAGCCGCCGCGCCGCCGGGCGAGGCGGAGGCGTTGTTTGGTTGTTTCTTCGCCTTTGTGCGCGCGCTGGTGGCGGTCGCCGAACGGCCGCTGCAATGGCGGCAGACCTATTGCGCGCATCTGTGCCGCGACGAATGGCTGGCGATCGCCATAATCGACGCCGCGCAACGCGTCGATCTCGCCGCCATGCTCGGCGCCGCGGCCGAGCTTGTCGGGGTCGAGGAGCTAGGCGACGCCCTCAACGCCGCCCAGGAGCTGGGCGCGGCGCTCGCGCAGCGCGGCGTTTATCTCTGCCCGCGCGCCGACGGCGCGGCTTGCGCCAACGATCTCTGCCCGAAGCGCACGCTTCACTGACGCCGTCGCCGCATGCTCAGGCGCCGGCGGTTGCGAGATGCGCGATGCGGCGCAAAGCCAGCCCGTAGCCCTGCGCGCCGAAGCCGGCGATGACGCCGTCGGCGCGCAGCGACACATAGGAGTGGTGGCGGAAGGCCTCGCGCTTATGGATGTTGGAGAGATGCACCTCGATCACCGGCTTGTCGAAGGCGCTCAGCGCGTCGAAAATGGCGACCGAGGTGTGGGTGAAGGCGGCAGGATTGATGACGATGCCCGCGGCGTCGTCGCGCGCCTCTTGAATCCAGTCGATGATTTCATACTCGCGGTTGCTCTGATGGAAGCGCAGCATCAGGCCGAGTTCGGCGGCGATTTTGCGGCAATCGGCCTCGATGTCGGCCAGCGTCTCGTGGCCGTAGATATGCGGTTGGCGCTTGCCGAGCAGGTTGAGATTGGGGCCGTTGAGGACATAGACCAGGCTCATGGAAACCCCCTAGAGACATCGCGAATCGAAGCGTTCGGCTTGCACGCGAGCCCGTCATGGCAAGGCAGGCGGCGGCCCGCAAGGCTTGCGGGCCTCCGCCGCCGATTGGCGTCCTCAATAGGCGAGCCCGACATAATTCTCCGCCACCGACCCCAGCGCCTTCTCGGACGAGAACAGATAATCCAGTTCCGCCTCCTTAAGCCGGTTCAGATACGGCGTATCGTCTGGGAAGCTGTGCAGCAGCGTCGTCATCCACCAGGAGAAGCGCTGCGCCTTCCATACCCGCGCCAGCGCCCGCTCGGAATAAAGATCGAGCCCGCGCTCGTCGCCTTTCTTATAATGATCGATCATCGCGTTGTGGAGATAATAGATGTCGGAGCCGGCGCTGTTGAGCCCGCGCGCGCCGGTGGGCGGGAAAATATGCGCGGCGTCGCCGGCCAGAAACAGCCGGCCATAGCGCATGGGCTCGGCGACGAAGCTGCGCAAGGGGGCGATGCTTTTCTCGACCGAGGGACCGGTGACGAGCTGGCGCGCCGATTGCGCGGGAATGCGGCGCTTCAGCTCCGCCCAGAACGCTTCGTCGGACCAATCGTCGACGTGGTCCTCAAGCGGAACCTGGAGGTAATAGCGGCTCAGCGTCTGCGAGCGCAGCGAACACAGCGCGAAGCCGCGCTCGTGCTTGCAATAGATTAGCTCCGGCGACACCGGCTTGGTGTGCGACAACACGCCGAGCCAGCCGAAGGGATAGACGCGCTCATATTCCTTCAGCGCCTCTTTCGGGATCGAGCGGCGCGAGACGCCGTGGAAGCCGTCGGCGCCGACGACATAATCGCAATCGACGCGGATGACGTCGTCGCCACTGCGATAGGTGACGAACGGCGCCTCGCTTTTGAGATCGTGCAGTTTCACGTCCTCGACATTGTGGACGACCCAGCCGCCGTCGCGGTCGTGCGCGTCATAAAGGTCGTGGGTGATCTCGGTCTGGCCGTAGACCAGCACCGAATTGCCGCCGGAATATTTGTGCAGGTCAATGCGATTGAGCACGCCGTTGCGGGAGATGCAGACGCCCTCATGCACCTCGCCCTCGCGGTCCATGCGCTCGCCGCATTTGGCCTCGCGCATCAACTGGGCGAAGCCGTGCTCCAGCACGCCGGCGCGGATGCGGGTGAGCACATATTCGCGGCTGCGTCGTTCGAGGACGATGGTTTCCACGCCTTGGCCATGCAGCAATTGCGACAGCAGCAGACCGGAGGGGCCGCCGCCGATGATGCAAACCTGTACCCTCATGGCTTTACCTCCCTTGCGCTGTTCTTAGATAACCCATCACGCGCCGCCGGCGACGCCGTAGCGCGAGGCTGGACTCCCGGCGTATTTTCCGGCCTTGTTGAACCTCGAAAGAGCTTCTGCTTCAAGGGACAGAGCCGACGTAAAGCAGGACAAAACGTGCAACATGGCTCCCCCGTCGCCGCGCCGCAGAACCGTGCCCAACTTCGCTCTTTACGGCGCGGCGGCGGGGCGGACTCTGCTCGACATCGTCCATCACGAGCGCATTCCGGTGCGCTCCAGCCTGTTCAACTTCGACATTCAGCCGCATTTCCATGACGCGCTGATCCAGACGCTGTACGCGACGAAAGGGGCGGGCGAGGCGTTTTTCGACGGTCGGGTCTGGAAGGTCGAGCCGCCTTGGTTGATCGTCGTGCCGGCGCGCTGCGTACACGGCTTTCGCTTTCGTAGCGACACAGATGGCCATGTCGTCACCGCCGCGCAATCGGCAGTGGAATCCGTCGCGCTGACCGTGGCGCCGGAACTGCTGACTTTCCTGCGCACGCCGATGGCGCTGACCGTCGATCCCGCCAGTAGCCGCGCCGCGCCGCTCGAAGCCTTGTTCGACGCCATCGGCCGCGAGGCGGAATGTCAGGAGCGCTGGCAGTTCGCCGCCGGCCTGTCGCTGACGGTGGCGCTATTCGTGCAGATCGCGCGGCTCGGCGAGAGCGCGCAACTCTCCGCCAATCCCGCGCGCTCGCGCCTGGCGGCGCGCATCGAGCGATTCCGCAGGCTGCTCGACGAGGGTTGCTATGCCCGCCACCCGGTCGCCAGCTACGCCGAGGCGATGGGCGTCACCTCGGGCCAACTCACCCGGCTTTGCCGCGAGGCGTTCGGCGTCTCCGCGATAGCGGCGATCGATGCGCGCGCGGTTCACGAGGCCAAGCGGCTGCTCGGCTATTCGACGCTGAGCGTCAAGCAAATCGCCAGCGAGCTGGGCTTCCGCGACGACGCCTATTTCGGCCGCTTCTTTCGCAAGCAGACCGGGTTGCGGCCGATGGAGTACCGCGCCAAAGCGAGCGTCCGCCAAGCGTCGCGCTGATTTCTCCCGCGCGCTTACTGCGCCGTCAGCTTGTCGTAATATTTCAGCACGAGGTCGATGTTGCCGGGGTATTTGATGGCGGGTTCGGTCTTCGCTTGCCTCTGCAAATCCGCCAGCGCCGCCTTCCTGTCCGCCTCGCTCATCTGTTTGTCGGCGCTCACCTCTGCGATCGACCTCTCGATCAGCGCTTTGGCGCCGACATAGGTCTTGGCGTCGGGGTCGATGTTGTCCAGCGCCAGCGCGATATTGCCGGCGACGCTGTTGTATTCGTCGAAATCCTGGAAACCGTGCTTGCGCGCGATGTCGCCGAGCTTGGCCATCGTCGCGTCGTCGGGCTCGGCGGCGTCGGCGGGCAGGTCGCCGATCGCCGATTGCATGTCGGGCGCCGAATCGATGTAGTGCTGCACCTGATCGGCGGTGAGCGGCGCTTGTTGCAGGGCGCCATAGACGGATTCGACGGGCGGCGGCGACGGCTGCGCATCGTCGGCGAGGGCGGGGGCGCTCATCAAGGCGGAAAATAGCCCCAGACTCGCGAGCGTTAAGCGCATGACGATCCCCTTTTCAGCCCGCTCTCATAACCCCGTCGCCGGGCGTGCGTC
>Ga0134128_10006824_pt1 | contig 13804 bp, 11 predicted proteins | sample KB31754_FD_96462 | JGI IMG/M metagenome (GOLD analysis project Ga0134128, IMG submission 96462) | Terrestrial soil microbial communities with excess Nitrogen fertilizer from Kellogg Biological Station, Michigan, USA - KB3-175-4 | ecosystem: Environmental > Terrestrial > Soil > Unclassified ... | reverse complement strand
GTGCAGCTCGGGGAGATCGACTTCGAGGGGCCGGTGTTCGCCGACGAACTGGGCTACCTGATCGGCAACATCATGGGCGCCGACGACACCACCGGCGCGTCCGCCCCGTTCACGCACAAGTTCTCGCTGCTCAACACCGGCGGCGGCCAGCCGACGACGCACACCGTCACCCAGTACTACATGGCCGAGCCGACGCACCAGGCCCGGCAGTTCGCCGGCACGTGCGTCTCGGAAGTCGGGTTCAAGTTCAACGCCGAGTCCGAACTGCTCACGTACACGGCGAAGGCCGCCTCCTGGATCAGCAACGTGGCCGCCGCGACGCCGACGGCGACGTTCACCACGGCCAAGCCGCTGCCCTCCTGGCAGTCCGTGCTGGGTATCGCCGGCCCGGCGTCGGGCGGCACACAGGTGCTCACGGTCGCGTCGGGCGAGTTCAACTTCAAGCGCTCACTCAAGCCGTACTTCACCGCGCAGAACTCGCAGAACCCGTACATCATCCAGCGCGGCGGCCTGACGGTGGACTGGAAGTTGTCGTTCGTCGCCGCCGACGAGACGCCGCTGACGTACATGCGCAACAACACCCAGCCGCAGATCCAGTTCATCCTCAACAACGGCCTGACGCTCTCCAACGCCCTCGTGGTGCAGGTGGACATGGCGCAGGCGGCGTTCACCGAGGCCAAGCCGAACTTCGGCAGCGAGGCCGTCATGTTCGACTGCACCGGGCGGTGCGTGCTGAACACCACGAACATCGGCACGTCGGGCGGCTACGGCCCCGCGACGATCTCGCTGCAGAACGCAATCGCGGCGAGCACCTATGTGTGACCGTAAGGACCCCGTATGAAGATCGATCTCCCGTCCGGGGCATGGGCGGACCTGCTCGCCCCGGACAAGCTCAAGGCCAAGCACCAGCGCGCCGTGATGCGCGCCATCACCGCGCAAGACCAGCGGGAAGGCGGCATGGCCGTCGACCTGACCGACGGCGTGATCGCCATCATCATCCAGGACTGGAACGTCACCGGCGATGACGGGGAGCTACTGCCGCTGCCCAGCGAGAAGTTCGCGTCCCTCGACGAACTCACGATCGAGGACTACGAGACGCTGCTGGGCCACGAGTACGTGGTGCAGGTCGCCACGCGGCTGATGAAGCTGCGCGGCGAACGCGTCTCCCCGGACGACTGGGATGACCCCGAGTCCCCTTCCGCGCCCTCAGCCGTATCCGGGCCCGGCTCGAGGGCGGGCAGATCCCCGAGCACAAGGACGTCCGCACCGAGTGGGACGAAGACGAAATCTACGCCCGGTTCGCGGAGCGCTGGGGCTGGCCGCCGCAAGTCGTAGACGAGATCCCCGTCGGCCCGTTCAACCACCTGCTGCCGATCGCGCAGGTTTTCGACGAGGTACGTGCCGAACGCGAGAAGAGGGCGTGGGGCTGATGAGCGTCGTCCTGGTCGGTGTGCCGCAGTTCAAGGTCGCGCTCGACGAACTGGTTGCCGCGGCGGCCGAAGCCACGAAGATCGCCGTGATCAAGGGCGGGCACCTGATCCAGGCGGAGACCCAGAGAAAGCTGACCACGTCCTCGCACGCGAAGGGCACGGCCACCCCGTCGCAGCCGGGCGAGCCGCCGTCGCTGGTGACCGGGCAGCTGCGCCGATCCATCCGTGTCGATCACCCCAATCGGGGTGGCGACGGGATCTGGTCGACCCGGATCGGACCGACCGCCGTGTACGGGCGCATCCAGGAACTCGGCGGGGTGACCGGGCGCGGGCATGCGACGACGCTGCCCGTGCGCCCGTATCTCGCGCCCGCGTTGGAGGCCGCGATCTCCTCCGGGCGGCTGGGCGAGGTGTTCGACGAGGCGTGGCGTGTAGCGCTCGGCCATCTCTAACACCCCTGGCCGTACCCCGCCGCTAACCCGCATCCCTTTCACCACTAAGGGGGCGTGTATCAGTGGCTGGATTTTTGCCTCCGACCGTGGCGTATTTGCTCGGGAACATCACGGACTACAAGGCGAAGATGGACGAGGCCGGGGTCAAGGCCGAGGAAACCGACGCCAAGATGAAGGGCCTGGGCGCCGGATCCAGCGCCATGTTCCTCGGCCTGGGCGCGGCCGTCCTCGGTGTCGGCTACGAGTCGGTGAAGATGGCCTCCGGGTTCGACCAGGCCATGGAGATGGTGCACACCCAGGCCGGCGCGTCCCCAGGAAGTCGACAAGCTCAAGGGCTCGGTGCTCGCGCTGGCCCCCGCGGTGGGCATGGGTCCGGAGCAGCTGGCCACGGGCCTGTATCACATCGAGTCCGCCGGGTTCCGCGGCGCGCAGGCGATGGACATCCTCACCGCGTCCGCGAAGCTCGCGCAGATCGGCCAGTCCGATTTCGAGACGACCGCGCAGGCCGTCGTGGGCGTGATGGCCTCGCAGATCAAGGGCGTGAAGGACGCCGCCGACGCGGGAAACCTGCTCAACACCACGGTCGGCATGGGCGACATGAAGATGCAGCAGCTCGCGGAGGCGATCGGCACCGGGATCCTGCCGAAGGCCGCCGCCGCCGGGCTGTCGTTCGAGGACGTGGGCGCGGCGTTGGCGACCCTCACCGACAACGTGACCCCCGCGAACGAGGCCGCCACCCGCCTCGGCATGACGTTCAGCATGATGTCCGCGCCCACCGCCAAGGCGAGGGCCGCGTACGAGGCGATCGGGATGACCTCGACGCAGCTCGCCAACGACATGCGCGGCCCGGGCGGCCTGTCGGCGGCGCTCACCGACCTGCAGAACCACCTGAACAAGACATACCCGGCCGGTCAGGGCGTGAAGCTGTCACTGCAGGAGCAGCAGAAGGAACTGAAGACCTACTCGCAGTCGCTCACCGACATGGGCGTGCCGCTGGATCAGCAGACGACGCTGCTCGCGAATTTCAAAACAAGCCTGGAAAAGTCCGGGTCGGCGGCGGTCAAGCAGTCCGAGGCGCTCTCGGCGATGTTCGGCGGCGGCAAGTCCTCCGGCACGATGCTGACGCTGCTCGGCGAGATGGACCGATTCAAGGACAAGACGCAGCAGTACGGCACGGCCGCGTCACGCGCCGCGCAGGCGCAGGAAGCGTGGAAGGCGCAGCAGGCCCAGTTCTCCCAGCAACTCAAGGACATGGGCGCCCGCATCGACACGATGTTCATCGCGATCGGGCAGAAGCTCATCCCGGTCCTGTCCAAGTTCCTCGGCTGGATCCAGCAGGGCATCTCCTGGCTGGGCCAGCACAAGGCGGTCCTCTCAGTGCTCACGGGCGTGATCGCCGGGGCGCTGGTTTCAGCGCTGTACGCGGCGGTCGCGGCGACGATCGCGTGGACTGCGGCGCTGGACGTGAACCCGGTGTTCCTGGCGATCACCGCGATCGCGGCCCTGGTCGGCGGCCTGATCTACGCCTATCAGCATTTCAAGGCGTTCCGGGATGTGGTGGACGCGGTCGGCCGGTTCTTCAAGCAGGTATGGACCGACGCGATGCACGCGGTGGGCGCGGTGATCCGCTGGTTCACGGACGGCCCCCTGGTGTGGATCAAGGCGCGGCTCGCGGAGTTCCAGCAGTTCTGGGCACAGCACGGCCAGCAGATCATCACGATCGCGAAGGCCGTGTGGACGATCATCTCGACGTACGTGAAGGTGTACCTCGACGTGATCGTCTTCCAGATCAAGGCCGCTCTCGCGATCGTCGAGGCGGTGTGGAAGATCGCCTGGGACCTGGTGAAGAACTACGTCAAGCTCGTGTGGGACTACGTGCGCGACGTGATCCAAACCGGCTGGCACCTGATGCTCAACACGTTCTCCCTGTTCGCGGACCTACTGACCGGCAAGTGGTCGAAACTGTGGGGGGATGTCAAGAAACTGGTCGGGCAGTTGTTCAGCGACATCGGTAAGACGATCTCCGATTGGGCGCACAACGCCCTGAACATGCTGGTGCAGGCGGGCAAGGACCTGATCCAAGGGCTGATCAACGGAATCAAGGGGATGGCGGGTGCCGCGATCGACGCGGTCAAGGGGATCGGCCACGGCATCATGAGCGGGTTCAAATCCCTGATCGGTATCGGGTCGCCGTCGCGGGTGTTCCACGAGTTCGGGAAGAACATCGGGCAGGGCCTGGTCAACGGGATCGCGTCGATGCACGGTGAGGCGGCGAGGGCGACGGCGGGACTGGGGAACGCGGCGCTGGGTGGTTTCGGCACCCCGGCGTTCAGTGGCGCGTTGACGGGGTCGGGTGTCGGTGGCGGCGTGTCGGCCGGTGGCGGCGTGGTGGTGGTGGTGAACGTGGCGGGCGCGGTGCACAGTGACGCGGGGATCGCGAAGGTGGTGCGCCAGGAGGTGCTGCGCTACCAGCAGCGCAACTCGCGCAACAACCTGGCGCTGACCACCTTCGGCAGCTAGTCGCCTGCTCGCGCTGCGGCATTCGCTGCTGCGGCGCGGCAGCGGTTGGCGCTCGCGGCAAGTCCCGCGCCTTCAAGGCGCTCGGCGAGGTCGGCGAACATCGCCATATCGCGGCGGCCGGCCCGGCGGGCGAGTCTGCGGTCCAACGCCTGCGCGCCTGTCGCTCGGTAGATGCCCTGCCAGATATCGGTAAGTGTCCGGTCCAGTGCGCGGAACGGCTTGCGGTCGATCGTCTTAGCGGCGATCACGAGCAGTACGTCGCCGACGAGTAGCGCGCCCGTGAGGACGGCGCTGGCGCTTGGTGTCACGACGGCGCGGCCTGCCCGGTGGACTCCGGCTCGGCCGCAGCGCTTTCGGGCTGCTCGAGCAACGGCTCGATCGCGCGCCACAACGGCACAATCCGCTCGCGAGCCACGCCCCAGATCGCCACGATGAACGGACGCGCAAGGGCCATCGTTTCCCGTAACGCGGCGAGCTCCGCCGCCTGCTGACGATGCTCGGCCAGCGCGGCGCGGACATCTTCAATCGGCGGAGCGCCCGGATCCACGTCGCTCGCGCCGGACCGATAAGCCTCGTCCTGGTCGCCCCATGCTGCCAGCCGGGCTACTGCGTCAGTGCTCATGCCGTCACACTAGGGCAGGTTCCACTGCGCGGTGTGGTCACCCATCCCCGAATCCGGGGTGAACTGCAACTTCACCAGCTTGTCCCCCGTCGGTACCTGGAAGACGACCACACCCAGAACGCTGTCGCCCGGAGCGATGTTCACCGACCCGAACGACTGTCCCGCGGTCACATTCGACAGGTCCGCCTGGAACTGCTGCCCGGAAGCGTCCTTCATCACAGTGCTGTTGTCCGGGGAGTCGGAGTACGCGGCCGAGCCCGCGTTGGCGATACGCAGCTGCGCGGCGTAGAAGTGCTTGCCCGCGTCAGGGCTCGTGAACTCGTCGGCGCCTTTCGCGTCGGGGAACACCTTGACGAGAGTGACGGTCAGCTTCTCGCCGTTGAACCCGGCCACGGTGATCGAGTCGCCGAGGCCTGCGGGTTTCACGGCGGCGCTCGGCCTAGCCGACACCGTGGCGCTGACGGCCGCGGCACTGCTGTCCGTGGCCGTGGACACGGTACTGGTCGTGGACACGCATCCGGCGAGCGCGGCGACTGCGAACAGCGCAACCACGGTCACAGGCGCAGCGGTACGGGCGATCATGTGGTTCCCCCTCTAAGCGAATCAGACGTCCGCGACGCTACCCCCGCCGGCCATCGCCGCATCTGACGGTTCTCGGATCGTTACCTGCCGGGCGGGGGTGCGCCATGGCGATCACCACCATCCCGCCCACCTTCTACCAGATCGCGTTCAACGCCGACCCCAACCAGGCCACCATCCCCCCTTACTGGACCGACCAGTCCTGGCGCGTCCAGTTCCCCTGGTCCTCCAGTCGTGGGCGCCAGTACGAACTGGACGCCGTCGAAACCGGCGAATGGCGCCCCACCATCGCCAACCCCGACGGGGCACTAGACCCGTCCAACACGGCCTCGCCGTACTACCCGAACGTCATCCCGTTCCGGCAAGCCCGCGTCATCTGCAAGCCAGGCCCGAATCAACTCACCCCGGACCAGGCCACCGCCGGGGAAGCCACCGGCTACCCCGCCGGGATCACCGCCCCGGCGCAGATGAACATCAGCAACGACTTCGGGTACACCGTCACCCTCACCGCCTCCGGCAGCGCCTACCAGGGCACGCAGGTCTACCAGGTCACCCTGCCCAGCGGCGCGACCCAGTTCACCACCGTCATGCTGGTCAAGCCCGTACCTGTCGTACCGGGCGCCGCGTACAGCTTCTCGGCGCAGGTCCGCATCCCCTCCGGCACCAGCACCCCGACGAGCGCGGCACTGCTGTGGTTCGACGCCACCGGCGCGAGCATCTCCAGCGCCACGGGCGCCACGATCACCCCGACCTCGGGTTCCTCCACGTGGGTGCAGGTGTCCGTGTCCGGGGCCGCGCCCACGACCGCGTACAGCGCCACGCTGAAAATCCAGATCGCGTCCGGGGGCTCCACCAGCGCCACCACCACGTGGCAGACGGACGGGCTGCAGTTCGAACAGAACCCGTCGCCCACCCTGTACCAGACCCCGTTCACGCTCTCCACCAACCTGTTTCCGGGCAACCTCGCCTCCGGCGGGTACGACGCGCAGACCGCGACCGGCTGGTGGTACCCGTCCGCGGGCACCGTCGCCTACGTCACCGGCCTGACCGCGGCCCCGACCGGGCACACCAACGCGTTCGCGTGGAGCACCCCGGCGTCCACGACCAGCAGCTCACCGCTGCTCGCGGGCGCCGCAGCCACCGGGCCGGTCGCGGACAACGTGCAGGTCACCGCTGGCGTCGCGTACAGCGCCACGTTCTACGCCCTGCGCGCAACCTCCGCGGACGCCACCCTCACAGTGACACCCACGATCACCTGGTACGCCGCCACCGGCGCATCGATCACCGCCGCTACGGGCACGGCGGTGACACTGTCCGCGGGCACCTGGAACCGCCTGGCCGTGTCCGGCACCGCCCCGGCGGGCGCACTGTGGGGACGCTTCTCGATCGCGATCACCACACCGGCGTCGACGACCGCGAGCAACACCGTGTACCTGACGGCGGGCCAGTTCGAGGCCGCCGCGTCCCCGACGTCCTGGCGCGATACCGGCGGCACCTACTCGGTCATCACGCCGCTGCTCGAGCGCTGGCCGCAGACGTGGACGGAACAGGAGGGCACCTACGGCACGAGCGACGTGATCGGGGACGACGCGTTCATCGCCCTGTCGCAGTACACCCTGGCGCAGCCGTTCGTCGAGGAGCTGCTCGCGCTCGCACCGGATTTCGTGTTCCAGCTGGCTGATCCGGCCGGCAGCACCGCGTGCGTCGACACGGCCGGCAAACGCAGCGCGGCGCCGGTGGAGAATTCGCCGTTCGGCTCCGGGTCGCTCGTGTTCGGCAGCACGGTCACCTCCACAACCCCCGGTTCCGCGTTCCTCGGGACCGCCGGGCCGGTCGCGACGTTCAACAACAGCCCGACCACGACGGCGCAGCAGCCGCAGACGTTCATCAGCCTGCACAAGACCACCACGACCCCCGGCCCCCCGACGTCCGGCGCCTGGACGCGCACGATCGCGTTCCGCTGCTCGGTGGTCCCCGCCAGCGGCACGTTCCCCACGGCCTGGAACACCAACAGCCCGTCGTACACGACCAACCCGTCGTTGTTTCAGATCTACATCGACCCCACCACCGGGTTCCTGGTCACACAACTGACCGGGTCGACGGGCACCAACGCGGTCGCGACCACCGCGAGCAACGTGTGCGACGGCAACTGGCACCAGGTGACCGCGGTCTTCCCCGGCACCGGCTACTTCGACGTCTACCTCGACGGCGCCCGGTACTACCACGACAACAACGGCGGCGCCGGATACACCTCCTGCACGTCGATCCTGACCGACGTGCTCGGCTGCTCGATCACCCCGGGCCAGAACAACTACAGCCTGGGTTTCGTCGGCGACCTGGCGCACGCGATCCAGGTCCCGGCTGCGCTGACTCAGACGCAGATCACCAACCTGTACAACTCGTGGCGCACCGCCAGCCAAGGCGAGTCCACCGGCGCGCGCATCCAGCGGATCCTCAAATGGATCGGCTGGAGCGGCCCGAGCGCGATCGACACCGGCCAAACCGCGTCCATGGGTCCGGCGACCGACCTGACCGGCGCGACGGCCCTGGACGCCGCGAACAACGTGACGCTCACCGAGAACGGCACCTGGTACACGGCCGCCAACGGCGCCCTGACGTTCAAAGCACGCACCGCCCGCTACAACCAGTTGACCCCGATGTTCATCTTCGGGGAGAACACCGCGGTGGGCGAATGGCCCTTCGAGGTCCTGCAATTCGACTACGACCCCAGCCACATCGCCAACAACACGCAGGTCACCCAATACGGCGGCTCGATCTACAACGCCATGGACGCGACCTCCACGAGCCGCTACTTCCCCCGCGTCTACCAGCGCACGATCAACACCACCAGCGCCAACGAATGCCAGGACGCCGCGAACTACCTGCTCGGCCAGTACAAGAACTCCCACCTTCGGGTCTCGACGCTGCGGCTGCACGCCTCCGCGGTCCCGGGCCTGCTGCCCGTCTGCCTGGCGCTGGAGATCGGGACGCGTATCCGGGTGAACCGGCGGCCGAGCGGCGCCCCACAGATCACGTTCAACGGGTTCGTCGAGAAGACCGAGTGGGAGTGGGATCCGGTCGGCGAGGTGTTCGTCACCCTGCAGTGCTCGCCCGCGGATCTGGCGTCGTACTGGGTGTTGGCGGCGTTGCACACGACGCTGTCCGCGCAGGCCAGCTCCGGGCAGGCGCAGGCGACGATCAACGCGCTGCCCGACGCCGCCGTCAACGCCCTCGCCTCAAGCCTGCCGCAGGGCTACCAGCTCACCTTCGAACCCGGCACCACCCGCCAGGAAACCATGACCCTCGCCGCGGGCGGCATCCCGTCCACCGGCATCGGCTACCAAACCGCGACCCTCACCTTCACCAGCAACTTCGCGTTCACGCATCCGGCGAACTCCACGGTCTGTGAACCGCTGCCCACCGGCTACACGGACCCCACCACGTGGGACGCCGCCAGTGTGCTGGGCGCCGCGTACGCGACCGTGTCCGGCGCACAGTCCTCCGGCACCCCAAACCTGACGATCACCGGGCTCGGCGACAGCGCGACCAACGCGCTCGCCTGCGACTGGGCGACCGGCGACGTGATCTGGGTCGGGCCCGGGACGGCGAACTGGGAGGGCTACAACCGGCTGCACCCGAACGTCGCCACGGCCGGTGAGGGCGTGCTGCCGCTGCCTACCGGCACGTCCGGGTACGCCGTCGGCTTGTTCTGCGCGTACGCCGGCAACGCCCTGCAGGTCACCGCCTCCGCGACGGCGTTCCAGGGCGCGCAGGTGTGGCAGGTCACCGTCCCGGGAGCGTCGGCGACGGGGCAGGATCTGGTCAGCGCCCTGAAACTTCCGTGCGCCGCGGGCCTGCCGTTCACCGGCAGCTTCTACGTGCGCAGTGCGACCAGCAGCCAGAACCCGCAGGTGCGACCGTACATCCAGTGGTACGACCAGTACTACAACAGCGTCGGGACGACCACCACGGGCACGGCGGTCACGCTGACCGGCTCCCCGACCGCGGCCTGGACGCGGGTGACCGCCTCGGCGACCGCCCCGGCCGGTGCTGTGTTCGGGCGGATCGGCGTGACCCTCACCACCGCGCCCGCCTCTTCCTGGGCGTTCCAGGTGGACGGGTTGCAGTTCGAGCAAGCCGCCTCGGCCAGCACGTACCAGACGGCGCCGCAGATCAAATCCGCCGGGACGTCGACCGCGGGCTACGGCACCACCACGATCACGCTCGCGCAGAACCTCGCCAACAACCACGCGTCGGGCGAATACGTGTGCGACCCGCTGCCGCCCGGGGTCACCAACCCGACCCTGGTGCCCGGCAGTTCGCGCCTCGCGTACTGATCGCCCCGCGTTGACCCCGGCCACCGGCCGCCTACCCCGCCTGGAGGTGGCCGGTGTCCGGCAACTTGCCCGTGCCCGTTCCCCGGACGTTCACCGTCGGCGAAACCGAAACAGGCAGCTACTTCAACGCGATTCGCGACGCGCTCACCTACCTGCTCAACACCCCGCTCGCCGTCTTGACCCAGGCCAACGCGCAATCGATCGCGAACGGCGCACCCGCCGCGATCAGCTACGACGGCACATTCCTGGACACGTACGGCGGACACAGTAACTCGGTATCAAACTCCAGATACACAGCACAGGTCGCAGGCTGGTACTTCGTCAAAGCGGGCGTCGTGTGGGCGGGCAACGCCACCAACAACAGAGACATCCAGATCTACAAGAACGGCGTGGCCTACACGTACTCGTGGACCGCGGTACCCGCCGCAGGCACGTTCAACGACCCGGGCGTGGAGACCAGCGCGCTGGTGCAGCTCAACGCGGGCGACTACGTGGAGGCGTTTGGCACCCAGAACTCCGGCGGTGCCCTCTCGACCGCCGTGGTCTCCACGATCGCGTCGAACATGCAGGTCATGTGGATGCATGTCTAGCGCGCCGCAGCGCCCCGCGCCCCTCACAGACCCCGCAACCCTCTCAGCTGGACGGCCCCGTATGAGTCTCGCGATCTCCACCGCGAAAGCGGACATCACCCCGCCGGTCGGCACGCCGCTGGCGGGCGACGGCGTGGACATCCCGCGCCTCGCGACCGGCAGCAACGCGCCCCTGTACGCACGCTGCACGATCCTGTGGGACTCCGGCTGGCCCAACGTCATCGTCACCTGCGACACCCTGGTGATCCCGCGCTCGGTGAACCTGGCGATCCGCGCGCAGGTCGAACCGTTGGGGCCGAGCGGGGCGCCGATCGGGCACGAGGATTTCATCCTCACCGCGACGCACACCCACAACGGCGGGGCGCTGAACGACGAACTCAGCCCGTTCATCGCCTACAACGTCACCCCGGGCTCGGCCGCCGACGGCGCGATTCAGGCGTACACCGCGCAGTTCGAGGCGGCGGTCGTCGCCGTGGTGAAAGCCGCCCTGGCGGCGCCGCAAACCGCGTGCACCCTCGACTACCAGAGCACCAGCCAGTCGTTCTCGTCGAACCGTGAGGGCCTGCCGTACGTCGAAACCACCGTGCCCGTGCTCGCCGCCCGCGACACCAGCGGGGCGCTGCTCGCGGTCCTGTTCGGGTACGGCACCCACCCCGTGTCCGGCGGCGTGCAAACCGTCGCCGACCCCGACTACCCCGGCGCCGCCTGCGCGCACGTCGAGGCGCAGCACCCGGGGGTGTTCGCGCAGTTCCTGCAAGGCGCCGCCGGCGACCAGAACCCGCTCAACTCGGCCGGCTGGTCGCTGCCGTACGCGCAGCAGCTCGGGCAGGGACTCGGGTCCGCGGTCCTGACCGCCGCCGCAACCCGCGGCCGCTCGCTCACGGGCCCGATCGGCACCGCCTATAGGGATCTGACGGTGCCGCTGGACATCAACACCGCACCGAGCAACCTCGCCGCGGTGCGCGCCGACTACGTGGCCCGCGAGGGCAACACGGGCCTGCCGGGGTATTACCGGCGCCACGCCCAGGCGATGATCGGGCAGATCGACGCGGGCAGCTTCGCGACGAGCGTCAACGTGCCCGTGCAGGTGTGGACCCTGGCAGGCTCACCCGCGCTCAGGCTCGCGCTCACCGGCGGGGAACTGGTCTCCGGGTACGCGGTGTACCTGCGCAACACCTACGGCGGCACCGCCGGGATCTGGCCCGGCGGGTACGCCAACGAGGTCCCCTGCTACATCCCGTCCAACGAGCTCCTGAGCGGCGGCGGCATCAACTACGCGTGCGGCTGGCTCGGCGACTACCCGGGGATCGCGGGCGGGAACCTGACCGTGTACGGGCAGCTCGGACACTTCAAGATCCCGCCGAACAACAACACCAACGGGGTCGAGCAGATCCTGCTCAACGCCCTCGCGGGCATGCTCTGATGACCGCTGCACACTTGCCGCACCACGCGAGCGACACCGAGATCGCCGCCCACCAGCAAGCCGAAACCCACCGGTACGTCATGCACTTCCCCGCGCACGCACCCCGTACCGGCGACCCGCACTACGCGGCCTTCGAGGCGTACCGGCGCCACACCCAGGCGACAGCGGTCTGCTACGTAGGCGAACGGGTCGGATTCGCCTACTGCTCCAAGGGGCCGCTCGAACTCCACCACGGCGTCCTTGAGTTCGCAGTCGCCAACGCGGCCGACCCGAAGGCACTGCACCGCGACTTCCCGGATATCACCGAGGATGCGACGCCCGAGCAGATCGCGACCTGGCTGGAGTCCTCGCCATCCGAGTTCCGCTGGCTCTGCGCGTTCCACCACCGCGGCCACGGCGGGGCGCATACGGCGAGCCACGCCGACTGGACGGCGCAGTTGTACGTTCCGGGTCTCATTTCGTGAGCGTCCTGGGCCGGTTCCCGCGATGGCTGCGCTGGCTACTACTCGGGGCGAACCTCGTCGCCGCGCTCACGATCCTCGTCAACTGGTGGCTCGCGATCTGGCCGAACCTGGCCGCCAGCTGGGAAATCGCCTCCGCCGTCGCAGCGCTCGCCGCCCCCGCCGCGACATGGGTCACCCGCAAGCTCGACGCGCACGCCGAACACGCCGCCCGCCGCGCCGCGCAACACACCGCGGCGCACCTGACCGAACACCACGAAACCACCCGCGCCCACGTCACCGAGCAGCTCGCCGCACACGCCGCCGTACAGGGCGAGCGGATGCAGGTCATCTCGGACCAGCTCGCCGCCCTCAACCAGCGGCTCGACCAGCAGCAAGGGGGCGCACCGTGACCGTCCTCGGCATCGACTACGCCTGGCAGCACCCGGACCCCGCGGCCATCGCCGCCGCCGGGTACAGCTTCGCGTGCCGCTACCTTTCGCACGACACGACGAAAAACCTCACCCTCACCGAAGCGCAAACCCTGGCCGCGCACGGCATCTGCGTCGTGGCGAACTGGGAGTTCACCGCGCAGGACATGCTGCGCGGCTACGCGGGCGGCGTCGCCGACGCGCAACTCGCCCTCACGCAGGCCACCGCCGCAGGCATGCCGAAGGGCCGCCCGATCTACTTCTCCGCGGACTGGGACGTCACCCCCGCGCAGGAACCCACCGTCCTGGCGTACCTCTCCGGCGCCGACAGCGTCCTGGGCTGGTCACAGGTCGGCGAATACGGCGGCTACTACCCGCTGAAAACCGCCCTCGACGCGGGCGCCACCCAATGGGCGTGGCAGTCGCCCGCGTGGTCCGGCGGCCAGTGGGACGGGCGCGCCACCATCCGCCAGACCGGTACGGCGACGGTCGGCGGGGTGCTGGTCGACGTGAATGAGGCGTGGAGCGCGGACTACGGGCAGTGGCAGCCAGGTCGGCTGCCGGATATCGCGGGAGGAAACATGACGCCGGATCAAGAATCCGCGCTGCTCAACCAGAGCAAGCAACTGTACGACGGGCTGTTTTTCGGCGGCACGTCGATGGGTCAGGCCCCGGCGGGCGCGCCGGACAACAGCCTGGTCAGCAAACTGGACTACCTGATCACGCAGGCCGCGAAACTCGACGCGCTCACGGGGCCCGTGGACGTGAAGGCCCTCGCGACGGCGGTCGTCACCGGTTTGACGCCGGTGGTGGACGCCGCGCTGGCCGCAGGCACCCCGGTGGACTACGACCATCTCGCGGTCGTCGTGGAGGCGCACCTCGCGGCGACGCTCGCGCAGGGCAAGTAGTCCGCTGCGCGTCCTCGGCCCGCACGACCACGAGAGGCCGAAGCCGTGGCCGAAGACATGGCGCCCGGGGAG
>Ga0134128_10006823_pt1 | contig 13805 bp, 11 predicted proteins | sample KB31754_FD_96462 | JGI IMG/M metagenome (GOLD analysis project Ga0134128, IMG submission 96462) | Terrestrial soil microbial communities with excess Nitrogen fertilizer from Kellogg Biological Station, Michigan, USA - KB3-175-4 | ecosystem: Environmental > Terrestrial > Soil > Unclassified ... | reverse complement strand
CCTTGTTTCCACGACCGGCGACTACGTGCGGTTCTGCCGGATGCTGCTGAACGGCGGCGAACTGGACGGCACCCGGATTCTCGGCCGCAAGACGGTCGAGCTGATGACCGTGAATCACCTGCCTGGCGGCGGTGACCTGCAGGACTTCGCGTTCGAGCAGGGATACGGAGAGGTCGGGTTCCCTGGCATGGGGTTCGGCCTGACCATGGCGGTCTCCAAGTCGCCGGCGCAGACCGGCGTCATCGGCTCGGCGGGGGAGTACATGTGGGGCGGGGCGGCGTCGACGGCCTTCTGGATCGACCCGGCGCAGGACCTGCTCGTGGTGTTCATGACCCAGTTCATCCCGTCCGGGCTGTTCAACTTCCGGGGTCAGCTGAAGACGCTGATCTATCCGGCGATCGCGGACTGACGTGATCAGGCCGGCCGCCGGCGCGATGTTCGCGCGGGCGAACGCGGCCAGCGACTACGCCAGGCGTACCGGGTGCGGGATCGATGACATCCAGGGCGGGCCGAACGGCAACCTGCACTTCGCCGGCGAGCACACCTCGCTCGACTTCCAGGGCTGCCTGGAAGGTGCCCTGCGCACCGGTTACCGCTGCGCCCGTGAGGTCGCCCAGTGAGCGCTAGCCTTCCGCTGCTCCTGCTCGACGTGGACGGTGTCCTGAACCCGTTCGCGGCTTCTGCTTGCCCGCCGGGCTACGCCGACCACGACTTCTTCCCTGGCGAGCAACCGGTCCGACTGTCCACTACTCACCGAGCATGGCTGCGGGAACTGGCGACCCGGTTCGAGCTGGTATGGGCTACCGGCTGGGGTGCCAATGCGAACCGGCTGCTGGCTCCGTTGCTGGAGCTCCCCGAGCTTCCGGTGATCGCGTTTCCGCCGGTCCCTTTCGTGAAATTGCCCGAGGTCATCACGTATGCCGGTGACCGGCCGCTGGTCTGGGTCGACGACGAGTTTAGGCCTGAAGACCGGACCTGGGCTGCTGCCCGCGGATCGCCAACCTTGCTCATACCAGTCGATCCCGCGGAGGGACTCACCCGGCCCGTCATCGATCAGGCCCTGGAGTGGGCCGCTAGTCAGTAGCTGGCGCCGTCGGGCCAGGGGAGGCGGGCGGCGGCAAGGATCAGCAGGTGACGACGTCCCTTCCCGTCGGTGTGCGGGCTTTTACCACGTCAACCACATAGATCTCAGCCGTCGCACGAATTTGCGGCGACGGTCGATTTCCCATGAAATCGAACCAGGTGAATCTGCAGATTCACCTGGTTTTTTACCGGTGAATCCTCAGATTCACCCGGTGTGCGTCGGCGAAAGGTGGGGCGGTACTGGGGATTTGACGGAATTGCCGGGTTGGTCGCTGGTGCGGGGGCCGGCCTGAGTAAGCGGACTCATCACGTCGGCATCATCGGGCCAGCAGCGCGTCGATGCTGACCCGCACGAAGGCCGCGGCGTCCGGGCCGGGAACCGGCCTCGGGGCGAAGTGTCCGCCGGCGCGCTGCGGCGGCCTCATCCTGTCGACGCGGAACGAGCGCCAGTCCTGGCGGTCCAGGTCCCACGCCACCAGGTACCAGCACTGGCCCAGAAGCACCAGCCCGTGCGGCTCGGCGTGCCGTTGCGTCGGCACGCCGCCGGCCACCGTGTACCCGAAGGTGATCCGGGCCCGCTCCTGGCAGGTCTGCGCGACTGCCAGCAGCGCCGCAGCGTCGGCGTGCGGCCGCGCGCCGGCGCCGGCCTCCCGCGAAACCGGCGTGATCGCGGCGGCCAGCGCCTGCACCTGGCGCGCCAGCGGCTGAGGCAGCGCCGGCAGGAGCTTGGCCAGCACTCGCGACGAAACGTCGGTACCGCCCCCCACCGTGCCGCCCGGCAGCGCCGCGAGCAAGCCCACGATCAGTGCGACTGCTTCTTCCTCGTCGAGGCCCAGCGGCGGCAGGGCCGCTCCCGCCGCCAGTTCATACCCGCCGCCGGTGCCGGGCCGCGCGTGCACCGGGTACCCCAGGTCACGCAAGCGCTCCACATCTCGCCGGAGCGTACGCGCGGACACGCCGAGCCGATCGGCCAGGTCGGGGCCCGGCCACTGCCGGCGCACCTGGAGCAACGACAGCAGGCGCAGCACGCGGGCGCTGGTTTGCGTCATGTCGGGATTATGATCCGGGCCGCCGACAGTCGCGGCCATCCGCTGACCGCAACCTGCCTTAGCGTCGTTCCCAGTCAACGAGAAAGGGGTCATCGTGCCGACATTCGCAGTGCGCACAGTCCACGGACCCGGCTGGGACGACCAGCGACCAATGCGCCAGCAAGACGCATGGGCAGAGCATGCGTCCTTCATGAGCGCGCTCGAGGACGACGGCTTCGTCATCCTCGGCGGTCCGCTCGGCGCCGACGGTGACCACACCGGCGCCCTGCTCATCGTCGAAGCCGCCAGCGAAGATCAGCTCGTCACCCGGCTGAACGAGGACCCCTGGGCGCGGCAAGACGTCCTGGCCATCGAGGCCATCGACACCATGACCATCTTGCTCGACAGCCGCGGGGCGGGGTGATCAGTGGGTGCGCGTGGCCTTTTCAGTGAGTGCGGAAGGCCTCCTCGAGCCACCAGGAGCCGCGGGATGAAGTGATCTTGGCGTCGATCAGCAGCGGCCGGTCGCGCGGGCCGTCCAGCCACTCGCGAACCGGGGCTAGGTCGCCGCGCTGGCGTACCCTGGCCGCCGCGCACCCGTAGCCGCGGGCGATCTGGGCGAGGTCGGCCGGAGGGAAGCGCACGGTGTCGAGCGGATGTCCGCCGGGACCGAAGTGGTGCACCTCCGCGCCGTAGGCCTCGTCGTCGTAGACCACGATGACCATCGGCAGGTTCAGCCGGACGGCGGTCTCCAGTTCGCTGATGCCCATCAGCGCGCCGCCGTCGCCGAGGGCGGCGACAATCAGGCGGTCCGGGTTCGCGATGGCCGAGCCGATCGCGGAGGCGAGCCCGAGCCCGACCGACTGGTACGCCTGGGTGAAGCAGAATCCCTCGGAATCGGGCACCGACAAGAACATCGACGGATAGCCCATGAAGTTGCCCGAGTCGATCGCCACGATCCGCTCGGCTGGAAGCAGGTCGTCGAGCGCGATGCTGAGCGTGCGCGGGTCGATCCGCTCGCCATCGCCCTCGTCGTCGTAGGGCACATCCCGCCACCGGATCTCGCGGGCGAGCCGCTCGCGCAACTCGACGGAGCGGTACCCGGGCCGGTCGGGCTCGTCCAGCAACGCGGTGACCATCTGGGCGGTCGCGGCGACGTCGCCGACGACTCCGATGTGAACCGGGCGGTGAGCCCCGATCGCCTTGCGTTCGAGATCGACCTGGGCGAGCACCGTCTCCTCGCCGATCAGGTGACCGTGCCTGGTCGTCCACATGTTCAGTGAGCAGCCCCACGCGACGATCAAGTCCGCCTCGCCGATCAACTCGGCCGCCAGGGGCGAGGCGAACCCACCGCTCACGTCGAGGTCCCAGGGGCTGCCGCGGAACAGGCCCTTGGCCGCGGCCGAGGTAGCCAGCAGGGCTCCGCCGCGCTCGCCGAGCAGTTCCAGCGCTGTCCTGGCCTGGGCGACTCTGGCTCCTCGGCCGGCGATGAACACCGGCCGCTCCGCCCGGCGGATCGCGGCGGCCAGCCGTTCGGCCGAGGCCTCGTCGGGCTTAGGGCCCGAGGACCTGGCCCAGGTAGGCATCGAGGCCTGCCGCGGCCGGTCGGCCGGGGACTCGCACTCGGCCGCCTGAATGTCGAGGGGCAGCGCGAGCACGACCGTGCGCCGCTCGCTGGCGGCCATCTGGTACGCCCGGATCGTGTCGTCGACGGCGAAGCCGGGGGAGTGCAGCTTGGCCGACACCGCGCCGATGCCGCGGGCGAGCGCGTCGACGTCGATCTTGAAGTTGGAGAGCTTGTTGCTCGACGCGACGTCGGCCGCCAGCACCACCATTGGCGTCCGGCCCTTGGCCGCTTCGGTGATGCCCGTCAGCGCGTTGGTCAGCCCTGGCCCCTGATGCAGCGAGACGATGCCGGGACGGCCGGTGATCCTGGCCCAGCCATCGGCCATGCTTGCCGCGCCGCACTCGTGCCTGGCCGCCACGAACCGCGCGCCTCGCGCGATCAGCGCGTTGGTCACGTGGAAGTTGCCGCTGCCCACCACGCCGAACACGGTGTCCACGCCGAACCCGGCCAGCACCTCGGCGACGGCATCGGTGACCTGCATCAGGAATGCTCCACCAGCGCGAGCACGCGGCACGGGCTGCCCGAGCCACCGTCGATCGGCAGCGGCCCGGCGATCAGCACCGACCCGGTGACCGGCAGCCGGGCCAGGTTCTGCAGTTGAGTCAGCCCGTACTTGCCGGCGCCGAGCAGCGACGCGTGGCACGGGAACGGCGGGTCGAACGAGTGCGCGGCGCCCGCGTCGGTGCCGACGGTCTCGGTCCCGAAGCCGAGCAGCGGCGACTCCTGGGCCAGCCAGCGGGCGCACTCCACAGAGACCCCGGGCGTGTGCGGCCCGGTCTCGTTGGCGTTCAGGAACTCCTCCTGACTGCCAGAACGAACGTCCCACCCGGTCCGGTACAACAGCCAGCCGCCATCGGGCAGCGAGCCGTGCTCGCTCTCCCAGGCCTTGATGTGCTCGACCTCGAGCAGGAAGTCCGGGTCGGCGGCCGACTGCGCGCTGAAGTCGAGCACCACCGCCGGGGCGATCAGCTTGGACGCGGGCACCTGGGAGACGTCCTCGCCATCCCGGCCGGTCGCCCAGTGCACCGGGGCGTCGAAATGCGTGCCGGTGTGCTCGCCGGTCGCGATGTTGTTCCAGTACCAGGCCGGGCCGCGGTCGTCGTACCGGCTGATCTCGGTCAGCGAGAACGGGATCGTGTTACCGAATGGTGGCGGCAGCTGGATGATCGGCGTGTCCGAGCGCAGCGGCGCGGTCAGGTCGATCACCTCGATCGAGCTAAGCCGCAGGCCGGCGACGAGCGCGTCAAGTACTGGCATGGCAAAGCCTTCCGGTGGCAGGGAGCGCTGGAGTTACGGGTCAAGGATTCCGGCTAACAGCCTGCACCAGTCTGACCCCGCTGGGAAGTGATCTGTACAGTTCACGCAAGACGGAACTGAATACCCCTGGAGGCCAGTGATGGAGTCGGTGACCGGCGCGGGCGTGGTCGTAACCGGTGGCGGCAGCGGCATCGGTGCCGCTCTGGCGCGCAGGTTCGTGGCCGAGGGAGCCAGGGTTGTCATCAACGACGTCAATGGCGAGGCGGCGCAGGCGGTCGCCGACTCGTGCGATCAGTCCGGTGGCGGCAAGGCGGTCGCGGTGGCCGGTGACGCGGCCAGCGAGGACGGCGTCGCCGCCCTGATCGACGCGGCCCGGGCTGAGCTGGGCGCGATCGATCTGTACTGCGCCAACGCCGGCATCGCTCGCCGAGGCGGACCGGAGGCGAGCGAGGCCGACTGGGCGGACTCCTGGAACGTGAACGTCATGGCCCACGTGCGGGCCGCCCGGCTGCTGCTCGACCCGTGGCTGGAGCGTGGCAGCGGTCACCTGATCTGCACGGTGTCTGCTGCTGGTCTCTTGTCGACGCCCGGCTCTGCGCCGTACGCCGCGACCAAGCACGCCGCGCTGGCGTTCGCCGAGTGGCTGTCGCTGACCCACCGGCACCGCGGGCTCACCGTGCAGGCGATCTGCCCGATGGGCGTGCGCACCGGGATGTTCCCCGGCGGCGACGCGAGGTCGGAGAAGCTGCTCGGCCCTGAGGCGATCATGCCGGAGCAGGTGGCCGACGTGGTGATGGAGGCGATCGCCGACGGCCGGTTCCTGATCCTGCCGCATCCTCAGGTCGCCGAGATGTACGCCGGCCGGGCCGAGATTCCCGATCGCTGGCTGAAGGGCATGAACAAGCTCCAGCAGTGGCTCGAGGACGACTCGGCCCGGTAGCCGCTGCCCAGCCGGCCAGCGACCACTCGGCGGGCATGGTGAACGGGTACGGACGCGAAGGCGTTGTCACTGTGTTGCCATACGGGGGCTTTGTTGTCGTTCAGGTCGCGACTGCGGAACAATCCCAGCAAGGGATGACGGGGAGCTAGCCGTGGAGTTGCTCGAGCGGGAGTCGATGCTCGGCGCCCTGGCCGAGTATGCGCAGACGGCGCGGCAGGGTGACGGGCGGCTGGTGCTGGTTTCGGGGGAGTCCGGTATCGGCAAGACGGCCCTGGTCGAGGCGTTTCAGTCCCAGCTGAAAGACGCGCGCTGGCTCTCGGGCGGCTGCGATGACCTGGTGACGCCGCGTCCGCTCGGCCCGCTGTTCGACATCGCTCCGCGGGCCAGCGATGAGTTCGCGGCGCTGTGTGAGTCCGGTGCGCAGCGGGACAAGCTGTTCGCGGCCTTCGCTCATGAGATCAATTCCGGCGACGAGCTGACCGTCGTGGTGATCGAGGACGTGCACTGGGCCGACGAGGCGACGATCGACCTGCTGAGCTACCTGGGCCGGCGGCTCAGCCGGATCCGGGCGCTGGTACTGGTTACTTATCGCGACGACGAGATCGGCGATGATCACCGCCTCCGGGTCGTGCTCGGTGATCTGGCCACCCAGCGGTCCACCCGGCGGATTGGCCTGCCGCCGCTGACCGCCGGAGCCGTCCGGGCACTGATCGGCGAACGCGACTTCGACGCGGCTGAGCTGCTGAAAGCCACCGGAGGCAACCCGTTCTTCGTGACGGAGCTGGTCGAGGCCGGCTGGCCTTCTGTGCCGCCGACGATCCGCGACGCGGTCGGGGCCCGGCTGGCCCGGTCCAGCCCGCAGGCCCGGCAGGTTCTCGAAACCGCGGCCGTGATCGGTGCGCGGACCGACCGATCGCTGCTAGCACTCGTTCAGGGCGATGCCGTCGATGGGCTCGGTGAGTGCCTGGAGAGCCGAATCCTCGTGGTGGATGGCGCGAGCCTGCGGTTCCGGCACGAGCTGGTCAGGATGGCGGTCGCGACTGGCATCGCGCCGCAGCGCAAGGCCGATCTGCACGCCCGCTTGCTCGCGATCCTGTCCGAGCGGGACAAGGTGGCGCCGGCCGTGCTGGCGCACCACGCCGAGGGCGCGGGCGATGGCCAGGCGGTCGTCCAGTACGCCCGGGCCGCGGCGATCGCGTCCTCGGCGCTGGGGGCATCGCGAGGGCGCGGCGTTGTTCGAGCGAGCGCTGCGGTTCGCCCCCGACGCCGACCAGGTCACGCTGGCCGGGTTGCACGAGGGCCTGGCCGGGGAGTACGCGCTGCTCGACCGCTGGGAGGAGACCGAGGCCGAACTGAACGCCGCGCTCGCGCTGCGCCGGGAACAAGGCGATGCGCTGCGCATCGGCGAGGATCTTCGCCTGATGTCGACCGCGCTGTGGCGACTGTGCCGTGGTGACGAGGTGGTGCGGGCCGCTGAGGACGCGGTGCGGGCGCTTGAGACGGTACCGGAGGGCGTCGAGCGCGCCTGGGCCTACGCCAACCTCGGCGCCTGCGCGCTGACCCGTGGCCGGATCGCCGATGGACTCGAATACTGCGAACGGGCGCGGGCTTCGGCTGAGCGGCTCGGGCGGCCCGAGGTGCAGAGCTACGCGCTGAACGCGATCGGCCTCGGAAGCGTCAACTTCGGCCGTGAGGGGATCGGCACGATCACCGAAGCGCTCCGCATCGCGCTCGAGCACGACCTGCAGGAGCTGGCGGGCCGGGCGTACTCGAGCCTGGTCGAGGCCGGCGTCATTATCCAGCGGTTCGACCTCGCCGATCGTTATTACACCGAGGGCATGGCGTACTGCGACGAGCGTGAGCTCGGCGTGTTCGGCTTGTGCATGGATGGCTGGCTGGCCAGCGCCCGTTTGCTCACCGGCCGCTGGGACGAAGCGGTCGACATCAGCCGTCAGATGCTCGCCAGCCGTGGGATCTCGCCGCTGAACCAGCTGAACCCGCTCCGCGTGCTCGGCACGATCGCCGTCAGGCGCGGCGATCAGGACGCCTGGCCGCTTCTTGATCAGGTCGTCGAGCTGGCCGAGAACAACCGGGAGCCGACGTGGATCGTGCCCGTCAGGACGGCGAGAGCCGAGGCCCGCTGGCTGGAAGGCGCTCTGGAATTGGCCGCTCAGGAAGCAGGGCGGGCCTGCGAGCTGGCGGTCGGACAGGTCGATCCCTGGATGACCGGGGCGGCGGCTGTCTGCCTTGCGAGACTAGACCAGCCGGTACCGGTCGAGCCGCCTGACCTGCCAGAGCCGTTCGCCCGGGAACTTGCCGGGGACGCTGAGGGTGCGGCGGCGGCGTGGGAGCGGCTCGGCCGTCACTACGACGCGGCCATGGTCAGGCTCGGCTCGAAGGATGAGGCGAGCCTGCGGCTGGCGCTGGCGACGTTCGATGAGCTTGGTGCGACGGCTTCATCCGGCGCCGTCAGGCGCCGGATGAAGCAGCTTGGCATGCAGGCGATCCCGCGCGGATCCCGGCCGGCCACGAAGGCGGCTCCGGCCGGGCTTACCGCTCGTGAGCAGGAGGTTCTGTCCCTGGTCGCGGACGGGCTGGCGGACCGGGAGATCTCGCAGCGGCTATTCATCTCCGAGCGCACCGTGCACCATCACGTGTCGGCGATCTTGTCCAAGATCGGCGTCTCATCCCGCACCGCCGCCGCCCGCGAGGCGGTCAAGCTAGGCATCGGTACCCAGCACAGCTAGCCGAACATAGGCAATCGGGCTCGCCAAGCTGGGCAATGCTGCCGATTCGCCCCACCCCCCTGCCTTCTTAGTGTCGTTCTTGTCAGTTCGCGAACGGCCGAAGGGAGGCTCGGATGTCGTGTGGCGCCGTGGTCACAACGGGGGCGAAGCCCGACCACCGCATCCGAGTCCTCCTCGCCACTCGGTCGTTGATGGAAGGAAATCGAATGCCTCTTTTTATGGATGTCCATGACTTCGACGGCGGCGTGGCGATGGACGACGTGGCCAAGGCCCACCTGGCCGACCTGCAGGCGCAGGCGCCACACGATGTCCGCTACCTGAGGTACTGGGTCGACGAGAACGAAGGCAAGGTCTTCTGCCTGGTGGAAGCTCCATCGGCAGAGGCGGCCACCGAGGTGCACCGTGAGGCGCACGGACTGGTAGCCGACCACATTTACCGGGTCCAAGAAGGATCCTGAACTAAGGAGAAGTAAAGTCATGCGATCTGCACGCGTGATACTGCTCGGGGGCGTCAGCGCGATGGTCACCGCCGTCGGGCTGATGACGACAGTGCCTGCGTGGGCCCAGCCGGCGAGTGTGCCGCACTGGGGCAACACGGGGACGACTAGCACCCACCTCACTACGCCTGACGGCAATGGCAACCCAGCCATGACGAAATCGACCAGGATGACCATGAATCAGGGAGGCGGCGGAACCGCTCTGGCCAGGGACATCCAGATCGTCAGGCAGGCGACGGCCAAGTACGCCACGAATCTGGCTAAGGCCAAGGCCGACGGGTATCAGATCATCACCAAGATGATGCCGGGCATGGGCTTCCACTACCTGAACCCGAACATTCCCGGGTTCAGTCTCCGCAAGCCGCAGATCCTGGTGTACGAGCACATCCCGGCGCGAAGTTCAACTTCTGGCACCCAGACCTGGTCACCTTGCACGCCTGGGTCTGGTACCCGAACCGGGCTGGCCTGTTCTCCAGCACGAATCCGGATATCGCGCTGTTCAACGGCGGTTGATTGATTGATTGAGTGAGTGAAGGCCCGGGCCGGTGGCCCGGGCCTTCATGGCGATTACCTCTGGCAACTACGTCCAGACCCGCGCAAATTTTTTTGCATATATCCGGTTATTTTTTTGTTTCCCTAGATCACCGGCATCGACAGGCGCAGGTCGCGCGAGGACCGGCCGACCTCGACGGTGAACTGGCCACCGGGCCAGATCCAGTCGCCTCGGGCGGCATCCCACCGCGCGAACGCCCGTGCGGGCACGGTCAGCAGAACCTCGGCGCGCTGGCCCGGCTCGGCGGTCGCCGAACTGAATGCCGCGAGCACCCGCACCGGCCTGGTCGGATCGCCCGGCGGGTCCGCCAGGTAGGCCTGGACTACTTCCCGCCCGCACCGCGATCCGGCATTCCTGATACTCACCCGCAGGACCAGATCCTCTCCCGGCCGGTAACTTGCCGTCACCGCCTCGATCGATTCGTAGTCCCAGTCGGTGTAGCCGAGGCCATGACCGAACGGGAACCGGGGCGCGACGCTGGCCGCGTCGTATCCCCGGTAGCCGATCAGCAGGCCCTCCCGGTAATCGAGCACCCCGTCGACCGGGGTGGCATCGAGCACCGGACAGTCCGACTCGGCTACCGGGATGGTGACCGGCAGGCGGCCGGCGGGTTCGGCGTCGCCGAAGAGTACGTCGGCGAGCGCATCACCCATCGCCTGGCCGGGCAGCCAGGCTTGCAGGACGGCCGCTACCTGGTCGGTCCAGGGCATCAGCACCGGCATGCCGGAGTTCAGCACCACGATCGTCCGGTCATTGACCGCTGCGACCCGGCTGACCAGCTCGTCCTGCCGGCCGGGCAGTGCGAGCGTGGGCCGGTCCAGGCCCTCGACCTCAGTCAGCTCGGCCGAGCCGACGACCACCACGACGGCGTCGGCTGCCCTTGCCACCTGCACGGCCTCGGCGAGCAGCGTTTCGTCGTCGGCGGCGGGCACGACTCCGAACCTGACCGTCAGCGGACCTTCGCCGTCCGGCGCGGGCCGGAACCCGACCTTCAGCCGTACCTGCTGGCCCGCTTGCAGATCGACGCCTGCCCTGACCTGACCTGGGTTGGTCATGGCCTGGACCGGGTCGACCGGTACCGCGGTCGGCCGGTCCGCCACGATCACGCCGTCCACGGTGATCGTGAGCCGGCCCACGCCGGCGGCTCCGATCAGGTGCGGACCCGTGGCCTGCGGACGGTACAGCATGTCGAGCACGATGCTGCCGCCCTCGCCCCAGCCGATCCCCGGCGGGAAGCCGTCCCACCAGGCAAAGGTCGCCGCAGTCCGGTGCTCGGCCCGGAGCACGGTGCCATCGGTCGCGATGAACTCCAGGTGGACGCCGGGTTCGCCGGTGACCGGGTCGGTCAGTGAGTCGATCGGCGGCGCGGGAACGGTTGCCCAGATCTGGCAGCCTTCGGCCACCGTGACCTTGGTACGTGCCGACAGCGCCTCCACCGGAGTCGACACGCTGGCCGGGGCTACCACGACCGCACCGGCACCCTGGATCGTCGGACGGATCCCGCCCGGGCCGATCAGGGCTATCTCACCAACTTCGCCGATCTCGGCTAGGTTGAGCGGCAGCAGCTCGTTGTTGTTCTTGAGCAGGACGAACGAGCTTGAGGTGATCTTGCGCAGCAAGGCCGGGTCGATCAGCCGCACCTGCTCCGGCGGCACCTGCCTGGTCAGGCTGGCGACGCCCTGGGGTTCGGTCGGCGGCCCGCAGGAGTCGCCCAGTGCCCCGACCCGCCGGGCCAGGGCGAGCAGGCGCATGAGCTTGTCGTCGAGGATTTGCTCGGTGACCACGCCGTCGGATACGGCGTTGGCCAGCTGCTCGCCCCACGGGCCATCTGGTCCTGGCATGGCCAGATCGAGGGTGGCGAGCGCGGTGGCGGTGGTGCTGCGCGCGGCGTGCCAGTCCGAGGTGACGACGCCGGCGAACTCCCACTCGCCCTTGAGCACGCCTGCGAGCAGGCGGGCGTTTTCGGTCATCGGAACGCCGTTGACCTTGTTGTAGGCGGCCATCACGAGCGCCGCGTCGGCGTCACGCACGCACGCCTCGAACGGCGGCAGGTAAAGCTCACGCAGGACGCATTCGGCTACCTGCGCGTCGTAGCTCCACCGCTCGGTCTCTGAGTCATTGGCGACATAGTGCTTGACGGTCGCGGCGACTCCGGCCTGCTGCAGCCCGCGCACGTAGCCGACGGCGATCTGCGCGGTGAGCACAGGATCCTCGGCGAAGCACTCGAAGCCGCGGCCGCCGAGCGGCGTCCGCATGAGGTTAATGGTCGGTCCGAGCAGCACGTGAATGCCCTTGCTGCTCGCTTCTTCGCCGAGCGCTGCCGCCAGTTCGCTCACCAGCTCAGGGTCCCAGGTGGCACCCATCGCCGAAGGGCAAGGCAGGCTCGTGGAGGGGTGCCGCTCGTCGAGCGCCACACCCCTGGCGCCGCACGGCCCGTCCGACATGATCATCGGATGCAGGCCGATCGCATCGGCGCCCTGAGTGCTCCAGCTGTCCGCGCCGGTCAGCAGCAGCACCTTGTCGTTCAATGACAGAGATGCGATGAGTTCCGCGTCGTCAGCCGGAGTGGTTGTCTGGGCACCCGCCCGGCCGGAAACCCGGCCGGGCGGGGTCCGCCCCTGAAATGGCGTTGGCATAACCGCAGGGCTCAGCCAGTCGGCTTGAGATGCAGGACAGTGGCCAGGATGTAGGGGTCGTTAGGAACCGGGTTGTTGTACTGGTTGCTGGCGGTCGGCCAGCCGGTGTAGTTCTTCGTGCTGTACTCGTACCAGGCCGCACCGTAGAGCAGCGGGATGACCGGCGCCTGGGTGGAGACGATCTGCTGCAGCTTGTTGAGCGCGTCCTGCTGGGTGGCGGAGCTGTTGCTGCCGGCGAACTCGGCCAGCGCGGCCTGCGCCGCCGGGGAATTGAAGCGGCCGTAGTCGCCCGCGGCCGGCTTGCCGATCGGCGCGGACTGGGTGCTGTCGATCCAGTTCTGGAAGTAGTAATACGGGTTCGGTCCCTGGTTGCTCCAGTGGATCATGGCGTCGAAGTTGCCGGTCGGGTAGTCGGCGAACCACTTGGTGGCCTCTACGCCGCTGAACGTGACATCGAAGCCCTGGTTGTTCAGCTGGGTCGCGATGAGCTGGGCGTCGGTAGCGTAGTCGGTGAAGGCGGACGGGTCCTCGATCGCGAACTTGATCGTCTTGCCGTTCTTGGTCCACTTGCCGCCGACCTTCTTCCAGCCGTCGCTGGTGAGGATCTGGCTGGCCTTGGCGGTGTCGGAGGTCGGCTTCAGGTCATTGTTGACGGACTGGTCGACCAGGGCGCTGTCGATCGGGAGCAGCAGGCCGCCCGAGGACGTCGCCGGCGGCTCGTAGTCGGTCTCGCCCTGAGTGGACAACTGCTGGCGGTCGATGCCGGCGCTGATCGCGAGCCTGACCTTGGGGTCGTTGAGCGGGGCGCGAGTGGTGTTCAGCCACAGGGTGACCACGTTGTTGTCGGAGAACCACGGCTTGTCCGTGGCCCAGGTGTGGTAGTCGGTGGACTTGTCGAGGAAGTTGGACTGGACGTTGCTCACGTCGTTGCCCGCGTAGTCGATCTGCCCGTTCGACAGGGCCGGGTTGGCCGTGGTGTTGCTGACGAAGTTCGGGAAGATGATCGACGGAACGTGCAGGCTGCTCTTCTGCCAGTAGAACTTGTTCTGGGTGAGCGTGTACTTCTGCGCGGAGAACTGCGAGACCACGTACGGGCCGGTGCCGATCGGGTTGGGGTCGGCGAACGTGGCCGGGTTCGAGATTCCCTGCCAGACGTGCTGCGGCACGATGTACATGCCGCCGATCAGGAACAGGTTCGCGTACTCGGGCTGGCCGAAGGTCAGCACGGCGGTGGTGGCGTTCGGCGCGGTCGCGCTGTCCGGAATAGGCGGCGGCGCGTTCGGGGTCAGCGTCGGGTTGTTCTTCAGCAGGTTAAAGCTGAAGGCGACGTCGGCGGCGGTCATCGGCTTGCCGTCACTGAACTTCACGCCCTTGCGGATCGTGAACGTGATCGTCTTGCCGCCGTCAGACCACGCGTACTTGGTGGCCAGCCAGGGG
>Ga0134128_10006822_pt1 | contig 13806 bp, 12 predicted proteins | sample KB31754_FD_96462 | JGI IMG/M metagenome (GOLD analysis project Ga0134128, IMG submission 96462) | Terrestrial soil microbial communities with excess Nitrogen fertilizer from Kellogg Biological Station, Michigan, USA - KB3-175-4 | ecosystem: Environmental > Terrestrial > Soil > Unclassified ... | reverse complement strand
TCGCCGTTCCCGAAATTGTACCGCTCGTCGCCTTCACTGTGTTGGTGAACGTCCCCGCCGCGGAGCCCGCGGTGAAGCGACCGGTCGAATCAATGCTGCCGCCGCCATTCACTACAGACCATACCGGCGTAATTGCGGAGATGTTTCCGTTGCCGTCGCGGCCAACTGCCGTGAACTGCTGCGTGGCGCCGATCTGCGTGGTATCAGGATTCGGTGTTACCGTGATCGTCGCAAGTGGCGGTGGGGCCGGCGGCGTCGACATTACCACGACAGTGGCCGTCGCCGAAACCGTACCGCTCGTCGCCTTGATTGTGTTGGTGTAGGTGCCCGGCGTCGAGCCGGCGGTGAAGAGACCGGTCGCGCTTATCGCCCCGCCACCTGCAGCTACTGACCAGGTCGGCGTGAGTGCAACGGAGTTGCCGGCTGCATCTCTGCCAACGGCGGTGAACTGCTGCGTGCCGCGCACTGTCATCGTCTGCGGATTTGGCGAGACGACGATTGTTGCCAGCGGACCAGCGGTGACGATGATCGTCGCAGTGCTGGTCATGTTTCCGCTGGTCGCCATCACCGTGTTGGTGTAGGTACCGGGCGTTGCGGATGCCGTAAACACTCCGGCACTGCTGATGGTACCACCACCAGTGACGACGGACCAGGTAGGCGTGATTGCTACCTTCGCGCCAGAATAGTCCCTACCGACCGCCGTGAATTGCTGCGTGCTGCCGGCTGCAAGCGTCTGGGGGTTGGGCGCGACGCTGATGGCTGAGAGCGTGCCCGGATTGCTGATGCCGTGGACGTCGCACGCTGTGGCAAATAGCCCGGCGAAACCAATTGCCGCGACTGTTCGTGCGATGCGCGCACTGCGAACCAGCAGCCGCGTTCCGCGGCTGCTAACTAAACTCTTCTTCATGTGTTGGAGCCGTTGTGCAAGTGAACGCGAGAAAGTGCCGATGCGCCCCGGCCCGCGGTAGTGTCACGCGATACTGATCAACGGATGCGTGATCCCCGCCACGAGGATGACGCCGCGCCGTGCAGACTGCAACAAGAAAAGCAGACTCCAGGCAACTGGCCGCCCGGCGCGTGGGTCCGAGACTCTTTCCGGATACTAGGCGTTCCTGCGGCGGCGAAGCGCTGGGAAGAGTCCCAGCATCCCGGTTCCGAGCAACGCCATGGAGCCAGGCTCGGGGACGGTGCTGGTGGCACCACCGCATTCGTTCGAGATGACGTTCGTGTCCATCGTTACCGCACCGTTCAGGGCGATCGCTCTGCCGCAGGAGATGGAGGCGCCGGTGGTCAGCGTGACACTCTGGTCTGCTATGATACTCCCCTGGAATCGTGTGCCAGTACCCAGGGTTGCGGAACTCCCGACCTGCCAGAACACGTTTGCGCCCGGCGCGCCCGTCGTCTCCGACACTGAGGATCCGCTGGCGGTGGTGAGTGCGCTCCCGATCTGGAATACGAACGTCGAGTTCGGATTCCCAAGAAAATCGAGAAACAGATTTCCGGTGAGTTGTGCCGAGGATGAAAAGAAATACACGCCAGGCGTCAGCGTCATTCCGCCAAGATCCTGACCCGTCAGGTCAGCGGTGGCTGGCAGCGCAGCAAGGTTTCCGTACGCGGTGCTCGCGTCATTCTGCGCCTGCAGCGCAACAGCATCGGCATCGTGCACCGCGCCGTTGAGGGTGATGCTTCCCTGTCCCGTGATAGCAGTTCCTGGCGAGACTCCGAGGTCACCAGTAATCGTTGTGGGCCCCGTGTTCGTAACCGTCGACGCCCCGAGGACGCCGAACGATTGGGCCGTGCCAAGGGTTCCCTGAGCCGTCAGCTGGGATGTACCGAGGCATGCTGCCGCGAGAGCAGCGAACGACGCTGCTACTCGAACGGTACGCCTCGACTTGATGGCGCGGAGTGACCGCCCGTAACGCACTCTTCCAAGAGCGAAGTGCTTCAATTCCGTGTTCGACATTCTGGTGCTCCCGCAGTGAAAGTTCGTCTATCAGATCGCGTGCTGGATCGAAGACTTCCTGCTTGCACTGAGAAACGGGAGGACTAGCTCACGCATTGCCAGGGAAGAAGAGAGTGGTCGCCACGCCACTATCGCATAGAGCAAGATGCGATCCCTTTCAAAAACACGTGGTGCGCAATCAGCGGCGCTCGATCATTATACGGCCATTCTGTCCATTAAAGGGTGGCGCGCATATTCAGCGCGTCGAGAGTGGGATAGCGAAATGGGTGACTGGATCGAAGAAGTCTCTTGACGTCCCCGCTCCGTCCCGGGGCTCCGGTTTCATTCTTGCAGCGCTGCCCCTGTTCCCCACACTACCTGCACCGTTTCACAAGGAGTGCGTGTGACCACGTTCACTGTCGGGTATTTCGTCGGAAGCCTCGCAAAGGAATCGATCAACCGGAAGCTCGCACTTGCCCTCACGCGGCTCGCACCGCATGAGCTGCAACTCCGTGAGATTCCTATCGGCGAGCTGCCGCTCTACTCGTACGACTACGACAAGGAATACCCGCCCGCGGGTCGTGCATTGAAGGATGCAATCGCCTCCGTTGATGCGGTGCTCTTCGTGACACCGGAGTACAACCGATCGATCCCCGGCGCCCTCAAGAACGCCATCGACTGGGCAAGCCGTCCGTGGGGAACCAACTCCTTTGCACGCAAGCCGTCGGCGATCATCGGTACGTCACCCGGCAAGATCGGCACCGCGATCGCTCAGCAGCATCTTCGCAGCATCCTCGCCTTTTGCAACTCGCCACTGATGAATGCGATCGAGGCGTACATCCCATTCACACCCGGGCTCATAACCGACGATGGCGAGGTCACCGTCGAATCCACCGCCGAGTTCCTCACGAACTACATGACCGAGTTTCTGGGTTTTATCGCGCGTGTCTACACCGCGCTTCCACGCACTAGCGATGCGACGGCAAGCGTGTAACTGTCCCGACCGCTGCGGCCAAACGGCACGCAGCGATTATCGCGCGCGACCGAGTCGCGTCACGACGCCCGCAAACAGCGAGGCGGAGCCGGGATAGCGAACAGAGAACGAACGCCCACCCATCGCGAACGTATCGCGCGGCCGCAACGTGCGGCGCAAGCCGAAATCGAGCGCTGCGTTGCCGTTCAGCATCTCACGCACGCCAAGTGCACCACCGTAGTCCGTAAGTCCGCCGTCGCTGCCGCCCTCCGTGCTGGTCTCGGTGAATCCCTCTACAAAAGGCTGGGTTCGTGTGCTGAGTGGAACGTAGCCGCGCCCAAAGCCCCGTACGCGGTAGTAGGTCAGGCCACCCAGATCGGAGATGTGGTCAGCCTCCCCCGTCGCACCCACCTGCGCCCAGCGTGTGAGGTAAGGCGCTATGGTTCCGGAGATCCCCGACTCGTGATACGACGAGTATTGCGCATGAAATGCCAGCACGGCAAGATCGAATACCCCGATTCCAGGCGTGACCGATGTCACCTGGTTCGCGCTGCCAGATACATACGGGTCCAGTGTAATGAGCGCGACAACGCTCCCGTACCGTTGCTCGTTCGGTGACGTATTCTCACGGTATCGCAACTCGCTTCGCAGCGCGACGGCTGGCGTGATGAAAAAGAGTGCGCCTCCCTGCGCGCCAGCCACGCGCGTACTCGGTGCGTTCGTCTGCGCGGCGAAGGAGCCGTATCCGCCCACGTATCCGCGCCAGCGCTCATCCCCGCCGAATACGTAGTTCGCGGTGACTCCCGTAGTGACGTTCTGCGAGGTGTACTGTGCCCCATCGAACCGCTCGTAGCTCGGCGCGATACCGATCTGCAGGTGTTCGTCGAGGAAGGGTACGGCCGACGCCGCGACGGAGTAGGTGTTGAAGCCGCCCCCGTCGAGACGCAGCGCGGAGGCGTCGAGGGAAATCCGCGCTCTGCCCGTGAGTCGCTGCGCGGGGCAATCCGGACTGGCGGGAGTGACGTCGCTCGCGGCGAGCGAATCTCGCGACACGGAGGCTGCACGGAGAGGAGATGAATCCTGCGCCTGCGTCAGAGCAGCAGGAGGAACTGCCACGATCAGGACAAGCACCACGACAGGAGCGTACGACGGTACGGCACGCATGACGCCTCCGCGAATTGACGAGGTCGGGAGAACCAAAGAAAGAATATAGCAAACGGTGTTGATTCCGGCTCCGCCAACGTCCGCGACTGCACGGCGGCGCGAACGCGTTCACCACCGCGATGCACCCGGAACACGGCGGGCGAGATTCCGCGCTGGTACGACTCAATTACGTGCCAACAGCTTCCACAATCCCTGCATGAGCGTCAGCCCCGGAGCCTCATGCGCCCAGACGAAGAAGACGAATCGCTGTCCGTCAGGCGTCGCGCCCATCCCACTGGACCGAGTCCGATCGACGAGCGGAGCTGGCGGGACGATCGTGCGTAGTGGCGACGGCACGCCCATCGGCGGATCGCCCATCGTCACGCCGAGTACCGCACCGTCGAGCGCCGCGTGCGATCATATAACACGCGAGCGTTCGGTATCAGCGACTGTTCAAGCGAGAAAGCGTCGTTAACCTTTGCTGGAAGCGACGGATTGTCCGTCGTCGTTTCAACCATCGCGAGATCACATGCGGGTTGGCATACTTGGTTCGGGGTTGATGGGCGGAAAATTGGGGACGATCTTCACGCGTGCCGGGCATGACGTGGTATTCAGCTACTCACACGACCCCAGGAAGCTCGAGCGGCTCGCCCCGGCAGCATCCAAGCGATCCCTGAGCCGATAAGTTAAGCTACTCAATCACCAATGATTCGGACGGGATGCGTGTGTGCATCGCCGTGGCGGACGAAAGAGGTTTCCGCGCCATTGGCGAGCGCCCAGCGGCCGATCGCTCGCACTGAACTCACCACATGAACATCCTCTTCTCCGCCCACTCCGGGCTTCGCTACCTCGTCCTGCTCGCCGCTCTGGCCGCACTGATCGCGCTCGCATACAGTGTTGCCACGGGCCGCTCGGTGCGCCCAGCTCGAATCCTGGCCAACTCGTTCGCAGGCCTGCTCGACCTCCAGATCCTGCTCGGTATCGGACTCGTCATGGGTGGAATCTTTACCGACGCCGTAACGGGTCACCTCATGCTCATGGTGCTCGCGGCAGTCGTCACACATGCCGCTTTCATCGTCGGACAACAAGCGAGCAGTGATCGACGTGAGCTCGGCATCCGGCTAGGCGGCATCGTCCTGGCCCTGGTGTTGATCGTAGCGGGAATCATGGCGATCGGACAGAGTATTCTTGGATCTTCCGCGCTAAGATAGAAGACAACAGACATGTCTCCAACCAGACGCGAAGCACTCGCACAGATCGCGGCACTTGTCGCGCTCCCGATCCCGCTTTCCCGCTGGACCTTCACCGCGAGCGATCCGCTGGACGGCACCATCGCCGACTATCAGGCCGGACGCCGTCGCGGCGATTGGACTGCGGCGGAGATCACAGCGCGCGCACTGGAACGGTGCCGCAGCGACGGAGCGCATTGGCGCGCGATCGATGCACTGGTCAGCACGGCATCCGCCGATGCGCGCGCAGCGGATCAGCGACTGCGCTCCGGACACACGCGTGGACCACTCGACGGCGTGCCTGTCTTCGCCAAGGCGATTTACGACGTGGCCGGGCTTCCAACAACGGGGTCGAACGCCGAGTGGCCGCGGCTCTTTCCCGATCCCGTGCTGCGCGATGCGCTCGAAGTATCGCGCATGCGCGCGGCCGGCGCGATTGTGCTCGGCAAGACCGCTGCCGACGATTTTGCATATCGGGGCAATGGCACCAGCAGTCTCACCGGACAGGTGCTGAACCCGCGCGATTCCACGGGCACGCGCACGCCCGGCGGCTCGAGCGCGGGATCGGCAGTGTCAGTCGCTGGCGGACTTGCGTTCGCGGCAGTCGGCACCGACGACGGCGGATCCAACCGCATCCCCGCACAGTTCACGGGCGTCGTGGGGATGAAGCCGACCTTCGGTCTGGTTCCCCGCACCGGCGTGATTCCGACGTGGCCGTATCTCGACACGCACGGACCGTTGGCGCGCAGCGTCGCCGACGCAGCACTGCTCCTTGCAGCAATCGCGGGACCTGACGCGTCGGATCCGCTTGCGCTTACGAGCACATGGAACGGCGCGCCACTGGCCGCGCTGCGCGACGACGCTCTCTCCGGTGTGCGACTCGCACTTGTGAATGCGCACGTTCCACGCGCACAGATGACGACCGAAGCGCTTGCAATATGGGATCGCGCAGTAGCCGATCTGCGTGCTGCAGGCGCGATGGTCGAGGCATATGATTCACCCGTCACGCTCGCAAACTATCGCGACGCGTTCGCCGCGGCAGCGCACGACCGTGGCGATGTCGCGCCGAATTCGCGATCGCCCGCACCGACCGCGAATGCACTCTACCGCTACTTTTCCGGACGCAGCAACGACCCGCGCGCGGCGACAAGCCGCGGCTACGCCGCATACCGCGCGTTCTATGATGTGCTGCCTGCGACGTTCGCCGAGTGCGAGCCGCTGCTCGAGCAACCGATGGAGAAAGATCCTGCGGGACAGTCGTTCGCACGGTCGCGCGCGACGGTCGTCGCGACGCTTGCAGCATCCATGCGCGCAAGCGGGTTTGCGGCGATGATCTATCCGACGATGCCATTCAACGCACCGCGCGCCGTCGATCCGTGGCCGGACATTCGCACCACGCTCGGCTACGGCAACTGGCTTGGCCTGCCGGAAGTATCGGTACCGGCTGGACTCGGCGCCGACGGAATGCCCGCGCTCAACGTGTCGGTCGTTGGACTACCGGGTGACGACGCCCGCGTTCTGTCACTGGCGCATGCGTACGAGCGACACTCGCGCCGATTCGTCGCGCCACCGCGAAGCTAGAGGGCGCAGGACGCATTCAGCTACTCGCTCCGGAAATTCCGCTCGCTGCACTGCGCCGATAATCAGCGCGCGCTCTCAGCCCGCGGCAGGGTGAGAATGAACGTGCTCCCTGCGCCGAGCCTGCTTTCGGCAGTCAGATCTCCACCCATCCCACGTACGAGATCGCGGCTGATCGCGAGGCCGAGTCCGGTCCCCTGCGCGTTCCGAGTGTGGCCCGTATCCACCTGGACAAAGGGATCGAACACCTGTGAAAGACGGTCTGCGGGAATTCCGATTCCGGTATCACGAATGAGCAGCCGCACCGGCCGGTCCGCACCATCTCCCGGTTCGGTACTCACTGTTATCCGCCCGTCTGGCGGCGTGAATTTTATTGCGTTCGAGAGGAGATTCAGCAGCACCTGCTCCATCTTCTCGAGATCCACGCATGCCATCTCGCTCCGCGGGATGTCTACCTCGTAGAGCAGTCGCCGAGCAGCGAGTTGCGGTTCGATCATCGGACGGATTCCCTCGACCACATCGAGGATCGGCACGGCATGGATCGAATACTCTACGCGGCCCGCCTCGACGCGCGCAAAGTTAAGCACTTCGTTGATCAACCGGAGCAGATGCCGCTGGCTGCGTGCAATCTTCGCGAGCGCGTCACGCTGCGCATCTGTCACGGCGCCGTGGATTCCCATGTCGAGAAGCTGCACGTAACCACCGATGGCGTTCAGCGGAGTGCGCAGCTCGTGGCTCATGCTGGCGAGAAAGGTGCTCTTGGCGCGATTAGCCTCCTCGGCGACCACTCTCTGCTGCTCGAGCTCCTCGCTCCGAAGCATGAGCTCGTCGTTGATTCGGCCGAGCTCTTCGGCCTGCACGCTCAGCTCTTCTGTCTGCGCGCTGAGCTCCTCCGACAGCTCCTCGGATTGCCTCTGAGTCAGCTCGAGCTCCAGGGCCTGCCTCTCGAGCTGCGCGTTCGCCGTCTCGACCGCGGCTCGCTGGAGCTCGGCGGAACGGCGCGCATCGTCCGCCTGCTGCTTGGCGCGAAGCAGTGCATCCTCGAATTTCTGTCGCTCCCGCACCTGCATGATCACGCAGTCCGTGATCCATGACCCATGACGTTCGCGGCGCACTGCGTTCACAAGCGCCGCGATCTCTCCGTTGTCCTTTGAGCGCAGCAGAAGAAATATCTCTTCGGCGCGTCCGTGCAGCCGCAGCATGGGGAAGAAGTGAGTCTGATAGAATATGCGGCTGCCGACTGTCAGAAGCGTTTCCACACGCGCGTCCACCACGTCGGCGCGCGTGAGGTTCAGCATCGTCAGCAGAGTGCCGTTCACCGCCTGGATGGTGCCGTCGTCGGAGAACGACAGGAAGCCAGCCGGCGCGTCATCCAGCGACGCGTCGAGCGGGACGCCGTGCTTCATCGTATTCCGTCCGTCAATCGACAGTGCCGCGCGCCAGCGCCGCTGGAGCACTTTGCGCGAGATACTCGCGGATCACGGCGATGGTCTCTTCCGGGTGGCTCATGTGCGGGCAGTGTCCCGTCGCTTTCATCATCCTGAACGTGCTTCCGGCGATGGCTGCATGGACGTACTCTCCGACTGACGTCGGTGCGATCATGTCATCGGAGCACTGCATGATCAGCGTAGGCACTCGCACATCGGGGAGGTCGGCACGGTTGTCGGCGAAGAACGTCGCCTTGGCGAACTGGCGCGCGATGACAGGATCGGTGGAGCAGAAACTGGACTCCAGCTCGAAGGAGAGTTCCGGCCTCTCCGCGTTCTTCATGATCCTGGGTGCGAGGAAGTTGGCCCAGCCGATGAAGTTCCTGTCCATCATCTCCAGCAATCCCTCGAGGTCCGAACGCTCGAAGCCGCCGACGTAGTCCGGAGCCGCATTGATGTATCGCGGCGATGGGCCGATCATGATGAGCTGCGCGAATCGCTCCGGCTCGCGATTGGCGGCGATCGCACCGATGACACTGCTCACCGAGTGCGCAACCAGAATCACGTCGCTCAGGTCCAGCGCGGCGCAGACGTCCAGAACGTCCTGCGCATACCCTTCCAGCGACGCGTACCGCGCCTCGTCGTAGGACGCGATGTCCGACCCGCCCGAGCCCGCGTAGTCGAACAGCACGACGCGATAATCGGCCTCGAACGCCGGAGCAACGAACCGCCACATGTTCTGATCGCAGCCAAAGCCGTGCGCGAAGAGCATCGGCTGCGTCCCGCGACCCGAAACGCGGATGTTGTTCCGTCTCACGATTGCGTCGTCCATGCTCCATATCCCCAGACTGAGACGTTTTCGAGCCGCACACGATCACAGACCAAGCGCGCGGGTACCTGATGGAAGAACTGGGCCGTTCCTGACAAAATATGGGGCGTGTCTTGCCCGTGCGTCGTCAATGGGCCGCGCACGGGGCAAGATCTGCCCCCCATATTTCGCTCTGACCCCATATTTCCCTCATGAGATCGCCGCTCGCGCTGCTTCTCCCGTTGTCTCTTGCATCGCTCGCGCCGCGCCCCGCGACGGCGCAGGCGGTCGTCGACTCGGCGCTGGGTGCTTACATAGCCTCGATCCGTGCGATAGATACGCACGCGCACCCGATGCGGCCGGTCGCCACCAATGCGCCGGCCGACAGCGAGTACGATGCACTCCCGCTCGACGGGATTCCGCCGTTTGGATTCCCGCATCGCCTGACCCTGGACGACCCGGTCTGGCAACGCGCGCAGTTGGCGCTGTACGGTATTCCCATTGGCACGCCGGACAGCGCGCGTAAACTCGCGCTCGCCGCCGCCGTGACGAGCAATGTGACGAAACGAGGTCTGCATTTTCCGGAGTGGGCGCTCGACCAGGCGGGAGTCGACGTGATGTTCGCGAATCGCGTCGCAATGGGACCAGGTCTCGACACGCCGCGCTTTCGATGGATTGCGTTCGTCGACGCACTCATGCTGCCGCTCGATACACGCGCGGAAGGAGTCACGCCCGATACGCGCGCACTATACCCCAAGGAGAGCGCGCTGCTGCGACGATACCTCCACGATCTCGGCCTCACGCACGCGCCGAGGCAGCTCGCTGAATACGTTCGCGGCGTCGTCGTGCCAACACTCGAGAGGCAACGGGCCGCCGGTGCGATAGCCGTCAAGTTCGAGGCAGCGTATCTGCGCCCACTCGACTTCGCCGATCCGGATTCGGCGCTGGCGGCTCACGTGTACGCGCGTTACTCCGCTGGGGGTGTGCCGACGCACGCAGAGTACAAGGCGCTGGAGGATTATCTCTTCCGTGTCATATCGCGTGAGGCAGGACGACTCGGAATGGCGGTCCAGATTCATTCGCTCGAGACGTTCGGCGGCTACTACCGCGCGGCGGGCGCCGCACCGGATCTGCTCGAACCCGCATTCAACGATTCGACGCTGCGCGGCACCAACTTCGTCGTGATCCACGGCGGCTGGCCATTGGTGGACGAAACACAAGCGCTGCTCGCAAAGCCGAACGTGTACACCGATATTTCGGCCATGGATATCATCCTGTCGCCAACCGAGCTGGCCCGAGTGCTGCGACAGTGGCTTGGAGAGTTCCCGGATAAGGTGCTCTACGGCAGCGACGCCTTTGACGGAGGCACGGACCAGGGTTGGGAGCAGGTTGCCTGGGTGGGAAGCACGACTGCACGCCGCGCCCTTGGTATCGCACTCACTGGAATGATGCGCGACGGCGAGATAAGCAGGAGTCGCGCCGAGACGCTGGCGCTAATGGTTCTGCGCGAGAATGCGATAAAGGCGTACCGGCTGTCGGGCCTGAGCCGGTGATCAAGTAGCGCGTGCGGTCTCGCTCGAACGTTGCCTCCCCGGCTCGCGCTGGCCGCGGCCCCACGCCACGCTCCCATTGAAGATGAGCATTCCACTTTTTTCCGTCCTCGACCTCGCTCCGGTACCGCAAGGCTCGACGCCCGCCGACGCGCTCAGAAACACGCTCGATCTGGCGCAGCATGCGGAGCGTCTCGGATATCACAGATTCTGGCTCGCCGAGCATCACAACATGACGGGTATCGCCAGCGCGGCGACCGCCGTGGTGATTGGATACGTGGCCGGCGGGACTCGCACGATCCGCGTGGGTGCCGGCGGAATCATGCTTCCGAATCACGCGCCGCTCATGGTCGCCGAAGCGTTCGGCACACTCGAATCGCTCTATCCGGGGCGCATCGACCTCGGGCTTGGGCGTGCACCCGGCACGGATCAACGGACGATGCACGCGCTGCGACGCGGTCGCGCGAGCGCGGAAAGCTTTCCGGACGATGTGCTGGAGCTGCAGGCGTTCCTGTCGTCCGCGCAGCCGGGACAGCGCGTCCAGGCGGTGCCGGGCGCGGGGCTCAAGATACCGCTCTGGATCCTGGGATCGAGTCTGTTCGGCGCTCAGCTCGCCGCGGAGCTCGGGTTGCCGTACGCATTCGCATCGCACTTCATGCCCGACGCATTGATGGACGCGCTCGACGTGTATCGTTCCGCATTCAAGCCGTCCGCGCAACTCGAGCGGCCCTACGCCATGGCGGGAGTCAACGTTTTTGCGGCAGACACGGATGCGGAGGCGCGCAGAATCTTCACGTCGGCACAGCAGCAGTTCACCAACTTGTTGCGTGGAACGCCCGGTCGTCTTCCACCGCCGATCGACGGCATCGATAGCTACTGGACCCCGATCGAGAGAGCACAAGCGTCGGCGAGACTCGCGATGTCCTTTGTGGGATCGCATGAAACGATCGCGCGGGGTTTGACGGAATTCATCGCGCTGACTGGCGTCGACGAGGTGATCGTCGCATCGATGATCTACGATCACGGAGCGAGAGTGCGGTCGTACGAGATCCTTGGCGACGTGATCGCGCGGGAGTTGCACGACGGCAACCGGAGAGCGATATGAGAGTCAAGGCAGACTCGAGCAGCAGCCCTACGCGCCGCTGGCGGCGTGCGATACCGTGGCTGCTCATCCTTCCGTATATCGGAACGCTGTGGGTCTCCAGTTACGCGTCCATCACCCCCGAGCTGTGGGGCATCCCGTTCTTCTACTGGTACCAGTTCCTCTGGATCGGCATCGGAGCGGCGATCACGATCGTCGTCTACGTGGCGGAAGATCGCGCCGAGCCGCCCCACGAGCACGGCGGTGAACGATGACCCGCCTGACGACGGGCTCGACGTCGGTGTCGCGTGATCGCCGAGCACGCGCATGAACGTGCCCGCACTGGTGGTGATGATCGCGCTGTTCGTGCTGGTCACCGGACTTGGATTTTTTTCCGCTCGCTGGCGCAGCGGCGACATGGATCTCCTGCACGAATGGGGACTCGCAGGCGGGAGATTTGGAACTGTCGTCACCTGGTTTCTGCTCGGTGGCGATCTGTACACCGCGTACACCTTCATCGCGGTGCCCGCACTGGTGTTCAGCGCCGGCGCAATCGGGTTCTTCGCGGTGCCGTACACCATCATCGTGTACCCGCTCGTCTTTCTCGTGATGCCGCGACTGTGGTCCGTTTGCCGTACACATGGCTATGTGACACCGGCGGATTTCGTACGCGGGCGATACGACAGCAGCACGCTCGCGCTCGCCGTCGCGACGTCGGGAATACTCGCAACCATGCCGTACATCGCCCTGCAGCTCGTCGGAATCCAGGTCGTGCTCGGCGCCGTCGGTATCGGTGGAGCGGGATTGATGGGGGATCTGCCGCTCATCATAGCGTTCGTGATTCTGGCGGCTTACACGTATTCGAGCGGCCTTCGCGCGCCCGCGATGATCGCGCTTGTGAAGGACGCGCTCATCTTCATCGTTGTGATCGCGGCTGTGATCATGATCCCGGGCAGGCTGGGCGGATACGGGCACATCTTCGCGGCCGTACCGAGGCAGAAGCTGATTCTCTCGCCCTCGCAGTATGGCTCCTACGCGACGCTCGCACTCGGCTCCGCGCTCGCTCTGTTTCTGTATCCGCATTCCATAACGGGAGTGCTCAGCAGCGACAGCCGGAAGGTGATCAAGCGGAACGCGGCGTTCCTTCCGATCTACAGTTTCCTGCTCGGGCTGATCGCGCTGCTCGGATTCATGGCACTGGCGGCGGGTATCAAGCCGGACGCAACGTACGGCTCGCAGTACGCCGTGCCGGCCCTTTTCAACATGATGTTCCCGCCATGGTTCGCGGGAGTCGCGTTCTCCGCAATCGCGATCGGCGCGCTCGTTCCCGCCGCGATCATGTCGATCGCCACGGCGAATCTGTTCACACGCAATATCTATCGCGAATACTTCCGGCCCGATGCAACGCCTCGCCAGGAAGCACGTATGGCAAAGGCAGCGTCGCTGGTCGTCAAGTTCGGTGCACTCGCATTCATCCTCCTGTTGGAGAACGCAAGACAGGAAGCGATCAACTTCCAGCTGCTTGGTGGCGTCTGGATACTGCAGACGTTTCCCGCGATCGTGTTCGGGCTGTACACGCGCTGGTTTCACCGGTGGGCGCTGCTCACCGGCTGGGCGGTCGGGATGATCAGTGGCACAATTATGGCGGCTTCACAGCACTTCACTGCGATCTTTCCGCTGCAGTTGTGGGGAGGGCGGGTGATTCCGGGGTACACCGCGTTCTACGCGTTCATCGCGAACATCCTCGTCACGGTAATACTCACGGTTGTTTTCGGCGTGCTGGGCGTGTCGAGCGGCGCGGACCACACGACGCCGGCGGATTACGTAGGGGAACACTAAGCCTCCACCGTCCACGTATCACCGGCAAACATGTGTTTATCGGCCGTTGAATGATAATTGCTACTGCGTGTTCCCGGACACGGCGGTAGCTTAGGGCCACGCACCTTCGTCAGATGTAGTCTGAATCACGCGACAGCACTGCAAGCAAGGCCTGACGCATGAACGTGGCGCGGAAAACCACCCCGAAGCAGCCAATAGCGCCGCACGACGCGGGCATGGTGCGGCTGGTTACACTC
>Ga0134128_10006821_pt1 | contig 13807 bp, 13 predicted proteins | sample KB31754_FD_96462 | JGI IMG/M metagenome (GOLD analysis project Ga0134128, IMG submission 96462) | Terrestrial soil microbial communities with excess Nitrogen fertilizer from Kellogg Biological Station, Michigan, USA - KB3-175-4 | ecosystem: Environmental > Terrestrial > Soil > Unclassified ... | reverse complement strand
TTGTTGACCGTCACGCGCACGAGCTGTGAGCCCGCTCGCGCCAAAGCCGCGACCTGTTCGGCCGTGCCGCGGGGGTCGGCCGTGTCGGTGTTCGTCATCGACTGGACGACGATAGGCGCCGCCGAGCCCACGGCGACGCCGCCAATGTTTGCCGTAACAGTCTGCCGCCGCTTTGCGAACGCCACGTCCCGGACTCCCTCGGTCGCCAGGTCTGGGGGGGGGTGCGACCGCAGCATGAAAGATAGCGGCAGGCTGTCCACCGGCGGGCGCAGCTTGACCCTCATTTCAGGGCGGGATACTTTGGCCGTCGCCCAAGATCAGGCTGCCGCGGGCGCGGCATGTCGCCATGGGCACGCTGTCCGCACAACATGGTGTTGTAGCGGAGTACCTTCAGGAGTGGGACATGCGCACGACCGGAAAGGTGAAGTGGTTCAACGACGCCAAGGGGTTCGGCTTCATCACGCCAGACGGCGGGGACAAGGACTGCTTCGTCCACTACAGCTCCATCCAAGGGAACGGATTCAAGACGCTGGCCGAAGGTGAGCCGGTGGAGTTCGACCTCGTGCAGGGTCAGAAGGGCCCGGCCGCGGAGAATGTGTCGAAGGCAGTTGGCTAACCCACGGATCGGGTGAACCACCGCGAACACAAAAAGCGCGAACAGTTAAGGAAGGCGCCTCGGCTCGAGGCGCCTTCTTTGTTGGTCGGTGGCCACACCCGAGTTACACTTCGCGGCGAGACTCACCGGCGGGGCGAGCGGTCCTCGCCAGCCTTCTCCCGCGGCGAGCCGGCGTGGACCGCTCAGCAGCTTCGGCAACCCGGCTCGATAGCTCGGCTTCGAACGCCAGTCGGTCGAAGCGGAGCTCGAGGGGGCCAGGCAGTTCGATGACGCCGTTGGGGCTGTCAAGCAGGCGCATGGCCATGTCGACCGCGCGCGCGAGCGGAAGCCCGACGTCCCGCGCAAGGCTACGCACCAGCGCGATGTGCTCGAGCCCGCGCTGCGTGATCCGTCGCGCGACGCCTTGGCGAGCGGATTCGACGCCTGGAACAGTGAAGTGCGACAAGAGATTGTCGACCCATTTCTCGTCAGCGAACGCAGCAAGCGCTGCTATTTCAACATGATATGATCTCACCATAATTATCCTTAACAAAAAGGATATTAGAAGCTCACCTTGAGGCGATGAATTTTCCTATTGCCCAAGGATAATTAAACTGGCGTGGATACCTGCGCAACCCAGGTTCAGCGCTCGCAAATCAACTAGCGCTCTGGCCCGTGCGTATGGCATGGAACTAGATGCGTCCAGCCACAACCGAAATCACGGAGCACTCATGGGCCGCCGACTCAGCGCCACATCAGTGTGCGCAAGCCTTGCCGCCGCAGTCGCGTTTGCCACTCCTGCTCGTGCCCAGATGCCCGGCACGCACTTCAACATCGCCGCCGGCGCGGCGTTTCCCACGGGCGACTTCGACCTCGGAACCGACGTTGGATACAACGTCAGTGCCGGCATCACCATGACCCAGCGTGCGTCGCCGCTCGCCTTCCGCGCCGAGGGCATGTACAACGAGTTCAACGTGTCCGGGTTCACCGACAAGGCGCGCGCCGCGGCCATCACCGGGAACGCCATCTACGATTTCAGCTCGGGTTCGATCGCCCCGCTCTCGACGCTGTATCTGATCGGCGGCGTAGGCTACTACAACACTCGCGACCCGTTTCTCACGTCCGAGTCGCAATCGAACCTCGGATGGAACGTCGGCGGCGGCTTCCGATTCGGTTTGACGGGATTCTCAGCGTATCTCGAGGCTCGATTTCACACGATCTCCAACACCGACGTTCGTTTCATTCCGGTGACCTTCGGCCTCCTGTTCTGACCGAACGGCCTCGCACTGATCCGCGAAAAGACAAAGGCCCGACCGAACGGTCGGGCCTTTGTCTTTGGCGGCCGGCAACTATCCGCAACGCGAACGTCAGGCTATCGCGAGAGCGCCGACTGTGCAGCCTCGAGCTGCGCGCGAACCGCGCGCGGCCCCGTCCCACCCTCGACTTCGCGTCGCTCGACCGACTCGTGAGCCGACAATGCGTCGAACACGTCCTGCTCGAACAATTCATGCGCGTCGGCGAACGCGGCGAGGGGCAGCGTCGGCAGCTCGAGACGCTCGTCTTCGCATCGGCGAATCAGCCGGCCCACCGCACCGTGCGCCTCGCGAAAGCTGGCGCCCTTGCGAACGAGATAGTCGGCGAGGTCGGTCGCCATCATCGTGCTCGAGAGCGACGCGCGCATTCGTGCAGTATCGAACTCGCACTCCGCGAGCCCTCCCGCCACCGCCGGAAGTACGAGCAGCAGCGTATCCACCGCGTCGAACAGGACGCGCTTGTCGTCCTGCAAGTCCTTGTTGTAGCTGCTCGGCAGTCCCTTGAGGGTCGCGAGCAGTGAGGTCAGATCGCCCAGCAGCCGCGCCGCTGAGCCGCGCGCCAGCTCGAGCGCGTCGGGATTCCGCTTCTGCGGCATCATGCTCGAGCCCGACGTGAACGAATCGCCGAAGCGCACGAAACCGAACTCCGTCGACCCGTAGATGATCAAATCCTCAGCGAGCCGCGACAGGTGCGTACCGATCATCGACGCGGCGAACAGCAGCTCGGCGACGAAATCGCGATCGCTCACCGCGTCGATGGAGTTCGGTGATATCGACGCGAAGCCGAGACTGCCCTGGAGTAGCACACGCGATACGGGATAGGCGCATCCCGCGGCGGCGCCCGAACCGAGCGGCAGCACACTCGCCGAGCGACGCACCACGTTCAGCCGCGCGCGATCGCGCTCGAGGGGCCAGAAGTGGGCGAGCAACCAATGCGCGCCCGATACCGGGATGGCCCGCTGCATGTGCGTGTACGACGGCATGAGGGCGGTCTCGAGCCCGTGCGCCTGGTCGATGATCGCCTGCTGCAGCAACGCCACCGCGGCAGCGACGCGGTCGGCCGCCTCAATCGACCAGAGGCGCGTCGCCGTCGCCACCTGATCGTTGCGGCTGCGGCCGGTGTGAAGCTTGGACGCGACGTCGCCGATCTCGTCGTGCAACAGGCGATCGATCATCGTATGCACGTCTTCGTCGCTTTCCAGCGGCGTCTCACCGGCGTCGAGACGGGATGCCACGGCGTCGAGGCCGCGCTCGATCTCATCGCTCTCGGAGAAGGTCAACACCCCCGCGTGGTAGAGACCACGCGCCCAGGCCTTCGACCCGCGCACGTCGAACGGCCAGAGACGGAAGTCGACGCCGATCGAATGGTTCAGCGCGTCGAACGCCGGCGCCGGTCCGCCGAGGAAGCGACCGCCCCAGAGCTTGTGCGCCGACGCGGCACCGGCCAGCGTGGCGGCGCTCACGCGATCTGCAGCGCCGGCTCTTCCGGCACCGCCTCCGCGGACACGACGGGCGAGTGCGACGGCACGACGCCCATCTCCTGATCCTTGAGCGCGCGGACGCGCGCCGGCAGCGCGAACAGCCGGATGAAGCCGGCCGCGTCGCTCTGCTGGTAGACATCGTCCTCGCCGAACGTTACGAAACGCTCATCATACAACGCATGCTCGCTCTCCCGTCCGACCACGGCGACCGATCCCTTGTACAGCCGGAGCGTGACGCTTCCCGAGACACGCGCCTGCGTGACGTCGACGAACGCGTCGTATGCTTCGCGCTCGGTCGTCCACCACCGGCCCTCGTACACGAGGTCGGCGTACCGCGGTGCGATCGCGTCCTTGGCGGCGAGGGTGCGCCGGTCGAGCACGAGCTGCTCGAGCTCGGAGTGTGCCGTGTAGAGCAGCGAGCCGCCCGGCGTCTCGTACACGCCGCGCGACTTCATACCGACCAGCCGGTCCTCGACCAGGTCGACGACGCCGCATCCGTGCTTGCCGCCGATCTCGTTGAGCGCGGCAATGAGATCGACGCCGCTGAGCGACTCTCCGTTCACCGACACCGGCGTGCCGCACTGGAAGCCGATCGTGAGATTCTCCGGGATGTCGGGCGCGCGCGTGACGTTGCGCGTCAGCATGAGCAGATCGTCCGGCGGCGCGGCGTTCGGATTCTCGAGCACGCCCCCCTCGTGCGACAGATGCCAGAGATTCGCGTCTCGCGAATAGATCTTCTGGCGCGTGGCAGCCACCGGAATGCCGCGCGACTCGGCGTACGCGATCGCGTCTTCGCGGCTGCGGATATCCCATTCGCGCCAGGGAGCGATCACGGGAAGATCGGGAGCAAACGCGGCGTAGGTGAGCTCGAACCGCACCTGATCGTTGCCCTTGCCGGTGCAGCCGTGGGCCAGTGCGTCGGCGCCGACCTGCCGCGCGACCTCGACCTGTCGGCGCGCGATGAGCGGACGCGCCATCGAGGTGCCAAGCAGGTACTTGCGATTGTAGATCGCGCCCGCGCGAAGGGTCGGGAAGATGAATGACGCGACGAACTCGTCGCGGAGATCTTCGACGAAGCATTCGTCGGCACCGGAGGCGATGGCCTTTGCGCGGACGCCGGCGAGCTCCTCGGTGCCCTGCCCGATGTCCGCCGCCACGCAAATCACACGCGTACCGACGTACCGTTCCTTCAGCCAGGGGACGATGATCGAGGTGTCGAGCCCGCCGGAATAGGCGAGAACGATGGTATGCGGCATGAGCGCTCCTTAAGCGGACGATTATTATGCAGTACGACTGCATATCTAATCATCGAATAGCGCTGCGTCAATGCCAGCGGGGTCGATTATCCGGTGGTCTGTTCGGCCAACTCGAGCAGGCGGGCGGTGAGCTCCATCCGGGCCTCCACCGATCGGCAAACGATGAGGATCGTATTCTCGCCGGCCAACGTGCCTATCACCTCGGCCCATCCCTCGGAGTCGACGGCTTCCGCGATCGGCTGAGCGCCACCCGGGAGCGTATGGAGCACGATCAGCTCGCTCACCCCATCTATCCGCGAGAAGAATTGTGGTAACAGATTATCGATTGAAGGCTTAGCTTCGTCGGCGACCATCTCCGGCAAGAGATATCTCGCCCCGTCGTCACCTGGGGCACGCACGACACCAAGGTCGCGAAGATCGCGCGATAATGTCGCCTGCGTCACCCGCCAGCCGAGCTCGGAAAGACGCAACTTGAGCTCCTCCTGACTGGAGATCCTGCCGAGCCCTACTAGGCGCAGGATCGCTGCCTGACGGTCGCGTTTCTGGCTCATCAGATGGTGGGCATTTGGCAGAAGTGGCGGCCGTCGATCCCGCAGGTCGACCGACGAAGCCGTTGACACTCAACTGGTGCATTATTATGCATTAGTCGTGAATAAGATTCCAGTCGGTGTCCTCGGGGCTAGTGGCTACGCCGGACGCGAGCTCTGCATGCTCGTCGACCGGCACCCCTCGCTGTCGCTCGCCTTTGCCACGGCGAACGATCAGCGCGGCGCCACTATGCGCGCCGGCGGTCGATCGATTTCCTTCATTTCCACAGACGACGTATCCCTCGACTCCGCCGAGCTCGTATTCAGCGCCCTACCCCATGGCACATCCAAGGATTGGATAGCTCGAATCCGCGAGTTTGGTGCGCGCGCAGTTGATCTATCCGCCGATCTGCGTCCAGGCAACGGGTGTGAAGGTATCGCCTACGGGCTGACCGAGCTCGCCCGACCATTGCTTCGCGGTGCCGAGCTCGTCGCCAACCCGGGCTGCTATCCCACATCCATCCTCCTCGGCCTCGCTCCGTTGGCCGAGCGCGGCCTGATCGCCGATCGGCCGATTGTCGCCAACGCTGCGAGCGGCGTGACCGGGGCCGGCAACTCACCCAAGCGCGAGCTATTGTTCGGCGAGGTCACGGAGAGCTACCGCGCGTACGGCGTTGGCAACGAACACCGGCACGTCGCCGAGATGCGCGCAACACTGGACGCATGGGGTACGCCGGCCGATCTCGTGTTCACGCCGCATCTGCTGCCGGTGGCCCGCGGCATCGTCTCGACGATCACGCTGACGTTGGCGCGGCCGCTCGACGACGTGATGGCGCCCTGGCGCGAACACTTTGCGGGCGAGCCATTCATCGAGCTGTCGTGTGAAACGCCGGCGATCCGCGACGTCGTGCACCGGAACGTGGCGCGCATATCGGCCGCCCCGATCAAGAGCACGAAAGAGCCGATGCTCGTCGTGACCGTGGCAATCGACAATCTGCTCAAGGGCGCGGCCGGCCAGGCGATTCAGAATGCCAACCTGATGCTCGACCTCGACGAAACTGCGGGGCTGCCCGCGTGACGCGCGTCATCAAGGTCGGCGGCCGGACGCAGCAGGATCCCGCCCTGCCGAGCGCCGTCGCGTCCGGGTGGGCATGCGACGAGGGCGGCTTCGTGCTCGTGCACGGCGGCGGGGACGAGGTGTCCGCGCTTCAGAACGCCTTTGGAGAAAGCGCATCGTTCGTCGACGGCCGGCGGGTCACCACGGAGCGCGACATCGATCTCGTACGGATGGCGCTCTCGGGCAGCGCGAACAAGCGGTTGGTAGCGACGCTCGTCGAGCGCGGCATCGATGCGGTCGGCCTGTCGGGCGAAGACGCCGCGCTGATCGCCGCGTCGCCGCTCGACGCACGCCGACTCGGCTACGTCGGCGTACCGCGCAGTGTGAACGTCGCGTTCCTTCGACACCTGTTGTCGGGCGGATACCTACCCGTCATCTCGCCCGTCAGCCGCGACGGGAGCGGGGTGCTCGGCGCGGCGCTCAACGTGAATGGCGACGACGCGGCGGCGGCGATCGCGGTCGCGATGGGCGCGGCCGAGCTGCTGCTCGTGTCGGATGTGCCCGGCGTGATGTGCGACGGGCGCGTCGTGCCGGCGCTCACGCCGAGCGAGGCGCGCACCCTTCTGTCCGGCGGCGCGGCGAGCGGCGGGATGCGCGCCAAGCTGCAGGCCGCCGCGGCCGCAGTCGAAGGGGGCGTGCCGTGTGTGCGCATCTCCGACGTCGGGGCCATCGCCGACCTCACCCGCGGCACCGTCGTTGCCGCATCGAGAGATTTCTCATGACTATTTCCGCGATTTCCACGAGCGACGCGCTGCTCGCGAACTACAAGCGCGCGCCGATCGAGCTCGTCGACGGCGACGGCGTCTACCTCATCGCCGCCGATGGGACGCGCTACCTCGATTTCGTGAGCGGCATCGCCGTGAACGCCCTTGGCTACGGCGACCCGGGTCTTCGCGACGCGATGCACGCGGCGGCCGACGGACTGGTGCATGTGTCCAACCTCTACGCCACGACGCCGGGCGAGCAGCTCGCCGGCACGCTCGTCGACCGGTCGTTCGCCGACAAAGTGTTCTTCTGCAACTCGGGAGCGGAAGCCAACGAGGGCGCGTTCAAGTTCGCTCGGCGATGGGCCCGCGGGCGCGGCGAGGCCAAGCACGAGATCGTCGCGCTGCGTGGCGCGTTTCATGGGCGTCTGTTCGGAACGCTCGCCGCGACCGATCGGCCGGCGTATCGACTTCCCTTCCGCCCGCTGGCTCCCGGAATCTCGATCGTCGAGCGAGACATCGACGACATCGCACTGGCGCTCGACGAGACGACGGCAGCCGCGCTCGTTCTCGAGCCCGTGCAGGGCGAGGGAGGGGTGCGGTTGCTCGACGTCGGGCTGGTGCGTGAGATTCGCGCCCTGACACGAGAGCGCGGCGTCGCGCTCATCTTCGACGAGATCCAGTGCGGGCTCGGTCGGACGGGAGCCTTGTTCGCTTACGAGCACTTCGGCGTCGAGCCGGACATTCTCACCCTCGCCAAGCCGATCGCCGGGGGACTGCCGATGGGTGCGGTGTTGATGACCGACGACATCGCCGCCGCCGTCAAGCCGGGTGATCACGGAACGACCTTTGGCGGCGGCCCGTTCGTGGCGAGCGTCGCGAACTATGTCGTCGGCCGGCTGTCGGACGAGCTGCTGCTCGAACACGTCGCCACGACCGGCGCCTGGCTCGGCGAGCAGCTGCACGAGATCATGCGGCGCACCGGCCGCATTCGCGCCGTCCGCGGCATCGGCTTCATCTGGGGGATCGACGTCATGGGCACGGCGGCGCACGTCGTCGCCGAAGCGCTCGACGCCGGCCTGCTCGTCTGCTCGGCGGGCGAGTACACCGTGCGCCTTCTGCCGCCGCTCGTCGCGACGCGCGACGAGCTCGCGCTCGGCCTTCAGAAGCTCGAGGACATCCTCTGATGGCGCCGGATGTCGTGGTTCGCCGCGCGGTGTGGGAAGATGCGCCGGCAATCGCGCGGCTGATCGACAAATTCGCCGCCGAGGCGTTGATGCTGCGCCGCACGCCCGAGATCGTCGAACAGTCGATCGACGATTACTTCGTCGCGGTGCGCGGCGGCCGGACGCTGGTCGCCTGCGGCGCGCTGCGAGAGTATTCGCCGTCGGTCGCCGAGATCGCGGCGATCGCCGTGTCGCGCGAGATGCACGGCTGCGGAATGGGCCGCGCGATCGTGGCGGCGGTCGAGGAGCTCGCCCTCAAGCGAGGGATCTACGACGTGTTCGCTCTCACTCTTCAGCCGGCCTTTTTCGCGGCGATCGGCTATCAGCGCGTCGACCGCGCGCGGTATCCGGAAAAGATTCGACGCGACTGCCTCGCCTGCGCGCGGCGATTCGCCTGCCATGAGGTGTGCTTTGCGAAGAATCTTCGCGTCGGGCTCCGCGCCGCCGCGTAGGGCATCCGCGGCGCGACGTCGAGCACGCTGACACGCGCGCTGACGAGCCCCGTCGCGCGCGGTAGATTCTTCGCCATGAGCCGGCCCGATCGTCGCGTAGGACTGAAGGCGTTGCGCCAGGCGTTCGACGAGGCGCGGTTCGGCCAGAAGCGAACGCTTAACCTCCGCGAGTGGCTGCCGACGCCAGAAGTCGCCGTTGCGCGCGCCGAGCCGTGGCTGCGGCAGCGCCAGGTTGAAGGGGTCGAGGAAGTTCTCATCATCACGGGGCGCGGCAACCAGAGCGCGGCCGGCTTTTCCGTGGTGCGCCAGGCAACGATTCGACTGCTGCACTCGCTCAAGCGGCTCGGTGTCGTCGCGGGCCACGCGGAGCATACGCCTGGCTCGTTCGTCGTCACCCTGGCGTCGGTGTCGGCGCTCTGGGAATCGCCAAAACGCCGGCGCGAGGCCGGCGCCGCCGCGGCGCCAGCCTCGCCGCCCACGCCGCCGTCACTCGAAGATCTCGACGAGGAGACGCGTCGGATGCTGCGCGACCTCGCCGAGCGGGCGCTCGAAGGGCTCGGCATCAAGGACACGGCGACTTTCTTGCGCGGCGAGATGCTGCGTCAGTTCAGTGCCGTGGCGTCGACGATCGGCGACGTTCCGGGGCGGGAGTCGAAGCTCCGTGCCGCCCTCCGCGCCGCGCTCGACCAGCACGAGTGACCCGGGCCGCGCGATCACCCGATACATTCAACCTCTCACCTTCGCGAGTCGAGACGTGTACAGACGCTCTGTGTCGATCCTCCTCTGCGCCGCCGCTCCGTTGGCCGCGCAGCAATCGATGGCCGGCTATTCGCCGAGCAGCGCCGCGCGGGAGCGGCAGCTCGAGGCCGATGCGATCAAGCGTCCCGCTCCCGCCGAAGCGTCAGACTTCTCTAAACGGCTCTCGGCCGAGACGCATGTCGCTGGCACGCCGGCCCAGGCCCGCACGCGCGACTTCGTGATCGGCCAGATGAAGCAGTGGGGCCTCGAGACCGAAACGCGCGCCTACGACGTGTGGATGCCGCATCCGGTCTCGGTCCACGTCGCCCGGCTGTCCCCGCAACCCAGGGAGTTCTCGCTCGCCGAGCCGCCGGTGGCGATCGACCCGACGTCGAAGCTCGCGCAGTATCCCACTGTGAACGGCTACAGCGGACAGGGCGACGCCTCGGGCGATGTGGTATACGCCAACTACGGCCTGATTGAAGACTACACCCAGCTCGACTCGATGGGCGTCTCAGTGCGAGGCAAGATCGTGATCGCGCGCTATGGACGGTCCTATCGTGGCATCAAGGCGCGTGAAGCCGAAAAGCACGGAGCGATCGGCCTCCTCATCTACAGCGATCCGCAGGACGACGGCTACGACGCCGGTGACGTGTACCCCGACGGGCCGATGCGCAACAGCGCGGGCGTCCAGCGCGGCAGCATCCTCAACCCCGATGGCGATCCGTCGACCCCGGGATACGGAAGCACCGCCGGCGTGCCGCGGCTCACGCCCGACAAGATGGAGATCTCGCACATCCCCGTCGTCCCGATCGGCTATGGGAATGCGAGCGAGCTATTGAAGTACTTGAAAGGTCCCGGCGTGCCGCGCGGCTGGCAGGGCGGATTGGCGTTTCACTATCACGTCGGGCCCGGCCCGGTGCGCGCGCGCGTAGCGGTGTCCGACGACCGTGCCACCAAACCGCTCAAACCGATCTACGACACGTTCGGCATCGTGCGGGGCAGCGAGTTTCCCGACGAGCTGGTGATCATCGGCGGACACCGCGACGCCTGGGGACCTGGCGCCGCCGACAACGTGAGCGGCACGATCAGCGTGCTCGAGGCCGCGCATGCGGTGGCCGATGAGCTCAAGGCCGGCGTTCGACCCAAGCGCACGATCATCTTCGCCACGTGGGACGCAGAGGAGTGGGGATTGCTCGGCTCGACCGAGTATGTCGAGGACGACTCCCTTCGGCTGAGCAAGGACGCCGTCGCCTATTTCAACCAGGACGTCGCGGCGCAGGGATCGCGCTTCAGCGGCGGCGGATCGCCGTCGTTGCGCGGGGTGTTGCGCGACGTTGCGCGCGACGTACCCGATCCGGACGGCAAGGGCAGCGTCTACTCGGAATGGCGGCGCGAGAGTGCGGTGCCAGACACCGCCGAGCCGGCCATGGGCGATCCGGGCGGCGGCTCCGACTTCGCCGGATTCTACAATCATCTTGGCATTCCGATCGCCGAATGGGGATTCGGCGGCGCGGGCGGCGTGTACCACTCGCAGTACGACAGCTACACGTGGATGTCGAAGTTCGGCGACCCGGGCTTCCTGTATCACGCCACGGCGGCGCGGATCGGCACGGCGCTGGTCCTTCGACTTGCCAACGCCGACGTGCTGCCATTCGACTACGTCGAGTACGCGCGCACCATGCGCCGCTATCTGCCGCCGATCGATCACGCCGCAGCGGAGCATCACTGGACTGTGTCGACGCAAGCCCTCGGCGCGGCGATCGATCGGTTGGAGCACGAGGGCGAAGCGTTCAACGCGGCGAGAGACTCCGCGGTGGCCAGCGCCGCGCCTGCCGCGTCGCTCGATCGGGCGAATCGGTCGCTGATGCGAGTCGAGCGCGCGTTGACCCGGACGTCGGGGCTGCGGTCCCGGCCATGGTTCCGCAACCTGATCTACGTGGCCGATGAGAACAACGGCTACGCGAACATGGCGTTGCCGTCGATCAACGAGGCGATTCGTACCGGCGACGAGGCGTTGACGCGTTCCGAGATCGCTGACCTCGCGACCCGATTCGACACCGCGACCCAGGCGCTCAGCGAGGCCCGAGCCGCGCTGCGAAGGTGATGAGCGTTTTGTAATGAACGTCGAGCGCGGCAAACGCGCTCGACCCGGGGGTCAGTTCAGTAGGGAATGCCGAGCGACGAATCGACGGGCGGCTTGGTGACGGCCGGTCGGCTGAACGACCGGCCGATCACGACGCCAAGGGCGACCGCGGCGGCAATGATCAGCGCGCCGGCGAGGATGCGCATTCCCCATTGCCGCTCGAACAAGGCCGGCCTCTCGAGCAGGGCCGGCTGCGACGGTAGCTGCGGCAACGGCACGTCGGGGGGCTCGTACGTCGGTGTGAACGGCTGGCTGCGCGCCGGAGTTGGAGCTCGCGGCGGTTCGGGCGCGGAGGCCGTTGGCGTTTCGATTTTCGGCGCGGACTGCGGTGGCGACGAGCGAGACGGTTCTGGTGCGCTCAACGGGTGATCGCGGAGCCTCGACGCGCGCCACGACCCGGTCGGCGATTCTACCGCGGCATCAGGTACGTGGGGTGCCGAGATGCCGCGCGGCGACGAGCGCCGGCGCGCGACATAAGCGCGTGGCAATGAGCGGCCCTCCGCGCCTCGCGCAATCGGAGTCGGACCGGTGATCGGCTTTGCCGATGGCGCTTGGGTTGGCCGCGGTGACAACACCTCGCTCACTTCGGAGAGCCCGCTGATCGGACTGATGCGGTGCCCAAAGGGCATCGCCGGGCGCGGCAGCCCATCGGACGGCAACTGTGCCGGTTCGACGGGGGCGGGTTTGGTCGATGAGCTCGAGGGCAGGGCGACAATGTCGACCGGAGTGCGCGACATGGACGGCAACGGAAGGTCGACGTCGATCCGTACCTTGTCCTCCGGCACGACGGGCAGGGCCGCGCGTGGCGGCTCGAGAGCCATGACGCGCGTACGTCCCTCCAGCGCCGGCTCGTTGCCAACCGCGCCGCTGCATGCGCAACCAAGCGCCGCCGACGGATCGATCAAGACATTGTCGCCGCTCAATACCAGCTGACTGATCTCGGCGACGAAATCCTCGTCGCTCACTTCGACGAGTGAACGGTCGCCTTGCTCCGACCACAGTGCCTCGGAGGTCGGCACGCCGCCGGGCATCGAGCGAAATCGCCGACGATCGGGTGGAATGATCGACTCGAACACGCGGGGCTGCGCTTGGAGCTCGATCTGTCGTTCGGCGAGCATCGAGATCAGTGCTTCGGGCGTCATGCGAATGTCGATCGATTCGTCGACCGCGCCCGGGCATGCGCCGACGAACGTGATGCGGGTCGGCGTCGCGGGAGACAGCGCGCGCACGTAGCGCGCGATGGCAACCGGCGGAGGAACCAACGGCAGCAGAAGCGGACGCAGATCGGCGCCGACGGCGAGCAATCGATGCGCGACGTAAGGGCAGCTGCACTGAATCGCGGGTCCTTCGCCGAATCGATCGAGGCGGCGAAGGACCGCGGTCGCAATGATCTCATCGCCCCAGCTCGCGGGAATGACGTTCGTGAACCCCGCGCGTAGACAGGCGTGTGCGAGCTGCACGGGCGTCGCCGGCTGAGCGGCGAGCACGGCATCTGTGCCGAGGATCACAATCTGCGCCACAGGTCGTGCGCGAGGGTGCGACGTGGAGGGAGTGGGCACTGACGGACTCACGAACGCGCGGAGGAGAGCGGACGCGGCAAGGAGAACGGCGAGATCGCGCGCATCGGATCTCCGGCGGAGCCTTGCAACAGAGACGTCGGAACGAGCGCTGTCAAGAGCGGCCCAGACATTGCAACCCGCGACCGTCGTTGCGGGATGTGAGGATGGCGTGGAGGAAACGAGCATCGGCCTCGCGCGCTTGAGCGACGCGGACCGTGAAGCCCTGGCGGGATATGCCGCCCGTGCGTCGTGGCCGGCGGGGTTCGCGATCTATCAACGCGGCGCCGCGGCGGATGGAACGTTCGTCGTCACGCGCGGGCGCATCGTATTGCGCAGTCGCGTTCGCGCCGGTCGCGGGTTCGTGCCGTGGATCGCGACACCGGGCGAGACGTTCGGATCCGAGGGCCTGTCGCCGAATGCGCGCTATGCCACAGACGCGCGCGCCGACGACGAAAGCGAGACCCTCTTTCTCAGCTCGGCGCGCTTCCGCGCCTTCGTCCGCGAACAACCACAACAGTCGCTCACGCTCGTTCATCAGTTGATGGCGGAGCGCACCGCGCTGCTCGACAAGCTGCGCGAGCTGACGACGCTCAGCGTCGAACAACGACTCGTCGCGACGCTCATTCGTATGGCGAACAACAACACGTTCACCTGCGAAGATGGACGCATCGTTCTCTGCACATCGCGCTACCG
>Ga0134128_10006818_pt1 | contig 13810 bp, 9 predicted proteins | sample KB31754_FD_96462 | JGI IMG/M metagenome (GOLD analysis project Ga0134128, IMG submission 96462) | Terrestrial soil microbial communities with excess Nitrogen fertilizer from Kellogg Biological Station, Michigan, USA - KB3-175-4 | ecosystem: Environmental > Terrestrial > Soil > Unclassified ... | reverse complement strand
GCCGGGGGTGGCCGCATGAGCCTGCCCGCCACCAGCTACAACGCCACGGGCCCCTTCGCGGAAGGCTGGCAGTGGCTTACGGACCCGGCCAACTGGCATGGGCCCATGGGCATTCCCGTGCGCATCACCGAACACCTGGGCTACTCGGCGCTGACCCTGCTCATCTCCGTGGCGATAGCCGTCCCCATCGGGCTGTACGTGGGGCACACGGGCCGGGGACGCGTCGTGGTGGTTTCCCTGGCGGGGCTGCTGCGGGCCCTGCCCACGCTGGGCATCATGACACTGTTTGCCCTCATGGCCACCTCCACGTTGTCGCTCATGCCCGCCATTTGGTCGCTGGTGCTGCTGGCCGTCCCGCCCATCCTGACGGGGACCTATGCGGGGATTTCCGCCGTCGACCCCCAAATAGTGGACGCCGCCCGCAGCATGGGAATGACGGGGCGCCAGGTGCTGTTCCGGGTGGAGGTCCCCAACGGGCTGGCCGTGATGCTGGGCGGCTTCCGATCGGCGGTGCTGCAGGTGGTGGCGACGGTGGCCGTTGTCGCGTTCATCAGCCTGGGCGGGCTGGGCAGGTTCATCATTGATGGATTGGCCGTGCAGGACTACGGTCAAGTACTGGGTGGGGCCGTGGTGATTGCCTGTGTGGCAATTGCCCTTGACGGCGTCCTCGCCCTGCTGCAGCGGCTGGCCGTCTCGCCCGGGCTCAAGGAGCCAGCCGGGACGCCGGAGCCGGCGTCCCGGACACGGATTCACCCATAGCTAAAGTGCTTACAGGTACTACAGGAGGAAAAACATGAAGAACATGTCCCAGCCCGGCCCGGCACAACCAAGCCGCAGGGCGATCCTGGGCGCAGCCGCGGGGCTGACCGTGGCCCTGGCCGTGACGGCCTGCAGCAGCGGGAACCCGCTTAACACCACTTCATCCGCCGGCTCCACGTCATCGGCCAATGCCACGGCAGGCGGGGGCGGCGGCAACGGTTCCGTGGTGGTGGGCTCCGCCAACTTCCCCGAAAGCGCCACGATTGCCGAGATCTACGCCGGCGCGCTGAACGCGGCTGGCGTCACGGCCACGACGAAGCTGAACATTGGCGCCCGCGAGGTCTACGTCAAGGCTGTGGAGGACGGTTCCATTGACGTGGTTCCGGACTACTCGGGCAACCTGCTGGGCTACCTCGACCCGAAAACCACGGCCACCACGCCGGCCGAGGTGCTGGCGGCCCTGCCCAAGGTGATGCCGGCCGGCCTGTCCGTGCTGGGCGCAGCCGCGGCGGAGGACAAGGACGCCATGGTGGTCACCGCTGCAACCGCTGCCAAGTACAACTTGAAATCCCTCGAGGACCTTGCCAAGGTCTGCGGCCAGCTCACCCTCGGCGCACCGCCGGAATTCGCCACCCGCCCGTATGGGCTGCCCGGGCTGAAGGCCAAGTACGGCTGCGTCCCGTCCAAGTTCACCCCCATCAGCGACGGTGGCGGCGCCCTGACCGTCAAGGCCCTGCTGAACAATGACATCCAGGTGGCGGACATCTTCACCACCTCCCCGGCCATCCCCGAGAACAAGTTCGTGGTCCTGACCGATCCGAAGAACAACTGGCTGGCCCAGCAGGTGGTGCCGCTGATCAAGACGGCCAAGCTGTCCGACGCGGCCCAGATGGCCCTGGGCCAGGTGTCCGGGCTGCTGACCACCGAGGACCTCATTGCGCTGAATGCGGAAGTCAGCGGCGCCCAGAAGATGGACCCGAAGGCCGCCGCTGCCAAGTGGCTCAAGGACAAGGGACTCACGAAGTAAGGAGACGCCATGGACGGCCCAGCTGAAACAGTCGACGTGGTGGTGATCGGCATGGGGCCCGGAGGCGAGGCCGTGGCGGGGGAACTGGCCGCGGCCGGGCTCTCCGTGGTGGGCGTGGAGCAGCGCCTGGTGGGCGGGGAATGCCCCTATTTTGGCTGCATTCCCTCCAAGATGCTGATCCGCGCCGGCAACGCCGTGGCCGAGGCCCGCCGCGTGCCCGGGCTAGCCGGGCAGTCCACGGTGGAGCCGGACTTTTCCGTGGTGGCCCGCCGCATCCGTCAGGAAGCCACGGACAACTGGGATGACGCCGTCGCCGCCAAGCGCTTCACGGACAAGGGCGGCCGGCTGGTGCGCGGCACCGGGCGGCTTTCCGGCCCACACCAGGTCACAGTTTTAATGCACGACGGCGGCGAGGCCACCTTCGCGGCCCGGCTCGCCGTGGTGCTCAATCCGGGCACAGACCCGGCCGTGCCGTCCATTCCAGGCCTGGCCGGCACGCCGTTTTGGACCAACCGGGAGGCCCTGCAGGCAGAAACGGCACCCGCGTCACTGCTGGTGCTCGGCGGCGGGCCCATCGGCGCCGAGCTGGCCCAGGCCTTTGCCCGCTTCGGGACCCGCGTCACGGTGGTGGCGCGCGGCCCGCGGATGGTCCCCCGTGAGGAACCGGAAGCTTCGGAGCTGCTCGCTGACGTGTTCCGTTCCGAGGGCATCGAGGTGCTGCTGAACACGAACACGAGCTCCGTTTCGCATGTCCCGGGCGGCTTCACCGTGGAGCTGTCCAGTGCTGGCGCGGACAGCGCCGGCCCTTCCGTTTTGCAGTTGGATGCGGAGAAGGTGCTGGTGGCCACGGGGCGCAGCTCCGTGCTGGGCACCCTGGCGCTGGACGCCGCAGGGATTGCCTGGGACGGTTCCGCGGCGCCCGCCGTGGACGGGCATTTGCAGCTCACGGACGGGCTCTACCTTATGGGCGACGCCGCAGGGGCCGGGGCGTTCACCCACCTGTCGATGTACCACGCGAACATTGTGGCCGGCCACATCCTGGCCCGGCACACTGGGCGGCCGGACCGCGGCACCACGGAATCCCACGCCGTGCCGCGGGTGACGTTTACGGACCCGGAGATCGGCGCCGTCGGCCTGACCGAACGCCAGGCGCGGGAGGCGGGGCTGAATGTGCGGATTGGGGTCACCGACCTGGCGGCGTCCACCCGAGGCTGGATCCACCAGGGACAGGGCTTCATCAAATTGGTGGAGGACGCGGACAGCGGCACCCTGGTGGGTGCGGCCTCCGTGGGGCCTTCCGGCGGCGAGGTGCTGTCCATGCTGGCCCTGGCCGTGCATGCGCGCGTCCCCGTCAGCACCCTCAAGTCGATGATTTACGCGTACCCCACGTTTCACCGCGCCGTGGAAGCAGCCCTCGCCGGCCTCCCCTGACGCCGAAGTTCGAGATAACCACCGCCCCGACTGCCGAAATCAGCCCGCCGCGAGCACCACCTTGCGCACGGCCGCACTGAGCTGCATGGCCCGGCCTGCCGTGCCGCCTTCCTCGGCCCGGGCCGGAATGTAGCCAAAGCCAATGCCGTAGAGCGGGTCGGCGTACCCCAGCGCGGCATTGGCGCCGTCGTGCCCGAATGCCTGCGCGCTGCCGAAGTCCATGCGCGGCTGGGACTTCATGAAGGTAATGGCGAAGGCGCTGGTGTCGCAGAAGATGCGGTCGAGGCCCCAGACTTGTTCCTGGGACATGGCGGCGATGGTTTCAGGGCTGAGGAATGGCGCCAGGCCGTCAATGCCCGTCGTTGCGGCGGCGTAAACGCGGGCCAGGCCGTCCGCCGACCCCACGCCGGCGCCGCTGCAGCTGCCGGCAGCCCGCACGCTGCGGATGTTGGGCAGCGCCAGCAGATTTCCGGCCTGGACATTGCCGGACACCCCGGCCAGGGACCCGGGATCAAGGAAGCCGCCGGCAGCGCCGTCGTCGAACAATACGGGCCGGAACCTGGCCTCCTCGGAGTCCGGCAGGCCCAGGTACATGTCGGCGGCAAAGGGCTCGCGGATGCGCCGGTTGTAGATGTCCTGCAGCCGTTCCCCCGCCACCCGGCGGCACAGCTCCTCCAAGAACACGCCCATGGTCAGCGCGTGGTAGCCGAAGGTGCCGGAGCCGGGGCGCCACAGCGGGGCCATGTCCGCCAGCCGGCCGGCCACGGCGGGGAGGTCGTTGTAGTCCTCCATGGCAAAGCCGCCCTGCACCCCCACCAGCCCGGCCTGGTGGGACAACAGCTGGCGCACTGTCACGGCGCCCTTGCCGTGCCGGGCAAACTCGGGCCAGTACGCGGCCACCGCGGCGTCCAAGTCAATGAGCCCGTCCTGCACCAGCAGGCTGAACGCCAGTGCGGCCACGCCCTTCGAGACGGAAAACACGCCCGTGAGCGATTCCGGCGTGGAGTCCTGACCGCCCACCAGGTCCACCACCTTGGTTCCCCCCACATAAACTGCCAGCTGGGCGCTGTAGGCGGGATCGGCGTCGAGCATGGACTCAAAGAGCTCGCGGACGGGGGCAAACTGCTCGGTGGCAAAGGTCATGGGTCCAGCTTAGGGAACAAGGGAGCCAATGCCGCATCACATCGGCGAGACTTCGGCTTTCCCGCGGGAGTCGACGTCGACGGTGAACTGGCGGCCGCCCGCCCACAGCCCGGAGACGCTGAACGGACCGAACGGAGTCGGCACCGTGCCGGCGGCAACGGGGAGGCGGCCCGGGCCCTGGGGTTCGAGGCTGAGCACGGCCAGCAGTATCGGCACGGCGGACGCCGCTGCCCATGCCTGCGGCCTGCACGATGAGGGGTACGGGAGGGGGCCGCCGTCGGCCGGGGAGTGGCCGGAAAAGAGCTCCGGCAGCCGGTAGTCAAAGGAGGCAGCCGCATCAACCAGCCCCGACGCAATGCGCGCGGCGTCCGTCAGGTGACCCGTGCGGGCCAGGCCGTCGAGGATGATGGCTGAATCGTGCGTCCACACCGTTCCGCAGTGGTAGCGGAGCGGCCAGTATCCACCGTTGCCGGAATCCAGGGTGCGGATGCCAAAGCCGGAGAACATGCCGGGCTGCATGAGCCGGGCAGCCACCATGTCACTTTCCTTCGGGGAAAGGATGCCGCTTCCGAGGAGGTGGCCCATGTTGCTGGCGACGCCGTCCACGGCCCGTTTATCCGCGTCCAGCGCGAGGGCGGGGTACGGTCCCAGCTCGTCACGGCACCAAAAGCTCGCGCGGAAGTTGACGGCGAGCGCGGCCGCGTAGGCCCGCCATTCCTCGGCTCCCGGCCGTCCGAAGGCCTCCAGCAGTTCTGCCCCATCAAGTGCCGCCCGGTAGGCATAGCCCTGGACCTCGGCCAGTGCGACGGGGCCCACCGCCTGTGTGCCGTCCTGCCAGCGGATGGAATCCCCGGAATCCTTCCATCCCTGGTTGGCGAGGCCGTGGCCGGTCGTGTCAAGGTATTCCAGGAAGCCGTCGCCGTCGGCATCGGCCCAATCCCGCAGCCACCCCAAGGCCGCTTCAAGGTTGCCCAGCAGTGGCTGGACTTCCCCGTCCGGCATCCCCCACTTCCAGGCGTCATGCAGCATGCTGATCCAGAGCGGCGTCGCGTCCACGGTGCCGTAGTAGACGGGTGGCAGCCGGAGTTCCCCATTGTGGGAGTTGGCCGGCAGGCGGAGCTCCCCGCGGCGCACTTCATGGAGGATCTTGCCGGGCTGCCCCGCCGTTTCGGGATCATGGACAGTGCACTGGCGTGCCGCGAGCGTGCGCAACGTGCCGGCGGCGAGCGCCGGATCCACGGGCAGCAGCATGCGCGCGGCAATGAGGGAGTCGCGGCCAAACAGCGTGAAGAACCACGGGGCGCCTGCCGCCAGGAACACATCCCCGGCCGCTTCCACAGGGGACATGCGCAGGCCCTGCAAATCCGCCTGCGCCCGCGCCACGAGGGAGGCCAGCCGCGGATCCTGCGCTGTCACCAGCAGCGGCGCAGGGGCCGGAACGCCACCTGACATGAAGGGCGCCTTGGCGTCGGCGGCCTCCACCCACCAGGCAAGCCGCGTCTCCCCGCGCGACGGGATGGTGACGTCCCAGCGGAACGTGATGCCGCCGTCGTGCGTTTCCGCGTAGGCACCCGGCGCGCCAATGGAGGCTGTGACGTGCCCTGTCTGCGCCACCCAGTGCTGGCCGTCACGGTGCGGCGTTGCAGGGTGCCGGGGGGCGCCGGACTTGACGCTCATCATGGGTGAAAAGTCGATTCCCAGCCGGAGTTCGACGGCGACGGCGGCCGGCTCTTGTTGATCGGAGGCAATCAGAATGTCTTCCGTGATCCTGCCGGCCTGGATAATCCTGCGCCGGGTCACCGTCACCAGCGGGTCGGCGTTCCCGGGGTCCAGGGAGCGGACAAGCCCCACGAAACTTGCCTCCGAACCTTGTGCCGCGGATTCACCGATGAACTCCGGCTCCCCACCGTTGGCAGTGAGCACAGCCTCATCCACCACCCTGGTGTCCGCACAGTAGATGCCCTGGGCCCCATGCCTGCGCAGCTGCCCGTCGCGGCCCGACCAGGCCTGCAGGGGTGCAACGGCAAGCACGGCCAAGTCGTGGAGAAGGGGCTGGGGGCTGGACATTGAATCCTCCTGGCGAAAATGTGTGGCGAAACTGTTCGGCGACACCCTCCATGGTGCCGCCAATTCGCCGCCAGGAACACCCTTGCGGCCAAGCCATTGCCGCCCCACCTACCCCCGGGTAGCATCAAGGCATGAGCCATTCCTGAGCTCCCCTGGCCGGTTCCCGCGACGGCGCCGGCGGAATCGAGGAAGTCATGAGCACACATGTTGGCGGCCCGGCGTCCGCAGCGCCCGCCCAGGTGACGGCGGAGGATGCCCGGAATGTTGCCGAGGCGGCCCGTGAATCCTCCTGGGAACGACCCAGCTTCGCCAAGGGCCTCTACCTGGGCGACTTTGACCTTGGGCTGATCCATCCCCACCCGGAATCCACTGCCGAAGAGACCGAGCAGGGCGAGGCATTCCTCGTTGCCGTGGAGGACTACGCCCGGACCCTGGATTCCTCCGTCATTGAACGCGATGCCAAAATTCCGGACGAATACATTGCCGGGCTGGCGAAACTGGGGGTCTTTGGCATGAAGATCCCCCGGGAATACGGCGGACTGGGCCTGAACCTGACGTACTACGGCCGCGCCCTGGCCATCCTGGGCAGCGTCCACCCCGCCTTCGGCGCCCTGGTTTCCGCCCACCAATCCATCGGGGTGCCGGAACCGGTCAAGGTATTCGGCACCCCTGAGCAAAAGCAAAAGTACCTGCCCCGCTGCGCCGCCGGCGCCATCACCGCCTTCCTGCTGACCGAGCCCGACGTCGGCTCGGACCCAGCGCGCATGGCCTGTGCCGCTGTGCCCACCGAGGATGGCGGCGCCTACCTGCTGGACGGGGTGAAGCTGTGGACGACCAATGGCGTCATTGCCGAGCTGGTGGTGGTCATGGCCATGGTTCCCTCCCGCGGGCTGGATGAAAACGGGCGGAAGACCGGCGGCATCACCGCCTTCGTGGTGGAGGCCGACTCCCCCGGAATTACGGTGGAGCACCGCAACCAGTTCATGGGGCTGCGGGGCATTGAAAACGGCGTCACCCGCTTCCACCAGGTCCGGGTGCCGGCGGAAAACCGGCTGGGCCGCGAGGGCCAGGGCCTGAAAATCGCGCTGACCACCCTGAACACCGGCCGCCTGTCCATCCCGGCCATGGCCGCCGGTTCCGCCAAGTGGTCGCTGAAGATTGCCCGCGAGTGGTCCAACGCGCGCACACAGTGGGGGCGGCCCGTTGGCCAGCATGAGGCCGTGGGCAAGAAACTTGCCTTCATGGCCGCAACGGCCTTTGCGCTGGAGGCCGTGTTTGAACTGTCCGCGGCACTGGCCGACGCCGGCATGAAGGACGTGCGGATCGAAGCGGCGCTTGCCAAGCTCTGGTCCTCCGAGATGTCCTACCGGTGCGCGGATGAACTGGTGCAGATCCGCGGCGGGCGCGGCTATGAGACAGCCGCGTCACTGGCGGCCCGCGGCGAACGTGCCGTCCCCGCGGAACAACTGCTGCGTGACCTGCGGATCAACCGGATCTTCGAAGGTTCCACGGAAATCATGCACCTGCTCATTGCCCGGGAGGCCGTGGACGCGCACCTGGCCGCGGCCGGCGACCTGGCCTCCACGTCTGCCACCCTGGCCCAAAAGGGCAGGGCGGCCGTGAATGCCAGCGGGTTTTATGCGAAGTGGCTGCCACAGCTGGCGGTCGGCAAGGGCCTGGACCCGCGCTCCTACAACGAGTTTGGGCCGCTGGCGAAGCACCTGCGTTTTGTGGAGCGGGAATCGCGCAAACTGGCCCGCCAGACGTTTTACGGCATGGGCCGCTGGCAGGGAAAATTGGAATACAAGCAGGCCTTCCTGGCCCGGATTGTGGACATCGGAGCCGAACTCTTCGCCATCGCCGCCTGTTGCATCCGCGCCGAAATGCTCCGGCTGAAGGACCCCGTCCAGGGCAAGTCCGCGCTGAAGCTCGCCGATGCGTTCGCCGGCCAGTCGCGGCTGCGGGTGGAGGCCCTCTTCAACGAACTGTGGCACAACACGGACGACGCCGACAAGTCGCTGGCGGCGTCCCTGCTCGACGGCGAATTCACCTGGCTCGAGGAAGGGGTCCTGGATCCGTCCGAGGGCACCGGACCGTGGATCGCGGACACCACGCCGGGGCCGTCAAAACAGCAGAACCAGCACCGCAAATATCGCTGAGGTAACGCCACGGGCGATTGCGTCACATCTTGGTGTCATTCCCGGGGCGCGCCGTGCCGTGGCCGGCCGCGGCAACGGGCGCGCCTACCGTTGGAAAGTACACAAGTTTGTGGACGATATGGGGCGCTGCCATGGATTATTTCCTGAACAACTCTTACCTTCTGGTGTACACCGGAACCCTGCTGCTCGGTGCAGTGATGTTTGCGATCGTCATGGTCTGCTTTGTGGCCGTGACCTCCGTTCTTGCCGTGGCCTACGGGCTGGTGAACGGTGCGCGCGGCATCTTTGACGTTGCGGTGAAGTCGCGGCCGGTGGTGGTGCCTGAACCCACCGTGATGCGCCATTCCAGCAGGACTGTGGTGGTCCTGCCGGCCCGGAAGGGCGCCGTCGAGGCCGCCGTGGAACCCGCCGTCGAGCCCGAAGCTGCCGCACAGGGCAAAGCCGCTTAAACACCATGCCCCCGCCGGCTGCAGCCGGCGGGGGCATGGTTGCGGCCACTGGCCGTCAAGAATTGCTAGTCGTCGGTCTTGACGATGTAGACGTCGCACGGGGCATTGTGGGACACGGCGTTGGCCACCGAACCCAACACGCGCTTGAGGCCCTGCATGCGCACATTGCCCACCACAATGAGGTCCGCCTTGAGCTTGGCAGCCTCTTCGAGCAGGACGTCGGCCGGCTTGCCCAGGGCCGAGGAGTACTCCGTCTGGACGCCGGTGACCTTCAGCTCGTCGGCAACGCGCTGGGCAACACGCTCAGCCTCGTCTGCCGTGGACAGGAACCACTCGTCGTTGCCAATCTCCACCTTTTCGGTCTTGTCCTCGCCGAAAGCCGTGACAACACGCAGTGTCGACCCCAGTGACTTGGCCAGGTTGGCCGCGACCCGGGCAGCCTTCATGGACGTTGAATTGCCGTCGACGCCGACGATGATGATTCCTGCCATTTTTTCCATCCTTAGTTTGGAAACGTGCAAAGCCTTGCTGATTCACTACCTTAGCCAAAGAATGCGGCATTGAGGCTCAATCGTGGGGCAACTAACCGCGGCTATTTTGCTGCCACTGCGTCCGCAAGCAGTTCCAGCACGTGCCGGTAGTCCTCCCCTGTGGCCCGCGTCATGCCCAGTTCACAGGTCCGGTTGCAGGAGGCGTGGGCTGAGGCCGCCATGGCCGCCACGTCCGCGGCCTGGGCATGTGTGGCCGAAGCGGTCAGTTCCGGGTGCAGCATGCCGCGGTCCCCGGCGAACCCGCAGCAGCCCCAGCTGTCCGGCACCTGCACGGATTCCGCCACCGCCCCGGCCACCCTTTCCAGCGCCGGGTTCAGCCCCATCCTGGTTGAGGAACACGTGGGGTGCAGGGCCAGCGAGTCGATCCGTGCCCAGCCCTCCCCGAGCAGGGGCAGGATTCGCTCCGCCGTGAATTCCACGGCGTCCACCACCCGCAGCGCCCGCTGCCCCGGCGCGGGCACCTCGGATTCCAGGGTGTGGATCAGCCCCTCGGTGCAGCTGGAGGCGTCGCAGATGATGTCGAGTTCGCCGTCGCGCGAGGCCTCCCGGAGCAGCGCGAGCGTCCGGGCGTGCATGTCCGCCAGCCCGGCCGCCATGCCCTTGGACGACCACGGCGTGCCGCAGCAGGCGCCGTCAATGCCCTCAGGGACCAGCAGGTGAAGCCCGGCGTGGGCGCACAGCTGCTCAAAGCTGGCCTGCACGCCGGAATGGCCCGGATCCCCGGTCCCCGCTGGCCCGAACATCGCATTGACGCAGGCGGGGAAATACACGGCTGCCGGTTCCCCGGATGGCGCGGGCCGCCGTCGTGCCTTGCCGCCGGCAGGCAGCTCGGCGGAATACAGCGGCAGCCTGTCCGCGCCTAGGACCTTCCGCCCCAGCTTGTTCACGGGAAGCACGACGCCGGCCGGCACCTTCGCCGCCATCGTCAAGGCCAGCCCGGCCCCCTGGGTGACGGCGCCCCAGTGCTTGGCGGCCGTCTGCCAGGCACCGTTCTCCAGCTTCCCTGACGCGTCGCGCCGCAGGTGCTTGACCAGGTTGCCGGTGTTGATGTCCACGGGGCAGGCGGTCTGGCACATGCCGTCCACGGCGCAGGTGTCCACGGCCTCGTAGTTGTAATCCGCCTCCAGCGCGGCGGCCAGGGCCGCGTCGCCGTCGGCCCGGGCGGCCTCGATGGCGCGCAGGGTCACAATGCGCTGGCGCGGGGTGAGTGTCAGGTCCTTGCTGGGGCAGACGGGTTCGCAGTAGCCGCAGGACACACAGCGGTCCACCTCGGCATCGACGGCGGGCGGGGCCGCCTTGATGTGGCGCAGGTGGGCGTGGGGGTCCGTGTTGAGGATGACGCCGGGGTTGAGCATGCCCGCCGGGTCGATGAGTGCCTTGATCCGGCGCATGACGTCGTAGAGCTCATCGCCGTACTGGCGGCGCACAAAGGGGGCCATGACGCGCCCGGTGCCGTGTTCAGCCTTCAGCGAGCCGCCTTCGCCGAGCACCACCTCCACCATGTCCTCGGTGAAACCCGAATAGCGCTCCAGCTCAGCGGTGCTGGCGAAGCGGTCCGTGAGCATGAAGTGGATGTTGCCGTCCTTGGCATGCCCAAAAATGACGGAATTTTCATAGCCGTACTTCCCAAACAGCTTCCCCAACGCCGCGCAGGTTCGTCCCAGCACGGGAACCGGGACCACCACGTCCTCCAGCAGCGCCGTGGTGCCGGGCGGCCGGGCTCCGGCGATGGCGGCGTACAGGCCCTTGCGCAGCTGCCACAATTCAGCGCGGGTCTGTGTGTCCGTGCTGAATTCCGCGGGAGCGTCCAGGCCCAGCGTGCCGGCAATCCTGCCGGCGGTGGCGCCCAGCTCCGCCAGCTCGCCGGCGTCCCCCGCCTGGTATTCCACCAGCAGGGCGGCCTGGTTTTCCACCCGCAAATCCCGCACGACGCCGGGCACGCGGCTCAGTGCCTGGCCCACCTTCAGCGACAGGGAGTCCAGGAGTTCCACGGTGGCCGCACCGCTGGCGAGCAGCGCTGGCAAGGCGTTGTTGGCCGCCTCAAGGTCCCGGAACACCAGCAGCCCCGAGGTGGCGTGGGCCAGGCGGGGTACCGTGCGGAACACGGCTTCGGCCACAAAGCCCAGCGTGCCTTCACTGCCTACGATCAGGTGGGCCAGGATCTCGGCGGGGCTCTCAAAATCCAGCAGCGAGTTCAGGCCGTAGCCCATGGTGTTCTTCATGGAGAACTGGTGCTCGATGATTCTTCTGGAGCCCGGATTCCCCCGGACCCTGGCGGACAGCTCCAAAAGCCCCGCAAAAATGTCCGGTTCCTGCGCGCGGAGGCGAGAATCGGCGTCGTCCGCGCCGGTGTCGATGACGGTGCCGCTGGGCAGGACAACAGTGAGGGACTCAAGGGTCCGGTACGCATTGTCACGGATGCCGCAGGCCATGCCGGAGGAATTGTTCGCCACCACGCCGCCAATGGTGCAGGCGGCCTCACTCGCCGGGTCGGGGCCGAACTTGCGGCCAAAGCGCAGCAGCCTGGCGTTCAGGGCGCGGACCGTCACGCCGGGCTGCACGCGGACCCGGGCACCGCCGTCGAGCACGTCAATCTTGCGGAAGTTCCTGCGCACATCCACCAGCAGGCCGTCCGTGACGCCCTGGCCGCTGAGGCTGGTGCCGCCCGAACGCAGGGTCAGCGGGAAGCCGTGGGCGGCGCTGGTTTTCAACAGCCGCGCCACTTCCTCCGCACTTTCCGGCACGGCGACGGCCCGCGGGATGAGGAGGAAATGCGAAGCATCGTGGGCGTTGGCGTGCAAGTCAATGGCCCGGGTCCTGGTCTGCCCCGGGTCCGCCATGGCCGCACGAATTCGAGCAATTGCTTCCGGTCCTGCCTGAGCAGACATGCCCTCGTCCTTGTCCGTGGTGGAATTGCTGACATTCAAATTGTCAGACAAGTATACTCAAATTACAGCCGCGACACCCCAAGGACGAATGAACCCATGACCCGCCCCATCGCCACCAAAACCGTGGTGGATGCCGTCACCGACGATCTCCGCGGGCGCATTCTCACTGGCAGCCTCACGTCCGCCGAAGCTGTCACGGAGCTGGACCTCGCCACCACCTATGGCGTTGCCCGGCCCACAGCCAAGGCCGCGATCGAGAAATTGGTGGGCGAAAACCTGCTGGTCCGTGGCACACACAAGAGTGCCCGCGTGGCCCGGCTGGGGCCCGATTCCGTGCGCGACATTTATCTGGCCCGCGCGTATTTGGAGAGTGAAATCCTGCGGCGCCTGGCCACCTCACGGGCCGTGCCGGAGGACGCCGTTCGCGCCAATGCGGATATTCTGGCCGCTGCGAGCTCCGGCGACTTGGCGCTGGTGGAACCGGACCTGCGCTTTCACACTGCACTGGTCGAGGCGGCCGGCAATGAGCGGATTACGCGAATGTACGGCTCCCTGATGGGCGAAGTCCGCCTCTGCATGACGAGGGTGCAATCCCTGCACCTATCGAACAGCGGGTCCATTCACGCCGAACACAGCCTCATCCTGGACGCCGTGGCCGCCGGGGACGCCGAAGGTGCCGCGCAGATTCTGGACAGCCACCTGGCCACAGCCCGAGAGCGCCTGGCCGAGGCGTTGGGAGAGTAGCCCGGGACGGCCCGGTGGTCGGGCAGCCCCGGTGGTCGGGCAGCGGGCCCTGCGGACGCGACGAGACCTGGCGGTGAACTCTTGGCCGGGGCCCCGGTGGTCGGGCAGCGGGCCCTGCGGACGCGCCGGGGCCCAGGTGTTGTTCCCTCCACAGGGGGACCTGGCCGCGGGTTTGTACACATGTTCTATAATGTCTTTGTTTACTAGAACATGCACGGTAGAATGGAGGCATGGCTGTTGCAGATCGGCCCGGTGATGAAGGGGATTCCAGCCCTTCCGGTCCGTCGAATCTGGATCCCCGCCCCGGCACCTGGCCGGCGGAGGGCCCCGGCATGCGGCCCCGGGCCGGTGACCTTGGCCCGGGGGAGGATGCGGACGGGCGCTGGCCGACGGATGCGGACATTGACCGGCTGATCGCCTCCGCCCCCGATTTTGGCGACTGGCCCCTGGACGACGGCCGGGACTACGGCGCTCCCGGCGGTGGGGCTCCCGTAGGTGGGGGTTCCGGGGGTTCGCGCCGGGTCCGGGAGGCGACCGCGGCCGAGCTTGCCGCCCTCGCGGCACAGGGCTGCATCACCGTTAGCGGGGAGTT
>Ga0134128_10006817_pt1 | contig 13810 bp, 10 predicted proteins | sample KB31754_FD_96462 | JGI IMG/M metagenome (GOLD analysis project Ga0134128, IMG submission 96462) | Terrestrial soil microbial communities with excess Nitrogen fertilizer from Kellogg Biological Station, Michigan, USA - KB3-175-4 | ecosystem: Environmental > Terrestrial > Soil > Unclassified ... | reverse complement strand
GAGATTGCCGCCGATGTGCTGTCGAGCGACGCGGCGTCCATTCGCCCTGGCCAATCCGTCACTCTGCGAGGCTGGGGCGGCGCACCGCTCTACGGATCGGTTCGCCGCGTCGAGCCTTCAGCGAGAAAACGCATCTCAGCGCTCGGGGTTGAAGAGCAACGTCTCTCCGTGATCATCGATCTCGCCACGCACCCTGCCGCACTCGGCGACGGCTACCGTCTCGAGAGCAGCATCGTGGTCTGGCAGGCACCACGAGTGCTCACCGTACCCGCTAGCGCTCTGTTCAGGAACGATGAACGGTGGCAGTTATATGCGTTGCGGGACGGCCGTGCTCTTCTGCGCGATGTGAGCATTGGACACACCGGCAGTGGATCCGCGGAAGTGCTGTCGGGTGTGGGTGAAAGAGATACCGTGATCGTGTTTCCATCCGAAGCGCTGCGCGATGGTACGCGCGTCCGCGCCAGGAGTCGCTGATGTGTTGACGATGCGCGCGGAATTCGATGGCAAGCGCGCAATCGCCAAGTTGAGCTGATTGTTGCGTGCTAGCGTAGCATACTCAGCTGATGGTCAGGTCTTACCTACCGCCAACGCAGCTCCGCCATCTCCGTCGAGCACGATTACGATGGACTCACTGATCACTGCGACGAGGCGCGCGTAACCTGCCACCAGACGTTAACAGTCCACTCGCACGGCGAGCATGCCCCGACCGCCTCACCATCCGGAGAGTGCGCGGCCGGCGTGCGTGCACTATCGAGTCGTGATGCGTTAAGGCGTGCCGATGTGCTGCCCCGTGATCGATTTCTCATCCAAACATCACGACCTCATCATGATAGAATCCTAGATTGAGGAGGATTCCAAGCGAGGTCTTCGATGCTTCTGCACGCACGTCCGCTTGTCTTCGCCGTTTATCTCGCCGCGGTCGCGTTGATTCTGGCGATCATGCTCGGACTCTCACCGCAGATCGTATGGCAACGCGTTGAGCCAGTCGGCTACGGCGTATTGCGTAGAGAACACGCTGAGATCTTCGCCACACCATACCAAAATGATGACGGCAGGCTGGAAGAGCCGGTACTCGCCTGACGCGTCGTCATGCGTTCATCTACCGTCGGGCACCTGTCGATGAATCTCGGCTGATGGAACAACAGCGTGTGCTCGCTCCTGTTGCGCCTCGGCACCACGAGTAACCACGTTGCTGATCACTCCACACAATACGCCAAAGAGGATTGTCGCCAGTACTGCCTTGGCACCGCGAAAAATATCATAACTCCACCAACCGGAAAGCTCGGGAACCTCTCTTCCGGTACGCTCAATGATGACAGCACAAATCCAGAACACCGCTGCCGCTAACGGTACTCTAAGTCGCCAATCAACATAAACTGCGCCGGGAGCATTCGACGCGATCGCCCACCATCCAAGCGATGCGAAGACTGCAATCCCCGGAAAAACGCGCGTCCAGAAAAAAAATGAACGGACACGACGAATTCGGTCTGCCGTCTCGATCGAATCGATTCGTTGCTTTAATGCATTTTTCTCTTTTGCGTCTCGAAGTCGTTGCGCACGTCTTTGCTTGCGAACTTCCATTACTTTCGCCTCGCGGGACGCACTCTGAGCACGAAGTGCGCTTAACTCCTGTTCCGAAGTCCGATGCTGGGCACCGACTTCCTCGAGTTGGTCTCCAAGGTCTACAATCTGGTCTTCGAGAGCGTCGATCTGCACTTCCTTGTTAGCTAGCGCAGCCGCTTGGATGGCATCGACCCGTCGGGACGGGGTGTCTTCGAGAGAAAGGGTGCGGAGCAACTGCTTATCAGCAGCAAGCCGCGCTGCCTCCACAGAATGAAGTTTTAGCGATTCGGCCTCGCGACCAATTTCTAATAAGTCACGCGCGTGCGGCATCTCATCAGACGTGAGCGGCGGGGCATTTTGCGCGATGAGGCGAACGATCGCCGAACAGGCGGACTCGTTGACATTCAGGTTGGTGTCAAAAAGCATCATCGATTCGATCCATTCATCGAGCGCGATACAGTGCGGTATGCGGGTAGCGCCGCTGTTCCGCACGTTCTCGGCATCCCAACGACGTACTCGCCTGTCCCTAGTGAGGAACCAAGTCCCCACTTGGCTCGGCCGCGTCGCAACCGCAATGCCGCGGTGCGCCCGCTCTCTGCGCACAAGTGCCACCAAGAGAGCATCGTGGTGGACCGCCTCGTCCCGTGGGCCGTCGGGAGAGCGCGCTCGAGGATGGGCTTCCAAATAGCGCTGAAGCGATGATTGGAGTTCCTCTACGCCGAGGTCAGCTTCGTCGGCTGGATCATCGACAACCGTTATCCCCCATCGCTGAAGATCCTCTTCAATCAATTCACATCGCTGGGCGAAGAGATCCAAAGTCATTGACTGGTCGCCGGCCAAGGCCCTGTAGAAGCCGCGCGAGAAATCGTCTAAGCTGTCCGCCACGTTGCCAGTCAGAACCGCGATAGCGATGGGCCGGCTCATTGGCCCTCGCTCACGCACGAGTCGCTTGTGAAACCGCACGGAACTCTGGAACTCGCGGATTGTCGCGCGAACAACCTTTAGACGGCAACGCAGTGATCCTGCGAGCCTTAACAGATCGTCTCGAAGCTCCCTGAACTCAGGCTCGTCAGTCGCGAGCGAGTACAGTACTGTCGTATCTAGATAAAATGTTCGGTTTTCAAGATGCCGCCGCACTTGTGCGTCCGCGTCAGGCGCAGCGCGAAACAAGTAATAGCCGAGAGAGCCCTGGACGGCTCGGCGCAGAAACACAAGCGCATCACCTGTGGCCCGTTGCAAAAAAATGGACAGATCCGCACCAGCCTCGTTATCCTTTGTACCGACGTATGGGAGGTGCGCACCATCTATTAGCGATATCGCGATGTCATAAGCGCTTTCGCGGAGTGCTCGATCCAGAGCCGTCAGTACTCCGGCCCAACGTGCGTCGAGGATCCGCTCATCCGTGATATCCAGCTGACGGCCGAACTCTGCCCGGACTCGCTTCAGTAGCGCGTTTCCATCCGTCCTAGCGGTGCTGTAGGCGGCTTGGCCTGACGCACTCAACGCGTACGTTGCTTCGGCGTCTCTGGAACCGTGACGTAATTCGTCGACGAACATCTCTCGCCGTAGCGCTTCCAGCGCACTCTTCGTCGACCCGCTGGAAAGAGTTAAACCGTCAAAACGCTGCTGTACGGCACGCTTGATGTCGCCGATTGTGAGATACCCTAGTTGCGCCTCGTAGAGTACCTCAGCAATTACACGTTGGTGGATCGCACCCGCGAACTGCGGGTGGTTATGCAGCCCAACTCTGAGGGCCAGCGTAAGGTGATCGCTTCCACGATCGAGTGTCGGCGATCCCGTGCAGTCCGAACCAGTTGACTCGGCCATTGGTTAAGCGGCTGTGCTAGAGGGTATCCACATACGATGGCGTCACCATGCGCTCTTGGCTAGGGTCGCCTTTGGTCGTCTCGAAGGGCAAAAAATTAGGCGTTGACACACTCTGTTATATAGCATATATAGCATAAATGTCAGAAACTAAGTCGATTGTGAGCATACTCCGTGGAATTCGCTCCCACCTAAACCTCACCCAGGAGCAGCTAGCTGATCGGCTTGGGGTATCCTTCGCGACGGTAAACCGGTGGGAAGGCGGAGCCACCGCTCCGCAAAAGGCTGCGCGGATTGCGATTGCGACATTGGCGACGGAAGCAGGTCTTGAGACAGGGGACGCCGCGCTCGCGTCGTCCGACGCAGCAGCGCGAGTGACGCGAAGGCGTACTGAGAGCTCCCGCTCGGCCGTCCCGTCCACCAAGCCCATGGAGCAGATGCTCTGGGATGCCGCCTGCTCCATCCGTGGCGAAAAGGATGCTGCAAAGTTCAAGGACTATCTGCTTCCCCTCCTGTTCCTCAAACGCCTGTCCGACGTCTTCGACGACGAGATCGATCGCCTTGCAGAGGAATATGGCGACCGCGCGACCGCTCTGGAGATAGCGGAAAGCGACCACGAACTGCTGCGCTTCTATCTCCCACCCGAGACACGTTGGGCCGTCATCAGTGGCCGCGAACAATACGACTGGCCGGCAGACGAGAATGATAGAAGCACCAAGCCCAGGGACATCGGCGAGCATCTGACCAGAGCCGTGCGCGCCGTGGTCCGGCAGAACCCTTCGCTATCGGGCGTCATCGACGTCGTTGATTTCGCGGCGGAGCGTAACGGCGAGCGGGACATCAACCCGGCCAAGCTGCGCGCGGTCGTCGAGACCTTCTCCGATCCACGCTACCGGCTCGGTCTCGCTGACGTGCAGCCGGATTTCCTGGGACGCGCGTACGAATACCTGCTTCGGAAATTTGCGGAAGGCTCGGGCCAGAGCGCGGGCGAGTTCTTCACGCCCACCGAAGTCGGCTTTCTGATGTCCCACCTCATGCGTCCCAAGCCGGGTGAGGAATGCCACGATTATGCGTGCGGCTCGGCCGGCCTCCTCGTGAAGCTGCAACTCGTGGGCAAGGAGCTCGACCCCACGAGCAAAGTGCCGCTCAAACTTTATGGACAGGAGCTCACCGCCGAGAGCTACGCCGTCGCGCAGATGAACGCGATCATCCACGACATGGACGTGGAGATGGCGCGCGGCGACACGATGATCAATCCGAAGTTCAAGACTGCCGACAGCAAGATCCGCACGTACGACATCGTCGTCGCGAATCCGATGTGGAACCAGCCGTTCAATCCGGACATCTTCGCCGAGGATCCGTTTGACCGGTTCCGGACCCAGGGCGGCATCACCACTGGCAAGGGCGACTGGGCATGGTTGCAACACACGGTCGCCTGTATGAACGACCGAGGTCGTGCCGCGGTCGTGCTCGATACCGGTGCGGTGACGCGCGGATCGGGATCGAAGAACGAGGATAAAGAGCGCAACATCCGGAAGTGGTTCGTCGAGCACGATCTGATTGACGGTGTGATTCTTTTGCCGGAGAACCTGTTCTACAACACCAGTGCCGCCGGTGTGATCGTGGTGCTGTCGAAGCGCAAGCCTGCGGCGCGCAAGAACAAGATTGTCGTGCTGAATGCCTCTCGGCGTGTACAGAAAGGGCGACCGAAGAATTTCATTCCGGAGGACGCGATCCGTCCACTCGCGGCGGCGTATCTCAAGGGTGAGGCGGTGGATGGTGAGATCGCCGTCATCACGCAACAGCAAGTTGAAGGAGCGGATTATCACCTCAGTCCGAGCCGATGGGTCGGGCAGACCGCAGGCGACTCCGCAACCGATCTCATCAGCGTGCTCGATCGGTTCGATGCCGTCGTGAGCGCCGAGGCAACTCTCTCGCGTGAACTTGCCCCCGTGCTTGCCGCGTTGAGGAGTATTGCGTGATTGCGGATACACTACCGCCCGAATGGAGTACATCGACCCTTCGCGAGCTGCACGCTGGATGCGTAGATAGTCTCAATCCGGGCGATTATCCAGCGGAGGCATTCGAGTACTACAGCATTCCTGCCTATCAGGCTGGAGGAAACCCGCAGGTCGTCTGCGGACGAGATATCCTGAGCCAGAAACTCCTTATCCCGCACCAGTGTCTGCTGTTCGGCAAGCTGAACCCGCGCGTTGAAAAAGTTTGGAACGTAGAGAGCAGCAGCAACCTACGACGGCTTGCATCAACCGAATGGCTACCGATTGTCCCTACGGGCGATCTGGATAAGTACTTCGGCTATTATCTGCTTTGGTCGGAGTGGGTACTACCAATTGCACAACGTCTGGTATCAGGGTCTACGCCGAGTCGGCAGCGCGTTGAACCGGCGTCGTTCTACAATATTCAGGTACCACTCCCACCGATTGAAGAGCAGAGGTCGATCGGCGACTTGCTAGGCCGTGTGGATGCGGCGATCTCCGCGCAAGATACTTCGATCGCGGTGACTCACGATTCGAAGCGCGCGGCAATGCAGGCGCTATTCACGCGCGGGCTGAGAGGCGAAGCACAGAAGGAAACCGAGATCGGTCCGGTGCCGGAGAGTTGGTTGGTAGAGTCGCTTGGAGCACATCACTCTGTTGTATCGGGCGGTACACCGTCACGCACCAATCCAGCGTATTGGCAAGGTGGAAGCATCCCCTGGATCAAGACAGCGGAAGTCGACTATCGCGTGATCACTGAAACTGAAGAGCACATCACGCCGGTGGGACTGAACGGATCAGCAGCCAAGCTGCTATCTCCCGGGACTCTCATACTCGCTATGTACGGGCAAGGCGCAACACGCGCAAGGGTCGCAATCCTTGGCATCGAGGCCGCATGCAACCAAGCATGCGCCGCAATGAATCCTACCGATGGTGCAGTGGATACGAAGTATTTGTATCACTACCTCACTTATCGCTATCATACTATCCGTCAAATGGCACACGGTGGACAGCAGCAAAATCTCAATCTGGACATCGTACGAGACGTACCGGTTGCCTTCTCGCTTGATAAAATTGAGCAACGTGAGATCGTCGCCATTCTCGACGCAATCGACCGCAAGATCGATCTGCACCGCCGCAAGCGCGAGGTCCTGAACGATCTTTTCAAGACCCTGCTTCACAAGCTGATGACCGGCGAGATCCGCGTTTCCGATCTCGATCTCTCGGCATTGGAACGCACGCAGATCGTCCCGGCCGCCGCGAGAGCGTAAGTGTACTTCTTCTATATCGATGAATCCGGTTCGCGCGATCCTTCGGTCGGGACTCCCGAGAAACCGAAAGATCATCTCTACGTCCTCCTCGCCGTCGGCCTGTTCGAGCGTCAATGGCGTCCGTTTGACCACTCCATCGCACGCATCAAGCTCGAATTCGCGACGCGAATGCACAAGATAGGGATGGATTGGATCGACCTCGCGGATTGCGAGGTCAAATCCAACTGGCTACGCAACGCGAAGGAGCGCGAGGAGCGAAGTCCCTTCCTGCACGCTCTTACCAATTCGGACCGGGAACGGCTGGTCGCCGCATACTTCGACCAGCTCGCACCGCGAAACGCGATCGTCATGGCAGCCGTCATCGACAAGCGACATCTCCACGATCACGTCACGCACGAGACACTGCACAAGAAAGCTTTCGAGTTCCTGCTCGAGCGCATCGAGAATTTCATGCGGGAGCACCACGACAAGCACCAGGCACTCATCGTGATGGATGACACGAGCAGACAGCTCAATCGCGCGGTCGCGATGAAGCACGCCTACTTCCAGCGCGCTGGCAACCAGAATCTCACGTTCCCACACATTGTCGAGTATCCGTTCTTCACCGCGAGCGAGCTTTCTGCGGGAGTCCAGCTTGCGGATCTCCTGGCTTATAACGTTTACCGGGCGTTCCGTGCGGAAAATCTGGACTACATCTACTTCGACATGCTCCTTCCGCGCTTCTATACAAGGAAGTCGGGAGCGGTGCTCGACGGGCTGAAAGTGTGGCCAGAGGCGTCGCCGCTGGTCAAACTGGCACGAGAGAAATGGAGATCGAATAAAAAAGCGGCCCTCCTTGGGGAGGGCCGCTGATGTCGGGCTGGGCAGGCCATATCGAGCCCGTCAAGGGCACCCGACTCCCCAAAGATCGGCCGGGACACTTCTCAAGTCAAGCCTTTTCAGGCGAGGATCGAGAAGAAGACCGGGAATTTTCGTCTCAGGTCCGGCCCAATATGAGACACAAGCTTGTTTGCCTCCAATACGTGAGACGCAACGGAATGGGGCCATGGCAGAACTGAAGATCGGCGAGGCGGTCTCGGTCCAGTTTCCCATGGTCGCCCATGCCGAGTCCATCGGCTGGACACCAATCACGCCGTCTGTCGCGAAGCAGAAGCGCGGCGGTGAGGCTGGCATGTTGTTTCGCGACGAGGTCGAAGCCGCGCTCGCCAGGTTCAATCCGTGGATGTCGGACGACGTGATCCGCCAGGTCATCGAGAAGCTGGAGGCAATCCCGCCATCCATCGAGGGCAACCGCGAGATGCTGGGCTGGCTGCGCGGCGAGCGCCAGTGGTACGACGAGAGCGAGAAGCGCCATCGGCACGTTCAGCTCATCAACTTCGGAACGCCCTCGGACAACGTCTTTCACATCAGCTGGGAGTGGAAGCTCAAGCCGCCGGCGCGCAAGGGCAATCGTGCGGATGTGATGTTCGTCGTCAACGGCATTCCAGTCTGTATCGTGGAACACAAGAATCCCAGGGATGGAAGTGCCATCGACCGTGGCATCACGCAGCTCAAGCGCTACGAGAAGGAAACTCCCGAGCTGATCGGGATGCCGCAGCTCTTCAACGTCACGCATCTGCTCGACTACTGGTACGGTGTGACGTGGAACGCAAACCGCCGATACATGGCCCGATGGAAGCAGAAGCCGGAAGAGACCTACAGGTTCGCGGTGCAGGCTTTCTTCGAACCGACAGATTTCCTGCGCACGCTGCAGCACTGGATACTGTTCTACGTCGAGGACGGCGAGACGCGGAAATCGGTACTGCGACAGCACCAGCGCATTGCCATCGACAAGGTCATCGAGCGCTGCGAAGATGCAAGCAGAAAACGCGGGCTCGTCTGGCACACTCAGGGATCCGGCAAGACTTTCACGTTGCTCACCGCTGCCCGGCTCATTCTGGAGGACAAGGAACGTTTCAGGAACGCGACCGTCATTCTCGTCGTCGATCGCACGGAGCTCGAAGGTCAACTCAGTGGTTGGGTCGACAAGCTGATTGGAGAAATGCAGCGTGAGGACATTCCGGTCTGGCGCGCGAACTCCAGAGCTGAAATAGGAGACTTGCTCAAGACCGACAAGCGCGGTCTGATCATCTCGATGATCCACAAGTTCGATGGAATCGAGAAGAATGCGAACCGCCGCGACAACATCTATGTCTTCATAGACGAAGCGCATCGTTCCGTCGCCAGGGATCTCGGTTCCTACATGATGGCCGCGGTACCAAACGCAACTATCATCGGCTTCACCGGCACTCCGATCGCAAGGACGTCCCAGGGCGAAGGCACCTTCAAGATTTTCGGTACTGACGACGAGCAGGGATATCTCGACAAGTATTCGATTCGCGAATCGATCGAGGATGAGACGACGCTGCCGATTCGGCACACCATGGCACCGAGCGAAATGACGGTGCCGGCCGAACGGCTGGACAGGGAGTTCTTCCAGCTCGCGGCCACCGAGGGCGTCACCGACATCGACGAGTTGAACCGTGTTCTCGATCGCGCTGTCGGACTACGCACGTTCCTGACCGCCGATGACCGGATCGAAAAAGTCGCCGCGTACGTGGCCGAGCATTTCACCAGCAACGTTCTGCCACTCGGCTACAAGGCATTCCTCGTCGGCGTGAACCGCGAAGCCTGTGCCAAGTACAAGCTTGCGCTCGACAAGTTGCTGCCTCCGGAGTGGTCGGAGGCGATCTATACCGAGAACGCAGCGGACACGATAAACCGGCCGCTCGTTGCCGAGCTGCAGATTTCGCCCGAACGAGAAGCCGATGCGCGCATTCTCTTCAAGAAGGCGAACGAGGATCCGAAGATCCTGATCGTCACGGACAAGCTGCTGACGGGATACGATGCACCCATTCTGTACTGCATGTATCTCGACAAGCCGATGCGCGATCACGTGTTGCTGCAGGCCATTGCTCGCGTGAACCGGCCGTATGTCGATGCCAATGGCGTGCAGAAGCGCGTGGGGCTGGTCGTGGATTTCATTGGCGTCCTGCGTGAGTTGAAGAAGGCTCTCCAGTTCGACAGCACCGATGTCAGCGGCGTAATCGAGGATCTCGACCTGTTGCTCAGGGATCTTCTCGTCAGGATCGGGAATGCGAGGATCGAGTATCTCGACACTGGTGAAGAGGGGAGTGCCGATGAGCGACTAGAGAAGGTGGTGTATGGGCGTTTTCTGGATCCCGAGCCCCGCCGGGCATTTTTCGAGTGCTACAAGGAGATCGAGGCATTGTGGGAGATCGTGTCGCCGTCGCCGGATCTGCGCGATCACATAACGACGTTCAAGCGCCTCGCACAACTCTATGCAACCGTGCGAAACGCCTATGCGGATCGGGCTGGATACATGGCTGATCTCGCGTACAAAACAGGACTGCTCGTAAAGGAGAACGCAGCTCAGGAGGGGTTGGGTCAGATAGCGAAGACCGTGACGTTCGATCTGAAGACCCTGGAAGGCCTTCGCGTCCGGCCTGGCACCGACGAAGGAAAGGTTTTCAACCTCGTGCGTGGCCTGCGGAAGGAGGTCGACGAAGATCCTGAAGCGCCGCTGCTCCGGACGTTGAAGGATCGCGCGGAGCGAATACTCAAGGATCTCGAGAACCGCAATACGACCGGCCTTGCCGCGATGGACGTGCTGGAAGCACTCGCCAAGGAAAAGGAAGACGCCGCGAAGGTAGCAAGCGATACGGGTCTGTCGAGCCGCGCGTTCGCTGTTTACTGGGCGCTGAAGGATGACGACGCATTTCGCGACTCGAGTACATCCGCAATGGACCTCGCGCAGGAATCGGAGTCGCTGTTCGCCCGATTCCCGAATGCAAAGGTAAACGCCGATGAGCAGCGCAAACTGAGGGCTGCGCTGTACCGTCCCCTGCTCGATCTCGAGCGGGACGAACGGGGACGAATTGTGGATTTGGTGCTTGCGATCCTGCTTGACTCGGAGGCTGACGTGGATGTCGACGCGGATGTCTGAGTCTTCGCGCACGCAGCTTTGCCGTAGGGTCGCTTACTGGGCCGAGCGGCTGCGGGCCAGGCCTCGCATCGTGCGAGTGCAGCGCATGACGCGTAAATGGGGCTCGTGTTCGACCAATGGTATCATCACACTTGCCGAAGATCTCATTGATCAACAAACTGGATTCCAGAACTTTGTGATCGCCCACGAGCTCCTGCACCTGCGAGTGCAGAACCATGGCAAGGTGTTCAAGGCGCTAATGACTGTGCACGTGCCGGATTGGCGCATGCATGACTTAGCCAGGCGTGCGTGCGACTACGTTCTGGAACCTCGCCGATAACCGCTTTACCGTGCCCTGGAACTATGGGCTACGTGACGCATTTGAGTATAAAAGCAACTCTGCGCCGGTTGCAGTGGCTGCTTTGCCGCATGTTCAACGGGGCTTAGGGCTTATCGGCTGCGCGATCGGTCAGCTCTCGTGCACATAAGTCAAGCCCATAAACGCAGATGGCCCGGCACAAGGCCGAGCCATCGCATGGGTCGGTGTTTGAGCAAAACCCACCGAGGTGATGTCATACAAGGTACGGTGGAAATATCACTTGCGCAAGGCCACCGGTGTCGTGTAAATCAAGACAGTGTAAGGACTTAGGCCGTTCCCGGGCGTCTGGATGATGATCAGATCGAACAAAGACTCCCCCTAAACTAGATGTTGCACGTTCCATGGTTGCAGTGAACACAGGCCGCTTGATCAGCATCCGAATAATCACTATATTACCGAGCGTATCCCGAAGAGAATTTTCCCGGGCCGCCGCCGTGACGTATCTAAACGTCTATCAAGAGGCTTATTGCGTTATGACTTCGCCAGAGACACGCCCTAACAGCGACAAGGACTCTTCAAACGCCACAGCCCGTGTTCGGAGTGTACCGCATCCGCGGTACACTCTCGCACAGGTCGAGGATCTTGCTCGGCAGGTATTCAATATTGGCGCACGTCACTGCGATCAAGACGCCGTAGCTCAAGCCGTCCATTATAAGAACTCCACGAATGGAGCCTTCAAAGGAATACGCGCCGCAGCGAGCTACTTTGGCTTAGTCACTTACGGCGATGATCGGTACCTCTCTGTAACTGAGCCATGGATTGAGACTTTCCATGCAGACGACGACGACGGTATTAGACGACTCCGACGAGAAGCTGTGCAGCAACCAGAGCTGTACCGACAGTTGATTGAAGAGTTTTCCGATCGGCAACTTCCCAATACAGAGAAACTCGCTCGTCAATTATTTCTCGCGACGAAATATGGGATTCTTAAGGATGCCGCAGATACGGCAGCGCGCGTTTTTCTCGACTCAGTAAGATTTGCAGGGCTCGTGGACGCGAACAACTTTCTGCGCGTCAACGATGTCTCCGATGTAGGCTCCGTTCCTGCTTCACCCTCAGATCAATCCCAACACCAGCGCCCAACCTCGCCGCAGGACTCCGGTACCCAACCCCAGCCAAATACGATACAGAACCCCGGGATCATATTCCCGGTCAATGAGCACTTAGATAGGATCGAGGTCCAACTTACGGGCGGGCGACGCGCGTACTTATTCGTGCCGGTGCCGCTACCAGCACGCGAAAAAGATCGGTTGAAAAAATACATCGACCTGATTCTCGAGCCGGATGAAGCGTCATCTTCACTCGACAAGTAATGGCTGTCATACATAACTCAGTGCAACGCGTCAGTTATTACGTAGACGGATTCAATCTCTACCACGGCCTAAAGGAACATTCCAAGGCGCGGAAGTTCAGATGGCTCAATCTGCGATCTTTTGCAGAAGGACAACTCCAGCCAAATCACGTGCTTGAGCGCGTGATATACTTCACATCGATTCCTCCTTGGAGCTCTAGCAAGGCTGAACGTCATGAGCGTTACATCGCCGCGCTGGAGAGCGTGGATGTCGAAGTTGTGCGGGGTCGCTTTCAGCGTGATGAGGCGATATGCCTTGGAGCTTGTAAACAGCTATTCTATCGGTACACGGAAAAACTCACGGATGTGCATATCGCAACGACTATACTACGGGATGGCGTCGCGGGAAAGTTCGATTGGGCGTATTTGGTGTCCGGAGATGCAGACCAAGCACCCACCATTCGAACATTGAAAGTTATGGCTCCGAGCACGAATGTTCGCGTTCTCTTCCCACCTCGACGCAACTCGACTGAATTAAGCCAGGTCGCCACCGAATTTACTCCGCTTGGTTACCGCGCGTTCAAACCCCACCAATTCCCAAGCAAAATGACGGTCAACGGCCGAATCATAGAAAAACCTGCAAATTGGTAAGGGGGTTGTGCGGTGGATCGTTGCGTCTTCGTAACGTGTACTTCTGCTCCAGCCTCGATCGCGCCTGAATCCTTACCCCTCCACAATCCCCAACACCCGCAATGGACTCCCACTCCCTTCCACAATCTTGAGCGGCGCCGCGATCACCACTGCACCCGTCGCCGGCAGCTGATCGAGATTGCACAGACTCGCCAGGCCGAACTTCCCGTTCCCGTGCATCGTCGTGTGATTCGGAAACGGCGGATCGAATCTTCCAGCCTGCCCGGCGTCAGTACCCACCGTCTCCACGCCAACACCGAGTACGTCGCGATCCTTCGCCAGCAACTCCGACGTGCTCTTGTGAAAGCCCGGACTGTGCGCGCCATCTTCCTTCACGTTGAGGAACGCGACCGGATCCTTGCGCGTGCTCCATCCTGTACGCAACAGTACCCACGCGCCACGCGGAATTCTGCCGTGCTGCTTTTCCCACGCCGTCACGTGCTCCGGCATCAGCAGAAAATCTTCATCCTTCGCGACCTCGGCGGTCACGTCTATCACGCACGCTGGTCCGATGAAGCGACGCGGCGGAATCGTGTCGCACCGGTTGTCGGGGAAATCCTTGCCGGTGACCCAGTGCACGGGCGCGTCGAAGTGCGTGCCGGTGTGTTCACCCATGTGGATGGTATTCCAGTACCAGGCCGGACCCTTCTCATCGTAGTGCGAGATCGCTTCCATCGACACGCCGGGCGACGACGCGAAGATGGGTGGCAGCCCGATTACCGGCGTGTCAGGGCCAAGCGGCTGCGAGAGGTCCACCATCCTGAGAGTGCCGGAATCGAGCGCGGCGACGAGATCGGCGAGTATTGGCAT
>Ga0134128_10006816_pt1 | contig 13811 bp, 7 predicted proteins | sample KB31754_FD_96462 | JGI IMG/M metagenome (GOLD analysis project Ga0134128, IMG submission 96462) | Terrestrial soil microbial communities with excess Nitrogen fertilizer from Kellogg Biological Station, Michigan, USA - KB3-175-4 | ecosystem: Environmental > Terrestrial > Soil > Unclassified ... | reverse complement strand
TGTGTCGTTGAACGAGGACACGATTGAGCGGTATCGATTTGCACAGAAATGAAACGGGGTAGGATTAGCGCGCCGCAGATTGCGTGCCGGTTCGTAGGACGGCGCGGCCGGATCGGCGCGTGTACGCCGGGCCTTTGATCGGCCGCACGATGTCGACGATTGCATCATCCTGGGCGACGATGCCGCAGTCGAAGCGGACGCGTGAAAACGTGGCGTGGCCGTGGCCCGAGACGCGGATCTGGCTGGTGGCGAGGTCGGGGCGCTCGGCAGCACGACTCAACGCACCCACGGTGGAATCCTCGATGCTCATGCTCGCGTCGTTTCCCACACTGAGCCAGTCGGCGAAAACGGTCGAGTTGAGTACCGTAATGCTGGAATGCGCGCTGGCGACAAGCTCGTCGATTTGGGATTCGGTGAACGTCAGGCGCGCGTTGCCGGTCGCGTAGACGTCCCACGTATCAACGTTCGCGTCGTTCAGGGTGAGGCGGAACGGGCATGTCGAGGTGTTCGGCTGGGGAAATACAGCGGGGGCTGCCGCCGTGCCGAGGCGTCCTTTTGGGAGGCGCAGCCAGCCTTCGCACTCGGGCCAGAGAGCGAGCTGGACCCGGCCCATGTGCGCGAGGGTGGCGGTGGAGCTGCCATGCACGTAAAGCAGGAAGAATTGCGCTTGCACGTTGGTGAGGTTGGCGCGAGCACCGGAGCCGAGCGTGAGAACGCGTGTAAAGGGCCGGTCGGCGGGGATGTTGTCGAAGCGGAGTTGATCGTTGTCTCCGGTATGGTTTGAAAAGAACACAAGCTTGAGATCGCGTGCCGTGACGATGCTCTGGTGCGAGATTTCGAGCTCGAAAATGTTCAACTTGTTCAGGCGCGCCTGGGCGTGATCGAGGTGAAACTCGGAGTTCTTAGTGTCGAAGCCATCCACCTCGACGGTGCCTTGGATGCCCCACATGGGATGAGCCGAGCCGACGGGAGCCATGGTGGAGTTGCGGACAATGATGTGAGCCGGGCCGTCGCAGCTCAGCCCGCTCGTTCCATTCGGAGCGCCTTCGGGGTCGGAGACGAGCAGATGAACGTTTTCGATGTCGAGGGTGGCGCCGGCGGCGACGCGCACCGGGCCATGGAGATGAAGCGTGAGGTTCCGAAGAACGACCTTGTCGCGAATCACGAGTTCGCCATCGGTCCGGAACTCGCCGGGGCCTGCTACTACTACGGACCCCTCATGCAGCGGGGGCAAGGGGGCTTGCGCAGGCGCGCACGCACATGCCAGCGCAAGGATCGCCGACGCGGCGGCTCGCACCAGGAGATGCTGCGAACGATTGCCGCACGCGCGCTTAGCTGACACGGAGCACCATCTTCAGCGTGTCGCCGGGTGCGCTGGTCATGCGCTCAAAGGCCTCCTGCCCGCGCTCGAGAGGCTCTTCGACCGTCCACGGGGTCAGGTCGATTTCACCGGATTTGAGCAGTGCCAGGGCGCGCTCGAAATCGACTGGCGTGTAGGCGAACGACATCGCGACCCGGTGCTCCTTGCGAATGCTGGTAACGAAATCGATTTCGCTGCGTTCGCTACTCATTCCGAGCAGTACAACCAGGCCGCCGGGGCGGCAGAGATCGAACGCCGCCTGGCGCGCGGGGCTGCTTCCCGAGGCGTCGAGCACAAGATCCAGGCCCTGGCCGGCGAAACGGCGGGCGTCATCGCGGCCCTGCTCGGTAGAGACGTTGGCAGCGGCCGTGGCTCCCATGCGGCGCGCAGTGGCGAGTCGGACATCGCTCACGTCCTGCACGAGAATCTCGCGTGCGCTAAGCCGGAGGGCGGTGAGCAACGCAAGCGAGCCCATGGTGCCTCCACCCACAATGCCCATGCGGAAGAAGGGGGCAGGAGCGGCGAGACGAAACAAGTGGACAATATTGGCGAGCGGTTCGGTGGCAATGGCGCGTTCATCGGGCAAATCGTCGGGGATCTCGTGGACCTGAGATTCGGGCAATGTGACGAACTCGGCGTAGCAGCCCTGCGTGCGGTCCATGCCAAGCAGACGCCAGGTAGAGCAGAGATTCTGGGCGCCGCTGAGGCAGGCTGTGCAATGGCCGCAACTGATGAGCGGATTCACAACCACTCGGCGGCCATCCGAAGTGCGGCCCACAAGCTCGTGTCCCAGAACCAGGGGAGGCACGCGCCGGCGGCTGTGGCCAAGAAAGCCGGAGATATCTGAGCCGCAGATGCCGGCTGCGTTTACGGCAATTTCGACCTCGCCGCGGGCGGGAGTGGGACGTTCAATTTCCTGTAGCTCCACCTTGTGCGGCGCAGTGTAGACCAGGGCGCGCATGCAAACTCCTGCGGAAAGCGGTTCAGATCGCGGCTTCCGCGGTCTCGATGATGTTGGATTCAGGCGCTCCCCACCGCTGCGGTTCGCGGCCGTAGGCGCGGGGTGTGCAGTGCATGTATTTCTTGAACACTGAGGCGAAGTAAGCCGGATTACAGAACCCGCAGCGATCGGCGACTTCGGCAATCTGGAGGCGGGGATCTAGAAGGAGCCGCTTGCTCATCTCGAGCTTCTGGCGGATGAGGTACTCCTCCAGCGTGTGGCCGGCCGTACGGCTGTATACACGACCCAGGTGGCCGGCAGAAATTTTGAGCGCCTGCGCAAGGCTGTGCACCGTAACCTTGTCGGCGCCTTGCTCGCGCACGAGCCTTTGGGTTTCACTTACGATTTTGAGTTCACGGTGGCTGAACAGGTGCACTACTTCCAACCGGAGCTGCTCAACGAAGCTGCGGAAGGCGTCAGCCATGGGCAACGAGCTTCGGGAGCCCAGGATCACCTGAATGGCGCGTTCGCGGCAGGCGTTCACGTGCTCGGCGGATGCACCCAGGCCGATGACTTCTCGGGTGAGATGCTCGCACGCCCAGGTGAGCAGCCCTCGGCCTTGTTGAAGCTGTTGCATACCGCTGGCCGCGGGCGCGGCGGTGCCGAGAAATTCGCGTGACGCAGCCGTAATGGCGGAGGCGTTGGTATCCTGCAGAGCTTTGAGCAGGGCGGCCAGCATCTGCGTTGGCTCCTGGCGGCGCTCGGCAAGGCCTTCAAACCAGTTCACGGTGGACTGGCCCGTGGCGAGCGCGGACGCCGCCTCGTGATAGGCGCCGAGCAGTTCGGTGGCTCCGGTATGTTTGCGGCTCACTCCGATGCGTGTGGACACGAGTCCATGAGAGCGAGCCAGGCGCAGTAGGGCCTGGGCGATCTCATCGATGAGCAGGCGCTCATGGTGAGGTGTTCGAAGCTCCTGGCTGGTAAACACGCAGATTTCGCCGGGACCCGTGACCGCTGCCAGCGTGTTGGGCCAGGCTCGGCAGCGGTCTTCAATCAGATGGGAAACGCGCGCCTGGGCAAGTTGCGTTCCGATGCCTTCGGCGCCGGGAGTCAGAAGTTCGGCGCCCACAGACCGACTTGGCTGATCGACTGGATCCTGCAGGCAGGGATCCTGAAGGCGCAGAAGCATCACGCGGTCTGGCGCGCGGTCCAGGCCCACACTGCGGACCAGTGCCGGCAACTCCGTGGGTGCTACAGCGCCGTGCGATGAGAGAAGCTTTTCGACCACTTCGCGCCGGTCCAGAGCCAGCTCGCGCTCGCGGATCTGCTGAAACTCGCTCATGATCTCGAGGCGCCTCCAGCTGTTGGACAGATAGCGCGCGAAGACTTCCATCATCCGGACCATCTCCGCCAATTGTGCGGAGGTAACAACCGGAACGCGGTAATAGGCGTCCTCCAGTCTTGCCATATCGATGTGTGCCTGGTCCGCCAGGGCCGCACGAACACGCTCGAATCCTTCAGCGCTCGGCGGCGCCGTGAGCACCTGGCCGCTGAAGAGGGTTCCTAGATAGCGATCTTCGCAGATCACAGGAACTGCGATGTCTGTGAGCCCCACGTGGCATGGGTACACATGACTGCGGCCGGTGGCGCGGCAGCGTTCCTTCGCGGGCTTGTCGCTGCGCGCGCAGGTCTGCTCCTCGTGCGCGCCGAAGCCGTGCACCAGGTCGCAAAAGTATGTGCTGGGACTTGGAGAGGTGCGCGCGGGGGCGCCACCGTATCCCTGCAGCTGCACCAGCGCGTCCCCGGTGTTGACGCGGGGGCGCTGTGAGGGATCGAACAATTCCAGGTCGTCCGCCCACATGAGCTCCACGTTACGGATGGGGCTGGAGGCGTTGAGCAGAAGGAGGAAGTATTCAAAAAGCTCCAGGTCCTTTTTGAATTCCTGCTTGAGCGTCTCGTTGAGGGCGGTCTTATTCTTTTTCATGGAAGAGGGCACACCTTTGATAGGGCGCTGCCATCTTATCGTTCTATCGCTTGCCTCGAAAATCGAAAAATCACTATTCGGCATCGTCATAGAAGGGAAATGTCGGAATTCGGGCTGGACGAAGAACCAACCGGACTAGGGATGCGCACGAACGGTGAGCCCGCCGTCGACCACGAGGCAGGTGCCCGTGACCCAGGCGGACTGCGGGCCTGCTAGATAGGCGACGGCCATGGCGACATCCTGCGGCATGCCGCGACGCCCCAGCGGGTGCAGTTCCTGAGTCTGCCGGGCCACAGCGTCGGGATCCTCGGCCGACCGCAGCCACTCGTCCCACATGGGAGTGTCGATGTAGCCGGGGCAGACGCCATTCACACGGATTTTGCGGGGCGCGAGTTCCAGGGCCAGGTTGCGGGTCAGCGCGACCAGGCCTGCCTTGGAGCACGCGTAGGGAATGGAATTCGGAAAGGCATGATCGGCGTGCACCGAGCTGATGTTCACAATTGCGCCTCCATCCGCGGGGAACAAGGGCGCGAGCGCCTGGGTAATCAGCAGCGGTGCCCGCAAATTTACGGCGACGAGGCGGTTGAAGATCTCCACCGAGATCTTTCCAAACGGAGTGTCGGACTCCATGCCGGCGTTGTTGACCAGCACGTCGATATTGGGGACGGCCGCGGCTACCTTTACGCTCAGTTCCTCGATGCAATCCGGGTGTCCCAGATCGGCGACGAACGAGTGCACACGGGACCGGTCGTCCTCGAAGTTGCAGGCGATCGCATTCGCCAGACCGGCGGCGTTGCAGTCGACCAGGAGAACGCGCCCGCCGCGGGCGTGCAGCTCCTGGGCAATGGCGAGCCCGATGCCCTGTGCCGCTCCCGTCACCAGGGCGACGCGATCACGAAATTCGCCGTTCATCGTGCCTCCGGTGGAAGGGACTGGTTCAATGGTTCGCGTCTGTATCACTGAGGAAGATGAGCTCGGAGCTGAGAGGTGCCTGCAGATTGACTTCAAGGCCCTGCATCAATTCCCTGCCGGTCGCGGTGCGGTCGGGCGATGTGCCGTCCTGAAAGTGCAGTTTATAGTGGCGGCCTGGGTCGAGGCCGAAGAGCGCGAACCGATGCCGCGGCTCATCGGGAATGGAGCCACGGAACGAGAACACGACGCCTTCGCCGCTACCCGGATCCCAGTATTCGATGCCATCCCAGTGCACGCCATCGGGGCGAGGCGAAACGTGATACAGTCGCGCGTCGCGAATGAGGGGCCGCAACTTCTCCTTGTAAAGAGCGATGGCCTGGCGCGCGGCCTCGTGCTGCTCCGGTGTCCAGGCCGAGGTGTCGAGCATGAGTGTGATCCAACCCATCATGCCGCTGCGCAGCATATAGAGAAAATTCTGCGGCTGGGGCGTGGGCCACTTTTCCACGTAGCTCTCGAGCATCGCCGCAGGCAGCAAATAGCTGGTGTCGTAAAAGGCGCGCCGGTTGGAGAGAGGATCGTAGGTGTCGGTGATGGAGAAGTAATCGCCGTGCGCAGCAGAGCCAAAATCGACCATGCGGCCGCCGTCATTGCAGATTTCGAAGATGAGACCGGGGTGTTCTTCGCGAGTATGCGCGTAGATGTCGTAGTAAGCTCGGACCGCGTGATAACTCACGTCTGTGGAGTTATCCGCGAGAACAATGTCGGAGACGCCGAATTTCTGAATCTTCATGGTGCTGCGGTTGGGCGGAGCGTGGGGGTGGTCGTCGCGAACGCAGCCCTGGGCGACGAGATAGCCGTCGTGCTCCAGCATGTCGAGGTGATAGTCGTCGACGATGCGTTTCACTTCTTTGCGCAAATAGTCATGCGCGGCAGGCACGCCGAGGTCGACCGTCTGGCCTTTGAACTCTTCGGGTTTCCAATCAGGCCCCAGGTCGGTAACCATCCAGTCGACCACCTTCGGATCGCGGATGTTGAGGGCGCCGGGCCCCGTATCGAGAGCGGCCTGCGTCCAATCGACCCAGATGCCAAAGCGCAGGCCCTGCTTGTGAGCTTCGTCCGCTATGTAAGCGAGCCCATGCGGGAATTTCTTAGGATCCGGATACCAATCGCCGACTCCACGGAACCAGCCGGCGTCGATGTGGAACATCTCCACGCCCAGTTCCTTCGACTCACCGATCATTCGCAGAGCAAGCCGCTCGTCCACTGCCATGCCGCTGCCCCAGCTGTTGTTCACGACGTAGGGATAATGGGTGTCTTTCCACGTGAGAGGATTCCCCAGGACAGCGCGGACCCAGGGCCGCAACTGGTTGGCCGCGCCGTCAGGACCGCCGCTGAACGCGCCAAGGAAAACCGTGGGCGTTTCGAAGCTGCCGCCCGGGACCAGGCGCGTGCGATACGGACCCGGGTCAGGGTTGAGGCCGAGAAGCGCATGCTCCGTATTGCCTTCGCGCGAAAGCGAAACACGCGTCCGGCCGCTGAATTCGATCCCTGCGTACCAGCCCAGCTGCGGCTTGGAATCATCGAATACGGCGAGCGCGGGAATAATCTCGCGCGACTCGTTTTCACGCGGATGCGCATAGGTGGAGGAGGTGCCGGTCCAGCGATAACCTTCCTCCACCTTATCGAGGTGCGTGCCGACCGGGGAGGGTGTGCCCGCTCCTTTTTCGACATAGAAATTGCGGATAGTGGCATTGGGCCTGATGGCGATGTCCAGCCGCAGGGAATCGATCATGGGCAGCCACACCTCGCGATCGCCGAGGTTCTCGACCAGCACACTGTGCTCGAGTGGGCCCGCGGCATCACGAGCCTCCCATTTCCACGAAAGCCGCAGGTGGGGGCTTTGCGATTCATAGACGAGTACCACGTGCTTTGGATCCGCCGTATCGGAGGCGCTCTTGTGTTCCCACTGGACGGAGACCTGCGCACCGTCCATTTCGACGAATGCCGGCAACGCATCATCGGAGCGGTTCGTAAGCGAAAGGCCGCCGGATCCGCGGATGGTGGCAATACGCGGAACTGGCCGGGAACTCTCGAATGAGATGCGAACGTCTGAGTTGGCAAGAACCGGAGAGTTCACCGCGGCACGGGCTGAAGCAGCCGTGCTCATGCCCGAAAGGGCAAGGACAAGGATGGCAGAGGCAAACGAAAAAGGGACCCTGAACATGGCAGTCGTTCTCATACAGGATTGACGCTCAGAAGAGCGGGGAGGAAATCAGACGGAAAGCAGGTAAGAGGCGGACGGGCTGGGTCCGCCTCCCACGCAGCCAACCGCTAGAAGAAGAACCGTACGCCGATTTGCATCACCCGCTGGCCAGTCTTGCCATTGATACCACCGAACACAGGCGAATCCGGGTCGTTGATGATATTGCCGTAAACAGGATGATTGAAGATGTTGAGAGCTTCAAGGCGCGCTTCGAAGTAACGGGCCTTGTTGTCGCTGAGATAGAAGCGCTTGAGGATGCTGGCGTCCGTCGTGAACTCACCGGGGTTTCGGACATTTGCAAAGAACACGGGAGAATTGGCCAGTGAGAAGTCGGGAGTCCTCCCGAACGAGCTGCGGTTCAGGACCCCGCTTCCGGCCTGGTGGGCCCATTCACCGTTGATAACCAGCGCATTGCTGTTACTTGCCCCCGACTTGCGGACCGTGTGGTTTGCCAGGGACCAGCGCAGTGCCGCACCCGGCGCGGTGTTGCCGCCGTCCACGAGCGGAACCTGAAGCGGCGTACCTTTCGGGCTCCACGTGGAGATACCGGCTACGGACCAACCGCCCGCGACCACATCGACAATATGCCCTCCCAGCCCCTGCGGGTCACCCATCAGCCATCTTCCGCGGCCGACAGGCAGGTCATACGAGTAGTTGAGCTTCAGAGTCTGCGGCATTTCGTATGCCGCCACTCCGTAGCCTTCCATCAGGTTGTGTGGGTTTTGCAGAGCTCCGGCTGTGGCGCCGAAGACGTGGATATCGGTACTGGCCGTATTGGTGAGTGTTTTGCGAATCGAGTAAGCGGCCAGCAGTTCCAGTCCGTGATAGGTCCTCGACTGGATCTGAAAATTGCCGAAGTTCGAGAACGATTTGCCCCACGTGGCCTGCCCCGGTGTGGTGGATGTGTTCCCCGCATATTGCGGCGAGAGTCCCAGCAATTGCGATAGCTGCACGGTAGGCTCGGCCGAGAAGTTTTGCGATTGTCCGTAGAACGGGTTCGGTACCTGGTCGAAAAGGTGCGTACCCAGGCTGTAGTACTGCAGCGGAACGTTGTTCAGGCTCCAGTTCCACACATTGGTGATAAGGTGGACGCCCTTCACACCGAGATACTCCGCAGTCAGAGCCCAATTGTTGCCCAGCTGGCGCTGTACGCTCGCGCCCCACATGTAATTCGTTGGCGTATCGTAGTGGCTCATGGTAGTGCCGGTCTGATCGAAGTTTCCGGCTGCACCGTAGCTGGCCCACCAGTAATCCTTGTTGTTGGTGATGGGAGGCACCCAACCGAGATTACCACCGCCGGAAAGGTTCGGGAATGCCGGCAAGCCGTGGTCACCGCCGAACTCGCTGATCCAGTGCTGCCCATCCACAGTGGAAACCTGGTTGAACGTGTTGGAGTTGTAGTAGAAGCTGAGCCAGTCGGTCGAGAGGCCGTTCAGTCCCTGGTCCACGGTGCCAGCACTCAGGTGCAGTACGGTCTTCGGGTCGATGGCCCAGTTGATGCCGAGCCGCGGCTGCAAGTTCACCATGTTGGTTGTGTAGAGGTTTTTCTGCGGATATTCCGGCGTACCGATGAGGGCAACACGTCCGGTGGCTCCGTGGCTTAACCACGCCGGATTTCCCAGGCCATCGAGGCCAGGCACGCTCGCGGTCACTTGTCCCCAGTTCCAGCTACCGTTTGCGGTGAGCACGTTCTTTGCGTTCATGTCATAGACGAGGCTGCCCGGAACGTGCCGTCCCTGGCGCGCGCCGTCGTGATCCCAGCGAAGGCCGATCTGGATGGTGAGTTTCGTGTTGACCTTCCAGTCGTCCATCACATAAGCGGCTTGGTTCCAACCGAAGGGAGTAATGTTCCAGTTGCCCCAGTTGAAATAATTGGAAGAGCCCATCATCAATTCGGCCAGTTGGCTGCCGGAAAGACCATCGCTCTGATTCCAGTACTGATTGGAGCCGCCGCCCGGGTTCACCCAGGCAACTCCAGTCTTGTCGCCCCCCTGCTCGGTAAACCGGTTGAAGTACTGCTCATACCCGATCTTCACAGCATGGCGGCCGAACAGTCGCTGCACCGACACGGTCCCGTTGACCGATTGCGTGAGGAAGCTGTCGAACTCCGCTCCGCCTACGTGGGTGTAACATCCAGCTGCGCTGCAGGCATTGACCACGGGCGGAATCTCGGTCGTCGACTTCTCATTGTTCGACAGAATCATCGGATCGAACGGCCACTTGGAGGTGTCAATGTTTGGATCGGGAGCCGACCCGTTCCCCGACACACCGTTCGAGAAAAGATTTGTGACACCGAATCCCAGACGCACGTTCACAACGGTCTTGGCATCAGGGGTGAGGGTGTAGAGCAGGTTACCGCTCCAATCCCCGTCCGTTGTGACGGATTCTGCGGCATGCTTGAACGGGGCCGGGATATTGTCCGTGAGCATCGATCGGCTGAAACTCGCCTGAAGGTGCTGACTGTTACTTAGAGCTTCATCCACGCGCAGGAAGTACTTGTCAGTCGGACGCGTGATATTGATCTGGTCGTAGCGATTTCCGACAAAATCGGTGTTCGCGACCGGCGCATGATTCGGCTGGGGCCAGAGAGCAAGATAGTTCTGGAAGAGCTGGCTCTGCCCTGAAACACCGCTGCCATAGGCTGCGGGAATCTGGTTCCCCGGAAAATGAGGACGTACCCAGCACTTCCCTTCCGACGCGTACTGATCGTTGAGCGGTCCAGTGCAGGAGCTCGCCTGCGAGGTGTAAGCGCCGTAAAACGGGTCATAAATGTTGGCGTAAACGGGCGCCCCATTGTTGTAGTTGATCACCGTCTGCGAGAAATCGCCTGCGCGGTTCAACAGGGTTGGGATGTTGCTGATGATCTCCTGCCCCTGCGAAAAGCGCTCGCCCTCCCAGCCTGCGTAAAAGAAAGTCCGGCCTTTCCCGTTGTAAAGGTGAGGAATGCGGACGGGACCACCCACTGCCGCACCGTAGTTTTTCTGGTCGAATGCCTGGCGCGGCACTACGCTGCCTGGCGGCTGCGCCTTGTTGGTCCACGTGTTCGAGTTCATGGCCTGGTTCCGAAAGTAGAAGAACGCACGCCCGTGATACTCATCCGTGCCGCTCTGGGTTTGCATTGAGATAACCCCGCCGGCATAGCGTCCCTTGTCCGCCGTCAGCACTCCGCTTTCCACCCGAAACTCGCCGATCGAATCGGGAGTCGGGATGGAACGATTGGTCGCATTGAACTCAGACTCCTGAACAGGATTGCCATCGACGCTGATGCTGGTGCCATTCACCTGGCCGCCGGCGACTGAGTAGCTGTTGCCGGTGTTGGCGATGAGGTAGGCCGAGTTGCCAAGATTGCCGATCTGGTCGACCGGGGGACCATTGCCCTGAATCGACGGCGTGGTGGCAGTCAGATCCAGCGCATTGCGATTAAGCTGCGGCAACTCGGTGATCATTTTGTTGTCCAGAACGTCGGCCGAACTCGCCTCGTCAGACGAGATGAGCGTCTGGCCCGCCGTCACCGTGACGGATTCCTCTACTCCCCCCGGCTTGAGGCTGAAGTTCTGCGTGAGACGGTCGCCCGTACGCAGAACCAGCCCCTTGCGATTGATGACTCCAAAGCCGGCGGCAGTGACCGTCAGATTGTAAGGACCCGGAAGCAATTCGGGTAAGACGTAGATGCCCGAATCGTTGGCAACCGCTGAATATGGAACATTCGTAGCGGCGTTCACTGCCTTGATTTCCGCACCAGGAATGACTGCCCCTGAAGGGTCTATGATGAGGCCGCTAATCTGCGAGTTCGAACTCTGTGCGTGCAGGCTACGCCCGAAGCTGCCGAAGATCAGAATGGCTGCTAGTGCAAGGCTGGTAGACAGGGAGATTGCAGCTCGTCTTGCGTCCAATTGCATGGTGTGCCTCCCGATGGCCGGCGGATGGGGTGCTCCGGGGTATCCGGCTGTTCCTTCGTGTGCCCACCATTCATAGTCCCGTCACAAAACGACAGTCTACTCAGGTTGAAAATCATTCTGTTGTTTTAAGAGCATGCCGCCCGGGGACCAGATGGCAGGACCGCGGCGTTTGCTGCACGGTCTACCGAATGGGCTCGGCAGGGTTTAGCCTCTGGTTGGCTTCCACCTCCCCGAGCTGTTGCGTAACTCCCGAAGGCCAGCGGATCTCGATCACTGCCTTTGTAGCCTCTCCCAACCCGAAGTGCACCGTGAGGTCACTCGTTGAGCCGTAGCCCATGCTGCCCGACACCGTGCGCACCTGCAGTCGTCCTCCGGCGTGGCAACGCACCTCCGCTCCGACCGCCGAGCGATTGCTCTGTTTTCCGGTAAGGCGGAGCTGAAGCCAATGAGCTGCCGGCCCTTCTTGCGCTGTGCGGTTCCACCACAGCTCGATGGGAGCATTGAGCGCGCTCACTGCCGCGTCGAGCCATCCGTCGCGATCGAAGTCGGCGAACACGACCCCGCGATGCAGGGCCGCACGCTGGAAGTCTCTGCCCACCGATGCGGACACGTCCTCGAAATGGCCTCCGCGATTCGCGAAAATGCGGTTTGGCTGCGCATCTGCGGTGTCGAGGCCTCCGCCAGCGACAAACAGGTCGGGCCATCCATCGTTGTCCAGATCTGCAAAGCCGCAGCCCCACCCGTTCCACAATCGGCTTTCGTTGAGCAGACCGGTCCTCGCGCTGCCATCCTCGAAAGCACCTTTGCCTTGGTTGAGAAAAACTTCGTAAGTCTCGTTTTTCAGGCCGGTCATTACGATGTCGGGTAGCCCGTCACCGTTGATGTCTCCGAAATCGGCGCCCATGCCGGAGATGTTCCGGCCGTCCCCATTGAATGCAACGCCGGCATCGATCCCGATCTCTTCAAATCGCTTGCCGCGATTGCGCAATAGCAGGTTGCGCGCATTGTCATTGGCAATGAAGATCCCCGGGCGGCCATCGCCCGCAAAGTCGGCCACCGCCAGTCCCATGCCCTTGCCCACCAGCTCTGGCAGCCCCTGTTTCTTGGTGATCTCAGTGAAAGCGCCGTCGCCATTGTTGTGGTAGAGCTGCATGGTTTGCGCGCGATAGCGGTCCGGGTGGCAATAGGCGCGCGCCTGCTGTGCCATGCCGCCGCACAGGGGATCAGATCCCGGCTCCCAGTCGCAGTAGTTCGAGATGAAAAGATCGAGCAGGCCGTCGTTGTCATAGTCGATCCAGCAGGCGCCGACTGACCACGCGGGGCGCCCCAGCGACCCGGGCCCGGCCAGCCCTGCTTCGCGTGTCACGTCAGTAAAGGTGCCATTGCCGTTGTTCCGGTAGAGCTGGTTCCCGTGCACGCCGACAACGAAAAGGTCCTCATGACCGTCGTTGTTGTAATCCGCAACGGCCACGCCCATGTTGTATCCACTGCCCTGCACCCCGGCCTTCACCGTCACGTCAGTGAACGTTCCGTCGCGGTTATTCCGATACAGCCGGTTCCAGAAATCGGGCCCCGTCTTCTCCAACCCGGGAAGAGAACCTCCGTTGGTGCAGAAAAGATCAGGCCAGCCGTCTCCATCGAAATCGATGATACCCAGGCCGCCGGGAAGCGTCTCCACCTGGTACTTGCGCCCAGCGGCGCTGTTGCGTAACTCGAAATTCACGGCGGCAGCCGATGCGCCATTCACCATGCGGATGCGCGACGCGGCGGATCGGCCGGCAGACCCGCTCTGAGCGAAGCTTCGCAACCAACCGCTGGACCCGCAGAATGCACTGGTGACTAGCGGCAATGATCTTAGAATCGAACGTCTACTGATCATCGCTCGGCTTCTCCCGGCCAGCCTCTTTGCTGCGCGCCTGGAAAGCGTCGGATCGACGCCTCGCCTCAGCGGAGGCCTGCTCGGCTTCGGCGTTGCGGCCCAATTCGCGCAGAGCACGCGCCTCCAATGCGTGCAGGGCGCCCTTCTCATCGGGATAGCCGGCGTCCAGAGCGGGCTTCAAATGCTCAAGAGCCTCAGAAGCTTTGCCAGTCTGGACGAGAGCGCGTCCCAACTCCACCTGCGCACTCAGATCGGCAGGCGATTCCTGCGCCAGCTGCCGGAGAATTGGCAGCGCGGCATCATAGTCACGCTCGTTCGTCGCGATCGTGGCTAGCGTGCGCAGGGCTTCTCGGGCATGGGGATTCACCTGGAGCGCGGCATGTGCAGAGGCACGGGCTGCCTCAATGGACCCACTCGCCAATTGCGCTTCCGCCAGGCGCTCAAGCAGAGACGGATCGCCAGGCCGCAACACGATCGCTTTTTGATACGCCTCCTGCGCACCGGTGGCGTCTTGCTTCAGGCGCAGAAGAATGTCGCCTCGCAGCCGCTCGAGAGCGGCCGGATCTTCTCCGCC
>Ga0134128_10006813_pt1 | contig 13811 bp, 11 predicted proteins | sample KB31754_FD_96462 | JGI IMG/M metagenome (GOLD analysis project Ga0134128, IMG submission 96462) | Terrestrial soil microbial communities with excess Nitrogen fertilizer from Kellogg Biological Station, Michigan, USA - KB3-175-4 | ecosystem: Environmental > Terrestrial > Soil > Unclassified ... | reverse complement strand
ATCGGCTGCGCCAGGAGGGTGGGATGAACCTGAGTGCCTGCCTCAAGAAAGGACTGCGATTCGGTTTCAATTTCGATGCTGCTCGGGGCTGTTGCGATGGATGGATGCTGCGCGCGTCATATTGCAGCACTGGGCGCCCGCGACGGTATCGGGGGAACCGTGACGATCAGTGTAGGAGTGCTTTGACGATCGAAGCATCCCTACAGGAACCATCTAGCATTCCGGATAGGCGTGCACGTCGATGCAAATTATCCTCACCAAGCCGGCCCGTGGAGCTGCAGTTGGATGCGGCTCGACGGTGCACACGATGCGCACAAACCGCCGACGACGGAGGGTCATATGTACAACACGGCCAGAAGCACCGGAAGCCAGTCTGCGCGATTGGACTTCCAACCGCGTCCTGCTCATGTGGGAGCGTCGAGCCTGATCAAGGCCAACGTCTACGATGCTGCCGGCAACCGTCTGGCCAGGATCGACGACATCATCCTCGACTCTCGTGCGGGCAGCGTGCGATTCGTGGTGCTCGGACTTGGCGGGTTCCTGGGGATCGGGCGAGAGCGGTTCGCGGTACCGTGGCATGTATTGACGCCGGACATCGACGACGGGCGCTGCATCGTTGACACGGCGCTGTTGCCTTTCGTAGCGGTGTCGGTTCCTGAAGACGACCGATGGCTGCAACGAACGGCTCGAACGCGCGGCCGCGAAGTTCCACACGTCATGCAGTTATTGGAACACGCGCTCGGACGTAACGCCACTGGAACGACGATAGCGAATGTGGGTACGGTTGCCGAGCGCATTACACGGGGCACGCATGAGCCGGCGTAACTGCCACGCGAGGTGATGAAAGATGAAACTTGGCATGATCGGCTTGGGGCGTATGGGGTCCAATATGGTCGCGCGCTTGACCAACGGAGGTCATGAGTGTGTTGTTTATGACGCCCAGCCCACGGCGGTCGAGGAGTTGCTGCAACGAGGCGTCACCGGCGCCTCGTCGGTCGCAGAACTGGTCGGTGCGCTGGCCAAGCCGCGCATTGTCTGGCTCATGGTGCCGGCTGCGGTGGTCGACGAAGAACTCTCGCTTCTCACCCCGCTGCTCGAAACCGGTGACATCGTCGTCGATGGCGGCAATTCCTATTACCGCGACGATCTCCGTCGCGCGGCCGCATTGAAACCGCGCGGCATTCATTACGTCGACGTGGGGACCAGCGGCGGCGTCGCGGGTCTCGCGCGCGGCTATTGCCTGATGATCGGCGGCGAAGCCACCGTCGTGGCGCGGCTCGACCCGATATTCGCCACACTTGCACCGGGCAGGGAAGGGCCACCGCGCACGCCGGGCCACGCGACAAGTACGACCGCGGAGCGCGGCTACCTGCACTGCGGAGCGCACGGCGCGGGTCACTTCGTCAAGATGGTCCACAACGGCATCGAGTACGGCCTGATGGCGGCCTACGCCGAGGGACTCAACATCCTGCGCCATGCCGACGCCGGCACGCGCGCGCGCACAAGCGACGCCGAAACGACGCCATTGCGCGATCCGGAGTGCTACCAATACGAGCTCAACCTGCCGCAGATCACAGAAGTATGGCGGCATGGGAGCGTCATCAGCTCCTGGCTGCTGGATCTCACCGCGGCAGCACTCGCGGACGACGGCGAGCTGGCGAGCTACGCGGGGCGCGTATCCGATTCGGGTGAGGGGCGCTGGACGATCGCCGCTGCAATTGACGAGGACGTTCCGGCGCCGGTGCTCAGCGCCGCGCTCTATCAGCGTTTCAGTTCGCGGGGCAACGCCGGGTTTGCCGATCAGGTGTTGTCGGCGATGCGCCACGCGTTCGGCGGTCATCTGGAAAAACCGGCCGCGCCCCGATGACACCCGCGACGGCGCCGGAACCGTGTTCGGACGCGCTGGTATTTTTCGGCGCCACCGGCGATCTTGCTCGGAAGCAGATATTCCCCGCGCTGCAGTCGATGATCCGGCACGGATCTCTCGACCTGCCGATCATCGGCATCGCCCGATCGGCCGAGAACGTCGACGAGCTTCGCGCGCATGCGCGGCAAAGCCTGGAGCAGCACGGCGGCGTCGATGTGGATGCGTTCGCGAAGCTCTCCGCCCGGCTGCAGTACATCCGCGGCGATTATGGCGAAGCGGCGACGTACGAACGCCTGCGACAGGCGCTCGGTGCGGCGACGCGGCCGTTGCATTACCTCGCGATCCCGCCGAGCATGTTTGCAACGGTCGTCGAAGGTCTGGCGGCATCGGGGAGTGCGCATGGCGCGCGCGTCATCGTCGAAAAACCGTTCGGCCGCGATCTCGCCTCCGCGCAGGAGCTCAATCGCCGCCTGCAACAGGTCTTCCCCGAATCCGCCATCTTTCGCATCGACCACTACCTCGCGAAGGAAGCGGTCGAGAACCTGCTCTATTTCCGGTTCGCCAACGCATTTCTCGAACCGATCTGGAATCGCAATTATGTTGCCAGCGTGCAGATCACGATGGCGGAGCGCTTTGGCGTGCAGGGTCGCGGACGCTTTTACGACGAGGTGGGTGCGATCCGCGATGTCGTGCAGAATCACATGCTGCAGGCGATGGCATTGCTGACCATGGATGCGCCAATCGGGTGCGCGCCCGACGCGGTCCATAATGAAAGGCTGCGTGCACTGCGCGCGATGCGGCCGCTCGAAACCGATGACGTAGTGCGCGGACAGTTCGCCGGTTATTGCAACGAGCCGGGTGTAGCGCCCGACTCGCAGGTCGAGACGTTTGCCGCCCTGCGCCTTCATCTCGATACGTGGCGCTGGGCCGGTGTTCCGTTCTTCATTCGTGCCGGCAAGCGGCTCCCCGAAACGACCACCGAAATCACCGCGAGGCTCAAGCAGCCGCCGCAAGCGGTCTTCGCGGATGCCGGGCAGAGCGCGCCGAATTACTTGCGCTTCCGGTTGAGTCCCGACGTATCGATCTCGCTCGGAGCGCGCGTGAAGACCCCGGGCGAGGGCATGGTCGGACAGCAGAGCGCGCTCGTCGTGCACCGCGATGCGTGCGGCGACATGATGCCCTACGAGCGACTGCTTCACGACGCGATTCACGGCGATGCATCGCTGTTCACGAGCGCTGCAGCCGTGGAAGCGGCCTGGCGCGTCGTCGATCCGATATTGGGCAACGCCACGCCGATCGAGCCCTACGAAGCGAATAGCTGGGGACCCGCGGATGCTGCGCGCATGATGGCCGGTGAAGGCGGCTGGCACGATCCGGTGCCCGATCCAGCGATCGCATGACATCGCGAAACGACATCGTATTTCTCGTCGATTGCGACAACACGCTCCTCGACAACGATCGCGTGCAAAGCGATCTGCGCGACCATCTCGCGCGCGAGTTCGGCACCGACAGTCGGGACCGCTACTGGGCGATCTTCGAGTCGCTTCGCTCCGAGCTCGGCTACGCGGATTATCTCGGTGCGTTGCAACGCTACCGACTGGGCGACATGAACGATCCGCGGCTGCTGCTGATGTCGTCGTATCTGGTTGATTATCCGTTCGCCGACCGGTTGTACGAGGGCGCGCTCGCGGCGCTCGAGCATCTGTGCTGCATGGGCAGGACGGTTATCCTGTCGGACGGCGATGTCGTCTTTCAGCCGCGCAAGGTCCAGCGGTCCGGGCTGTGGGAAGCGGTCGACGGGCACGTGCTGATCTACATCCACAAGGAGCGGATGCTCGATGCCGTCGCGCAACGCTATCCGGCACGCCATTACGTCGTGATCGACGACAAGCTGCGCATCCTCGCGGCCATGAAAAACGCGTGGCGAGAGCGGCTGACGACGGTCTTTGCACGGCAGGGCCATTACGCGTTCGATCCCGTCAATATCGCCAGTTATCCACCGGCCGCCATGTCGCTCGATTGCATTGGCGATCTCGTCAACCATCACCTCGCGGCATTTCTCTGCAGCCGCAATGCCGAATGCGGGGAAAAGGAGCAACGATGAAAGCGACGCAACGATTGCACGAGCTGGGGCAGAGCCTCTGGCTCGACAACATCACGCGTGAGATGCTCGTCAATGGCACGCTTCGCCGCTACATCGACGATTTCGAGATCACCGGACTTACGTCCAATCCGACGATTTTCGATCACGCCATCCGTAACGGCCATTTATACGACGATTCCATTCGCCGCAAGGCAGCCGCCGGCAAGACCGGCGAGGACCTGTTCATCGATCTGGCGCTGGAAGACCTGACGCAGGCGGCGGATCTGTTCCGTCCCGCGCACGAGGCGACCGGCGGCGTCGATGGTTGGGTGTCGATGGAAGTTTCGCCACTGCTCGCTGACGATACGGCGGGCAGTATCGAAGAGGCCAGGCGATTGCATGCGCGCGCGCGGCGCCCCAATCTGTTCATCAAGATTCCCGGGACGCGCGCAGGCGTTCACGCGATCGAGGAGGCGATCTTCGCCGGTGTGCCGATCAATGTCACGCTGCTGTTTTCGCGTGACCAATACTTGGCTTCGGCGAATGCCTACCTCACGGGCATCGAGCGGCGAATTGCCGCGGGCCTGGATCCGAAGGTCGACTCGACAGCGTCACTGTTCGTGAGCCGCTGGGACGTCGCGGTCAAGGATAAGGTGCCGCATGACCTTCACAATCGCCTCGGCATCGCGATGGCCCGGCGCACCTACAAGGCTTACCGCGAGCTGTTGGCGTCACGCCGATGGCGCACGTTGCAAGCAGCCGGTGCGCGGTTGCAACGCCTGCTCTGGGCCAGCACCGGTACCAAGGATGCCGCAGCGCCGGATACGCTGTATATCGAAGCGCTCGCGGCCCCGGACACGATCAACACGATCCCCGACAAGACGTTGCTCGCGTTTGCCGATCACGGGCAGGTGAAAGGCGTGATGCCGGTCGACGGGGGCGACGCGGAACAGGTCATTGACGAATTCCGCCGCGCAGGGGTGGACGACGCGGTCGTGGCCGATGAACTGCAGGTCGAAGGCACGCAAGCGTTCGACAAAGCCTGGCGCGATCTGCTCGATTGCATCGCGGCGAAAAGCGAAGCGCTCAGGAACGTTGCGCCCGCGCGCAACTAACCCGCCATGGAAAACCCTGAAATACATCCGGCACTGACACAACGCCCGGCGTGGAAAGCGTTGCAGACGCATTACGACACGATGCGGCATCGGCATCTGCGGCAGCTTTTCGCCGACGACCCGCGGCGCGGCGAGCGATTCGCGGCGGATGCCGCAGGCCTCTACCTCGATTACTCGAAGAATCGGATCACCGACGAAACGCTGGAGCTGCTGCTGGCGCTTGCACGCGAGTGCGGGTTGCGCGCGCGCATCGGCGCCATGTTCAGCGGCCAAAAGATCAACGTGACCGAAGAGCGCTCCGTCCTGCACGTCGCCCTGCGGGCGCCGAAGGGCGAGCGGATCGTCGTCGACGGCGCCGATGTCGTTCCCGGCGTGCATGCCGTGCTCGATCGGATGGCCGCGTTTGCCGATCGGATTCGCCGTCGCGAGTGGCTGGGCCACACCGGCAAGCACATTCGCAACGTCGTCAACATCGGCCTCGGGGGCTCCGATCTCGGCCCGGTGATGGCGTACCACGCGTTACGCCATTACAGCCAGCGCGATCTGCGGTTTCGCTTTGTGTCGAACGTCGACGCCACCGATTTCGTCGAAGCAACCCGCGACCTCGAGCCTGAAGAAACGCTGTTCATCATTTCGTCGAAGACGTTCACGACGCTCGAAACGGTGACGAATGCGCATGCCGCACGTGCGTGGAGCTTGCGCAAGCTCGGCGACGAGCGCGCCGTCCGCCGGCACTTCGCCGCCGTGTCGACGAACGGGGCGGAGGTGGCGAAATTCGGGATCAGCCCTGACAACATGTTCGGCTTCTGGGACTGGGTCGGCGGCCGCTATTCGATGGATTCCGCGATCGGTCTGTCGACGATGATCGCCATCGGCCCGGACCATTTCCGGGCCATGCTCGACGGCTTTCACGCGATGGACGAGCATTTCCGCACCACGCCCTTTGAGCGCAACCTGCCGGTGTTGATGGGATTGCTCGGCGTCTGGTACAACAACTTTTTCGACGCGCAAACGGTGGCCGTGCTGCCGTATGAGCAATATCTGGAGTACCTGCCAGCGTATCTTCAGCAGCTGACGATGGAGAGCAACGGCAAGCACGTCACGCTCGCCGGAGCGCGCGTGGATTATCAAACGGCGCCCATATACTGGGGCCAGCGCGGCACCAACGGCCAGCATTCGTTCTACCAGCTCATTCATCAGGGCACGAAACTCGTGCCCTGCGACTTCATCGGCTTTTGCCAGACGCTGAATCCGCTCGGCAACCAGCACGATCTGCTCATGGCGAACCTGTTCGCGCAGACCGAGGCCCTGGCGTTCGGCAAGACCGACGATGAAGTGAGGGCCGAAGACGTTCCGGCCTCGCTCGCACCGCATCGGACCTTCGACGGCAACCGGCCGAGCAACACGATACTCGCCGAGCGTCTGACGCCTGCGACACTGGGAGCCCTCGTGGCGCTCTACGAGCACAGCGTGTTTACGCAAGGCGTGGTCTGGGACATCGACCCGTTCGATCAATGGGGCGTCGAGCTCGGGAAGGTGCTCGCGAAGCGAACCATTCCCGAGCTCGCGAGCCGTGCGGAACCGGCGTTGCAACACGACAGCTCGACCAACGCGTTGATCCGGCGCTACCGCAAGCTGAAGCAGTGGTGATGGGGAGCGCATTGGCCGGCAAGCTGGCGCCGCCTTCGCTGCTGGTCAACGTGCCGAGGCTCGTCACTGCGTACTACACGGAAGTACCCGATCCGGCGCAACCCGGTGAGCGGGTGGCGTTCGGCACGTCGGGGCATCGCGGCTCTGCGTTCGAGACTAGCTTCAACGAATCGCACATCCTGACCATCAGCCAGGCGGTGTGCGATTACCGCAAGCGGCAGCGCATCGACGGCCCGCTGTTTCTCGGCGTCGACACGCACGCGCTTTCTGCGCCTGCGCAGGCCAGCGCGCTCGAGGTGTTGAGCGCCAATGGCGTCGACGTGATGCTCGCGCATCACGACGAATACACGCCCACGCCCGCCGTGTCGCATGCGATTCTCACGCACAACCGCGGCCGCACCACCGGGATTGCCGACGGGATCATCGTCACGCCTTCGCATAACCCGCCGGACAGCGGCGGCTTCAAGTACAACCCACCCGACGGCGGTCCGGCGGACGAACAGGTAACCGGCTGGATCGAGACGCGCGCGAACGCGTTCCTCGCGCGCGGGTTGAAAGGCGTGAAGCGCATTCCGCTTCGCAAGGCGCGGATTGCTGCCACGACGCACCGGCACGATTTCCTGAACCCCTATGTGCGGGACCTTGCCCGCGTTATCGATATGGAGGTGCTTCGCGGCACGAAGCTTCACGTCGGCGTCGACCCGATGGGAGGTGCGGGCGTCCACTATTGGGCGCCGATTGCCGATCGCTATCGCCTGAATCTCGACATCGTCAATCCGGATGTTGATCCGACGTTCCGGTTCATGGCGGTCGATTGGGACGGACGCATTCGCATGGACCCGTCCTCGGAGTACGCAATGCAGCCGCTCATCGCGGTGAAAGACCGGTTCGACCTCGCGTTCGCCTGCGATACCGATCACGATCGCCATGGCGTCGTCACCCGAAGCGCGGGGCTGCTGCCACCGAATCACTACCTGGCGGTGATGGTCGATTACCTGTTCGCCCACCGGCCGCGCTGGCGCAAGCGGTGCGCGGTCGGCAAGACGATCGTCAGCACGCAGATGATCGACCGCGTTGCGGCACGGCTGGGCCGTGCCGTGTGCGAAGTCCCGGTCGGATTCAAGTGGTTCGTCGCCGGCCTTAGCGACGGATCGCTCGGCTTCGCCGGCGAAGAAAGCGCAGGTGCGAGCTTCCTCCGCGCCGATGGCCGGGTGTGGACGACCGACAAGGACGGTATCGTGCCGGCGCTGCTGGCGGTGGAAATCACGCACCGCATGAACCGTGATCCGGGCGAAATCTACCGTGCCATCACGCGCGACCTCGGCGAGCCCACCGAGCGCCGCGTGCAGGCGAGTGCCACGCTGCAGCAGAAGCGACGCCTTGCGCACCTCGCGCCGAGCGCGTTTCGGCAAACCGATCTGGCCGGCGAAAGGATTCGCTGCCTACTCGACCGCGCACCCGGCAATGGCGCGCGCATCGGCGGCCTGAAAGTGATGACGGACAGCAGCTGGTTCGCTGCGCGTCCCTCGGGCACCGAAGACATCTACAAGATCTACGCCGAGAGTTTCCGTGGCGAGCAGCACCTCGACCGTGTTGTGGAAGAGGCGCAGGCGATGGTCGATGCCGCGCTCGCTGCCAACATGCGTGCGGTGCCTGTGCACGCGGCATGATGCCCAATGAGACACATGAGGTTCTCCAGCTGCACGCGACGCCACACGTGATGAACCGCGACGCCGCAGAGGTAGATGCCGATGAAGCCTTGCTCGATGGCATTCAGCACGCTGCGTTCGGCTATTTCCGGCAAACGGTCAATCCGGCGAACGGTCTCGTCGCCGATACCACGCGCCAGCATTGGCCATGCAGCATTGCCGTGGTGGGATTTGCGCTTTCCGTGTATCCGGCCGCGGTCGAGCGCGGCTGGCTGTCGCGCGACGAGGCGGTCGAGCTTTGCCTTGCGGCATTGCGCTTCTTCCGTGACAGCGACCAGCGTGGCACGCCGGATTCGACGGGTTACAAAGGGTTCTACTACCACTTCCTCGATATGCAGTCCGGGCGTCGTACGTGGCGTTCGGAACTGTCGATGATTGATACTGCATTGCTGATCGCCGGCGCGCTGACCGCACGCATGTATTTCGATGGCGAGACGTTGCAGGAAGCGGAACTGCGCGAAATCGCCGACGAGCTGTATCGACGCATCGACTGGCGCTGGGCGCAGCATGATCGCGAGACGATCATGCAGGGCTGGAAGCCCGAAAGCGGATTCCTGCATTACGGCTGGGAGGGTTACAGCGAGAGCATCGTGCTGTACGTGCTGGCGCTGGGCTCGCCTACGCACGCGCCAGGAGCGCGTATCTACGAGGCGTGGAGCGCGACCTACCAGTGGGAGAACCTTTACGACGTCGATTTCCTGTATGCCGGGCCGCTGTTCATTCACCAATTCTCCCATGCGTGGATCGATTTTCGCGGCATCCAGGACCGTTTCATGCGCGAGAAGCGCAGCGATTATTTCGAGAACAGCCGGCGCGCAGTCGTCGTTCAGCGCGAATACGCTCGGCGAAACCCCCTCGGCTTTGCCGGCTATGACGAACACTGCTGGGGACTGACCGCAGGCGACGGCCCGAACAACGCGATGCCGCGCATGACTGGTGTTCGTCGACGACTGCTTGGATACACGGCACGCGGCGTGCCGTTCGGTCCCGACGACGGAACGCTCGCGGGCTGGGCCGCGCTCGCGTCGCTGCCGTTCGCGTCCGACGTCGTGCTTTCCACCGTACGTGCGATGCTCCGACGTTATCCGGAAATGTACACCGATCATCGCTACGCGAGCGGCTTCAATCCGGGGCTGATCGATGCTGACGGCAAATGCTGGGTGTCGGCGGGACATTATGGTCTCGACCAGGGCATCGTCACGATGATGATCGAAAACCACCGCACCCAGCTGATCTGGCGACTGATGCGGAAGTGTCCCTATGTAGTCGATGGATTGCGACGCGCCGGATTTACCGGCGGCTGGCTGTAGGAGGCAGCGTTGAACCTGACAGCGATCGTACCGCAGCGCAGCGCCAGTGCCACGACGATCGCGGGCGACGGTGCCGAGAGCGAACGCATCGACAACGTTCACCCCGTCGATTGGCGCAATCCACCACCGGCATCACATTACGACCTGGTGATTGTCGGCGGGGGCACCGCGGGACTCACCGCCGCGAAAGCCGCAGCGTCACGAGGCGCGAAGACCGCACTGGTCGAGCGTCATCTGCTTGGCGGCACCTGCCTGAACATCGGGTGCGTGCCGTCCAAGGCGATCCTGCGCACTTCGCGACTGTATGCCGAGATGCACGATGCAGATCGGTATGGCGCGTGCGTCCCGGGCGATGTGCGTGTCGACTTCGCAGCGGTGATGCAGCGCGTGCGCGGTGTTCGCGCTCGCATCAGTCGTGCCGATTCAGCGCGCGGGTTGACCGCAGCCGGCATAGACGTGTTCTTCGGGCAGGCACGCTTTACACGAACCGATGCGCTCGAGGTGCAGGGCGTGACCTTACGCTTTGGAAAGGCGCTGATCGCAACGGGCGCGCGCCCCGACACGCCGGCGATTCCCGGTCTTGCCGAGGCCGGGTATCTGACCAACGAGAACGCGTTCGACCTGACACGGCCACCCGGGCGACTGCTGGTCATCGGTGGTGGCCCGCTCGGCTGCGAAATGGCGCAGGCGTTCTGCCGTTTGGGCGTGCAGACGACCATCGTGCAGAGGCGGCCGCTGTTCCTTCCCCGAGAAGAGCGCGACGCTGCGCAGATATTGTCCGATGCGTTCGCGCGGGACGGTATCGAGGTACGCCTCAACACCCGGGCGCTCAACGTGCGCGTCGACGGCGGCGCGAAGATCGTCGATCTTGTCAGTGACGACTATCACAGCACGGTCGTGGTGGATGCCATTCTGACGGGCACCGGGCGGGTGCCCAATACCGCGGGACTAGACCTCGAGGCTGCTGGCGTGGACTTCGACCCGCACCGTGGCGTCCACGTCGACAATTTTCTGCGAACGCGCAATCGGCGGATTTATGCCGCAGGCGATGTCTGCCTCGGCGACAAGTTCAACGATACCGCGCAAGCGTCGGCACTCATCGTGATCGAGAACGCGCTGTTCGGTGGGCGTCGGCGGCTGAGCGAATTGACGATTCCCTGGTGTACCTATACGGATCCGGAGATCGCGCATGTTGGGCTCTATGCCAGGCAGGCTCGGGAGCGGAATATCCCCGTGAAGACCTTCACGATTCCGATGCACGACGCCGATCGCGCCATCGCGGACGACGAAGAGGTGGGATTCGTGAAAATCAGTGTCAAGGAGCGAACCGACCAGATTCTTGGTGCGACGATCGTCGCGCGTCACGCGGGCGAGATGATCAGCGAAATCACGTTGGCGATCGTCGCGGGCGTTGGGCTGGGCACGCTGGCCCGCGTCATCCACGCCTATCCCACGCAGGCCGAAGCAATTAGAAAGGCCGCGGACGCTTTCGTCCGCACACGCGTCGCGTCGTATCGGCAGCGGCGGTCAACGGCGTGGCTGAGTTCGCTGCGACTTTAATCCCTTGCCTTTTGAGAGTTCCGTACGTAAATCGGCGCCCGAGTTTGACAGGCTGCAAAGCAGGACGCAATCGGTAACTGCTTGTACATCATCACGGGTCAAGAAATTCCGACTGACATTGTCGGGATTTGCCTATAGTTGTCCTGCTGGCGTGTCGGTATTCTCACAACGTGAAGATACGTCGCAGACGTGCCGATCTGAATGACCACAGGTTGGTTGTAAGGATGAGATCCTGGTGGAGAACACGACCGATCACTTAACGGGCACTTCCACCTTGCTGCGGCCAGACGTAGCCGCCGACCACATCCTCGGCTCTGCATCGGCTCCAGTGACCATAATCGAGTACGGCGACTTCGAATCACCATCGTGCGGCCGAGCTCATGTGGGACTAAAGATTCTGCTGGGCCATTTTGGTGATCGTGTGCGGTTTGTATTTCGACACTACCCGGAAATCGAGATCCATCCGCATGCCGAACGGGCCGCCGAAGCGGGGGAAGCGGCCGGTGCTCAAGGGCGCTTCTGGCCATATTACGACGTACTGTTCGAGCACCGGGAATATTTGAGCGAACGCCATCTCAGACAATACGCCGCACAGGTGGGCGTCGATCTGGAGCGCTACGACAACGAGATGAACGACCACCTTTACCGGCAGCGCGTACAACAGCACGCGATGGACGGAAGAAACCTCGGGATACGCGCCATGCCGACGTTCTTTATCGACGGCATATTGACGGACGTTTCTTTCGGCCTGCGACATCTGGAAGACGCGGTCGATCATGAACTTCGCATGATCGATTCCACTTGACATCGGTTGCTGCGCACGTCGGTTCTCCAGTATTCCTGTACGCCGATGTCAAGGAAGCCGCACGGGAAGTCTCTTGATTTCCCGATGCCCATGCGATTGGCGCGACTTCAGAATCATTGGGCGCCGCGATGTCCCGATCAGGGAAAGCGGTTGGCGTTTGCCTGAGGAAGATGATAGGAGCAATGCAATGCTGCATACCGTGAAAGAGTTGCACGACTTTTCCGTAGGTGCAACCGACGGAGGAATCGGCGAGATAAAGGATGTCTACTTCGATGATGAACGTTGGGTCGTACGTTACGTGGTCGTCGACACCGGCAGATGGCTGAGCGGCCGCAAGGTACTGATCTCGCCGATCTCTGTGCGCGACGTCGACTGGGACGATGGGGTGGTCAACGTAAATCTCGATCAGCGACAAATACGGGAAAGCCCGAGCATCGATACGGATAAACCGGTTTCGCGACAGCACGAAACCCACTACTACAACTATTACGGGTATCCCAGCTACTGGGAAGGTGCCAATCTATGGGGGCTCGGCGCATATCCGATGCCGTGGATCGGCGCCGCCGGCGACGTCCGGCAACCTTCGCCGCATCCGTCCGACCACGGGGCTACGCGCGAGCGACAGCGGTGCGTGGAGCGAGACGCCGAAGCCGCGGACTCGCATTTGCGGAGCAGCAACGAAGTGATCGGCTATGAAATCATGGCTACCGACGGTCCAATCGGCAACGTGGAAAACCTGGTCTTCGACGAGAAGAGCTGGGCGATTCGTTATTTTGTCGTCGACACTCGCAAATGGTTGCCCGGTAAGCACGTCCTGCTTTCGCCGGCGTGGATTGACTCCGTGAGCTGGCCCGAGCATCAGCTGTACGTGAAAGTGACCCGCCGCGCGGTCGAGACGAGCCCCGAATACGATGATTTGCTCCCGCTGTCGAGAGAGCAGGAAGCGGCTATCCATCGCCACCATGGGCGTACCGTGTACTGGGAGTGACCGTTCCGTTCGAGTTTCCATTACGGCCATTCTCAACGGCTCGACTGACACCGTCGCGGTACGTTTTCGTAGGTCCGGCTGCCGATGCGGTAGTCGCTGCGCCGTCGCGCTCGTCGTCGAGATCGCAAAGGGCGGTGCTCGTCGTTGGCTTCGGTACGCGCGTTGGGTCCTCGTCCTCGCCACGTTCACGATCTTGGTCTCAGGGCGCTCTCAAGTTCCAAGTGCAACGTTGAGAGATTTCAATTGAGCTTCCCAAGCTTCGTTCGGTGTCATCCAATTGAGAGTCTCTCGTGGACGATTGTTCAGTCGCGCCGCAATCGCATTGAGTTCCGATTGACTCAGGGTGGCAAGATCTGCGCTCTTGGGCAGGTTGAACCGCCCCGGCTTTTCCGGAGAACTCCGGGTTTGAGTCAGGCCGCCATTGGCAACTGACTCGTGGACTGATGATAGGACGCCTCAAGCTCCGCCGGTGGCACGTTGCCGATCGGCTCGAGAAGTCGGCGATGATTAAACCAGTGCACCCATTCCAGCGTGGCGAACTCGACGGCTTCAACGTTCCGCCACGGTCCGCGTCGGTGGATCATTCCGTCTTGTAGAGACCGACGATCGTCTCGGCGAGCGCGTTGTCGTAGGAATCGCCGACGCTACCTACCGAAGGCTCGATGCCAGCTTCGGCCAGACGTTCGGTGTAGCGAATCGAAAGGTACTGGTTGCACGCCGCGAT
>Ga0134128_10006812_pt1 | contig 13812 bp, 11 predicted proteins | sample KB31754_FD_96462 | JGI IMG/M metagenome (GOLD analysis project Ga0134128, IMG submission 96462) | Terrestrial soil microbial communities with excess Nitrogen fertilizer from Kellogg Biological Station, Michigan, USA - KB3-175-4 | ecosystem: Environmental > Terrestrial > Soil > Unclassified ... | reverse complement strand
GATCTCGGTGTCGTTGCCGAAGTTGCGGATCGAGTCGCAGTGATGTACACCGGAAGAATAGTCGAAGAGTCGACGGTCGATGAGTTGTTTGCACGGCCGAAGCATCCTTACACCGAAGGCTTGCTGCGTTCGGTGCCGAAACTCACCAGCGCGGACGTGATTCACAAAGAACGTCTGGAAACGATTGAAGGTGTCGTGCCGCGTCCGACCGATTTGCCGCCGGGTTGTCACTTCGCGCCGCGTTGTTCTCATCGTATGCCTCGTTGCACGGTGGAAGAGATTCCGCTTTACCAACTCGACGGCAGCGTGCAGGTGCGCTGTGTACTTTACGATCTAGCTGCCGCAGTAGCGGCGGACCACGAAGGTGTTCATGAGCGCTCAAGTTGAGATAGACAAACAGGCTGGTCCACCGCCGTTACCACCGGCACCTTTAACGGAAGCCAGGCTCGTCAGCGTTCGCGGGCTCGTGAAGCATTTTCCCGTCGAGGGTTCTGACGACGTGGTGCGCGCGGTTGATGGTCTGTCGTTCGACATCTATGCGGGTGAGACGCTTGGACTCGTGGGCGAGTCAGGTTGCGGAAAGTCGACGGTCGGGCGTTGTCTGCTTCGTTTGATCGAACCCACCTCGGGCCAGGTTCTTTTTGAAGGACGTGACATTCTCGCGCTTGGCAAGAAAGAGCTGCGCGAGATGCGGCGCGAGATGCAGATCATTTTTCAGGATCCGTACGCGTCGCTGAATCCGCGTATGAAGATTGGCGACATCGTTGCCGAGCCGCTCGTGATTCACAAACAGGGCACGAAGAGCGAACGTCGCGAGCGTGTCGCGAGTCTGCTGCGCCGTGTCGGTCTCGATCCCGATTACATGAACCGGTACGCGCATGAGTTTTCGGGTGGGCAACGGCAGCGCATCGGCGTCGCGCGCAGCCTCGCGCTGAATCCGAAGTTGATTGTTGCTGACGAGCCGGTGTCGGCGCTGGATGTGTCCGTGCAGGCGCAAGTGGTGAACTTGCTTCAGGAACTTCAGGAGGAGTTCAAGCTCACTTACTTATTCATCTCGCACGGGCTGGCCGTTGTCGAACATATTTCAACTCGCGTTGCGGTCATGTACCTGGGCCGGATCGTTGAGATCGCAGGCGCTGCGGAGTTGTACGCGCAGCCGCTTCATCCGTACACTCAGGCGCTGTTGTCGGCAATTCCGATTCCCGATCCGAAGCAGAAGCGCAAGCGAATCATTTTGCAGGGCGACGTGCCGACGCCGATCAATCCGCCGTCAGGTTGTCGCTTTCGCACGCGCTGTCCGATCGCGATTGAGGAGTGTGCGCACATCGATCCGGAGTTGCGCGAGGTCTCGCCGGGACACGAGGTCGCGTGCATCCGCGTGCCGGGTTGGGCCGCGGATTGAAACCTTAGTTATTATTGCGACGTATCTACGCCTCGCGTTTGCTATGAGGCATTCACTTCGGACGGACAGCTTTCTCACCCGTCCATTGATCCTGGAGGATACTGATGAGCGATATGATTGCACCGCCGACTGCGTCTGCGCCTGGCGAACCGGAAATGTCTACGGGCGAGACCCTGACCGGCATCTTCTTCGAGCCATCCCGAACATTTGACGCCCTGCGCACAAGGCCGCGCTTTCTCGTTGCCGGCATCATTCTGTTGGTCGCGGTCATCATTGTAACGGCTCTCCTCTATATGAGAGTTGACATGGGCCAGTTCATACGCGACCGGATCGAGCAGTCACCCAACGCGGCCCAGATAAGCGAACAGCAGAAAGAAACGCAAGTTAAGTTCGGAAAAATTCTCGGTATGGTGCTGATTCCTGTATCGGTGCCGGTAACGATTGCGGGTGGCTCTGCTTTGTACCTCCTGCTTGTGCTGGCGTTTGGCGGATCGATTAATTACAAGAAGGCGCTCTCGGTATGGACCTATTCGTCTTTACCTCAGCATCTGCTGGGCGCGCTGATCGCCATTTTGGTCTTGTTCTTGAAATCGCCCGATTCAATCCAGCCGGAGCGTTTGGTAGCGACTAATCCCGGGGCTCTTATGGGTGAGGGGACATCGAAAGTATTGGTGGCCGTTTTGAGTCAAATTGATCTGCTCAAGTTCTACGGACTCTTTTTGGCGGCGATCGGGCTGCGAAGAATCGCCAAGCTTTCGTCGGGCCAAGCCTGGGGAGTGGTACTAACTCTCTGGATCCTGGGACTCTTACTGGCAGTCGCTTCAGCCGCTCTCTTTGGCCGGTAGTGTAAAGATAGAGTTGGGCCACAAAAAGGCACATAAGGCACATAAAAAAGCCTCATTCTGATTCTCTCAATGAGAAAATCTCTTTGTGTGCCTTATGTGCCTTTTTGTGGCTCTACTCGTAACGCAGCGATTCGATAGGATCCAAACGGGCGGCTTTCCATGCGGGCCAGAGGCCGAAGATTAGTCCGATGCCGACGCTCGCGAGCAAACCGCCGACGGGCGCCCAGAGCGGCACGTAAGACGGAAGCAAAAGTCGCAACAGCAGAGTCAGTCCCCAACCGACCGATAGACCAACAATTCCTCCGAGGCCCGTCAACGTCGCGGCTTCGATCAAAAACTGCCACATGATGTCGCTTTTCTTGGCGCCGATCGCTTTGCGCACGCCGATCTCGCGAGTGCGCTCGGTGACGGAAACGAGCATGATGTTCATCACGCCGATGCCACCGACCATCAAGCCAACTGAAGAGATAACGACCATCGCGATCGCGAGACCGCCGGTAATCGAGCGGAAGTTGTCGAGAATGCTTTCGGAAGTCTCCATTCCGAAATTGTCGTTCGCGGCAAACGGCACCTGGCGACGCACGCGCAGCAGGTCGCGAACCTGGTCCTTCGCTTCCTCCATCATACCCGGACGCGCGACTGCGAGAATGTAGATGTCGTCGGCGTTTGGTTTTAGTTTCTGGGCCACCGAGAACGGCACGTAGATGACGTTGTTTTGATCGTCACTGCCGCCGCCGATGAGAAACTGTTCACGCTTCTCGAGCACGCCGACCACGCGAAATTCCTGTGGTCCAATCTTGATTGTTTGCCCAACCGGCGAACCGACTTTGAAGAAGTCATCCGCGACTTTCGAACCGATTACACAAACTTCCTGGTTCGTGTCGTTTTCTGTCGTCGTAAAGAAGCGACCTTCGGAGATTACCTGTGTGCCGGCTTTCTCAAACTCCGGCAACGTGCCCTGAAGTGCAACCTGTGCGGAAGTCTTGCCGCCGCCGGAAACCAGCAACTTGCCCCCGAAGAAATTGTTTGTGATATCGAGGAAGGGAACTGATAGTTCGATAGTCGGCAGCGCCTGAAGCGCGATCGCGTCCTCGTAAGTCAGCTCTTTGCGCATTCGCTCTTCGCGGGAGAGGCGGCCGATGTGGATGCCCGGATTGTATTTGCTGATGTAGATCGACCGCGTGCCGAACGATTCGACTTCACGCTTAACGGAAACGTCGATGCCGCTGATGATCGATGCGATGAGCATCACTGTGATGATGCCGATTACGACACCGAAGACGGTCAGGAACGAGCGCAGCTTGTTCGCGCGCAACGTCGCCAGGGCCATCTTGAGGTTCTCGTAGATGTCGCTTCGAATAACTTTCATGATCGTTCAAGAAAAATAGGTCGCATTGGTCCTATAAAACCTATTTTAATCAGCTCTCAAGGCCTCGATCGGATCCAACCGAGCTGCTTTCCAGGCCGGAAAGATTCCCGACGCCACACCTGCGCCGCCCGAGGCTCCGAGCGCGCCGAGCACAGCGAGGATTGATAAATACGTCGGAAAAATCCACGCCGTCACCACCGCGCCGATGATCCACGCCAGAATGATCCCGATGGCGCCGCCGATGATTGCCAGTGTTACGGCCTCCACCAGAAACTGTTTCAAAATATCGATCTGCCGTGCGCCCAGAGACTTTCGAATGCCGATCTCCTTGGTCCGCTCAGTCACCGAAACCAGCATGATGTTCATGATCACGATCGCGCCGACGACTAGAGCGATACCCGGAACAGCGATCGCGACGATAAAGATCGTTCCGAAGATTCGATCGCGCAGGCCGGTGATTGCGTCCGGAGTGACGATCCCGAAGTTGTCTTTTTCGCCTGGTCCGAGTTTCCGCCGAACGCGCATCAGGAAGCGCGACTCTTCCACTGCGTCGTTGAACATGTCGTCAGTCTTGGAGGTGCCGATGAAATACAACGACCGCTGACGAATCAGCGCGCCGTAGGTGATCGAGTACGTCTTCAGCGGAAGGATTACGAAAGTGTCCTGCGGAATTCCAAAGACCGTTCCCTTTGCGGCTTCTACTCCAACCACACGGTAGGGCAAACCACGAACGGTGATCTCGTTGCCGATCGCATTGCCGGCCGGAAACAGCTTGTTCGCTACGTCAGCGCCGACGTAAGCAACGCGCGCGGCGGTCTCGTTTTCCGACTCAGCGAAAAAGCGTCCTTCGGCTACGTCGCGATTCTCGATGTCGACGCAGTTTGCGGTTGCGCCGGAAACAAAAACATCGTCCAGCACCTCGTCTCCGCGTTTGACTTCGGACGCAGTCCCGCGCGCCTTCGCGCCGAGCTTGCCGATCAGCGCCGCTCGTTCTTTCAGGTAATCATAATCCTCCATCGTCAGCTCTTTGTTACGTCGTTGAGCCGCCGCGATGGTGTCAGTGTCTTTGAAATCTTCGAGCGGGTTGAAGCGTTGAATGGTAAATGACTTCGCGCCGATGCCCGCAATCTTCTCATCGACGTACCGATTGAATCCCTGGATGAGTGAGACGACCACGACGAAGGCAGTGACGCCGACGATCATGCCGAGCAAGGTCAGCGCCGAGCGCAGTTTGTGCGCCCAGATCGCAGCGACGGCGAGTTTTAGGGTTTCGACAAACTTCACAGGGTTACCACATTAAGCCACAAAACAGGGCCACAAAAAAGCATAGAACGTTCAGATGAAAGAGCTCGCAGTTTAGTTTTATTCCCACTGCAGGGCGTCGATCGGATTCAATCGCGCCGCTTTCCATGCGGGCCAGAGTCCAAAAACGATACCGACCGCCGCTGAAATTCCCACGCCGACCGCGATGGCCCACAGAGGCACGTAAGCCGGCAGGGGAGAGTACTTGTTCATCAACAGACTCGCGATCTCGCCCACCGCCAGTCCGGCAAGGCCGCCAATCGCGGTTAGTACTACCGCCTCGATCAAAAACTGCGACAGGATATTCAGTCTCGTGGCGCCGACAGCTTTGCGCACACCTATCTCCTTGGTTCGTTCCGTCACGGAGACGAGCATGATGTTCATCACACCGATGCCGCCAATCATCAGCGCCACGAAAGAGATCGACGTCAGCACGAGCGCGGTGGCTCCGGTGAGCTGGTTATAAACGTCGAGCAGCGAGTCCTGTGACGAGATCCCGAAGTTGTTCGGCGCGCCTGCAGGAACACGACGGCGGCGACGCAGAATGTCGGTAATCTCGTCCATTGCAGGTTTCACGAACGCACGTGAGCGCGGCCGAACGATCACGAAGAAGACGACTTCAGGAAACGGACGGTCCGGGTAGTACTTGTCGAACGTCGTAATCGGAATGAAGATCGAGTTGTCGCGCGACTGGCCGAAGAAATTTCCGAGCGGCTCCATCACGCCGATAATGCGAAACGGATTGCCGTTGATCCTGACTTCCTTATCAACCGGATCTTCATACGGAAAGAGTGCCTGCTTAACATCGACGCCGATGATCACGACGTTTGAGCGGTCCTGCATGTCGATCTCATTCACGAAACGTCCGGTCGCCACGTACTGCGTCTGGACAAACTCGTAGTACGGCGTGACACCGAGTAGGACCGGCGTGTCAGTCTGCTTATCCTGGTACCTGACTGTGGCGGCAATCATGCGGTGAATCGGCGAGACACCGACTATTGAGGGCGCTTCAGTGCGTAGCGCCTCAACATCGTCCATCGTCAGATCCTTGCGATGGATCTCGTCCGGACCGGGCGGCTTGCCGAAGCTGGGTTCAAACTTTGAGATAAAAATCGTGTTCGATCCGAGCGACTCGATCTGATCCGCGAAAGCCTTGTTGAGACCCTGAATGATCGACACCATGAAGATGACTGTGACGACGCCCACACTGACACCAAGAATCGTCAACGCCGAGCGCAGCTTGTTAGCCCACAACGTGTCGAGCGCCATCAGCGCGGATTCTTTGATGTCTTCGAATCTCATAAAACTATTCAGCTCTTAATGCTTCGATCGGGTCGAGTTTCGCAGCGCGCCATGCGGGCCACAGCCCGCTCACGATCCCAACCACCGACGAAACACCAACACCCAGCACCGCCGAAGCTACACTGACCAGCAGCGGAAAACCGATCAGCGCCGAAATCACATAAGCAAGTCCAAACCCTGTGCCCACGCCAATCAACCCGCCAATCGCAGTCACCGTCACCGCCTCGATCAAAAACTGCGTCAGGATGTCGTTGCGACGCGCGCCAATCGCTTTCCGAATACCGATCTCTTTCGTGCGCTCTGTCACCGACACGAGCATGATGTTCATCACCACGATCCCGCCGACCACCAGCGAGATCGCGGCGACACCAATCGTGACGATGTAAATGTTCGACGTGGCGGAGCCGTAGAGATTCAAAAACACGTCCTGCGTTTCGAGTGCGAAACCCTCGTCATCAGGATCGATCGAGTGACGGCGGTTGTGCATGACCGTTCGCACCTGGTCTTGCGCCGCTTCGATCTCTTCCGCCGTGCGCACTTGCATGAACACAACGAGCGAACGCCTGCTGCCGTACGCCTTCTCATAAGTCGAGTACGGAATGTAGATGACGTTGTCGCGCGAGAATCCAAAGATCGATCCCAACGGCTCGAGCACGCCGAGCACGAGATACGGTCGGCCGTTGATGCGCACTTCCTGACCGACAGCTCTATCTGCGGGTGCATCGTTGAACAGATTCTTCAGCATGTCGGGACCGATGACGCAGATGTCGCGTCCGGCGGCGCCTTCACTCTCAGTCCAGATACGACCGACATTGATCGATACGCCATCGATATCAAACATCGAGATCGGCTCAACGCCGCGGATGCGAACGTTCTCCGCCTTTTGGTCGCCGTACTTGACGGTCTCGATCGCATTGGCAGCAACGCCCACTCGCCAGCACGCACTGCACAGGCGCTGAATCGCCTCCGCGTCTTCATGCGTCACATCTTTACGGCGATTGGCCTTGATGAACTCTTCGCGCGACTTGATGATCTGCGGGTTCTTCGAAACGGTGAAAACTGTAGAACCTTGTGAAGAGAAAGTCTGGGCGACTGTTTGATTGAGTCCTTTGATGATGGTGACAACGGAGATGACGGCGGCAACGCCGACCACGATGCCCATCAAAGTCAGTGCTGTGCGCAGCTTGTTAGCACGCAGGCTGGCAGTGGCGACGCGAAACGCCTCCCAGATCTTTTGGCCACGAAAAAGCACAAAACAGAAACCCAGCCTCTCAGTAATCTCTCTTGTGCCTTTTGGTGGCTACCTTATTCGTTCGTCTTTCTCGATTAGACCGTCACGAATCGAAATGACGCGGTGGGCGCGTGCAGCGATGTCGTGCTCGTGCGTCACCACGATGATCGTGTTGCCTTCGGAGTGGAGACGCTCGAAGAGGTCCATGATCTCCATGCTGGTGTGGGAATCGAGTGCGCCGGTTGGTTCGTCGGCCAGCAGGATTGACGGATGATTCACGAGGGCGCGAGCGATCGCGACGCGTTGACGCTGGCCGCCTGAGAGCTCGTTTGGCTTGTGCATCATGCGCTCTGTCAGGTCGACTGAACGCAACGCCTGTTGGGCCATCTCGTGTCGCTTGGAAGCACTGACGCCGCCGTAGATGAGCGGCAACTCGACATTGTGTAGCGCGGTTGCGCGCGCGAGCAGGTTGAATGTTTGAAAGACGAACCCGACTTCCTGGTTGCGGATGCGGGCGAGCTCGTCGTCGCCCATCTCGGAAACGTTTTTGCCGTTGAGCCAGTATTGTCCCTGCGACGGCGTGTCGAGACAGCCGATCAGGTTCATCAACGTCGACTTGCCGGACCCGGATGGTCCAATGATGGCGATGTACTCTCCGCGCGGGATATCGAACGAAACGCCGTGCAGCGCGTGCACCGATTCAGTTCCCATCTGGTACGTCTTCCAGATATTGCGCATCGAGATCAGCATTGACGGGTCGTGCCCATCTGTCTCGACACGACGAGGTTTCAGCGCAACCTCTGGCTCGACTGGGGGAGTAATCGTCAGAGTAGCATCACTCATCTAGCTGGCCTCGTTTCCGTTGACGTTGCCCGGTTTCTTGGTCTGCCGTTTGATCGTCATGCCGTCTTTGAGAGTCTTTAGAACGCGACTCGGTCCACGCACAATCTCCATGTCCTTGTGAACGCCGCTCGTGACCTCGATATCCGCTTCGCCGGTGATACCTGTCGTCACTTCGATGAAGCGAACCTTGTTGTTCTCAACCACAAAGACGCCCTTCTGCGATTTCGGTTTCTCACCGACCGGGGTTGCAGCCGGAACACTGCCCGACACCGTCGCCGACGGAGATGCCGAGGCGCCTGCGGGCGCCTTCTCGACGATTGATTCCAGCGGCACTGCCAGCACGTTGTTCTTAACGTTGGTGGTGATAGTCGCCGTTGAGCTCATGCCGGGTCGCAGCTCTTTCTGAACGTCGTCCGACAGATCTTTCAGTTGCAGTGTGACCTTGAATTCCTTTGCTTCCTGAACATTGACCCGGTTTGACAAACCACCGGTCTGGTCCGACTTCGCAATCGCCAGCGGGTTCTTCTGAATAACAACTGCTTTTAGTTCCTTTTCACCGAGTGCGTCAACCTTGACCTTCGCTTCCTGGCCTTCCTGAACGTTATTGATTTCAGTCTCGTCAACGTTCACTTCGACGTTGATTGAAGACATGTCGGCAATCGTCATCAAGGGTGTTGTCGATAACTGCGCAACCGCGTACTCACCAACCCGGGTCGGAATGTCGGCAACGACGCCGTTGAGCGGGGACAACTGCGTTGCCTTGGAACGTTGGCTCGTCTGGCCGCGCAGCATGGCTGACTGCTGGCTGGCACGCATTTCAGACGACTTGATGCTGGTCTGAGCATCTTTCACGGCGATGCGCTGCTGGTTCGCGCGTTCCTGGGCCTCTTTGACCGCAATGTTCTGCGCTTCGAGGTTTGCGTTTGCAGTTTCGAGTGCGACCTTGGCGGTGTCATAACGGTCGCGGGCCGTGTCGTATTCAAGGCGCGAAGCGACGCCGGATTCGATCAGTTCGGTGTAGCGTTTCAGTTCGCGCTGGGCCGTGTTCAAATCAATTTTCGCGCGGTCGACGCTTGTTTGCAGTGCGACTACCTGCTGTCGCGCAGCGGCTACCGCAGCCTCTGCAACGACTAGTGACTGCTGGGCTGAGGTCACCGCATTGCGTGCATTCTGCACGTCATTAATCGATGCCTGAGTGGCGGCCCACTGAGCTTCCTGGCTCGACTGCAACTGGGTCGGATCGATTCGCACGAGCGGCTTGCCCTTGGTGACCATGTCGCCGGGGTTGACGTAGATTTCCTCGATTCGGCCGGGGACCTCGCTGGTCAGTTTGATATAGCGGATGGGCCGTACCTCGCCTGACGAGGTGACGGTTTGCTTCAATTCCGGTCTGATATCGAGCTTCACCGTAACGACTTCGGGCTCTTCCTTACGCGTTGCGATTACGCTGATCACGACGACCGAAATGAGCACCACGGCCGCGACGATTCCGATTATGATTTTCTTTTTCCGACTCAGGGCCATTCTTTAATTCCTTATATTGTAGGGGACTTTCAAATTCTCGAAGTACTTTCTACGTGGAAACTTATCAAACAGTTTCATGTAAGAGCAAACCACGAACGGGCCATATTACAGACGCTAAATGACGGGATTTGTTAACAGTTAAAGTTCTCTCTCTGGATCTCTGCGGTTCTCAGCGGCCCTCTGCGCTGAGACCGGGTTAAAGCCGAGGATGCAGAGAGTACGCAAAGGAGCGCAAACATAAGATGCGTTGGCGCGGCGGACGCGTTCGCGCTAAAATGACTTGCTTTTGTAACTTATATGATTACGTGCGACAGGTGCAAAACAGAGAACTTGGACGGATCGCAGTACTGCGATGAGTGCGGCGCACCTTTGCGACCGAACGGGCGTCAAAGCCCAGTTCAGAAACGGCCCGGGCACGAAGGCAACGGCAATCATGCACCTGCACCTGACGCACATCCGGAATTTGCCGGCGGGCGCGTTTCTGCCGGCCTGAGTTTTTCAGCACTGCGAACGACTGCCAAACCGCATGCCCGTCTGGTTATCGAAAAGGGCCGCTCGACCGGCAAGCAGTTTATGTTGAATGATGTAGAGGCACAGATCGGGCGTTGGGACGCCGACGGCGGTATCTTTCCCGACGTCGACCTGGATACTGACGATCCCGAAGCTAAAGTGTCGCGACGTCACGCCCGTATCACCCTGAGCAACGGCCAGTATTTTGTCGAAGATCTCGGTTCGACCAACGGTACGTTTATCAATCGTGGCAAGAGATTGCCACCCGGACAGCGTCAGGCACTTTGCGACGGCGACGAAATCATCGTTGGAAAAACGTTTCTACGCTTCCATATTGTCAAGTGAGTTGTGCCACAAGGCACAAAAGCACGAGAAACTCCCGGCTTCATTCGTTGAGAAATGACAGAATGTAACGTCTGCGGAGCCCGCATATCGCCCGGCGAACACTTTTGCGGTAATTGCGGCTCGCAGATCATCCCCAGTTCAGCGGAATTAAGGACGGTGTCCGCCAATATCGGCGAGGACGGCGAAGTGCGTCCTGAGTGGGCCGCGACACTCGAACCTGAACCTGCAGACGAAGCTCCGGATGTAAGAGAGCCCTCTGGTAGTTTGGAAACCACGTTTGTTGCGCCGGAAGAGTCATCGGCGCCGATATCTTCAAATTCTCTCGGCGGTTCGTTCACAGATAGCGTTGAGACCCCGAGTGCGACCTCTTCCCCGAAGAAAGAGGGTACGACCGGCGGTCACCGGCCCACCGCAAAACAACTCTCAGCGAACACCGTATTGAATGGCCGCTACGAAATCGTGCGACGAATCGGCGGCGGCGGCATGGGCGCAGTTTACCTGGCGAAGGATCGCAATCTCGGTGATGCGCCGCGCGCCGTCAAAGAGATGGTCGAGTCGCATCTCGATCCTTCCCAACACGAAAAAGCAATCGGCGACTTCAAACGCGAGTCACTCTTGTTAACCGCTCTCGAACATCCATCGATACCGACAATCTACGACTACTTCTACGACGACGCGTTGAGTCGCTTCTATCTCGTGATGAAGTACATCTCGGGCGGCGACCTCGCTTCGAGATTGCGTGCGGCAGTCGGCGGCAGGCTGGACGAAAAGACAGTCACTGACTGGGGCATGCAGGTGGCGGACGTGCTCGACTATCTACACTCGCGACCGAAACCGATCATCTATCGCGATCTCAAGCCCGCGAACCTGATGATCGACGGAAACACAGGACGCGTGATGTTGATCGACTTCGGTATCGCGCGTTGGGTGACACAGCAGGAAAAGGGCGTCACTGCCGTTGGTACGATGGGCTATGCCCCGCCGGAGCTCTTTAGCGGTCGCGTGCAGCCGGCGTCGGACGTGTACAGTCTTGGCGCAACCATGTTTCACCTGTTGACTGGATCTGACCCGCAGGACAATCCGCTTTTGATCTTCGACTTCAGCAAGAATCCGCGACCGCGACAGATCACACCGTCGCTCTCGAGTGAGATGGAGATGATTCTGATGCGCGCGGTGGAGTACCGGCCCGAGGATCGATACCGCACCGCGGGCGAGATGAGAAACGAGCTCGCGAATCATCTCGAGAAGTTGATGTCGGGACGCGTGAGTTACGGGATGCCTGCGCCTGTGCTTGGCGGCGAGACGGTCCAGGTGCAAACGGTCTACTGCGGTTTCTGCGGAGGACGCATCGCGGCCGACGACGTTTTCTGTGCGCACTGCGGCGCGCGGCAGCCTTTGGCGGCAGTGGGTTCGAGTGCGCTGCTGCATACCGTGAGACCGACTGCGAAGCTCGTCGTGACTGGAACCACCGAACTGGACGCGTCGTTCATCCTTCAGAAAGACAGCAACTTGCTCGGACGCACGGATCCGCATTCGAACATCTTTCCCGAGATCGATCTTTCGCGCTTTGATCCGGAGACAAAAGTTTCTCGGCGTCACGCGCGTATCTGGCTCGAGGGCGAAACGTTTTTAGTAGAGGATCTTGGTTCAGTAAACGGCACCGTGATCAACGACTCGGTGCGGCTCGCGCCACGGCAACCGCGCGTACTCGACAGCGGCGACAAGTTGCGCGTGGGCGAAACGACATTGCACTTTTTGGTTGGCTAGAAAAAATACACGTCCCATAGGTCTCCGATAGGACCTATTTTTAGTTCCGATGACATCTGCCCAAGGTTTGCCGCGCTCCCAGGCAAGAAGCCGCGCCGCCAGGCACGGCGGTCAACGACTCAGAGCCCCGTTTCCTCTCCGTTGCGGCGCTCTGCTAATCGACTACATCGCACTCGTTTCGCTCGTGGTCCTGGGTACGCTCGTCGCGCGTATGCTCGGCGGTGGCGCGCGTTCGGCGGGTAATTCCGCCGAGACTGCCGGAGTCCTGCTCGCGATCTTTATGGCGGTCATCAATCTCGGCGTGGTTCCCGGACTGACGGGTTTCACTCTCGGAAAGTGGGCCACCGGTTTGCGCATCGAACGAGCGGGCGGCGGTGATGTAGGCATCGGGCGCGCATTCCTGCGTCATTTCATCGGTTATCCACTCTCATTCGCCCTCGCGGGTCTTGGTTTCCTGCTGGCCGCAGTGTCCGTGCATGGCAGAGGCTTGCACGATATGATAGCGGGCACTATTGTCGTTCGTGAGGGTTCGATCTAGTTGATGCTTCCGCTGCGCCGCCTAACAGTCTGCTAAAAATGTCTGAGCTCATAGTTAAATATTCCGACCGCACCCCCGACCATTTTCCACTCGGCCGACTACGTATAACTATCGGCCGTTCCGCTCGGAACGATCTCTGTATTCCCGATCCGTTCGCGTCCCGCGTTCACGCTGAAGTGCGTCGCGAAGGAGACGAGTACGTGCTCCAGGATCTCGGTTCTGCAAATGGCACGCTTTACAACGGTTCCAACGTCGACGGGGTGATTCATCTCACTGCCGGCGGTCGTATTCAGATCGGCGAAACTGAGATCATCTTTGACGACGGCACGTTCAACTCCGGCATGGGTGCGACGATGATCACCGACAACTCGTCGGAGTCACTGCCCGAAGCGACTATTGCGCTCGCGTCCGGCGATCGGACGACATCCGGTTTGCTCGAAGCAATCGAAGGCGCACGCACCAAGCCCGAAGAGATCGCGTCAGCCGTCACCACCGTAACTCCGAAAGCAAAGCAGGGCGATCTCCTCGCGCTGATCAGCAAGGTGGGCATCACCTTGCTCGCGTCCGCGACGTTGAATGAAACGCTCGAACAGATCGTTTCGCTCGTGTTTGAAGCGGTGCCCGCGGATCGCTGCGTGATCATGATGCGCGACGAGGGCAGTGAAGACTTACGAGTCGCGGTGGCGCGCCTGCGCGATCGTGTTGGTGAAGTCGGTGAGATTCGCGTCAGCCGCAACGTGCTCGACGAGGTCGTGATTCGAGGCAAGTCTGTGCTGACCTCTGATGCGCAACACGATCCGCGCTTTGCGAGTGGCACGATGGTGTTGCAGGGCG
>Ga0134128_10006811_pt1 | contig 13812 bp, 11 predicted proteins | sample KB31754_FD_96462 | JGI IMG/M metagenome (GOLD analysis project Ga0134128, IMG submission 96462) | Terrestrial soil microbial communities with excess Nitrogen fertilizer from Kellogg Biological Station, Michigan, USA - KB3-175-4 | ecosystem: Environmental > Terrestrial > Soil > Unclassified ... | reverse complement strand
GCCCGCGCCGAGCGAGATCACCGGCACCGGCAACGTCTCGGCGAGGTAGGTGCAGACTTCCTCGGTGGTCACCTCGCACATGATCGAGAAGCAGCCCGCGTCGACCATGGCCCAGGCGTCATCGACCAGCTCTTTGGCGCGATCGGCGGTCTTGCCCTGCGCGAAGAATCCGCCGAGCTGCGGCATGCGCATCGGCGTGATGCCGATGTGGCCCTGCACCGGGATGCCCGCCTTGACGATCGCCTCGATGTAGCGCGCATGATGCTGGTTGCCCTCGCACTTCATCACCTCGGCGCCGCCCTGCGAGACGTATTTCGCCGCGTTGTCGACGGCCTGCTGCTCCGAGAGGTGGAGGCTCATGTAGGGCATGTCGACCATGCGCAGGCCGTACTTCGAGCCGCGCTTGACCGCCTGCGCCATGAACATCACTTCCTCGAACGAGACCGAGACGGTGCTCTCGTGGCCGAACAGCACCATGCCGCCGGTGTCGGAGACGCACAGGATGTCGATGCCGACGCGGTCGGCGACGATCGCGGTCTCGTAGTCGTAGACGGCGAGCTGCACGATCGGCTCGCCCTTCTTCATCTTCTCGTTGAGCATCGGGATGGTGACTTTTTTGCGCGCGGGCGCGGGCTTGGCGTCTGCCATGTGCGTGAACTCCTCCTTAGGGAACCCCTTGATTATCAAGACCGAGACGGGAATGCAAGTGTTTCACAAGGAAACTGCGCCGCCGGGAAACGTCAGCGGCCGGCGCTCTTGCGCGTGCGCTTCAGGCCCCATTGGCGGCGCCGCATCCAGAGCGCCTTGCGGCCGATCCCGAGGATGCGCGCGAGCTCGGTTTCGCTGTGCGTGTCCTGATAGCGCTCGATGACCTCGCGGATGTATTCCTCGATGGCGAGCGGCTGGCCGTCGGCGGGCAGCGCCGCCATCGCGCGCGCGGTGCTCGCGCGCCGCAGCCGGGGCTCGTCGAGCGCGCGGCGGATGGCGTGCAGGAATTCGTCGTTGTTGAAGGGCTTGATGATGTAGTCGACCGCCCCGGCGCGCAGCGCCGCGATGGCGCTTTCCATCGACGAGTAGCTCGTGATCATGATGATCGGCAGCTCGGGCCGGTCCGCGCGGATCGCGCTGATCGCATCCAGGCCGGTGGCATCGGGCAGCTTGAGATCGGTGACGACGAGCTCGAATTCGCCGGTCGCGGCGAGCTCCACGCCGCGCTGCACGGTGCCGGTCCGGTGCACGGCATAGCCCTCGCGCTCGAGCAGGAGCTCGATCACCTCCGAGAGGCCCGGATCGTCGTCGATGAGCAGCAGGCGCTCGCGCCGCGGCGACGGGGCGCTCACAGCGGCTTCCTCGGCAGGAGCACCTCGAGGCAGGCGCCGCCCTCGGGGGCGTTGCTCGCGCGAATGCTGCCGCCGAGCCCGTGCACGATCTCGTAGCTGATGGCGAGGCCGAGGCCGGTGCCCTCGCCGGGCGGCTTGGTGGTGAAGAACGGATCGAACACGCGCGCGAGGTGCTCGGGCGCGATGCCGGGCCCGTGATCGCGCACCTCGAGCTTCACTTGCTCGCCGGCGCGGCTCGCGCGCACCTCGATGCGGCCCTTGCCGCCCATCGCCTGCGCCGCGTTTAGCAGGAGGTTGAAGACCACCTGCTGCAGCTCGCCCGGGCGCGAGGCGACCGTCGCGCCGCGCGCGCGCTTGTGGTCGACCTCGATGCCCTTGCCCCACGGGCTGTGGCGCAGGAGCGCGGCGGCGGAATCGACCGCGTCGTCGATCGCGAGCGGCGCCGGCGCCTCGCTGCCGACGCGCGAGAACTCGCCCAGGCGCCGGGTGATCTCGAGCACGCGCGCGATGTTGGCCTCGATCGAGGCGAGCCCCTTCTTCATCGTCTCGGGGGTGACGCCGCGCTTGGATTTCAGGATCTGCAGCATCGAGGAGACGGCGGCGAGCGGGTTCGACACTTCGTGGCACACGCTCGCGAGAATGAAGCCGAGCGAGGCGAGCCGCTGCGTTTGCGCCTGCGTCTGCGCGCTGGACTCCGGCGGCTGCGGCTCCTCCGAGCGTAGACGAATCGGGTCGGTCACAGGTATAAACGAAGCGGAGCGAAAAAAGATGAAACATACGCCACTTTTTGATCAGCATGTTCGCGACGCGTCGGTCGTCATCAACCTGAAGGGCTTCGCGCGCGCGATGGATTACCAGGGCCACCTCGCCGAGCACGAGGCGGTGCGCTCGAGCGCGGGGCTGTGCGACGTGTCGCACATGGGCGAGATCGAGTTCAAGGGGCCCGACGCGCTCGCGCTCGTGCAGAAGCTGATCACCAACGACGCGGCGAAGCTCGCCGTCAACCAGGCGCTCTACTCGGTGATGTGCGACGAAAAGGGCTGCGTCATCGACGACCTCGTGTGCTTTCGCTTGGGGCATGAGCATTTTTTATGGGTCGTGAACGTCACCAAGACCGACGAGGACTTCCGGTGGGTGATGAAACAGGCCGCCGGCATGAACGTCGAGGTGCGCAACCTCTCGGCGGAGACGGCGCTGATGGCGCTGCAGGGCCCGGAATCGCGGGAGGTGCTGCAGCGCATAACCAAGGCCGATCTCTCGACGCTGCAGTACTACTGGCTGACCCCGACCACGATCCACACCGCGCGCGCCGAGGTGCCGTGCGTCGTGAGCCGCACCGGCTACACGGGCGAGCTGGGATACGAAATCATGACCGCCAAGGACCATGCGCCGCTCGTCTGGGACGAGCTGCTGCTCGTCGGCAGGCCGCTCGGCATCCTCGCCGCGGGCGTGGCGGCGCGCGAGAGCCTGCGCACCGAAGCGGGCTACCTGCTGAACGGCAACGACATGGACGAGATCACCAACCCGTTCGAGGCGGGCCTCGGCTGGACCGTCAAGTTCTCCAAGGAGTTCATCGGCCGGCCGGCGCTGGAGGAGATACGAAAGAAGGGCGTCGCCCGCAAGCTCGTCGGCCTGGAAGTCCAGGCGCGGCTCACCATTCGCAACGGCTATCCGCTCCTGAAGGACGGCGCCCCGATCGGCCGCGTCACGAGCGGGCCGCTATGGGCGGCCGCGGCCGATGACCGCAGCCTGGGCCTGGGCTACGTGTCGATCGAGCACAGCAAGCCGGGGACCGAGCTCGAGGTCGACATCCGCGGCAAGCTGCGCAAGGTCCGCGTGATCGACCTGCCGCTGCGCGAGCGGCGCGTGAAAAGCGAGCCGGCGATCAAGACCTGGTCGCCGTACGACCTGCGCTTCACCGAGTCCCACGTCTGGCTGCGCGAGGAGAGCGCCGACACCGTGAGCCTCGGCCTCACCGATTTCGGCCAGCGCAGCCTCGGCCGGGTCCTGTGCGCGATGCTGCCCAAGCCGGGAGACAAGGTGAGCACCGGCGCGCCGCTCGGCTGGATCGACACCTACCGCAAGCCGTTCGACCTCGTCTCGCCGGTCACGGGCGAGGTGGTGGCGGCGGACGAGGAGCTCATGGAGAAGCCCTCGCGCATCAACAGCTATCCCTATCTTCGCCCGGGCATCGTGCGGGTGCGGCTCGCGGCGCCCCTGGAATCCGCGGGGCTGCTCAGCTTCAAGGACTACGCGGCCCTGACGGCGAAGCTGAGCGAGTACGCGGTCTGGTCCGCGGAGCGCCGCACGCTTTAGAATTGCACCCCCATGTTCGAATTCGTCGCCAGGCACAAGCGCGTCCTGCAGGTCATCTTGGCGCTCACCTTCGTGCCGTTCGCTTTTTTCGGCCTGGAGTCGTATACGCGCGCCCTGCGCGGCTCGGGCGACGTCGCGACCGTCGAGGGCCTGTCGATCTCCCAGCGCGAGTTCACCGAGGAGCTGCGCCGCTACCTGGAAGGGCTGCGCGACCAGGTCGGGCAGAACATCGACCTGGCCGAGCTCGAAACGCCGCAGCTGCGCGCGGCGCTGCTCGAGTCGATGATCGCGCGGCGGCTCGTGCTCGCGCAGACGGCGAAGCAGCGCATGACGCTGCCGAGGGAGCAGGTGGTGAAGGCGATCCTCGCTTCGCCGGAGTTCCAGGCCGACGGCAAGTTTTCGCCCGAGCGCTATGCGACCTACCTGCGCTCGCGCGGGCTGTCGGACGAGGGCAACGTCGATCGCCTGCGCATCGAGATCCCGGCGGCGCGGCTCGCCAACGCGATCACGGGCAGCGCCTTCCTGCCGCGCGCGGTGGCCGAGCGCCTGGTGGCGCTGAGCGGCGAGCGGCGCGAGATCTCGCAGGCGGCGATCACGCCGGAGCCTTTCCTCGGCAAGGTGAAGCCCTCGGAGGACGAGGCCAAGAAGTTCTACGACGCGAACCTGGACGACTATCGCGTGCCCGAGCGGGTCAAGGCGGAATACCTCGTGCTCTCGGCCCAGGAGCTCGGCCAGGCGGAGGCGCCCACCGACGCCGAGATCAAGGCCGCGTACGACGAGCGCGTCAAGCAGGGCCAGTACACCGAGCCCGAGCAGCGCCGCGCGAGCCACATCCTCGTGAAGACGAAGGAGGAAGCCGACAAGATCGCCGCCGAGGTGAAGCAGGCGCCGCAGCGCTTTGCCGAGCTCGCGAAAAAAGACTCGCTCGACACCGGCTCCGGGCCGCAGGGGGGCGACCTTGGCATGAACCCCAAGGGCAGCCTCGCGGCGAAGCCCCTGGACGAGGCGGTTTTCAAGATGAAGCAGGGCGAGGTCGACGTGGTGCAGAGCGAATTCGGCTACCACGTCGTGCGCCTGGACGCCGTCCAGGCCGCGAAGACGCGCTCGCTCGAGGAGCTGAAGAAGGACCTCGGCGCCGAGCTTGCCAAGCAAAAGGGCATGAAGCGCTTCACCGAGACGGCCGAAGGCTTCAACAACATCGTCTACGAGCAGTCCGACAGCCTCAAGCCCGCCGCCGACAAGTACAAGCTCAAGCCGCGCACCACCGGCTGGATCACGCGCCAGCCGACGCCCGACATGGGCCCGCTCGCGCACCCGAAGGTGCTGCAGGCGCTCTTCTCGCAGGACGCGATCAAGGACAAGCGCAACACCGACGCGATCGAGGTCTCGCCCGGCGTCATCGTCGCGGCGCGCGTGACCGATCACGAGCCGGCCAGGCAGAAGCCCTTCGCGGACGTGAAGGACGAGGTGCTGAAGCGCCTCGCGCAGAAGCAAGCCGCGGAGCTCGCGCAGAAGGAGGGCGCGGCGAAAGTCGCCGAGCTCCAGAAGGCCGGCGGCGACGCGGGCCTGCAATGGAGCGCGCCGCGGACCATCTCGCGCCGCGAAGCGACAGGCCTCGCGCCCCAGGCGATGCAGAAAATCATGGCCGCGGACTCGAAGAAGCTTCCCGGCTACGTCGGCCTCAACCGGGGCGACCAGGGCTACGTCATCTACCGCGTCTCAAAGGTGCTCCCGGCCGACGCGACGCCCGAAGCGCAGAAAAACCAGGAGATCGCGCGGCTCGATCAGCTTGCCGGCGCCCAGGAGCTCGAGGCCTACATCGCCGCGCTGCGCGCCGACAGCAAGGTCGAGATCCACACCGATAACCTCGAGAAGAAACAGTAAGAAGTCACCGTCGTTCCCGCGCAAGCGGGAACCCAGGTTTTGCCTTCTCGTTTACCGCTTGGCCAGGAACAGGCCCACGATCATCAGCACGATCCCCGCGCCGCGCTGCCAGTTGAGCGCGGTCAGGTTGGCGCCGAACAGGCCGAAATGGTCGATGATCACCGCCGCGATGATCTGGCCGGTCACCACGAAGCAGATCGCATTCCCAACCCCCATACGCGGCGCGAGGTAGGTGATCGCCAGTACGTAGCTCGCAACGATCACGCCCCCGAGATAGCCGTAGGCCGGGACGTCAGTCAGCTGGCTAAGCGACGGCAGAGTCGGCTGCGTGACGAGCATCCATCCGGATACGGTCGCGAGGCCGATCAGGAAGAGGGCGAGGGCGGCGATGGAAAAATCGCCGACCACTTTCGCCATGGCCGCGTTGGTCGCCGCCTGGATCGGAATTAGCGCGCCGACGAAGAGCGCGAGCGCTGAAAGAACCAACTGTTTCATTGGCAACTCCTGCGGCTATTCAATTTCGGTCCTCTTCTTGTACACCATTTGCCGCCTGGTCCCTGGCGGCAGGCGGCCAAACGACCTTGAAGCACTGGCACAGCACGCCGGTGTGATCCTCCAGCTTGCCGCCGAGCTTCTTGCAAACCTCGCCGAAGTACCAGCGATGGGCTTTTCTCCAGTACGTCAAAGTGCCATCGCCTTCGCCTTCGCGCGCCGCGAACTCGGCAGTGACGTCTTGGAACGGCACCAGGCGCACGGAAAGGCGCTCGATGATGGCGACGGGATTGCCTTGGCCATCCAAAATGATGCTCAGGTCGCCCGCTTTTGGCAGGGCCTCGCCGAGCGATGTGTATTCGGCTGGAAGACTGGCCGTTGCCCGCTTCTTGCCGGCAAGGGTCAGCGCGGCCAGCTCATCGGCGATCTCGCCCTCGCCACCAAAGCCAAAAGCGTCGGGTCCCAGTTTTCGTCTGGGATCACGCTCTCCAAGCGATGCGACGAATTCGGCCCAATAGGCCTGACACCGGGCATCGTCCAACGGCATCGCGGAATCAGGCGTCGGCGCCGATGCCGCCGATGACGCGGCTGAAGCCGCTGTCGACCATCATCACTTCGCCGGTGATGCCGGAGGCCATGTCGGAAAGGAGGAAGGCGGCGGCGTCGCCGACCTGGTCGATCGTCACGTTGCGCCGGAGCGGCGCGTTCTCCTCGACGAACTTGAGGATCTTGCCGAAGCCGGAGATGCCGGCCGCGGCGAGGGTCTTGATCGGGCCCGCCGAGATGGCGTTGACGCGGATGCCTTTGGGGCCGAGGTTGGCGGCGAGGTAACGCACCGAGGCTTCGAGGCTCGCCTTGGCGAGGCCCATGGTGTTGTAGTGCGGCACGACGCGCTCGGCGCCGAGATAGGTGAGGGTGAGTAGGGCGCCGTTGCGGCCTTCCATGAGCGGGAGCGCGGCCTTGGCGAGCGCGGGGAAGCTGTAGGCCGAGACGTCGTGCGCCTCGCGGAAGGCTTCGCGCGAGAGGCCATCCAGCAACTGGCCGGCGATCGCCTCGCGTTGTGCGAACGCGATCGCGTGGACGAGGCCATCGAGCCCGCCCCAGCTGCTCCGGAGCGAATCGAAGAGCGCGCCGATCTCGGCGTCCTTGGTGACGTCGCACGGCAACACGAGCTCGGTGCCGAGCTCGCCCGCGAGCTTGGTGACCCGCTCCTTGAAGTCGCCCACGTAGGTGAGGGCGATTTCAGCGCCCTCGCGCTTCGCGGCGCGCGCGATGCCGTAGGCGATCGAGCGATTGCTCAGAACGCCGGTGACCAGAATCTTCTTTCCCGAGAGCATCCCCATCGGGGCATTATACTTTCCGCCATGCGCGCGCTCCTCCTCGCGGTGCTGCTCCTCGCGGGCTGTGGCGAAATCTGGAACGATCCCTACCCGGCGTCCGAGCGCGGCAAGAACATCCTTTATTCGGTCTTCGCGGAGCGGCCGAAGCACCTCGACCCCGTGCAGTCCTACGCCTCCGACGAGTCGATCTTCACGCGCCAGATCTACGAGCCGCCGCTCCAGTACCACTACCTGAAGCGGCCCTACCAGCTGATCCCGCTCACCGCGGTCGAGGTTCCGAAGCCGCGCCTGATCGAGGGCGGCAAGTTCACGGTCTACGAAATCCACCTCAAGCCGGGCATTCGTTTCCAGCCCCACCCGGGTTTTATCGATGCGAATTTAAAGCTTGAGAGAAGCAAAATAGCGGCGCTCAACAGTCCTTACGACCTTCCGCTCGGCACGCGCGAGCTGGACGCCGACGACTACATCTACGAGATCAAGCGTCTCGCGCACCCGTTCCTGCATTCGCCGATTTTCGGCCTGATGGCCGAGTACATCGTCGGGCTGAACGAGTACGCGGCGCTGCTCAAGAAAGCGGCGAAGGAAGGCGAGTGGCTGGACCTGCGCAAGTACCCGCTGAAGGGCGTGGAGCGCGTCGATGCGCACACCTACCGGGTGACGCTGAAAGGCAGCTACCCGCAGTTCGTCTACTGGCTCGCGATGCCCTTCTTCGCCCCCATGCCCTGGGAAGCGGACAAGCTCTTTTCGCAGCCCGGCATGGCGGAGAAGAACTTCACGCTCGACTGGTGGCCGGTCGGCACCGGCCCGTTCCTGCTGAAGGAGAACGACCCGAATTCGCGCATGGTGATGGAGCGCAACCCCAATTTCCGCGGCGAGGCGTATCCGTCGGAAGGCGACAAGGGGGACGCCGAGCGCGGGCTGCTCGCCGACGCCGGCAAGACCATGCCCTTCGTCGACAAGGCGGTCTATACGCGCGAAAGAGAAGCCATCCCGCTGTGGAGCAAGTTTCTCCAGGGCTACTACGACCTCTCGGCGATCGGCGGCGACAACTTCGACCAGGCCGTGCGCATTTCGACCGAGGGGGAGCCGGGGCTCACCCCGGAAATGGAAGCGCGCGGCATCCGGCTCGAGACCTCGATCGGCCCCACCATCTTCTATCTTGGGGTGAACATGCTCGACCCGGTGATCGGCCAGGCCGGCGGCGAGCGCGCGAGGAAGCTGCGCCAGGCGCTCGCCATCGCTGTCGACTGGGAGGAGGAGTTGCAGATCTTCTACAACGGCCGCGGCGTGACCGCGCACGGCCCGGTCCCGCCCGGCATCTTCGGCTTCCGCGAGGACAAGGAATCGATCAATCCGGTCACGCACGAGTGGAAGGACGGCAAGGCGGTGCGCCGGCCGATCGAGGCGGCGAAGAAGCTCCTCGCCGAGGCCGGCTACCCGGACGGCCGCGACGCGAAGACCGGCCGGCCGCTCGTGCTCTACCTGGACAGCACCGGGCGCGGTCCCGGCGACAAGTCCATGGTCGACTGGTGGCGCAAGCAGTTCGCCAAGCTCTCGATCCAGTTCGAGCCGCGCCAGACCGACTGGAACCGCTTCCAGGAGAAGCTGAGAAAGGGCAGCGCGCAGCTCTTCATGGTCGGCTGGAGCGCCGACTATCCGGACCCGGAGAACTTCATGTTCCTGCTCTACGGCCCGCAGAGCCGCGTGAAGAACCAGGGCGAAAACGCCTCGAACTACGAGAACCCCGAGTTCGACGCGCTCTTCGAAAAGATGCGCGTGATGCCGAATTCACCCGAGCGCCAGAGGATCATCAACCAGATGACCGACCTTTACCGCCACGACGCGCCCTGGATCGGCGGCTTCCATCCGAAGAACTTCGCCCTTTTCCACAGCTGGCTCGGCAACGCCCGCGCGAACGAGATGTCGGACAACAAGCTGAAGTACCTCAAGGTCGACCCCGCGAAGCGCGAGGCCGCGAGACGGGAATGGAACCAGCCCGTCCTGTGGCCCTTGGCTCTTTTTATTCTTGTCCTTTTGATTTCCATAGTTCCTGCAATCCGGGTGTATCGCCGGAGGGAACGCATGGCGGCGCGGCCGGGAGCGGCGTGATGGCGTCCTACGTCGACTCGGTCGTCACGCCTGGGGAGAAGGTGCTGCACCAGGGCCACCTGAGCGGCTGGTCGCAGTTCTGGCTGTGGTTCATCGGCCTGCTGCTGCTCCCGGCGTTCGGCGCGGGGCTCCTGTTCTGGATCGCAGCGTGGATCCGCATGCGCACCACCGAGCTCGCCGTCACCAACCGGCGCGTCATCGCCAAGTTCGGCCTCATCCGGCGCGACACGATCGAGATCCAGGTCGGCCGGATCGAGAGCGTGCAGGTGCACCAGAGCGTGGGCGGCCGCCTGCTCGGCTACGGCAAGGTCATCTTCTCGGGCGCGGGCACGCCGCAGGTGACGATCGACCATCTCGCCGACCCCCTGGGCTTTCGCAGCGCGGTCATCAGCGCCCAGGAAGCCGCCGGCGCCGCGCGCCCGCCGGCCTGACGGCATGCTCGCGTATATCGTCCGGCGCGTCCTGTATGCGATCCCGATCCTGATCGGGGTCAACCTCATCACCTTCGCGCTCTTCTTCGTCGTCAACACGCCCGACGACATGGCGCGCATGCAGCTCGGCGCGCGACGCGTGACGCCCGAGGCCGTGGAGAAGTGGAAGGAGGAGAGGGGCTACAACCTGCCGCTGCTATGGAACGAGAAGGCGGAAGGCGCCGCAAAGGCGACGCAGACGATCTTCTTCCAGAAATCGATCCGCCTCTTCGTCTTCGACTTCGGCTACTCCGAGGACAAGCGCGACATCGCCACCGAGATCAGGACGCGCATGCGGCCGAGCCTGGCGCTCGCGATCCCGGTCTTTCTCGTCGGGCTCGCGGTCTGCATCACGTTCGCGCTGCTGATGGCGTTCTTCCGCGCCACCTACCTCGACGTCTGGGGCGTGGTGCTGTGCGTGGCGATGATGTCGATCTCGACGCTCTTCTACATCATCGGCGGCCAGTTCATCGCCTCGAAGCTCTGGCATCTGGTGCCGATCTCGGGCTACGCGGGCGGATTCGACGCCTTTCGCTTTCTCATCCTGCCCGTGCTGATCGGCATCGTCAGCGGCATCGGCGCGAGCAGCCGCTGGTACCGGACCTTGTTCCTCGAGGAGATGAACCGGGACTACGTGCGCACGGCGCGCGCCAAGGGCCTCGCGGAGTCGGTCGTCATGTTCCGCCACGTCCTGAGGAACGCGCTCATCCCGATCCTGACCGGAGTGGTGGTGGTGATTCCGCTGCTTTTTCTAGGCAGCCTGCTTTCGGAGTCGTTCTTCGGCATCCCCGGCCTCGGCAGCTACACCATCGACGCGATCTCGGCGCAGGACTTCGCCGTGGTGCGCTCGATGGTCTTCATCGGCTCGGTGCTCTACATCGTCGGGCTGATCCTCACCGACATCTCCTACACGGTCGTCGATCCGCGGATAAGGCTCAACTAGTGCCGGTCTTCAGCACAGGCGGCTTCATCTGGATCGCGCTCGCGACCGATCTGCTCATCTGGCTTCTGGTCGCGGTCGTCGCCGGCTATGCGCTTTACTGCCGCCGCCATCCCCATCTCAAGGTGCCCTGGGCCCGGGTTTTCAGGAACCCGGCCGGAATAGCCTCGCTGGTCGTGCTGATCGCGTACCTGACTGTCGGCCTGCTGGACTCCGTGCACTTCCGGCTCGCGCTGGCCGGCAAGGACGGTGGCGCGACCGCCTATTCGACGGAGGTGCTCTCCTTCCTCGACCTCGGGCTCTCGGGGCTGCGCGGCCGCGCCGAGAAAACCTATTCGGCGCCGCTCGCCACGCGCTCTTACGCGAAAGAGCAGATGGAGCTACCGGACGGCAAGCAGGTGCGCGATTTTCCGCGCCTGCGCTCCGGCGGCGCGCATCTCAAGGACGAGGGTGATTGGGGCGCGGACGTCGCAGGCCGGGTCGCCAAGGGGCTGGGATATTCGATCGCAGGTTTTATTCTCGTTTTCCTTTTATTTCGATATTTTCGAAAGAAAAAACCTGAAATTCCGTGGGGCGCGGCGCTCTGGTCAGTAGGGGCCATCCTGCTCCTCGCCGGGCCGGCGTTCGCGCTTTCGTCGGGCTATCACGTGCTCGGCACCGACAAGGTCGGTCAGGACGTGTTCTACAGCGCGCTCAAGTCGATCCGCACGAGCCTCGTCATCGGCACGATCACGACGCTCGTGCTCCTGCCGGTCGGCGTCGCGCTCGGCATCATGGCCGGCTACTTCCGCGGCTGGGTGGACGATGTCATCCAGTACGTCTACACGACCCTCAACTCGATCCCGGGCGTGCTCCTCATCGCCGCCTCGGTGCTCATGCTCCAGGTGGTCATCGACCGCCACCCCGAGTGGTTCTCGCTCGCCGCGCAGCGCTCGGATTTTCGCCTCCTCGTGCTGTGCGCGATCCTCGGCCTCACCAGCTGGACGGGGCTCGCGCGGCTGCTGCGCGGCGAGACGCTGAAGCTGTCGCAGCTCGAGTACATCCAGGCCGCGCACGCGTTCGGCGTGCGCGACACGCGGGTGCTGTCGCGCCACATCCTGCCGAACGTCTCGCACATCGTGATCATCGCCGTGGTGATGGATTTCTCGGGCTTCGTGCTGGCCGAGGCCGTGCTCTCCTACGTCGGCGTCGGCGTCGATCCGTCGACCAACAGCTTCGGGGTCATGATCAACGCCGCGCGCCTGGAGATGTCGCGCGAGCCGATCGTCTGGTGGACGCTGGCGACGGCGTTCACGTTCATGTTCGCGCTCGTGCTGGCGGCGAATCTCTTCGCCGACGCGGTGCGCGACGGATTCGATCCGCGCGTGCGCATCGGGGCGACCGTTTGAGCACGGTGCTCCGGGTCTCGAACCTCCAGACGCGGCTCGACGCCGCGGCGGGCGAGGTGCGCGCGGTGGACGGCATCGATTTCGAGATCGCCAGAGGCGAGTGCTTCGCGCTCGTGGGCGAATCCGGAAGCGGCAAGTCGATGACGGCGCTCTCGGTGATGCGGCTCCTGCCCGAGGCCGGCCGGATCGCGGACGGGCGCGTGCTGCTCGACGGGGAGGAGCTGCTCGCGCTCCCCGAGGCGGCGATGCGCGCGGTGCGCGGGCGGCGCGTGGCGATGATCTTCCAGGAGCCGGCGACCGCGCTCAACCCGGTCCTCACCGTGGGACGCCAGATCGCAGAAGTCATTGAACGGCATTCCGGGGACCGGAACCCGGCAGCCAAGGTTCTCGAGCTGCTGAAGGCGGTCGGCATTCCGGACCCGGAGAGCCGGATCCACCAGTACCCGTTCCAGCTCTCCGGCGGCCAGAAGCAGCGCGTGATGATCGCCGCGGCGCTCGCCGCCGATCCGGAGGTGCTGATCGCGGATGAGCCCACCACCGCGCTCGATGTGACCATCCAGGCGCAGATCCTCGAGCTGCTGGCGAAGCTGCAGGCCGAGCGGCAGATGGCGATCCTCTTCATCACCCACGACCTGGGCATCGTCTGGAAGATGGCGCAGCGCGTCGCGGTGATGTACGCCGGCAAGATCGTCGAAGTCGCCTCGCGCGAGGAGTTCTTTCGCGCGCCGCAGCATCCCTATTCGCAGAAGCTCTTTGCCGCGCTGCCCGAGCGCCTGCCGGGACGAGTCAGCCAGGGCGAGCAGCCGGATTCGCCGATCGTGGCCGAAGCGCGAGACCTGAAAGTGTGGTTTCCGATCAGGAAGGGTGTCTTCAAGCGCACCGTCGGCTACGTGCGCGCGGTGGATGGCGTCTCGCTCGCCGTGCGCGCTGGCCGCACGCTCGCGCTCGTGGGCGAGTCGGGTAGCGGCAAGACCACCGCGGGCAAGGCGATGCTAAGGCTGATCGAGCCGACCGGCGGGACGACCTCTTTCGGCGGCGTGGACCTGTCCTCGCTCTCGCGCGGCGCGTTGCGGGAATACCGGCGCCGGATGCAGATCGTCTTCCAGGACCCGTACGCCTCGCTCAATCCGCGCATGCGCGTCGCCGACATCCTCGCCGAGGGGATGAAGAGCCTGGGCGTGGGCGCGAGCGACGCGGAGCGCGCGACGCGCATGGCCGAGCTGCTCGACCAGGTCGGCCTGCCGCGCGAGGCGCTCGCGCGCTATCCGCACGAGTTCTCGGGCGGGCAGCGCCAGCGGATCGCGATCGCGCGCGCGCTCGCGGTCGAGCCCCGGCTCATCGTGTGCGACGAGCCGACGAGCGCGCTCGACGTGTCGGTGCAGGCGCAGATCCTCAATCTGCTCAAGTCGCTGCAGGAGCGGCTCGGCATCGCCTACCTCTTCATCACCCATAACATCGCGGTGGTCGATTACCTCGCGCACGAAGTGGCGGTGATGTACCAGGGGCGGATCGTCGAGCACGGCGCCGCGCGCG
>Ga0134128_10006807_pt1 | contig 13820 bp, 8 predicted proteins | sample KB31754_FD_96462 | JGI IMG/M metagenome (GOLD analysis project Ga0134128, IMG submission 96462) | Terrestrial soil microbial communities with excess Nitrogen fertilizer from Kellogg Biological Station, Michigan, USA - KB3-175-4 | ecosystem: Environmental > Terrestrial > Soil > Unclassified ... | reverse complement strand
TATCGCTTTGAGCAGCGCTCTGGAAGCGCGCCGTACCGTCGCTCAGAACGTTTTGCCGAAACCCGAGGGTCAGAATCTCGCCTACATCATTTACACCTCCGGCTCGACCGGCGAGCCGAAAGGCGTCGAAATCACCCACCGCAATCTTCTTCATCTCGTCACCTGGCATCGGCAGGCGTTTGGCATCTCGGCGCGGGACCATTCGAGTTGGATCGCGGGGCTCGGCTTCGATGCGTCGATCTGGGAGCTGTTTCCCTACCTCGCGGTCGGCGCCTGCATTCATTTGCCTGAAGATTCCATCCGCGGCTCGGGCGAGGCCTTGCGCGATTGGCTGGTCGAGCAATCAATCAGTATCGCCTTCGCACCGACGCCCCTTGCGGAGGCGTTGATCAGCGCGGCCTGGCCCGCGCATACAGCGCTTCGGACGCTGTTGACTGGCGGCGATACCCTCCATCTATGGCCGAAACCGGGATTGCCGTTCCGCGTTGTCAATAATTACGGTCCGACTGAATGCACCGTTGTCGCGACTTCTGGCAATGTGATGGCAGAACGTGCATCCGCGGCTTTGCCGACCATCGGGAAGCCGATCGCTGATACAGAAATCGTCATCCTCGATCAGCAAGGAAAGCCGGCGCGAGCCGGTGAAGTCGGTGAAATTTATGTCGCCGGAAAGGGCATTGGACGCGGCTATCGCGGTCGCCCCGAGCAGACCGACGAACGCTTTTTGATGTTGGCGCTACCAGGCAGCGGCCCGGCAAAGCGCTACTATCGCACGGGTGATCTGGGCTGCGTAACGGCCGACGGTGAAATTGCGTTTCACGGACGCTGCGACGACCAGATCAAGGTCCGCGGCCATCGCGTTGAGCCGGACGAGGTATCAGCCGCGCTTTCGCGCCACTCGGGTATCCTCCAAAGCGCCGTCATCGCCGAAGGTTATGGCGCCGACAGACGATTGATCGCCTATGTCGTGCCCGCGCCGCAAAAAACGCCGCGTGCCGGCGAGCTACGCGATTTCCTCGCCGCGCGTCTTCCCAACTACATGCTGCCGACAACCTACGTTCGCATCGCATCGCTGCCGCTCACCGCAAATGGCAAGCTCGACAAATCGGCGCTTCCCTCGCCAAGCGAGGCCAATACGCTCGCGAGCACCTGTTATCGCGCGCCGAGTTCGGCGGTGGAGAGCCGGATCGCTGAGATCGTCGAGGCATTGCTCGGGGTCGAGGGCGTTGGCATCGAGGACAACTTCTTCTTGCTTGGCGGCCATTCGTTGCTCGGGACCCAGCTCGTGCTGCGCTTGCGCGACGCATTCGGCGCAGAGCTGACGCTGCGCGATTTGTTCGAGGCACAAACAATCCAAAACCTTGCTGCAAAGGTGGAGGAGATGGTGACGAACATGGTGGCGGGAATGAGCGACGAGGAACTGCAGGAAAGACTGGCGCATTAGGGGTGATGTTCGCTGGTGGGATTTTTCTATGTGCGCAGCAATTTCGGCAGTTTCTACCTCCGCTCGGCAACCGAGTCTTTATCAGTTGCTCGATCCCGATGTTCTTGCCGACCCTTATCCGCTCTATCGGCGCCTTCGCGAATCTGATCCAGTAGCCTGGGATCCGTTTCTTCACGCCTGGGTTGTCACGAATTATGCCGGGGTTCTGACTGTCCTTCATAAATTCTCCGCCGATCGCACCCCGACGCCGGAGCAGCTTGCAGCGATGGGCCTCAAATCGCTCGAGCCGGTCGCCGAGGTCATGGTCCGGCAAATGCTGTTCATGGACGCGCCCGCGCACACGCGGCTGCGCGGTCTCTGCTCCAGCGCCTTCACTTCGCGCCGGGTCGATCACCTCCGACCGCATATCCAGGAAATCGCCGATGGTTTGATCGACCAGGTTTTTGCGCAAGGCCGCATGGACGTCATTGCCGATTTTGCCGCTCCCTTGCCCGCGATCGTAACGGCGGAGCTTCTCGGCGTGCCGACGAGCGATCATCAGCAATTGAAGGACTGGTCCGCCGATTTCGCCGAGATGCTAGGCAATTTCCAGCACAATCCCGATCGCGTTACCCGCGTCCTGCGCACCGTCGACGAGATGACGCGCTACTTCCGGGCGGCGATCCGCGAGCAAGAGCGCAATCCGCGCAACGGCCTTGTGCAGTTGTTGGTTAACGCGTCGGAAGGCGGATCGAGGCTGAGCGAAGACGAGGTCATCGCCAATATCATCGTCACCATGGTCGGCGGGCAGGAGACCACTACGAACCTCATCGGCAATGGCTTGTTGACGCTCATCCGCAATCCGGGCGCGCTGGCGCAACTCCGCGACGATCCGTCGATCATCGAGCCCGCGGTTGAAGAATTGCTGCGATACGAAAGCCCGAGCCAACATACGGCCCGGCTCGCACCCGACGATCTCGTGCTCGGCGACAAGCACATCAAGAGGCGCGACGCGGTGATGGCGGTCATGGCGGCGGCCAATCGCGACCCGGCGCGATTCCCGGATCCGGACCGCCTCGATCTCACCCGCAAGGACAACCGGCACGTTGCATTCGGTTGGGCGGCCCATTTCTGCTTCGGCGCGCCGCTGGCACGCATCGAGGGACAGGTCGCATTCTCGACCCTGCTGCGTCGGCTGCCGAACGTCGCGCTTGAACCGGGACCGCTGGTCTGGCGGGAGAATTTAGGGCTGCGCGGTTTGACCACTCTGCCCGTGACCTTTGGCGAGCCTGCAACGTGAGCGCAGACACCGCGCTTTCGGAGCGTCGCCGCCGTTTATTGCAAGAACTACTGAGCGGAAATGCCGCCTCGCAGCCGCGGCCTGCGCAAACGATACAGCCTCAATCATCGCGCGAGATTGTACCGCTCTCCGCCGAGCAAAAGCATATCTGGCTTCACGCATCGATGGCGCCCGATGTACCGCTTTATAATGAAGCGGTCACCATTCATCGTACTGGATCGTTTGATCGCGATGCGCTCGCGAAAGCGCTGAACGAGATATTGCGTCGCCACGAAGTTTGGCGCAGCTCGATCGAACCCCGCGGCGGCAGCCTTTGCATGGTCGTCCATCCGGACGTGCATCTGGATGTGCCTCTGCGCGATGTCAGCGAATTTTCCGAGGCCGAGCGCGAAGCCGCGGCGCTGCGCATCGCGACAGAAGATGCGCGCAAGCCCTTCGACCTTGCGCAAGCGCCGCTCCTGCGCGCCACGGTCGTGCGGCTCGCGCCGGAGAAGCATCGCCTCTATCTTACGCTGCACCATATCATCTTCGACGGCGTGTCGATCTACCGCATTATGCTGCCGGAGCTATGTCGGCTTTATGCGGCCTATGCCGGCGGCGAAGAGCCCGATCTGCCCGAGCCGACGCTGCAATATGCCGATTATGCGGTCTGGCGCGAACAGCAGCTCTCCTCCGAATCGCCTGCGCGCGAGCTTCAGTACTGGCGGACGAAACTTTCCGGCGAATTGCCGGAGCTCATGCTGCCAGCAGATCGAAACCATCGGCCGGTTCCGACCCACCTGGGCGCGATGGACACGTTTCGACTGACGCCGGACATGAGCGCCGCGCTCATTGACCTCGCCCGGCGAGAGGGCGTGACCCTTTACGCGGTGCTCCTCGCCGCGTTCAAGGCGCTGCTTTATCGATATTCGGGACAGGAAGACATTGTGATCGGCGGCGTGACCGATATGCGCCGCCGCCCCGAGCTCGAAAATGTCGTCGGGTATTTTTTGAACAGCATGGCTTTGCGCACGCGGCCGTGCGCCACGCTGCCTTTCCTCGACTATCTACACGACGTCCAATCCACCGTTATCGAGGCGCTCGACGCGAGCAATATTCCGTTCGACCGCGTGGTGCGCGACATCGCGCCGAAGCGCGATGGCGGGCGCCATCCTTTGTTCCAGGTACTATTTTCGATCCAGCCGCCGATGCCAAAATTTCCCGAAGGCTGGGCGCTAACTCAGATGGATGTGACCCTCGGTTCGGCGAAGTTCGATCTCTACCTCGAACTGGATCAGGAACCCGATTGCATCATTGGCCGCTTTCTCTATGCCACCGATCTATTCGATGCTCCGACCATCCGGAAGATGATCGGCCATTGGAAGATGCTTCTCGGAGGCATAACCCGCAATCCCAACTGTGCGCTGGCAAAGCTACCGCTGCTGACGTCGGTGGAACAACAGCAAATCTCTGGGCGCAACCAGACGGCAAGAAGCGTTCCCAATTTCAGCCTCCATAGTTGGATCGAGGAGCAGGCATCGCGCCGGCCCGAAGCGATTGCTGTCGAATGCGGCGGTGTAGCTTGGCGTTACCGTGAGTTGATACAGCGCGTCGCAACCACCGCGGCGCGCTTGCAAGCAGCGGGTTCGGGCAAAGGCGCGCTCGTCGCCATCGCGATGGAGCGCTCGCTCGATATGGTCGCCGGATTGTTGGCGATCCTCAGAACCGGCGCGGCTTATCTGCCACTCGATCCCGATCTGCCCGAGGCGCGGCTTCGACTTCTCGTTGACGATGCACAACCGGCGATCATTCTCACGGATCGAGCAGTGCGCACGAAATTGCCCCCATCCGATGCCGCCGTCCTTTTATGCGATGAGGCAAATACAGCGGCCGCCGCCGCAGAGTGGCCGTTAGTCGATCCCGATGATCTCGCCTATGTGCTCTACACCTCGGGTTCAACCGGAAATCCGAAGGCGGTCCAGATTCGGCACCGCTCGGTCGTCAATCTTCTCGCGGCGGTCCAGCACGACCTGCATTTTGGGACGCGCGATACCTTTCTCGCGCTCACGACCCTGTCCTTCGATATTGCCGCTTTGGAAATCTTCCTGCCGCTAGTGAGCGGCGGCAAACTCGTCGTGGCTCGTACCGACGAAGCCCGCGATCCCGCCCGATTGTCTACGCTGATCGCACGTTGCGGTTGCAGCGCGATCCAGGCGACGCCGGCGACCTGGCGCGGCCTCATCGCCGCAGGCTGGCGCGGCGATCCGCGCTTGAGCATCCTTTGCGGCGGCGAAACGTTAGCGCCCGATCTTGCGGCAGCTTTGCGTGAGCGGTGTGCCCATCTCTGGAATATGTATGGGCCGACCGAAACCACCATCTGGTCGCTGCGGCACAAGATCGAGGCGGACGAGGATGTGGTACCAATCGGTCGTCCTTTGGCCAACACGCGGGTCTATATTCTCGATGAGAACGGCATGCCCGTGCCCGATCTGGTCCCGGGCGAACTCGTGATCGCAGGCGATGGCGTCGCGCTCGGCTACCGCAACGATCCCGCCTTGACGGCGCAGAAATTCGTGACCGCCGCATGGTCGAGCGGGGAGCGTATCTATCGCACGGGCGATCGCGCACGGTATCGACCCGACGGCACGATGGAATTCCTTGGCCGTACCGACAATCAGGTGAAGGTACGCGGCTTTCGCGTCGGATTGGAAGAGGTCGAGAGTGCAATCGCGCGCCATCCCGCCATCGTGGCTTGCGCAGTCAACGCAAGCACCGATCCGTCCGCAGAACTGCGGCTCACCGCCTATCTCAGCGGCCCGGGGCTAAGCGACAGTGATATTCCATCGATCCGCGATTTCCTGCGCCAAAGGCTGCCACCATATATGGTGCCCACCGGCTTCATGATTTTGCCGGCTTTGCCGATGACACCCAACCGCAAGGTCGACCGCAAGAGACTGCCCGCGCCGCATTTTCTCGGTTCCACTGAAACGGCGGAGCCGCGCGACGCGCTCGAGGCGGATCTTGCCTCCATCTGGAAGAATGTGCTCGGCCTGGAGAAGCTCGGCATCAACGACAATTTCTTCGATCTCGGCGGTCACTCGCTGTTGGCCAGTATTCTTGTCGCCCAGATCCAGACCGAGCTGAGATATCAACTGCCGCTGGCCGCGCTCTTCCGGTCGCCAACGATCGCGAGCCTGGCGCAGAGCTTGCGCTCGGAACGCGGGCCGGCATTCTCGCATCTCGTCCGACTGCGGCCGGGAGCCGGCCGCCCGGTCTTCATCGTCCATGGCATCTTCGGCAACGTGCTGCAGCTGAAAGACCTCGCCGACCAGCTCAGCACCACACGCCCGATTTACGCGATCCAGGCACGTGGCGCGGATCCGCGCCAAGAGCCGCATAGCAGCATCGCCGAGATGGTCGAGGCATATGTCGCGGCGGTTCGGAACGTGCAGCCGAGTGGACCCTATGCGCTCGCCGGCTATTCCTTCGGCGGCCTGATCGCCTTCGAGATGGCGCGATGGTTTCGCGCGCACGACCAGGCTGTCGATCTTGTTGCCTTGTTCGAAACGGACCTTTATGCGCGCTACCTGCCGTGGCGGGACAAGCTCGCTTATCGTCTTTCATTGGTGCGGCGCGTAATCGATAAGGTACCTACCATGCCGACTTCCGCGGTGCCGTCGTACCTGCGAAGTAAACTATTCCAGCTCGCCCACCGCTTGCTGTTGCGCCTCGGACTGCGGCGCGATTTTGTCGATCTCGATGATCTCAGCGGCCCGATGGCGGCGCGCTACCGGCAGATGTACGCGATCGGGGCGCGCGCCTTCGTCGCCTTCCGACCGAAGCCTTACGACGGGAAGCTCTCGCTTTTCCACACCACCGGTCAGCGGTTCGGGACCTGCGATCCGACACCCATTTGGCGGCAAGCGGCAACGCAAATCGAACTGTTCGAGATCGACGGCCGGCATGGCACAATCATGGAGAAGCCCTATGTGACGACGCTTGCCGCTCAGTTCAGCCGCTGCCTTGCCGCAGCTCAATTTCCGGCGCGGCAGCCCGAAGCCGAAACCGGCGATTCCCGTGCTCGGGGGTTTTTGGGTGATGCACCCAACACCGCTTTGCAAGGAGGCAATTAACCCGCTCATGACCGGCGCCCTTTCCGCAGATCGCGGCGCCGCGGCCGTCGTGATCAGCGAGCTGCCGCCCCTAGTCAGCATCGAAACGTATTTGGCTGTGCTCGATGTATCTTCTGTCGAGCGCGAACATTACGCAGCGATGTTGCAGCCGGAGGAACTTGCCCGCGCGGCGCAATTTCATTTCACAAAGGATACAGAGCGCTATGTCGTGAGACGGGGCAAGCTGCGCGAATTACTCGCCGCTCGGCTTGGCTGCCAGCCGCGCGACGTGCCGCTGAACTGCAACCTTTTCGGTAAACCAAGCGTCAAGGGCACCGATTTGCGCTTCAATCTTTCGCATTCGGGCCGCATCGCGTTCTACGTATTCGCTCGCGACGCGGAGATCGGCTGCGATATCGAATGGCGGCGCCCGGAATTCGCAAGTGAAAGGGTTGCCGAGCGCTTCTTCTCGGCTCGCGAGTTGGAAGCGCTGCGCGCCATGCCACGCAGCCGTTGGGTCGAGGCCTTTTTCAATTGCTGGACGCGCAAGGAAGCTTTCGTCAAGGCGCTCGGCTTCGGCCTCTCTTATCCTCTCAAGGCCTTCGACGTATCACTCGCGCCGGGCGAGCCGGCGGCATTGCTTCGGGGGCCTTTGGGCTGGTCACTGCGCTCTTTCGAGCCGCTGGAAGGCCTGCAAGCGGCGATCGCGCTAAAGCAACTTTAGCCGGTCATAATATTATCGCGGCAAAGTGGCGGGGCGAGACGCCATGTCCAGGGCGCCGGTCGAGCCATTCGGCGGCCCGGCCGTTGCCGTTTGCGGACACAGCGCCCCGCAAACAGTCATTGCAGCGGGTTACAGACGTTGGACGTCACGCTTGTCGTGGTCGTCGCTTGCGGCTGATTGCAGTTCTGCTGTGCCGAGAGCCACTGTTTGATCCACGGACCCTGGTGTTCACCGGTCAGAAGGTTCCACTTGGTGTCGAAGTAGACCGGCGTCCAGTAGTCGTCGAAGATCCAGTTGCTCCAGCCGATCTGCGGATGGGCGTCGATGTAGCGCCGGAACGTCGACCCCCAACCCGAGTACGTGCCGTAGGCGACGCTGCGCCTCGACGACGGGTCCCACCCAAACTCCGTGACCATGATCGGTATGCTGGCAGAAGCCGTTCCGAACAACGCGTCGAAACCCGTGCCTTGGTTCGGGTAGATATGCTCGACATAGACCAGGTTGTTGGCGGGATCCGGTATTGGACTGGTAAGCGCGTCATAGGCTCGCGTGCTCCACTGCGGGCTTCCCATCAAGATGATGTTGTTGGCCTTGTTGTTTCGGATCTGATTCACCACTGGCATGATATAAGTTTTCCAAGCGTTCCAATCGTCGGGATTTACGGGCTCGTTGAAGAGCTCGAACAGGACGTTCGGATCGTTCGCGTATTCCGATTTGGATACATAGTCCCAAAAATTGTACACTTCGGATTCTGGAAGCGCCTTCGACCCGCCGAAATCTTGGACGAAATGCAGGTCGATGATCGCATAGAGACCGTTCGCCTTGGCGGCGTCCACGGTCGGCTTTATCCACTTTGTGAAGCTCGTTGCGGGATCGCTCGCGCTGTTCCCGATCGGAATGCGCACCACCTTGGCCGCCCAAGCCGGGTCACTCGCCTGGTGACCGGAGAGTTGGGCGATGACACTGGCCGTGGGGCGCGGGTTACAATTGCGGCACGTCCCGTTGGATTCCGGAGCGATGATCGCGACGCCGCGTAGCGTCACCATGGCTCCATTGGGATCGACGATCTCGTTACCCATAACATGAAGCGCAGGATTCGGCGGTGCCGTCTGAGCGGCCGCGCTACCAATAGAGATCGCGCACAGCGCTAAAGGCGCCACGGCCCGTGTGATAAACTTGGACACGGAATTCCAAAGGCCGAGCGAATTGGACTCCTCGTCGAAGGTAAGCGTCGCAGTAGAACCAGCCATACTCCTCCCCTGATCGAAAGAGACAAAATTGTGGTCAAAACCACACTTTTTTGTGCTGAAGCCATGATCGGACTCAAGTGCGAATTTCGCGCGAGCGAGAGAAGAAGCTCGGGCTTGACCGTTTAGAGCGCAGTTTTGTTGGATTAGGAGAACAGCTGGGATTTTTGTCGCAGGTCCGTAGCAACAGCAAAGCTACAGCCACGAAGTGGCCACAAGTTTAGGGGATGTAGCTCCCCGCCTAACGTGGTCTGCGCTCCGATTCGAGACGTTTTCGAGAGCTGAGCTTGCCCCAGATAACTGCAAGCTCCGCAACTCGGATTGCTCTCTATTGACGAAACTCTCCTCGGTCCCGCACGCAAAGCGCGCGTACTTAGCGCCCCCGCAACCGAGGCGGTGCATTCCCGAGCTCATGGAACAGTAGCTTAGGCAGCGCGTTACTACGCTCACCTCCGACCCGGGGAGCGGTCGAGGAAGCACCTTCCCAAACACATTTGGACGAGGAGTATCGGGGAGATGGCGATCACGATTTATCAGCCGACCCAATTTGGAGACACGTCCGGCACTCTCGACGGCCATGCCGTCGGCGCCGCGCAGAACCTGACCGAGTCTTTCACGGATTTGGGTGGCCAGGACGATGGGACGCTTGTCGGGGACGCCGATGTCCTAACGGCTCACGCTGCCGGGGGCGATGATACGCTTGGCTTGACCGTGTTCGACGGCGGCAGCGTCATTGGTGACGCAATCACGATGAGTGGGGAGTCGCTGGGCGGCAGCGACCAGATCAATGTGCTTGCGCGCGGATCCGCGACTGTGGTCGGCGATGCGGTGACTCTCGGCAACTTCGCGCAGGGAGGCGACGATACGATATCGGTGAACGCCAGCTACGGACCGGCGACCGTCTTTGGCGATGCCGAGACAATGAGCGGCCATGCGCGTGGCGGCAATGACATGATCACGGGCACAGAACTTCATGCGGCGCTCCAACTTTATGGCGATGCGCAGACGTTGAGCGGCTGGGCAGTCGGCGGCAATGACACTCTGATCGCCGGCCCGAATCCATCGAACCAGACGCAGTTGTATGGCGACAGTGCCGCGCTGCTCGATCATGCGGCCGGCGGCAATGACACGCTCGTTAGCGGCCCTAATAACGACCAGATGTGGGGGGATGCCGCCACTGTCGCCCGGACCGCGACGAGGGGCGCCGATACCTTCGTGTTCTCGCCCCTGAACGCGCACGATTCAATCGAGGATTTCCAGCCGGGACAAGATCACATCGAGCTCAAAGGCTACACGAACGTCACCAGCTTCGCTCAGTTGATGCCCAATATCGCGGACACGAGCGCCGGCGCGCTAATCAGCTTTGACGCGAACGACAGCATACTCGTCGTGAACGACCATCACCTCTCCGCAGGCGATTTCATCTTTACGTAGCGGAGATCTGACGCGAGCAGGAAGCATTACCGCAGATAGCCGCGCGTCCCATAGAACTTTTCGGCTCCGGGGTGAAGCGGTGCGCCGCGCGGCGCCTCTTCGTCGACGTTGCTGAGCTGCACGAGATCGAGCGGCTTGTAGTTGTCGGTCGGGATTTGGAGCTTGCGGGCTTCGAGCGCCTCGCAAAGCGCATAGGCCACGTCGTCCGCCATGTCCGCGTGGACGATCATCGGCCAGCCGCAAAAATCGATGCCGGGCACCGGCTGTTTCAGTGCCGGCAAGCGCTTCGGCGTGACGTTGACGATATCGAAGCCGGCAGTCTCGATGCGGCCGCGCACTGCACCCTCGATCGGCAAGAAGCGGAAGCCGCGCTCCAGCGCAAACTGGCCCCAGCTCAAGATCCCTTCATCGAAGATCGCGTTGACCTCGCCTTTGGTGATCATCTGGCCGCGCTCCGGATGGCTCGGTCGCGGCACCCCGTGAATCGAGCCGCCCCAAGCACGGATATCGTCCAGGGAGAAGCCGGCCGCGCCGATCATGGCGTTGACGGCGAACATGGTCGGATCTTCGTCGAAAGGCGGCGTCACCGTATGGCCGGTCGAGACGCGCAACGGGATTTTCCGCTCGCGAATTTGCTCGATCGAGGTGATGCCGGTCGATTCATGCACGGCAATGACAGCAGCGTCCCAGGACGGGAACACGGCGATCGTGCGCAGCGGCTGCGGCTTATCGAACGGCGCGCAGCCCTTATAAGCAAGCGCGAGCGGCGCATTGGGATTGATCCAAAGCAGCGACAGCTCTTTGCGCGCCACGCGACGGAGATTTTCAATCGAACCGCCGATGCCGAAAGTGAGCGCGACGCCATCCATGCCCTCACGTTGCAGATCGATCCGCACCGAGACCTGGGACCCGAGGCGGGAATCGGTTTGCGGTATCGTCGTGCCGCTGCGCGTCGATTTGCGCGACAGCGACGTGTCGTAAAGCGCCGCGGCGAGCTCGAGAATGCCTTTCGCGCGCTGGATGCCGGAATTGTAGCGGGTCGGAATGTCAGCCATGTCTTGCCTCCACAAGGTCTTTCTTAAGACGGGCCGGTCGTTCAGTTGAGCGGCGCGCCGCCCGGCTTCGTCAGCCATACCCAGGCTTTCTTCACCGGGTCGTAAGTGACCGCGATCGCGCTGTCGGGTCCGAGGCCGCGCTCGGGGCTCGCCTTGAAATTGTAGACGCCGTCGATACCCGGGAAATCGGCCAGGTTGGCAATGAAATCCCGAATCTGCTCGGCAGTGGCGTTGGGGCCCAGTTTGCGTAGTGCCGCGACGACGATCAGCGCTGCATCCCAGGACGTCGCTTCCATATTATCGGCCTTGAGCTTTTTCGCAGCGAGCGCGGCATACATCGCATGCTGCGCTGCCTCGATCCGTGGATCGAGCGTGAGCAGCCCGTCATGCTCGGGAAAGAGCGCCGAGCTCATCACCAGCTGCTTCGGCAGGAAATCCTTCCATGCTTCCATCTGTGGGAAGGACTGATTGCCACTGGTCACCTCGATCGGGATATCGTAGCCGGACTGGATCATACCCTTGAACACGGTCGCCGCCGCGGTGCCGGTCACGCCGGCGATGATCGCCTGCGCGCCGGAAGCGCGAATACGCTCGATCTGCGCCGCGACGCTGATATCGCTCGGATTGAAGTGCTGGCGCTCCACGAGCTTCACATCCTTGTTGTCGGACCGCGCCACGATCTCATCCATCGCTTTGTCGTTGGCCTGGCCCGTGGCATCGGTGTTGGCGAGGGTCGCGATCTTGGTCCAGCCTTTTTCGCGGTAATAGCGGACAACCGCGGCGGATTGATCGATCGCCGAAGCACCCGAGGAGAAGACGAAGCTGCCTGCCGGCGGGTGGTACGCGGGCGAGAGGCAGTAATCGACGGGACCGTTCTGCATCAGCGGCGCGATGGCGGCACACATGGCAACGAGGCTCGAGCCGAGGATCACCGCCGGCTTTTGGGCGATGATCTCCGTCGCGAGCTGGACCGAGACTTGCGGATTCGATTGATCGTCATGATAGATGAAACGCAATGTCCGGCCATCGATGCCATTCGCTTTGTTCACGATCTCGGCGAGCATACCGAAGCTGTCGCGATGGCCCTGGCCGAGGAACGCGCCGCTGCCGGTCAGCGGCAGGATGACATGGATGTCGTAAGTCTCCGCTCGAGCCGCGCCAACGCGAGTCGCAAGAAACGCCACGGCAATGGCGAGCGCGATCAGTCCGTTTCTCATGGCCTCTTCTCTCCCGAGCGGCTCTCTAAGACGCTGCCACTTCGATCTCGGGAACGACGGGCGGCTTGTTCCAGTCGGCGACCGGATCATAGGCCCAGACCCAATCGGCATTGCCGTGCGCGCTGCCCTTGCCGGTCGCGATCAGCTCGCGCTGCTGTGCGCTATCGCGCATATGCTTGAATTTCGCATTGGCCATCGACAGACGCTGCACCGCGTGCACGCGTGGAATGCGGATGCGGCGGAATTGATGAAATGCTTCGACCGGATCGCTTTCAGCAGCGAGCCAGCGCGCAAGAATATAGGCGTCCTCGAACGCCATGCAGGCGCCCTGCCCGGCATTGGGCAGCATCGCATGCGCCGCATCGCCGATCAGCTGGATGCGGCCGCGGCCCCAATTGTCGGTCAGCGGCCGCGTGAACAGTCCCCATTTCGAGCACTCGGTGACAATGCTTAAAAGCTTTTCGAGCCGCGGCTCGGGATTCGGGAAGCTGCGCCGCATCTCATCGGGATCGCCGCGCGTCGACCAGCCCTCCTCCACCCATTTATCGGTGTCTTCCTGAGTGACGATGTTCACGAGATCGGTGCCGCGAATGTAATAGGCGAGGAGGTGGCAACCGGGCCCGACCCATTGGATATGGCCGGTCGGCTCGAGAACCTCCGGCGGGACGTCGCTGCCTTTCAAAAGCGCGCGCCACACCATCTGCCCGGTATAGGTCGGGTTATCGTCGCCGTAGAGCGCCTGGCGGACGACCGAGCGCACACCGTCAGCGGCGACGACAAGATCGGCCTCAATCTTGGCACCATCCGCGAAGGTGAGCGTGTTCACATCGCCGCGCTCTTCGATGCCGGTGAGACGATGGCCCAAGTGAACACTCGCCGGATCGATCGTGCCGGCGAGCGCATCGAGGAGATCGGCACGGTGAAAGCTGTAATAAGGGGCCGAATATTTCGCCGAGGTCTTGCGCCGATCGCGGAATTCGAGGAACTCGCCGCTTTGCATATTGCGCGTGTAGATGCCCGGCGACGAATTGCCGACCGCGGCAATCGGGTCGCCAACACCGATCGCGATCAGCGCTTTGTTGGCATTGGGGCTTGTATTGACCGCAGCGCCAATCTCGCCCAATTGCGGCGCCGTCTCGTAAACGTCGGCCTTGATGCCGAACGTCTTCAACGCAATCGCCGCGGCAAGGCCTGCCAGCCCGCCGCCGACGATCGCGATCCGCCGATCCCGTGCCATGGGTTTCCTCCCTAATCGAGAGGATAGGTATCACTCGGCAGCGGCGGCAAGCCCAGCGCGTCGCGGCCGGCGATCTGTAATGCGGGCGCTTG
>Ga0134128_10006806_pt1 | contig 13821 bp, 17 predicted proteins | sample KB31754_FD_96462 | JGI IMG/M metagenome (GOLD analysis project Ga0134128, IMG submission 96462) | Terrestrial soil microbial communities with excess Nitrogen fertilizer from Kellogg Biological Station, Michigan, USA - KB3-175-4 | ecosystem: Environmental > Terrestrial > Soil > Unclassified ... | reverse complement strand
CGTGATCGAACCGGTCGTAGAACTGGCCCTGGTTGGAGACGCAAGCCGAGACGAACAGCGCGTCCGCGTCCTCGGTGTCCAGCAGCCGCTCGATCCTGTCTTCGCGCCAGACCCACTCCGAGTTGGTCTGGCGTTCCCAGGCGGGATCCCAGTCGGTGTCGATCGCCTTGTAGCCACGGGATGCAAGGGTCTGGATCACTGTCGACTTGCCGGTGCCCGACATGCCCGTGATCAAGACCCGCTTCATCCGCGTAACGGCGCCCGTGAGAGCACGTTTATCTCCTCGAGAGCAGTCAACGTCCACGATCCACGGCTCTCAAAGGAGGTGCCAAGGTTGGGGAAGGTTCGCGTCATCCAGGTCCTGATCATTCTTTCCGCGCTCGTCGGCTTGCTCGCGACCCAGTCTGCCCGCCCGAGGCGAGGCGTGCTCACCAGTCAGGCCTAGAGAAGAAGGCCGGCTCACATCCCGTTTAGAAGTCGGCCCGTGCGGTCCAACACCACCTCCAACCCGCCGCACGGGTCGCACCATCCAGGAGAGGCTTAGCGTTTGCCTCCCAGCAGGGTGCCCAGAATGCCCCGAACCACGGTCTGCGTGGTGCGTGACGTGAGCACCTTGCCTGCGGTGTTGATGCTGGTCCGAAGCGTGCGCTCGCGGGCGCGCTCGGCGGCCGCTCGCTCCTTCTCCGCCTGGCGCTCCGCGCGCTGCGCATCTCGTTCGGCGCGTCTGGCTGCTTGGGCTGCCTGAGTTTGCGCGGTGCGTGAGGGAAACCGAACGGGCGGTGGGCCGCCAGGCGATGGAGTGGCGACTGGAGACGGTGGCGCCGATGCCGCGGCCGCCGTCTGGATGCGTGCTGTGATGATCTCGTGGGCGCTCGCGCGATCGATGGCCGTCGCGTACTTGGGATAAAGAGCGCCGGCGGCGACCAGGCGCTGCAAAGTCGCCGGGTCGATCGCCGCCATCATCGAGTCGGGCGGGATCAGGCGCGTCGCCGCGAGCGGGGTCGGGACTCCCTTCGGTGAGAGCACGGTGACCGCGGCCTCGCCTGTGCCGAGCGAGGTCAGCATCTTCTCGACGTCGTAGAACTCAGTCGTCGGGAATGTGCGCGCCGCTTTGTGCAGTGCGTCCGCGTCCTCAGGGGTGAACGCGCGGAGCGCGTGCTGGACGCGGTTGCCGAGCTGCGCGAGGACGGCGTTGGGAACGTCGGCCGGTAGCTGCGTCACGAAATACACGCCGACTCCCTTCGAGCGGATCAGGCGGACGGTCTGCTCGATCGCGTCGAGCAACGCCTTCGAGGCGTCGCTGAACAGGAGGTGCGCCTCGTCGAAAAAGAAGCACAGCTTCGGCTGGGGCGGGTCGCCGATCTCGGGCAAACCGTGCCACAGCTGGGCGAGCAGCCACAGCATGAAAGTGCTGAAGAGTCGCGGACGATCGATGACGTCGGACAGTTCCAGCACGCTGATGACGCCCTTGCCTTCGGGCGTCTTGCGGATCAGGTCGTTGACGTCGAACTCAGGCTCGCCGAAGAACGCCCCCGCGCCCTGCTGCTCGAGGGTCACCAGCGACCGCAACAGGACGCCAACCGAGGCCGGAGACATCCCGCCGTACTGCGCCAGGATCGGCTTGCCGTCATCTGAGCTGAGGTACTGAAGCGTCGTTCGCAGGTCGGCGAGGTCGAGGAGTGGCAACTGGTTGTCGTCGCAGTACTTGAAGACCAGCGAGAGGATCGACGTCTGGGTCTCGTTGAGCTCCATGACCTTCCCGAGGAGAACGGGCCCGAAGCTGTGCACGGTGGCGCGGACCTGGGCGCCGAGCTTTCCCGAAAGCGACAGGAACTCGACCGGATGGGCGGCGGGCTTGAACGTCCAGGCCATCTGCCGGCAGCGCTCGACAACCTTCGGGTTGGAGGCGTCGCCTGGCGCCGACAAGCCGGTCAGGTCGCCCTTGATGTCGGCGACGAAGACTGGTGTCCCGACGTCGGAAAGCTGGCCTGCGAGGACCTGCAATGTCTTCGTTTTGCCGGTGCCGGTCGCCCCGGCGACGAGCCCGTGCCGGTTCAGGACCGACAGCGCAACCTCGACTCGCGGATCGTTCAATGGCTCGTCGCCCAGCAGCGCCGAGCCGACGACCAGAGCCGGCTCCGAGAGCGCGTAGCCCTCGCGCATCTGCTTGACGAAGTCGTCTTTCACGTCGGCTCATGATGATGCACGCGCCATTGGTCCGCCAGGGACGACCCGACGACCTCGAACAGGTGGCTGCCATCAAGGTCGCCAACTGGGCCGACACCTACGCGTCTTTGATCCCGCCGGCGCTGCTGGCGACTTTTGTCGACCTGGATCACGCGCTGGACGATCTCCGAGCATCGACGGCCAGGCCCGACGCGGTCTTCCTGGTGGCTGAGGACGGCCCTGGATCCGTGCTCGGCTTTGCCCTCGCCTACCTCGAGGAGGAGCCCGAGCCCTGGCTGGAGTCACTCCACGTCGCCGCCTCCGCTCGCGGCCGTGGTGTGGGCACCGAGCTCGTGAGGGAGCTGGCGCGCATCCTCCAGGCAAAGGGCTACCGATCCCTGAGCCTGGGCGTGGTCAGGGGCAACACCGGGGCGGGCCGCCTGTACACCCGGCTCGGGGCCAGACTTCTTGGAGTCGAGCCCACGACATGGGCGGAAGGGGTCGATCACGAGGTCTACCGCTGGGCGGACCTTGCTCAGCTGGCCCGGGGCCTTTACAATCCCGCCCGATGAACAGCGTAGGCGACAGCTTTGCATGGCCGTTCCAGGATCAGCAGTTCTTCAGCAAGATCCTCGTCCAGGGCCTGATCACCCTCATCCCGATCGTCGGCTGGATCGCGACTTTTGGCTGGTTCATGATGATCATCGACAACTACCGCGCCGGGCGGCGGGAGCTGCCGCCGGCCGGGTTCCACCTCGAGCGCGGAATCGCCATCTTCGTCGTCTACCTGGTCTGGGCGATCGTCTTCGGGATCCCGGGCGGCGTTCTGCAGGGCATCGGCAGCAACAACGACAGCGGCGGCCTCAGCGCGCTGGGCAGCCTCATCGGCTTCCTCCTGAGCCTGCTGCTCGCGTTCCTCGCCCCCTCGATCATCTCGTTCACCCACCGCGAGGGTTTTGCCGGCGGCTTCAACGTCGGGGGAGTGTGGGCGGCGGCCACCGCCAACCCGACCAACAGCATCATCGCCGGGCTTTTGATCTGGGTCGCGAGCATCATCTCGTGGGCGGGCGTGATCCTCTGCTGCGTTGGTTTGCTCTTCACGATTCCCTACGGGGTCGCGATCATGGCCGGTGTGGTGGCCTGGTTCGAGGGAGTCAGTGGCGGTGGCGGAACCGCGATGGCACCCGCAGCGCCACCGCCTCCGCCGCCTGCGCCTACCGCCTAGCGGGGCACTGGATGCGAAAGAGGCCAGGGGACGCGATGTCCCCCGGCCTCAACCCCACTCAGGCGGCTACGACGTGATCAGCTAGTTGCCCAGGTCATCGTTCAGCTGCCTGTCTCAGCCTCGGGAGCTTCCGGAGCTCCATGGCCAGAGGAACCGGACTGCGTGTTCTTCGGGTGGCCCGAGACGCATGCCCCGAAGTCGCGGCCGGTCAATCCCTGCGCCTTGCAGTCCTTGACCTTCTGGGCGCCTGCGCCATTGCGGTGAGCCTGACCGTTCGTCGAAGCGATGGCGCTCACACAAGCGCCGCGCGTGCCGCTGGTGACATCTCGACACGTGGTTCGGGCGGCCGACGAGACGACGGCGCCGTGGTTGTCCGGGTGGCCTGAGCCGCCCAGGTTCTCTTGCATCGCCATCGCGCTGGCGCCTCCGAGAGCCAGGGTGGCGGCACCCGCCGCTACCAGGAACCTCAACTTGAACATAAATCCCTCCTGAATCCGATGTGTCCGCACCCCGGTCCTCTCGATGCGGAAAGCTCAAACGCGGTCCCGGCGGCGACTAACCAAAGTTCGTTTAGGGCGCAAGAAAATTGGCGTTTAGTCATTAGACTCAACAAGAGTTACAGCAGCCCCGGAGGAACGATGCCAGCACTACGTCGCAGAAAGATCTTTGCAGCGTTGTTGAAACTGACCCGCAGGGCGAGACGGCGTTCGCCGTCCTCGCTCATAACCGGTCCCGGCTGCACGTGCGAGAGCTGCGTGCAGGCTTGGGACCGGCATCACCCGGGCAACATCGCAGTTGCGCGCAACGCCGGGCGCCGCTTACGACCCGGCCTGGACTGAGGGATCCCCTAGGAGATCGACCCCAGCAGCGCGAGGTTGCTGAGCGACACGCCTGCGAGGCAGATCGTGACCGCCTGCACGGCGGTCAGGCACAGCCGGAAGGTGAAGACCGACAGCCAGTGAGGGTCCTGACGCACGCGATTCGCCGCCGCAACCAGGGCGGCCGCCGCCGAGGCGACGATCATCACCTTGAAGGTCCAGAAGAGCGCCACGCCGCCAACCTCGAGCAGGCGAGCGCTGACCGGCATCGCCTCCACCGCACCTCGGGCGCGATCGATCGCTGTGGTCAGAGTGTCGGTCGCCTGACTTCCGAGCAGCAGGCCACTCCAGAGCAAGGCCTGCCGGAGTTCCACAAAATTACAACGCGGAGGGCGAGCGGGTTGGCTTCGGACTCGAGCAGCCTGTGGTGTTCTCGAGTGGGGCTAACAGCTTTCTGCCGGCCGAAAGACCATTGAGGTGGGTCTCGGAACTCCTTCCGCCGGCAGAAGTTCACCAGCCTGCTACCCAGACTTCGTCCAGCTTCGAGCCACGGAAAGCACCTCGGGTTCACCCAGCAAGGCAAGACCTGCGGTGATGTTCGCCTCGGCGCCTGAGCGATCGCTTACGCGCCCATCGTCGAGCCCGTCGGCCACGCGTCCTGCGACGCGATCGTAGATCACCGCTCCGGCAGGGTTGCGCCCGGCAAACCAGCGCCGTGCCTTGCGCGCCGTCTCCGCATAGCGTTTTTCTCCGGTCACCGCCGCAAGCCGATCCATGACGAGCACCGCCGACTGCACGTCGTAGCTGTGGACATGGGGTAGGTCGAAGCCAGACTCGATGACTTCGCCAAATACCAGTTCGGCGCTGGCAACCGCCTGGTCCACCAGGTCCGTCCTCTTCAGCACGACGGAAGCGTCGGCGAGCACCGCCTCCTGCACGTGCCCCCACAGGTGCGGCCGGCCGCGCTCGTCCGGCGAGTTCATGAGCATTCCGCCACGCTGGCAGGCCGCGATCTCGTCGCACCAGGTGTCAAGGCATCTCGTGAGCCGGCGGTCGTCGGGTGCCCGCTCGAGGACTGCCAGCAAGCCGAGCGCGTGGATGGCACGCACGTCAGACGGGGGCGATCCAGCGGCGGCGGCGGCCAGGGCCTGCGTCAAGACATCTCGGTGGCAGCTCTCACCTTGTGTCACCGGCAATTCGGCAAGGGCACACGCCGCCCGGGCCTGCCAGAAATTGATGCCGGCGGCCGAGGTTGGACCGTCCATGTTGCGCGTGCCATCCCAATCCAGGATGAAGTTGTGCCAAAGACCGTCACCCGCATGCATCCAGAGGACGAAGTCCATAAGCCCCTGCGCCCATTCCTTCAGCGCCTCATTGCCGGTGGCGGCGTAGAGGCGGTGCAACAGTGCACCCGCCCGCGCGGCGTCGTCCACACAGGCAACACCCTCCACTCCGCTCTCGCGAGCCTCGGTTTGCTCGCCCCTCGCATCGGAGTAAACCGCCACCGCAAGGGCGCGCGGCCCGGCGAATGGGATCGGTCGCGTCAACGCCGAGAGCTGTCTCAGCAAGCGGCCAGTGAGGCGACGATCTCCCGCACGTCAAAGTCCGCCGCGGCCATGCACGAGTCGGCAGCGCCGTAGTACATCCGGATCCGCTCCCCGCGATCGTCGAGGGCGACGTGCCCGCAAGAGAACACAGTGTTGCGGTAGAACCCGGACTGCTCGTAATCCCTTTCTGCCGTGAGGATCGGCTCGGGCGAGCGGGCGAGGACCCGCGCCGGGTCGTCGGCGTCGAGCAGGAGCCCGCCCATCGCGTACTTCCCTTCGGAGTCGACGCCGTGGTAGAGCTCCAGCCATCCCTCCGGAACACGAAATGGAACCGCGCCCGCCCCGGTCCGGACCCCATCCCACATGCCGGGGCGCGGGAGCGCAAGCGGCTTGTGGCCGCCCCAGCCGACGAGGTCGTCCGAAAACGCGATCCAGATTCCAAGCACGCGGTTGAAGGACGCAGGCATCGGACGGGTCAATGCGACGTAGCGCTCTCTCACGCGGCCGGGGAACAGAACCACGTCCTTGTGGTCGGGTAAGAACATGATTCCGTGCCGTTCGAAGGAGGTGAAATCGGTGGTCGTCAGCCTGCTGGTCGTGATTCCGACGGACCCGACCGAAACGTAGGTGATGTGCCAGACGCCATCGATCAGCGTGGCTCGGGGGTCCTCGCACCCGTATTCCTCGAAGGAATCGGATGGCGCGACTGCCGGGAGCCGATCGACAACGAAATGCGCCCCGTCGGTGCTGCGTGCGACGCGAAGATGCGATATCTGCGTCAGGTAATCGCGGACCTCCTGCCGTGCGCCCGGCTCGGCTGGGGGCTTTGTGACCTGGATCGCCCTGGGGTCGCGCATGTCGAGTCCCGGCAGATCCTTCCGAACATAGGCGATCACCACCCGTCGCGGCTCAGTCGCCGGATCCAGAAATGCGATGCCGATGACATCCTCGCCAAGCGTGCCCGGGGGGACAGGCTCCAGTCGGTCGTGCGGCGCGGCAAGGTCCAGGGTCCGCGCCGTTGCAGCAAGAAGGCCGGTCATGGCCCGCGGGCGCTCGGCGACCCGCAACAGCAGGATCGTTTCCTCGCCAACCTGGGCGGCCGCGGCATTGAAAACGGAGACGACCTCGAGACCAGCCTGTGATGGCGCGACCTGGGCGTTGGTCAGGATTGGGTTGTTGTCAAGCCGGTGCGCCAGCCCCTCGGCGCTGGCCACGCTCATGCGGCCGCCCGCCCGAACCTCGCGCCCGACGAAATCGCCACCAACCGCATCAGCGCCAACCAGTGCTCTCCCGTCCGGGGCCACGACATGTCGCTCGCGTACTCGTAGGCAGCCTGTTCTAAGGCCTGTTTGCGACCCGGCTGCTCGAGGAGCGAGCTGACGGCCGCCGCCAGGGCGGCCGAGTCCCTGAAGGGGACGAGGATTCCGCGGTCGTTGCCGAGTGCCTCGGTTGCATGCAGGTACGCTGTGGAGACGATCGCTTTTCCGGCTCCGAGCGCGTATGCGAGGGTGCCGCTCGTGATCTGCCGTGGGTCCAGGTAAGGGGTGACGTAGACGTCGCTTGCCAGGAGCAGCTCGATGATGTCGCGCTGCGCCATGTACTCATCGATGAAGGACACGTTGTTCTCCAGCCCCAGCCGCTTCACTGTCGCGACCAGGTGGTTGCGGTAGCTCTCGCCATCACGGCGCCGCAGCTCCGGATGGGTCTGGCCGGCAACCAGGTACAGGGCAGCGGGATGGCCGGCCACGATCGCCGGCATGGCTTCGATCATGAACTCAAGGCCTTTGCGCGGGTCGACCAGGCCGAAGGTCGAGATGATCGTCCGGCCGGGGACGCCAAGCTTCTGCTTCATCCGAACGCGTCCGTGAGGATGAATCTCCGGCATGCCGTGCGGTATCACGACCGGCACCTCCGCGATGCCGTACCTGGCGGCGAGGATGCTCTTTGCCGCATCGGCCATCACGACAGTCGCGGCGCTGAGCCGAACCGCCGAGCGGATCGCCTCCCGCATCGAGGGCGTCGGGTCGGGTGGCACGGTGTGCAAAGTGGTGACGACCGGCTTTCGCAATGCTTCGAGAAAGGGACGCAGGTGATCGTCATAGACATCGTCCTTCCACGTTCCGTAAAGCCCGAATTCGTGCTGCACATTCACCACATCGGCGTTCGAGCGATTGATCGCCTCAGCCGCGGCTGCATAGTTTTTCGGATCGCCCTGTTTGATGCGCCAGCGCACCTCGCCGCCATATGGCCGGACCTCGTTGGGCTCGTCGATCGCGGCCACGCGGCACCTGACACTCGGGTCAGCCGCTTTGACTGCCGCCATCAAGTCAGCTGAGAAAGTGGCTATGCCACAGCGTCGAGGCAGGTTCGAGGTGACGAAGACGATGGTCGGACCTGTCGCGGAGCCATGCGACGTCAACTGCTTGGGCACCTGGGCATGGTACGGGCCGCGCCCATAACAACATCAGTAACCAAAGTCAGCGCGTGCCTAAAAAGGACGGGCCCCGCGGAGGGATAGTTCCGCGAGGCCGTCACGAAGGGAAATGTCTATGCGTGGAGAACCCCGCGGTGGGTCAGTGCGCGGAAGACGACAAGCAGGATCGCTGCCCCGACAAACGCAACCAGCACTTCCATCAGGATGTTGGTCACAGCTATGCCGGCCAGCCCGGCCAGCCATCCACCCAGGAACCCGCCGAGGATGCCGACCGCGATGTCCCAGACCAGGCCCATGCCCTTGCCTGTAAGCACTTTGCTGGCCAGGAACCCGGCGATGCCGCCTACGATGATCCAGACGATGAAATCCATTGCTAGGTAACCTCCGCAGCCGCCTTGCGGCGGTGATTTGAACGATGTGTCGTGACTGAGACAGGTTTCGTGGCGTCGATCGTTCCCAACTCGCCGAGCAGGTCGCTCCTGAACGCCAGGGCGCGGCGCCCGAGGCGCTTGATTTGCGAGCGTTGGGTCACGACGTAGGTTCCGACCGCCCCTACGAACAGTCCGATCGCAAAGGTGCCGACCATGGGCCAGCGGCGCGATGGACGATCCGGCAAGGCCAAGACGCGGCGAAGCGAGGCGTCATTCCATCGCTTCGCCCAAGAACGCGGGTCGATCAAGACGTTGCCGGTTTGGTGCCGCGCGGCGCGGTGATGATCCGGATGAGCATCACGAGTCCCCAGCCGATCACGGCGTAGGCGACAATCGCCACCAGGTCTGCCGTCTCGAAACTGTTGGCCTTCGATCCGCCGTTGCCGAAGATCCCTTGGAAGGGGGCCACCAACGGGCCACTCACGGTGTAGATGAAGCTGACGAATGCGGACTGTGTGGAAGCCCCAAAAAGCTTGCCTAGAAATCGAGCCGCGATGAGGATGTCGACGACGCCGACGATGAGGCCGACTATGGCTGCGGCGCGAAAGTTGTATCGCCCTTCTTCTGTCATTGAGACGGGAGCAGCCACGGGTGCGGATGCGGGAGCCGATTGCTGAACTGACATTTATGTATTCACCTCTTTGACGTCACCATCGCTCAGAACGCATAACAAAGGCAGTAACCGTGTGTGCCGAACGACTCAACCGGTCGCCTGATGGAGGGCGGCGTTGCCGGCCACGTCCTTGATGCAGCGCGCCACATTCGCCACATCGAACGGCTTGAGGAGGACAGCTTCGACCAGGCGCCGGGCATGAAGCGCAAGCGCGGCGTCCTGGTTTCCGGAGATCACCACGATTGGAATCGCGGCTGTGGCCGGATCGGATCGAAGGTGGCGGATCAGCTCTTCGCCCCCCAGCACCGGCATCCTCAAGTCTGTGGTGACTACGTCAGGGACACCCTTCTGTTGAATGGCGAGGAGCGCAGCCTTGCCATGGGGCGCCTCGACGACCATGTGACCCTCCCTCTCAAGCAACAACCTGAGCACGACACGCAAGCTCGGGTCGTCGTCGACGACAAGGACCATGCTCACGGGCCAACGATGCGTTTGCTCACATAACAAACTCAGCAACACCGGCTTGAACCGAGCGGCCGCACCCCTCCCGCCCCGAATCGACCAGGCGGGCCTATGTGGGAGTCGGGCGGTGTTCAGCCTGGCTGAGGACGCGTCGGGCGGTGGCCAGTGCCTCCCGCCGGTTCGCGAGGCTTGCGTCACCACTGGCTGCGACAAGACCTTTGAGCGCGCGGGTCAGGTCGAAAACCTGCTGCTGAAGGTCCGGGATGAGCTGAGCTTCATAGCGATCGAGATCCATCCGCATCATGACCAGACGGTCGACCTCATCGCGTGCCATCAAGACCCTGCTGCTCGAGCCGTTCATTTCAGCTTCCCCAGGTCACTGCTGGAGGAGGCTGGTCGGCGGGACGTAACAATTTCAGCAACAGGCCCTCGCCTCCGCCGGTAGGATTTTGCTGGATGGCAGAGGTTGCTCCGCTGACCTCAGAAGGCTTGGCTGGGGAGGACCTGCGGACGTCGCATTGGGAGGACGCCCGGCACTGGATCGGGGTCTACGCCGACTTGATTCGATTCAAGGTCGGCCTCCTGGAGCGGGTCCGCAGGGAGCTCCCGAAGCTTCAGCCGGTGGCGCAGACGGCAGCCGCGACCGACCTCGCGATCATCGAGGGCCAGATGCGCGGCTACCAGGGTCGCCTGGATCTCTGGTACCACCGCCTGTGGGAGCTTCATGGGCTGGAGCTGGATCCGGACACTCAGTTGATCCGACACCACGGCCGCGAGGGCCACCTGACGAAGAGGGAGTTCCAGCTGGTGCAGTTCCTGCTCGACCACCCCCACCGCTTCTTCACTGTCAACCAGCTGCTGTCACGAGCCTGGGCCGATCCTGCGCTGTTTCCTGAAGAGGTACGCAACTACGTCCGGCGCATCCGCAAGATCCTGGCCGATCTCGAAATTCCGTGCGAGCTGGTCAACCGCCCTTCTCGCGGTTATTCGTTGGTGTTCCGCCCGGACCACTGACGCGGCCGCGGGCCGCTCCTCGCGGATGAGAGCGGAAAGTTACGGACCTTCTTATGCCGGGCGCCCCACAGTGGCCCTATGAAGCTATCGGATGACGACCGCGCCAGGCCCGACATCGTGGCCGCGGTTCGCGGCGGGAACAATGACCAGGGCATGGACGGCGAAACCGATCCCCGCGGCGCGTCGATGGAGCAAGCGCTCTACTGGCGGCAGATCTACCGCGAGATCCTGGCCATGGAAGAGAAGGTGATGGAGCGCATCCAGGACCTGATGGCGGCGCAATCGCCCGAGGCCAGACGCGAAGTCGAGCTCACCAATGTGCCCGTGGTCGCTGCCCAGGCTGAGCGCTTCCGCCTACGCCTGGGATTCTGGACCGCGAGGGTGAGTGAGCTCGAGTAGCCGTCTGCAACTTCCGAAGCTCGCAACTCTCGAACAACGTCTGCACGCGGTGCGTGCCAGACGTATGGCAATCCGGGTTTCGAATGCGGGTCACCTTGCGCTGTGGATCGCGGTTTTGAGTGCGTTGGTGGCCATCGTTTCAGTCGGGCTGCTGACCTTTCACTAGCACGACGAGAGGCCCACACAGAAAAGGACCCGGACCCCGCGACGGGGCCGGGCCGCGAACGATGGTGCTTAGACCGTTACTGGCGTCGGGATGAGACCGAGCTGCATCATCTGGTCGAGCTGGTCGAAGTAGATGCGAGCCTCGGCGATCTTTCCGTCCTCGACGCGGAGGAGCTGGACCCCGTAGCCGGTCACTTTCTTGTGGGTCGGCGCGACGGTGCCGGTCGGGCTCTCGAGGGGGGCGGTGTGGGTGCCCTCCATCAGGATCTCCTGGACGACCCAGGGGCTGCTGATGATCTCGCTGCGGACCTTCATCTTGCCGTCGGGGAACGCCTTCAGCCAGGTTGTGGCGTAGGCGGTGGCGTCCTTCGCGTTGGTGGCCTTGAAGCCACCGGGGGCGCTGAACTTGATGCCGTCCGCGTGCAGTGCGCTCAGCGCGCGCTCATCGTGTGCGTTGAATGCGGCTACAAAACGGTCGGTTGTCTCTTTGACTTCTGGCATGCGTCTCCTCCTCAGGAGTAGTCGCGAAGCGGAAGGGCCAAGAAGGCTACTGCCATTCGTCAGGCCGGCAACCGCGAGGACTCAGCGCCCTCGCCTCAGTCCAGGAACAGCCGTCACTATACCAGAAATGGTTGCGGGCGCGTGCTAATATTTCGCGATCGTACGCCCCCGCCTGCTATCAGTCGCCGAGGCCGCGACCGAGCTCAACGCATCGGAGGCCTACGTTCGCCGCCTGCTGCTCAGGCAGCGCCTGTACGGCGTCAAGGTGGGCATCGTCTGGGCGATCTTCCCGGATGACCTCGCAGCATTCAAGCGGACACGCCGACCTCCTGGCCGGCCGCGTGTCCGAAAAGGAGATGCCCGGGGGGCCGGGTAGCTTTCTGCCGGCAGAAATACGTTCGTGCGCGGTCCCGGAGCGCCTTCCGCCGGCAGAAGTCCAGTAACCCTCCGCCATGAAGGCCCGATGGTGGGGAAGGGCCGGTTGCTTGTTCCAGACGCGTGGGGCCGCTCAGACGCGGCCGGCGTAGCGCGCGTTGAGTACCAGGCGCTGTGAATACGAATAGCTGTCCTGATCGAAGGAGCCTGTGCAGGTGATCAGGGTGAGCCGAGGCAGTCCGTAGGGCTCAGCCATCCCGGCCGGAGCCGTCCCGATTGGAATCCGTCGCATCGATTCCACCAGGAAGAGCTGCCGTGTGTTGTCGGCGAGCACGACGATGATCCTGTCGCCCGGCCGAAGATTCACCAGCCGACCGAATATCATCGGCTGCCCTGGATAGCCTGCGTGGCCCTCGATGACCGCATCGCCTGGTGCTCCAGGTGTGGGACTTCCCTTGTACCAGCCCGCGTTCCAGGAGTTGGACGGCAGCTGCATGACCCCAGAGCGCGTGACCCCGACAGCCTCCACCGCGCGGTGAACATCGAGCTTGGGGATCAGCAGCTGGACCGGCCGCGATCTCGGGATCGGAGCCTGAGGCGGCGGCGTGGGCTCCGCGATAGGCGGTACGGGGAAGGACTGGTCCAGATAGATGTTGTCCACGGGATCCTGAATCGTGACGACCCCGGAAGACGCCACCGGGGCCACATCGAGCGGGTCGTCTTCAGTCGGCGTGCCGTCGCTCCAGGTGAAGGCGAGCGTCACGATCAGCGTGGCCGCGAAAGCGAGCACGGCGGTCGATCGATCGAGGTCTCGCCCTCGGTCGCGGATGCCCGCCGTGATTCGCGCCGGCAATCGGCCTTCTAGTTCGTGCGGCGTCGCCGTCGGCCGGTCACGCTGAGCACGATCGCGCCGGCGGCAGCTCCGAGTCCGATCGTGAGCAGCCAGGGGAACGGACCGTGCAGCTCGGCCGGCACTCCGAGGTGCGCCGGCAGGACATTGCCGCTCGGAGGCGGAACATAGGTCGCCACGCCGTAACCGCAGCCACTTGTCCGGTTGATGCGGTTGGTGTCGAGCGTGACCGCGCCGTTACGCGCCAGCGCCCTGCCGTTGAGAGTCGCGCCGGTCTGCATCGCGATCGAGGTCAGGGCCATGATCGTGCCCACGAATGTGGTGGAAGTGGCGATCGTTGCCGAGCTGCCGACCTGCCAGAAGATCTGGCATGGCTGAGCGCCGCCGATCAGGTGGACCCTGGCGCCCGACGCGGTGACGAGCGTGCTGCCGATCTGGAAGATGTAGATGCCAGATCCGTTGAGGGTGAGAGTCCCGGTAAGACTCGGCGCGGTCGTCTGACAGTAGACGCCCGGCACCAGGCTCTTGCCGCCGAGGTTCACGCCGGTGAAGTTGTTGGTCCCTGGGCAGGGTTGCGCGGCTGCGTTGGTGTACGCGGCCGTCAGGTTCGTCTTGGCAGTCAGCGCCACCGAGTCACCCTTGTGCTGAACGCCCGACACGCCAGGGGGGAATCCGGTCACGGCCGTCCCCGGTGATACACCCAGCTGTCCGGTGATCCATGTGGGCCCCGTGTTGGTGACCGTGGTGCCGGCGAGCACTGCGAAGTTGCCTGCACCGCCCAGACCTGGGTCGGTTGCCGCGAGCGCTGCCGCGGGCGAGAT
>Ga0134128_10006800_pt1 | contig 13830 bp, 7 predicted proteins | sample KB31754_FD_96462 | JGI IMG/M metagenome (GOLD analysis project Ga0134128, IMG submission 96462) | Terrestrial soil microbial communities with excess Nitrogen fertilizer from Kellogg Biological Station, Michigan, USA - KB3-175-4 | ecosystem: Environmental > Terrestrial > Soil > Unclassified ... | reverse complement strand
GCCAGTGGGGTAAACAGGTCCGTCTCGACGCCATTGCGCAGCACCGTCACCCGTGTGTCGTCCGCACCAAGATCGAGCAGCGCAGATTTCAGCGCGGCACTGACGGCGACCAGTGCGGCCGCGCGCGGCAGGGCGGCCATGATCTGCTGCCGCGGCCCACGATAGCGTGGGATCAGGTTCACGTCGGTGCCGCGCGCGGTCACCACGACGGGCAGGTTGAATCGCCGGCCCAGCCGGATCGCCGCAACGCCGTCAGGATAAACGTAGTGCGCATCAATCGCATCGAACTGGTGCCCGGCGCGGATCAGGCGCGCGAGCACCCGCGCCATCGCGCGATACAGCAGGGTTGGCGCGATCGTCATGCCCAGTTTCGGCAGCACGGGATAGCGCGGATGCAGCACGGTCAGCCCGTGCCGTTCTTCCCGCGCCGGCGTCGCCGCGTGCAACCCCCATGTGCCGAAGGTCGGCGACGCGATGGGAAAATACGGCACCGGTGCGACGACAAGGCTGGTCGCCTGCCCGCTGCCGACCAGATGACGCAGGCGGTTTTCGACGAACACGCCGTGGTTCGGCCGCGCCTTGCCGGGAAACAAGGTCGAGAAGGTCAGCAGGCGGATCGGCGCCATCGGTGACAGCGGGATGACAGCAGCGAATCGGCCGTTCAGGATCCCTTGCCGAGCGCGTCGAGCAGTTTCTGCGCTTCGGCCTTTTCCTTGAACTCGCCTTTCGCTCCGACGACGCTGTTGAGCTGCTTGATCGCCTCATCCTTGTCGCCGGAGTCTTTCAGAGCGACCGCGTAATGATAGCGGATTCGAGGATCGGCCGTCTGTTCGTTGGCCTGACGCAGCAGGGCAAGTCCCGTCGCCGCGTTACCGGTCGAGGTCATGATCCAGCCCAGCGTATCGGCGGTCTGCGCGCCGGGGGACAGCACATAGGCCTGGCGCGCCAGGTCCTGCGCCCGCTTGTCGCCGCGCTGCTGGTAGACCCAGGCGAGATTGTTCAGGGCCACCGCATTGTGCGGCTTCTGCTTCAGGATCGCCTCCAGCGAAGTCTGCGCCTGATCCAACTGGTTCAGCGCGATCTGGATTTCCGCAAGCTGCTCCATCGCCACCAGGTCGGCCGGATGCTTGGCAATCCAGTCCGTCAGCGTCTTCACGGCATCGTCCCGATGCCCGGAGCGCAGTTGCGCGCTGGCGAGACGTGTGGCCAGCACGCTGGACGGCGAGTCCTTCATCGCCGCGGCAAACGTGGTCACCGCATCGGTCGGGCGGTTCGCCGCCATGTAGACATCGCCCTTCAGGGCCTTGATCGCGGGGAAGTCGCGGTCCTGCGCCTGCAACCGGTCCGCCGTCGCCAGGGCGGCGTCAACACCTGTCGATTTCAGGTCGATCATCGTCAGGTCCTGATAGAGCTGGTAGCTCCGCGGGTCCGCCGCGATGCCGGCCGTCAGCGCGTTGCGCGCGCTCTCGAAATCGCCTGCCTCGATCAGCAGCGCGACAAGCTGGCGGCGTGCGCCGATCACATTGGGATTCTGCTTCAGCAACTGGGCGTAGGTTTCACGCGCCTCCTTCTTCTGGCCCAGCGCCAGTTGTGCGGTGGCACGCAGGCTCAGCGCGGCGATCGTCGTTGCCGCCGGTCCCTTCTGCGCGTTCACCAGATCCAGCGCCTTCTGCGGATCGCCGGCGCGAATATAAAGCTCACCGAGGGTCGCCATCAGGCGTTCATTGGCGGGATCGGCGGCGCGCGCGCGCTCAACCAATGTCACGGCGAGCGGTATCCGGTTCGACTTGCTGTAGGTCGATGCCAGCATGCCCAGCGCGGGTTCCGCGGCCGGCTGTTTCGCCAGCACGTCCGACAGCAGGGATTCCGCCTCCTGGCTCTTGCCCTCCAGCGCGCGCACCCGCGCCAGGTTGACCTTGGCCGGCGAGAAGTCGGGATATTTGCGGACCAGCTCGGCGAACTTGGCGTCCGCGCCCGGGATGTCGATCTCCGCCAGCTTGAGCAGGCCCTCCAGATTGCCGACGACATCGGTGTCGCCCTGGGCCGCTTTGATCTTCACCAGGGCGTCCGTTGCCTTCGTCAGGTCGCCGGTCGCCACGGCCGCGAAGAACAGCGCCTCACCGATGGCGGGGAGCTTCGGCGCAAGCTGGAGCGTGTGCTCAAGATCGCCCATCGCCGCATCAGGCTCGCCCATTCCCATGCGGACGGAGGCCAGGCGTGTCTGCAAGCCGACATCGTTCGGCGCCAGCGTCTCGGCCTTCTGGAAGCTTATCACCGCATCGTTGGAACGGCCGGTGGCCGCGTAGGCGCGCCCCAGAAGGTCATAGGTCTCGGCGTCACCCTTTCCGGTCTCCGCGACCTTCGCCAAGGTCTCGATCACCTGGTCCGGCCGGTGCTTGGCGAATTGGATCCGCGCAAGGATCTTGTACGCCGCAAGATCATTGGGCGCTCGGCCCAGGTATTTCCGTGCCGCCTCGTCCGCCTGCTCAAGCTGCCCGAGCTGTTCCTTGACCACGGCTTGCAGGTAGTAGGCGCGCTGGATGCGGCCGATATAGCCGGCGATCCGGTCAAGATCGGCGTCAGCCGCCTTGAAATTCTTTGCCTGCGCCTCCATCACCGCTTGCAGGTAGATCGCCTGGACGTTGCCCGGCGTTGCCTTCAGCACCGTACTGATATCGGCACGCGCCGCGTCGGTCTTGCCCAGCCCGATCTCCAGACTCGCCCGATCCAGCCGCGCCTGCGTGACGCTCGGCTGGTCGGTGATGAGCGCGTCGAGCACCGTGATGGCGCCCTTCGTGTCGTGCTTGAGGCGCAGAAGCTGCGCCTTCGCCAGCAATGCCTCCGCCGATTTCGGCTGCGCCGCGAGGGCGCGGTCGATCTTCTCCTGCGCGCCGGCAAGATCGGACCTGGCGACGGCGAGCCGCGCCTCGGCCAGCAGCGGCTCGACCGCATTGGGCGCAACCTTCTCCGCTTCAGCGAAGGATTTCTGCGCGTCGTCAGGTTTGTGCAGGCCGACTTCGGCGTAGCCGCGGGCGACCAGGATCGAAGCGTCCAGCAGGGCGTCCTTGCCTTCCGGCTTCAGCACGTCCAGCAGATGCTGGAACTTGTTCTGCGCGAGCAGCGCCTGGGACAGCAGCGGCACCGCTCGATGCGGGTCGAAGCCGCGATCGCGCGCGGCCATCGCCTCGCGCTCCGCTGCCACCGGATCGCCGAGCTCGAAGGAGATTCGGCCCAGCCAGTAGTGCGCCTCGGCATTCTGCGGATCGTTGCGCACCGCATTGCGCAGGTCGATCTGCGCCGACTTCATATCGCCCTTCTTCATGGCCGAAAGAGCGCTCGAAAGGTAGTCGGCGTGGGCAGCGACCGGCCAGACGCCCAGCCAGGCGCCCATGATGATCCAGCCGAGGGACCTGTAACGCATCTGCGTAATCCTCAATCGCTCGCAATTCTGGTGTTGTCTGATTGCATTGCCGCTGCCTCGGCAGCCGCATGGGCGCCCCGGGACGCGTCCGGTTCCAGTCCATGCACTTCCATGAGGCCGTACAGCGTCGGACGGCTGATGCCTAGCAGCCGGGCGGCGGCGGAAAGCGTGTTGTTGGTACGGGCCAGCGCCACCTGGATCACCTCGCGCTCCGCCCGCATCCGGGCCGCGCGCAGGTCCAGATCGGCAACGCCGGTGACACCGGCCGCCAGCTCCAGATCGGACGCGTCGATCAGCCTGCGTTCCGCCATGACGACACCGCGCTTCATGCGGTTCTCCAGCTCCCGGACATTGCCGGGCCAGTGATGCGCGTTCAGCGCGGCGGTCGCCGCCTCGGTAAAGCCGCGAATGTTGCGGCCGAATTCCTGGTTAAACCGGGCAAGGAAGTAGTTCGCCAGCAACACCGCGTCGCCGCCGCGGTCGCGCAGCGGCGGAATGCGGATGGTGACGGCGTTCATGCGGTAGAACAGGTCTTCGCGGAACGCACCCTGGCCGATCTTCTCCTCCAGCGAAGCGTTGGTGGCGGAGACGATGCGCACATCGACCTGGATCTTCTGGCGTCCGCCGATCCGCTCGACGATCTGGTCCTGCAGGAAGCGCAGCAGCTTGACCTGCAGCGGGTGCGGCAGGTCGCCGATCTCATCCAGGAACAGCGTGCCCCTGTGCGCGTTCTCGATCTTGCCGATGGTCTGCTTGACGGCGCCGGTGAAGGCGCCGCGCTCGTGGCCGAACAACTCGCTTTCCAGCAGGTTTTCCGGGATCGCCCCGCAGTTGATGGCAACGAACGGCTGCCGGGCGCGTGGTCCAAGATCGTGCAGGGCGCGCGCGAGTGCTTCCTTCCCGGTGCCGCTTTCGCCCAGCAGCAGCACCGGCACGTTGGTGGTGGCAAGCTTCTCCACGTCGCGGCAGACCTTCAGCATGGTCTGGCTGCCGGTGATGATCCGTTCGATCGGGGATCGCGCGGGCATGGCAGCGAGCTTGCGGTTTTCCTCTTCCAGGCGGTGCAGGTTGAGCCCGCGCTCGATGATCGTGCGCAGCACCTCGATCTCGACCGGCTTCTCGCAGAAATCGTAGGCACCGCCGGCGACCGCCTTGAGCGCGTTCTTGCGCTCCCCGTTGCCGGTCACGACGATCACCTTGATCTGCGGCGCAATGCGCTGAACTTCTTCCAGGGTGGCGAAGCCCTCGCTGACGCCGTCGGGGTCGGGCGGCAGCCCCAGATCCATGATGGCGATCGGTGGATTTTCTTTCTTGACCAAAGCGACCGCCTGGGCGCGGGTCTGCGCCAGCAGCACGTCGCTGGCAGGAAACGCCCATCGGTACTGCGAGCACAGCCCTTCATCATCTTCGACGATCAGCAGTTTCGGCTTCGCCATGGCAGATCCCGATCAGGCCGGCACGGTTGAGACATCGGAGGAGGCGCCGATCGCCGACGGCAGCAGCAGTCGCATCGTCGTCCCTTCACCCTTACGGCTTAGTACCAGAAGGTCGCCCCCCGCGTCACGAAGCAACTCACGCGACTGGTAAGCGCCGATCCCATGTCCGCCGCCCTTGGTGGTGGCGAACGGACGGAACAGCTCATCGCGAATGAATTCGGGGGTCATGCCCGGACCCGTGTCGACAATATCGATGACGACATTCAGCCCTTCCTGACGAAGCCGCAGCCGGACGGGTTCACCTGGCGCGGACGCCTCCACGGCATTGTTCAGAAGGTGAGTCGCCACCGCGTCGAATGCTTCCGGATCGATGGCAACACCACCCGCCGTGCCGTCGTCCTCAAGCGTGATCGCCGCGCCGCTGCTGATCCGGCAGGCATCGGCAATTTCCCGCAGGCGCTCCGCCGGGGTGATCAGCGCATGCGTGCGTTCCTGGCGGTCTGCCTGCAACCGCGCCAGTAGGCGGGTGATCTTCGCCACGGAGGCACGCACGGTCCCAAGCATGTCACGCTGGAAGTCCGGATTATCGGCGTGGACCTCGGCGTTGGTCAGCAGCATCGAAAGCTGCCCGGAAACGTTCTTGATATCATGGATGACAAATGCAAATCGCTGGCTGTATTCGCGTAATTGCCTGGTCTGCGCCAGGACCCGCGCCGCCCGCTGTTCGGCAACCCGGCTTGCCACTTCACGGCCCACCACCCGTAGCAGGTCGAATGCTTCGCGGTCCAGCTTGAAGTGCGCGCGGGAGCGGGCAAGCACCACGAAGCCGATCAGCGTGCCGAAATGGTTCAGCGGCACGGCCAGCCAGGCGCGCGGCAGTTCCTCAAACCAATCCCTGGCCTCCGTCATCTCGTCCAGCACGACGACCCAGTCACCGTCACGGAACGCCGGCACCAGCGGATGGCCGGGCGGGATCGGCATGGTGACGGCGGGCATGTTCCAGGACCCGGCCCACTGGAACGCCACATCCTCCGGCGCGCGGACGAACAGGACACCCGCTGGGCTGTCCACCACTTCGGCCGCCGCGCGGATCGCCCGCTTGTGCAGGCCGACATGCGCTTCGGGGGCGGTGAGAATATCGATGCACCGCATCCATTCCCGGCGGTAGTCGTAGCGGTGGCTGAAGAAATGATCGACCAGGACCGACCGGATGCGTGAGCGCATGGAACCGGAGGTCAGCAGCACCGCCACCGACATGAGGCCGGCAAAGATCAAGGAGACCTCGGCCACGTAGCCCCATTGCGCGCCGCCCCGGCGGAACACCTCTCCGGTCACCGCCAGCCCGACCAGGAAAAGCCCGCTCAGTATCAGCGTGAAGCTGTGGAACACCACATCGCGCGAGACGTGGATGTCGATCTTCCATTCCCGGTTACGCGCCGCGGACAGGGCGATCAGCGGTGCCGCCGTGGCGGTTACTATCGCCCTGCCCTCCAGCAGCGGGCCGGAGAGCCGGCGGAACAGCACGGAGTCCGAGTAGAGTACGACGTCGTACAGGAACAGGCAGCCCAGCGCGACACAGAGCAGGTTGATGTGCCAGCGGACTTCCGGCGGGGTGTTGAAGTAGAGATTCTCGAGCAGGAGGATATTGCACACCGCGATGCCAAGCCGGACCGCGATACCGAGCGACCAGGACGATGCGGCGGGCTCGCCGAACAAGGCATCGCTCAACGGCAGCCCGCCGACGAGCAGCAGGGCCAGCAGCCCCATCGTGGTGAATGCCTGGACCAGTTGGCGATGTGCGGTGACGGACCGGCGGTAGAGATGGAGGATGAATCCGTACCACACCGCCGAATGGGCAAGTTCCAGCCACCCGGCCACACCGAGATAAGGCAGGCGCCAATAGATCGCGACGGCGCCTGCCCAGACAGCGGTCGAGAGGCAGGCGAGGGCCAGCCACAGGCCCGTTCTGCTTCTGGAGCGCCGCAGCAGGATCAGCGTGGCGAGCAGGCCATAGAGCACGGCGCAGCCACCATGCAGGACCGCGGTGGCCGGGGCACTGAACATCACCTGCTGTACACCACGAGGCGGACCGTCCCTGGGATGTGCATCATGGAGTGGCTGCGTCCTCCGTCGCGGCTTTGGTCATGCGGCATGACGTTCCACCGGTCCATGGCATGTGCCGAACTGCAACGTCCCGCGAAACAATATGATCGTTGCCGGTGCGAATGAAAAGCCGGCCGGCGGCAGGCGGAGGGTCAGCGCGCGCCCTCGCGGAACAGCACGACGCGCACGGTGGCTGCCATTATCAGGAGATCAAGGAAAAAGCTTCGATTTTTCGCGTAATAGAGATCGTATGCGAGTTTTTCTCGCGCATCCTCCACGGACGCGCCATAAGGGAAGTTCACCTGCGCCCAGCCGGTGACGCCCGGCTTGGCGTAGCTGCGTTCGTTGTAGAACGGAATGACCTTGGCGAGTTGCTCGACGAAATGCGGCCGCTCCGGCCGGGGTCCGATCATGCTCATTTCACCGCGCAGCACGTTCAGCAACTGCGGCAGCTCATCGATCCGCATGGAGCGGATGACGCTGCCGACGCGGGTGATCCTGGGGTCGTGCTTCTGTGCCCAGCGCGGCTTGCCGCCGGCTTCGGCATCCACCGCCATGCTGCGGAACTTGAACAGGGTGAACGGCCTGCCATGCAGGCCGGCGCGCTGCTGGCCGTAGAACACCGGCCCTCGCGAATCGATCTTGATGGCCAGCGCGGTGACCGCCATCAGCGGCAAGGTGAGCAGCAGAAGCAGCAGGCTCGAGCAGATATCGAAGACCCGCTTGACGGCATTCGACACATACCCGTTGCGAAACCCGTCGGCGAACAGCAGCCAGGATTCGGTGATGGCATCGAGGTCGATGCGGCCGAGGTGGCGTTCCTGAAAACCCGTGGCGCTGAACACCCGGATGCCGCGCAGCTTGCTGTCCAGCAACAAGCCCTGCGGCGATGGATCGTCGGGAGACGTTGCCGCATTGCCGGCGACCACGACGCCCCAGATGTTCTGGCCATGCAGCGTGTCGAAAGTCAGCGGCGCGGGGCCGGCCGGCATGATGACGGGCTCGAACAACTGGCTGCCGCGGCCGCGCAGCAACGACAGCAGCCGGTCGGCGCGTTCTTGCGTACCTATAATAAGAAGGCGGCGCGCTAGGCGGCGGCGTCCCACCAGTCCGCTGAACACCAGTCGGACGATCAGGATCCCCAGCAGCCATGTGGCGATGACCTGGCTGAGCCAGGCGACGGCATGGCCGCTGAGGACGACATGCAGGCCGCCGCACACCAGCAGCACCGCCGGGAACGCGACGATACCGGTGACCGTCGCGCTGATCAGCAGGCGGCGGCCATCGACGCAGACTGCGGGACGATAGAGGCCGATGGTTGCCGCGGTGCCGGCGATGGTGAGCGCAAGGAGGGCAGCGATATTAATGCCGCCATGCGACAATTTCGGGGGTGCGAGGGCAAATGCTCCAAGGCCGCCGGGGGCGCTCAGCATGGCGTAGATCAGCGCGAAGGACAGAATCAGCTCGAACAGGCCGAGAAGGGCGATCTCAATAGGCACATATTGTGCCACGATACGCGACATCCGCCTCCCCCTCCCGAGTGACCTCAGCGTGCCGGGCGACGGCCATTCGCCGATCGCTATGGACGCGTTACGATCCACGTTGACACCGTTCGGCGTGAAGGTGGCTCGACCGTCCCCCGCGACGTACAGGTCCGTCCAGAAAATAATATGTGTTGCCAGTTCGGGTCAATGTTCATTCCCAACATTTGGATATGGAAAAAATCTCCAATTTTCTGCAACGTCAACAAACACATGGGTTCAGGCCAGGGAGCACCCCTGGCTTCCGAAAAACTTTACGATATCGAATATGTCCTCCAGGTATCACAATCCGGGTCGAGGCGCCATAAAAAAAACAATTCCGAAATCCGGCCACGAGACGATCTCTTGGTTGAAACGGACCGGCCGGAATGATAAAGACCGGTCACATACCGGAGAGCGGCCGCCACCTCCCCGTTACGGGTTGAGCCCGACGGCCCAGCGCGGAAGCCAGGATGGAGGCGTGTAGCTCATTGGCAGAGCGCTGCCTTTACATGGCAGAGGAGGGGGTTCGATTCCTTCCGCGCCTACCAGATGCCGATCGCATAAGAGTAGCCATTATTCCGAGGTTGACGTGATTCGTACCCGGCGCGCTTTTCTGACCGCCATGGCGCTTGCCCTCCCGCTCGCCGCCTGTGACAGCAACAACGCAGGCACCACGGTGTCAGCCGCCAGCCTCGCCAAGCCCGACAACAAGCCGAGCGAAGACTACGTGATCGGGTCGGGCGATCAGTTGAGCATTTTCGTCTATCGCAATCCCGACCTCAGTGAGGCCGGGGTTGCGGTGCGCCCCGATGGACGCATCTCCACCCCGCTGATCGAGGACATCGTCGCCGCCGGCAAGACCCCAACCCAGCTCGGCCGGGAAATCGAAAAGCGGCTCTCCAAGTACATCCAGGACCCGAACGTCACCGTCATCGTCCGCGGCTTCGTCGGACCGCCCGACCGCCAAGTGCGGGTGATCGGCGAAGCGACCGATCCGATCGCGATCCCCTATCGGGAGCATATGACGCTGCTCGACGTCATGATCGCGACCAAGGGACTGACAAAATACGCCGCAGGTAACCGCGCGGTAATCGTCCGTATCGATGCTAAGGGCAAGCAGCAATCGATCCGGGTCCACCTGAGCGACCTGATCAAGGACGGCGATATCAGTCAGAACATCGAAATGGCACCTGGGGACACGCTCATCATTCCGCAATCCTGGTTCTGAAGGGTCTTCCCGCCATGGATTCGGTACGCATCATGCTCACCCAGTACCTGCGCGCGGCCTGGCGGCGGCGCTGGCTGGGCGTCATCGTCGCCTGGCTGGTGTGCGGGATCGGCTGGGTCGGGGTCTACCTGATCCCCAATCAGTATCAGTCCAGCGCTCGGCTTTTCGTCGATGCCGACGCCATCCTGACCCCGCTCTTGCGCGGCATCGCCGCGGATTCGGCACCCACCACCCAACTGGAAATCCTGCAGCGCACGCTGCTCAGCCGCCCCAACCTGGAAAAGCTGGTCTCCAAGACGGACCTCGACCTGACGCTCAACAGCGCCTCCGACCGGGAACGGCTGCTGACGCGGCTGGGCAACGAAATCAAGGTCGTGCCGCAGACCAAGAACCTGTTCACCATCTCCTATCGCGACAAAAGCCCAAAGCTCGCGCATGACGTGGTGCAGACCCTGCTGACGATCTTCGTGGAAAGCGCCACCGGCAGCAACCGCACCGACATGGAGAATGCGCGCCGGTTCCTGGAGCGGCAGATCCAGTCCTATGAGCAGCAGTTGCGGGCGGCCGAAAAGCGGCGCGCCGATTTCCGCGCGCGGTATATCGACGTCCTCCCCAACGATGCCAGCCCCAATGTCCCGGCTCTGGAAGGCGCCCGCCAGCAGGCCGCCCTACTGGACGGCAGATTGCAGGACGCGCTGATCAGCCGCGACGCGCTGAAGCAGGAAGTCGAAAACACCCCGGCCATGCTGGTCGTCGAGTCCGGCGCGGGGGCATTGACTGCATCGGGCAAGACCAAGCTGCAGGAAGCCGAGGATCAGCTCAGGCTGCTGCTGTTGAAGGACACCGAGCAGCACCCCGACGTCATTGCCCAGAAGAAGCTGATCGAGGTGTTGAAGAAGGCGCCGCCCGAACCGGCCGTGCCCGCCGCCGCGCATCCTTCCACGGGCTCGCCGGCGGCCGCGACAGCCAAGAATTCGCCCCAGCGTTCGGTGCCCAACCCGATCTACGACCAACTCAAGGTCAAGCTCATCGAAGCCGATACTCAGGTGGTTTCCTTGCAGCGGCAGCGCGACGAAGCAGTGCGCTACCGTGACCGGCTGGAGAAGATTCAGCGCGAACAGCCGGGCCTGATCGCGGAATACCAGAATATGGACCGCGACTATGCCGTGCTGCGCAAGAACTACGAGGAACTTCTGGGCCGCCTGCAATCCGCGAATATCGCCCAGGCCGCGGACACGCAGGCGGACAAGGTGAAGCTGCAGATCATTGACCCGCCGGAGGTCCCGCGCCTGCCCGCCGCGCCGAACCGTCTGCTGCTGATCACCGGTGTGCTGCTCGGCGGCATTGCCGCCGGGGCGGGCATGACCCTGCTGTTCGGTCAGCTCGACCGCTCCTTCTCCAGCGTTGACGATCTGCGCGCCCTTGGGCTGCCGGTCCTCGGCGGCATCTCGGTGATGGGGCTGCTGCCGCTGCGCCAGCGGATGATGACGGTGATGCGCTTCGGCGCGGCAGTCGCTGTGCTGATCTTCGTCTATGGCGGGCTGATGGTTCATATCCTTCGTTCCACCGCCTTGATTTGAGCGCGACATACCGATGCTGAGAGCACCATGCTGAAGCCCAGGACATCGCATCTCGTCGAACGTGCGGCGGAAAAGCTGTTGCGGTCGGGGGCGCTCGACGAATCCGCGGCGCACCTGTTGGAGCCGGGCGCGGTGTCGCCCGTCGCCACAGCCGCTGTCGTCACGCCATACGACGCGGGTTCGGCCGCCGCCATCGCGGACGTGCCGCGGCCTGCCATTCCCCTGCCGCTGCCATCCAGCACGCCGAGGGACAGCGGGCTGAACGGTACCGCGGCACCGGCGGACCTTGTGCAGGGCGCGTCGTCGGTCGATGCCATCGCGCTGGAACGCGGCGGCATGGTCGATTGGTCGCGCACGCGAAGCCGCATTTCCGAGGAATTCCGACTCGTACAGCGGCAAATCCTGCGTGCCGCCTTCGGCCCGGGGGCGGAACCGGGGTTCTCCAACCTGCTGATGGTCACCAGCGCGCGGCCGGGCGAAGGCAAGAGCTTCACCTCCGTCAACCTCGCCGGCAGCATCGCCCGCCAGGGCGATCACCATGTGCTGCTGGTCGATGCGGACTCGAAGCGCGATTCCTTCTGCTACGCGCTGGGCTTGGCCGAAGCGCGCGGCCTGCTGGACCTCGTCGCCAATCCGAAGCTCGACCCGGCGCCGCTGATCGTCAAAACGCCGATCGAGCGCCTGTCGATCCTGCCGGTGGGACGGGAGCGGGAACGCAGCGCCGAGCTTTTCTCCACCAAGGAGATGACCCGCCTTATCCAAAGCCTGGGACGCCGCTATGCGGACCGGCTACTGATCCTCGACGCACCGCCCTGCCTATCCACCAGCGACCCCGCCGTGCTCGCGCCGGTGGTCGGGCAGATCCTGTTTGTCGTGGAAGCCGATCGCACGCAGCGCGATGAAGTTGAAGCCTCGCTCGACCTGATCCAGGCATGCCCGACGATCACCCTGGTCCTGAACAAGCAGCAGATTTCGTCGCGCTACACGTTCGGCGCCTATTCTTCCTACTACTCGTCCTGAGCGGGCGTCGTTCCGTCGGGACATGACAGGCGACACAGCGCCGTATCGAATTGTCCTGCGCCGATCCAGTGCGGCAGCGGCGCTGTGGCTGGCCAGCGCCGGGATCGCCGCCGCATTCCCGCTGATCGACCCATCCAACCAGGGGCTTGTGCCGGCGGGCACCGAACTCGCCGCGCCGGACTTGCAGGATCTGCGGCACCAGTTGCAGCTCGCGAACGGGCTGACCCCGACCGAAGCGGGTGGGTGGATCGTCCTGCCAAGCCTGAACTTGCAGGAAATGTTCACAGACAACGTGCTGCAGGTGAACCACCCGCGGCGCTGGGACTTCGTCACTTATGCCAGCCCGTCCCTTGCAGTGGTCGGCGATACCGCGCGCGTCCAGTTCCGCATGGATTACGCACCGACGCTGTCGCTCTATGCGCGTACCGGGTCGGAAAACACGCTCAGCCATCAGCTGAATGCCACCGGGCTGTTCACCATAGTTCCGGACTTGTTCTATATCGATACCCGCGCGCTGGCGGGGGTGCAGGCGGCGAATGGCGGGATCGGCGGGCTGGGCGGGCTTGGTGTGGCTGGCGCGGGTCCCGCGTCCATCGGCAACCTGACCGGCACGGGGCCGAGCGGCCTGGGCCTGACGCGGCAGAACCAGGTGCAGACCAGCAGCTTCGGTATTTCACCCTATCTGCTCAGCCGGTTCGGCAATTATGGGTCCGGCAAGCTGGGCTATTCGCTGAACGTGTCCCATTACGACACTGTCTCGGGCTTCGCCACCGCGCCGTTTCCGACCGGCGGCGCCAACGGCCAGACCTTCCTCAGCAATGAGGAGATCGCCCACTACGTCAGCGACGATTTCCTCGGGCGGTTCCAGAACGCATTCGATGTCGATCTATTGCAAGGGAGCGGCACGACAAGCGGCAATATCGGCAACACCAACACGACCACGACCCGCAACACCATCTCGGACCAGCTCAGCTACGCCGTCACACACGCAATCACCATCTTTGTCTCTGCCGGCTATGAGCGCATCCACTACACCGGCGGGAGCTTTCAGGACATCAACGACGGGACCTGGAGCATCGGCGGCACCTTCGCGCCGAATCCGGACAGCGCGATCACCCTCAGCTACGGCCATCAGCAGGGCGACACGGCATTCTCCGCCGACGCGCACTACGCTCTCACCGCGCGCACCTTTCTCAGCCTCAGCTACAGCAACACGCTGGGCACGCAGCTCGAGAATCTGCGGAATCAATTGAACAGCGGCGCCGTCAACGGCAACGGCGCCCTGGTGAACGCGCAGACCGGCGGCCAGCTTTTTGCCGCCAACAATGCCTTGGGCGTGCAGCCCGGCCTGTTCCGCTTCAACACGCTGAATGCCGGCCTCACGACCACGCTTGATCGGGACCAGTTCAATCTCGCCTTTGTCTGGTCCACACAGACGGGCGTCGGGGGAGGCACGCTGAACAACGGGTCCACTGCGGCCAAGACTGCGTCGCTGCAATGGGTCAGGCAGCTTCGGCCG
>Ga0134128_10006799_pt1 | contig 13832 bp, 8 predicted proteins | sample KB31754_FD_96462 | JGI IMG/M metagenome (GOLD analysis project Ga0134128, IMG submission 96462) | Terrestrial soil microbial communities with excess Nitrogen fertilizer from Kellogg Biological Station, Michigan, USA - KB3-175-4 | ecosystem: Environmental > Terrestrial > Soil > Unclassified ... | reverse complement strand
GCTCGCGTCACCGACTGCTGCGGTTGGCCAACCAGACCCACACGGCATAGATACCCGTGGAAATCACAGTCGCCCAGACCCATCCCACAATCAAAATCAGAAGGCCGTAGGCCACCATGTCGAGTACGAGCACCACCAAGCGCTCCCGCAGTGAAACGCCTGAAAAGGGAGCCGAGTCTCGTCGCAACGCATCCCGAAGGCTGCCGCGCAGACCTGGCCAGGGCAGGACGCGCCACGCTAGGAAACCCGAGACCACACCACCCGCCAAGAGGCCGACGCCAGCATCAACGTTCCGCCCGTCGAACTCGAAGGACGAGAACAGCATTAGTACGGCCGCAACCATCAACAAGGCCCCGCCTCCCCAACGACGGAGCCACAAATTGCCGGAAGCTCTCCCCTGATGTCCCATCGGTCCGCACCCTTACTGCGGCCAAGTAACACTCCTGAATACTGGCCCAGCCGAGCTTCCTACACTCCGAGGTATGGATCGACTAGATCGTGACCTTCTTCGCGCTCACGAGATCTTCCTAGAGGACGTGTCAGACGAGACCGACCGCGAGTTAGGCGAACTTCTTCCGCAACTGGAGAAGGCGGGCTATGTCGAGATCTCAGGCGAATCACGCTCAGGGTACTTCTGGAACTTCACGCCCGAAGGAGTTGCGCGGGGCGAAGCACTCTGCGCTTTCGACTGACGGCTCAGGGGTCATTCCGGAACACTGGCCCAGGAGAACGTCCTTAACCCGGACGCAGGCCTTCAGGCACAATCGCGGAACTGCCATGCGGCTCCTCGCCTACGCATTCGCCGCCCTGATCGGTGTCGGCGTCGGTCTCGATATTACTCGCAGTCGCCGTCGGGAGCTGGAGAATCTGGCTCCGACATGGAGGCGGTCGGGGCTAGCCGCAGTCTTAGCCGTTGTTCTCTTTGTAGTCCTGGCTGAGGCATTCAACGAAGATGACTTCTATCTCGCATGGGGTGGCGGGCTCGGTGCCACTCTGTTCGTCACGCGTTTCTTCCGGCCTTGGCTTCGCACCCGGACACGCTGAACTGGCTCAGCTTTAGGAGTCTCGCGAGCAACTCGGGGGTCATTCCGGAACACTGGCCCAGCCGAGCAGGGTTACGCTCGAAGCTGTGCGTTGGCCGTCGGGGCATGTTGTCGAGTGGCGTGAGAACTGGCATGGTCGCGTTCTTGCGGCAATGCCGGTCGAAGTCGTGCTTGACCAGCCGGAAGTGCTTGCGCTCTACATCTGCGAGGGAACCCAGTTCAACTTTCCCGAGCCGTGGCCCTGGGGAGAAGCCCATCCCTGGTCGGCACGTGGTGCGTGGGAGGGCCACGGCGCACTTGTGCTCCATCGCCCGCACGACCCGTACACCGCGTGGGCGTTCTGGCAGGGAGCGGATCGTGAGTTCGACGGTTGGTACCTGAACTTCCAACGGCCCTTCGAGCGCCGCGACTCGACGCTCGACACGCTCGATCGCGAGGCGGACATCTGGATTCCGAGCGAAGGCCGATGGGAGTTCAAGGATCTCGACTTTCTGAGCTTCCGTTCGCTGACGTAACGTCGGAGCGTGCCGACCTTCACGAAAAATGGTGTTCGGCTGGTGTACGAGACGCGTGGGACCGGCGACCCGGTTGTTCTTCTCCACGGCTTCACCTCGCTCGGTGTTTCGTGGGAGCGCCACGGATGGGTGCAGGCGCTTGTTTGCGAAGGATTCCGAGCCGTCTGGCTCGATGCACGGAGTCATGGTTCAAGCGATCCGGTGTTCGATCCCGCGATATGCACGACGGACGTGCTTGCCGCCGACGTGATCGAGCTTCTCGACTTGCTCGGTGTGGACTCGGCGTCGTTGGTTGGCTTCTCGATGGGGGCCGGTGTTGCGATCCGAGTCGCCCTCGACGCGCCTGAGCGGGTCAGGCGGCTAGTCGTCGCGGGCGCAGGAGACGCCGCGATCAATGATCTTCACGACCCTGAGGAAGTGCGGGAGATCGAGAATGCCTTCTCCGGTAAAGCAGAGCCGGCAGAAGGAAGCGCGGCAGCTCGCATCCAACGCAGCGCCGAGCTCGCGGGCAACGACAGGCGCTCCTTGCTTCCATTCCTGCAGCAGGGCGGGTGGCCCGGTGGTCTCATCCACGTCTCGCCGCTAACGATTCCTGCTCTTGTGATCGTGGCCGAGAACGACGAGTACATGCCGCGCTCCGACTCGCTGCTCGCTGCTCTGGCCCCCACGGAGGTAATGCGCCTCCCCGCTCGCGGTCACCACGAGGTGATGCAGGACGAGTCGGTAAAGCGGGAAGTCGTTCGCTTTCTGGGCTCAGCCGACTGAAACTAGGTTCGCTCTCGCCTGGGCCAGCGTTCGGGAATGACCCCCGAACCGGAGTACTGTTGCGGCGTGGATACTGCTCCGAGAACTGCGGTAGATCCAGTGCCCGTGCGGGCTGTGGTGGCCTTCTGGTTTGGAGTAGCGGCGGGGCTTGTGTCTTTCGGCGGTTTGCTCGGTGTGCTCGGGTCGGGGATTGCGGGTGAGTACAGCGACCGTGCGGTGGCGGTCTGGGCGGCGGCGAGTGCGGTGATGGTCATTTGCTTTGGTCTTGCAATCTGGGCGGGAGCGTGTGAAGTGAGGCTGCGCGGGATCGATGCGGGCTTCATTCGCCGAGGGGTGGCCGCGTCCGTGCTGACGCTGGTTGCTGCGATGGCGACTGTGCCAATCGTGGCTGCCGGTTTCGGGGGTTCGGGGCTGCCGGTGGTGGGGGACCTGTTCGCCTTGGCGTTTCTCGCGAGTGTGGTCGGCATCAATCGTCAGATCTGGCAGCGGTTAAGAGGGCAGCCCGAGTAGCGACTCTCGGGTGGGCGAGCGTCCTTGCGCCTGAGGCGACTTGCAGCCACGCGAGACTGATAACCCCTAAGCTCTCGGGCGCGTTCCAGCGTCGCTCCAGCCCGCCAGATTGCCGGTGGCCGAACGGGCTCTCGCCTGGCTGCTTCCGGATGAGACTGGAGGTCGTCCGCGCTCCTACCAAGCTCCAAAAAGCAAGGACCTGCTGCTACTGCCGCTGCTTTGCATCGACTCCCTCCGTGCTAGGAGGAAGTCGGCTATCGGCGGGGCCACTTTCGGGTCCGATTCGGTGGGCCAAACCGGGTTTTCGTAAGGCCCCCGAACCACCCCTGATATTGGCTGGGGTCACGAGAGCCAGCGCGGAGGCTGATATGGCGTCCAGCGTCGAATCGCCGGTGATCACGCAGTTCTGGGTCGCTCCACCGGGTAGAACGTTGCGAATCGAGCAAGCCACTCTCCAGCCACGTCATCAGCCGATCCCGCTTCTGCGGCGGGTCACATTCAGACCTCCGGGGGCCTGTAATTCGGGTTGTTCCACACCTCCCCTGTGAGCGACCCGGTCTCATCGACCTTCCAGCCACGAATGATCCCTTCCAGTGGGACCTCGCCATCAGAATCCCAGCGCGGGTCGATCTCGTAGACCCACCCGTCTGGGAAACGCCGCGCTTCACGTTTCAGTCCGTCAGGCGGCGTCATTCGCCGGACCTTCCGACGGAAGACACCCATCGCTCATAGAAGGCGTCTTGCTCTTCGGGTGAGACAGTTGACTCGCAAGGAGCTTCACCGAGCAGTGGTAGCACCGACCGCGGATCAGCTGGCTCTCCTATTTTGAACTGGTAGACGAACTTCGCACCACCGGACTCCCGCGCCATTGGCGACGGCCTAACGTCCCGGCGCATTCCGTTGCAGCAAATCCGAGCACCGTGAGTTCGAAGCTCGCCAGCGATCTCGCGCAGGCAATCGAACAGGTCGTCCCCGGACCGCTCAATAACACCAATTTCATCTATGGCGAACTCGATGCGCCAAGGTGGCTTGTCGGACGCGGTCGCTTGGCAGTAACTCAACGAACCGTCCGCAAACACGATGGGGAGCCTCTCTATGGCCATGCCGGCACCTCGGGCCCAAGCACGAACGGGTCGTGGACCTCGTAAGCGCGCAAGATGTTCTCGAACGGAATGCCGCCCGGGAAGGCGACCTCGTTTTCGGCTGAGAAGACATGCGGGCCGAGGGCGGCATTAACATCAATCGGCGAGAGGCCTTTGGTACTCACCTCGTACACGTAGCCGCCAGGACCCGAGAACTGCGGGCCGGCCGCAACTTCCGGCAGCTTTGAGGCGCCCACGTAGTTGCTTGGCTCATTCCTCAGAACATAGTCCTCTAGGGACGTCGGGCTGCCCGGCGCTCGGGGCTGGAATCCTCCAGCCGCTTCGATCTCGGAAGGCGATCGTGTGTCTCCCCTGAAGACGCTCTCCGGTATTCCTGACTCCGTCGAGCTGGCGGTATCCCCCGCGAAGTTGGGCTCCGGCGTGACTTGACTAATCCGCTGGCTGACGGCCTGCGTTGGCTGGGTGTCCGCAATCGGGCCGACGGGACCCGTATCTTCGGTGGCGCCGCGCCCGATCGTCGCCCCTGGTTCGAGCGACTCGGCTTCATCGGCTCCAAACTTGTAGAGGCCGTCGCTGATGGCTGAGCCGATGTTGCTGGCGGTCTCGCGCAGCGAGGCGCGGAAGAGACTCGTGCTGGTGGCGAGCGCGTCGACGCCGACGCTGACCGCCTTGACTCCGGGGAGCAACATGAGTCCTGTTTGGAGGGCGGCGGCGGTGCAGGCACCAGCGCCAGCGCCGTTTCCGGTCATGCAGTTGAAGTCGGTCTTGGCCAGCTGCACAGTTGGCTGGACAACGACTGAATTGACAGCGTTCGCTACCGCCGTGGCCGCGTCGCCGATGGCGTACGAGACCTCTCCCGCTCCGTTCAGGATGTCCGAGCCGATCCCTTCGAGAGCGCTGATGATTCCCAGGCCGCTCGGGTCGCTGTAGACCAGGGGCGAATCGCTTCCGTAGACATAGAGCGAGCTGGAGAGTGTGGTCTGCTGGCCAGCGGGGTCCATCGAAAGGAAGGTGCCCGTGTTCGGGTCGTACTGGCGCGCGCGCATGTCTGAGAGGCTTGTGCCCGAATCCGTGTACTGACCGGCGTACTGGAACGGGTTCGTCGGTCCGCTGCCACTCACATTCGTGGCCGAGCGGATCAGACCGAAGGGCTCGTAGCTGTAGGCCCACTGCGTAGCGCCCGTAGAGTCGGTCAGGTCGCTGACATTCCCATTTGGGTCGTAGCTGTAGTAGTAGCTGCCGCCGGGCGTGATCATCGCCGCCGGTGAACTGGAAGGGCCGTACAGGTAGGTGCGGAGCGGATCGCCGGAGCCGTTCTTCTCGCTGGCCAGGGTGGGCAGATCCGTGTTCTCGTTCCAGCGGTAGTTGATCGTGGTCGAGCCGGTCTGCGCGCTGGTGCGCATGCCGGCTCCGTCGTAGGTGTAGTTCGTTGTGGTGCCGCCGACGGTGGCGCTCGTCATCTGCCCGGCGAGGTTCCAGTCGTAGGAGCTGCTGCCGGCAGCGGTCTGGCGGCCGTCAGCGTCGTAGCTGTATGTGGTCGTCGTACCGCCGCTGGTTGCGCTCTGCAGCTGGTCTCGGCCGTTGTAGCTGTAGGTGGTGGTGACGCCGCCCGCCCGCGTCTCGCTGGTGCGGTTGCCCGAAGCGTCGTAGACCCAGCTGATCTGCGGGTCGCTCGAGTTTGGGCAGCTCGTCTGGTAGCAGACGCTGGCGAGGCGTCCTGCCTGGTCATAGCTGTAGGTCTCGGTCCAGCTAGAGCCGTTGTTCTGCGCGTCAAGCTGCTTCGGCTCGCCGTCTCCGTTTCGGGTGACCGTGTAGCTGGAGAGTGTGGCGGCGCCGTTCGCGTTGATCACCGTCTGCAACTGGCCCGCGTGGTTATAGCCGAGTGTCGCCGTGATCCCGTTTGGCTGCGAGACGGTGATCAGCTGGTTGTTCTTGTCGTAGCCGTAGCTTGTCGTCTGGCCGGCGCTGGTCAGGCTGATCAGGTTGCTGTTCTGGTCGTAGGCGTAGCCGGTCACCGTTCCGTTCGGATACGTGACCTGGTTCGGGCGACCCATCCCGTCGTAGCCGTAGCTGAAGGTGCTGCCATCGGTCGAGGCGGATGTCACCTGGTTGTCCAGGTTGTAGCCGTAGCTGGTCGTGCCCGACGCATCCGTACGACTGGTCAAGTTCCCCTGGTCGTCGTAGGCATAGGAGACACTGTGTGTGCCGTCCGAGTAGTCGACGTGGGTCGACTCGTCGAGTGCGTTGTAGGTGTACGTGGTCGTGCCCAGAGACGCGTCGCTGGCCGCGTTGGCGATCGCGTCCTCACTGGTGCGCAGGTTGCCGTCGGCGTCATAGGTGTAGCTCGTCGTGTCCCCGTGCGGGTCTTGAACCTGCGTCAACTGACCCTCGGCGTTCGGGGTGTAGGTGGTCGTGTTGCCGCCTGAGTCGGAGGGGCTGGTCAGGCCGCTGGTGCGGCTGGTCAGTTGGTTGAGCGCGTTGTAGGAGAGCTTGACCGTGGAGTTGTCGTTCGCGGTCGTTCTGATCAGGTTGCCGTCGCCGTCGTACTCGTAATCCGTCTCTCGGCCCATCGCATCCGTGACGCTGACCGGCCGCTCGTCAGGGTTGTAGATCGTCGTCGTTGACTCGTTCCGCGGGTCGATGACTGTCTCCTGGTTGCCGTCCTTGTCGTACTCGTAGCTGGTCGTGTAATCGCTCGCGCAGCCACAGCCCGTGACGTTCCCGAGCGGCGAGATGACAGTGTGCACCTTGCCGTTGTCGTAGTAGCTATAGGTGGTCTTGCCGCCCTTCGGGTTCTTGACCTCGATCACGTTGCCGTCGTTGTCGTAGCTGTAGCTGGTTGTCTTGCCGGCGAGCGAGCGTGTGAGCAGCTGGTTGTTTGCGTCGTAGCTCATGTCCGTCGTCCGGCCCATCGGGTCGACGATCTCGGTCAGGTTCCCGTTCGCGTCGTAGCTGTAGTTCGTCGTCTCGATCCCCGGCGAGGCGTCGTGTACCTTCTTCTCGGTCAGCCGGTTCAGAGCGTCGTAGCTGTAGTCGGTCGAGGCGCCGAGCGGGTTCACCACCTTGATCTTGTTGCCGTTCGCGTCGTAGCTGTAGGTGGTCGTGTAGTCGGCCGAATCGTGACTGCCGTCGTTGCCGACCGGGCTGACGATCGTCTTCAGGCGCCCCGCGTCGTCGTAGCTGTAGCTCGTCGTGTTCCCCAGCGGGGAAACGGTGCTGGAGACGAGCCCGCGCGAGTTGTAGTTGGTCGTACGTTCCGGGCTGCCCGGACGGGTCGTGTGGATCAGCTGGTTAGCCGCGTTGTAGTCGTAGGTCGTCCGGTGATCGGCCGGGAGACCGTTGTTGCCGCGCGGGTCGACCATCGTGATCTTGTTACCGGCATCGTCGTAGGTGTAGGTGGTCTCGTTGCCCTGCGGGTCGGTCACGCTTAGCTTCTGCCCGGCCGCGTTGTAGGTCGTGGTCGTCGTGTAGTCGGAGGCACAACCGCAGCCGCTCACGTTGCCTCTTGGCGTGGTAACGGTCGTCTGACGCCCTGCGCTGTCGTAGCCATAGCTCGTCTTATTGCCGGCCGGATCGGTGACCGAGGTCAACTCACCGAGCGAGTCGTAGCCGTAGTTGGTCGTCTTGTTGAGAGCATCGGTCGCGGAAGCAACGAGTTCCGGGTTGGACGGGTCAAGGTTCAAGGTGGTAGTCAGGCTGCCCGGTTTGGTGATGCTGGTCAGGTTGCCGTTGCTGTCGTAGCTGTAGTCGCTCTCGTTGCCGCGGGCGTCCGTGTGCGAGGTCACCTCGTTGAAGCCGTTGTAGGTCCAGGTCTGAGCCCGGTAGCCGAGCGACGAGGGGCTGGCGAGCGAGAGCATGTTGCCGTCCGCGTCGTAGGTCATCGTTGTCTGGTTGCCGTTCGCGTCGATCGAGGTCAGCTTGTCCCCGTGCGAGTCGTAGGTCGAGGAGGAGACATCACCGAGCGGATCGGTGCGGCTTACCAGCTGGTTGCCGATGTAGTGGTCGACCCAGGTCTTGCCGGCCGGGTCGGTCATCGTTGTGGTCTGCGTCCCGTCGGAACCGTCACTCGCGTAGTCGTAGGTGCGCTCATGATCGAGTGCGTCCTGCTGAGAGGTGACCTGGCCGCTCGAGTTGTAGGTGTTGCGGATCGGGTAGTTCAAGTTCGGGTCTTCGATCGAGCTCAGCCGGTTCGCCGAGTCGTAGGCATAGGTCCAGGTCTTGCCGCGTACGTCGGTGAAGCTGGTCATCTTGCCGTCCGTGTAGCCGAACCCGATGCTGCGGCCGTCGGAGAAGCTGACCCCGGTGAGCAGGCCGCTCGTGTAAGAGAGGCTGGCGCTGCGCCCTTCCTGGTCGGTGACGCTCGTCAGCTGGCCGCTCGTGTAGGAGTAGGTGAGTCCTTCGCCGTTTCGGTCGAGGACGCTGAGCACGTTGCCGCTCGAGTCGAAGTGTGAGGTCTGGCCGTCGTGGGTGACGAGCTGGTAGCTGCCGTCACCGAGCTTTGTCAGCGTCGAGGTGGAGAACGGGGACTGGTAGCTGCCGTCTGCCTGCTTGGCGAAGTAGATCTCCTGCAGGCCCGCATCAGTAAGGACGGCATTACCGGAGCCGTCAAAGACGAGCTTGGCCCCGAAGGAGCTCGTCCAGCCCTTGCCCAGTGGCCCGTCGACGTTGGCGAAGGCGCTCGAGTAGCAGCGGCTGAAGCTGAGCGGGACACCGGGGCCGGGCAGGCTGATGTCGGTCATGCTGGTCGCATAGGAGCCGGTCAGCGTGTTCACGTCGCCCATGAAGGCGGCGTTGTTGGCGCCGTTCGCCGCTTCGTTGCAGCCGTTCTCCTGCGTCTGCGGCGGGATCGCCGGAGAGTAGGTGCCGCCGTAGGGCACGACAACGACGGTTTCCATGTAGCCGTAGCCAGTCGGCACGTCCGCGCCGGGGATGAACTGAATGTGGGCAAAGGCGTCGCTAGCAGCGTCGTGGATGTCAGCGTAGATACCGCAGACGCTGCGGGACCAGAAGTTGCCTGTGGTGAAGTCATAGAAGGGGTAGACACTTCCGCCCGTATAGGTGACGACCGAGGCACCGGGACTCTCAGTCCCACACTGGATCTTCGGCGTGCTCGGGTCCCAGTCGAGCTGCGGCACGAGGGCGTACATAACCGACTCTCCGGCGGGCCCCCAAGCGGCGTTGCCGAAGGTATCGCCATCCGTGTACTCGTGCGTGAGCGGGATGTCGTAGGTGGCGCCGGCCGGGATGCCCTTCGTCGGCAGGTAGTTCTCGGGTGCCAGCGTGCCGCTGTAGGAAGACTGGGCAAACGGCTGGTCGCCGTCCGGTGAGGGAAGGCGGACGAGGAGGTTGATGTTCTCCGCGGAGGTGTTGATGACACGCAGCAGCGCCGGCTCGCAGGCGTCTCCGCTGCCGTCACTGTTCGCGTCCGACTGGTTCGGGTTGTAGACGCTCGGGCAGTTGTCCGCTGTGTCGGGAACGCCGTCGAAGTCGCCGTCCTGGGCCAGGGGAAGACTGAGCCCGAGGCTGAACGACTGATCGACCGGCACCGCTGCGCCGCCGACCACCTGATTGGAGACCGAGATGGCGTAGGTCGTGCCGGCGGTGACGTCGAAGTTGAAGGTGCCGTCCGTGTTGAACTGCTCGAAGCTCGCCGCGTAGTGGAGAGCGGAGCCCAAGCCGTCGGTGGCCCAGATGCTGCCGCTGTAGACCGTGATCGCTAGAGAGTTCCCGCTCCCGTCCTCGTTGGCCGAGTCGTGAAGTCCGTTGATCGTGGCCAGGCCGTCGTGGGCCGCGGTGTAGCAGTACCAAACGGATTGGGTTGGGTTGAGGGCGTCACCGACCCAGCCGTCGATCGAGGGGGTGCCACCGGCGTCCGTCTCCGCGGGCACGCCGCCGTTCTCCACGGTCGCGCCTGCCAAGGTGCCCGTGATCGACGTGTCCGTGGTGCTGAGCTCGTGGGCGCTGGAGAAGTTGTCGTTCGCCGGCTGACCGAAAGCGGTGACGGGGGTGTCGCCGTTGAGGCCGCAGGGAGTCGGTGCGACACAAGAGTTAAACGAGGCGTCGTTCGAGGAGACCGTCCAGACGGAATCGCCGTAGGAGTTCGTTGCCTTGACGCGCACACTCAGGGTGGAGCCGCCGTCGCTGGCGCAGCTTGCTGTGTAGCTGGAGCCGGTCGCGCCGGCGATCGGGCTGCCGTTGCGTAGCCACTGGTAGCTGTAGCTGTCGATCGAGATGCCGCTTGCCCAGCTGCCCTGGTCGGCGCTGAAGACGGTGGCGTTTGCGTCCTGGCCCGACCCATTCGGGGAGACGGTAGGGGCGCTCATGTTGCAGGCCGCGGTCTCGGCGTCGTTCGAGGAGGTCGTCCAGCTCGAGTCGCCGTATCGGCTCGTCGCTTCGACCTTGACGCTGATGACTTTGCCGGCGTCCGAGGAGCAGTCCGCCGTGTAGGTGGAGTCGGTCGCGCCCGAGATCGGGTTGCCGTTGCGCAGCCACTGGTAGCCGTAGGAGTCGATCGGGGCTCCGCTCGCCCAGCTGCCGTGATCGGCGCTAAACACGTTTCCGTCGGCGCTTCTTCCCTGTCCGCTGGGGGAGACGCTCGGCGCGTGCGAGTTACAGGGAACGGTCTGCGCGGTGTCGGAGGACTCCACCCAGTCCGTCCAGCCGGCGGCGTCGTGCGCCTGCACCTCGACCGAGAGGCTCATGCCGGCGTCCGAGGCGCAGTCTGTCGTGTAGGTGGAGCTGGTCGCCCCGTCGATCGGATCGCCGCCGCGCAGCCACTGGAAGCTGTAGGAGTCGACGGTGGAGGCTGAGGTCCAGCTGCCGTGATCGGCCGTGAGGACGGTGCCGTTCGCGTCCTGTCCGGCACCATCAGGGGAGAGGCTGGGCTCGGTCGTATTGCAGGCTGTCAGCTGGGCGTTGTTCGAGGAGGCCGCCCAGCTCGAGCTGCTGTAGGAGGTCGAGGCTTGCACCTGGACGCTCAGGGTCGTGCCGGCATCGCTCGAGCAGTCCGCCGTGTAGGTCTGGTCGGTCGCGCCGGTGATCGCGGTGCCGTCGCGGAACCACTGGTAAGCGAAGCCGGTCGGCGAGCCGGCCCAGGTCCCGTTCGCTGCGCTGAAAACGGTGCCGTCGGCATCCTGGCCTGCGCCGTCGGGCGCAAGGGTCGGTGCGGTCGTGTTGCTGACCGGGATCACGACCTGGCTGGATGCGGTCGAGTTGGCTGTGCCCGAGCCGCCGCTGTTGCTCGCGGTGACCGTGACCCGCAGATACTGGTTCGCGTCGGCGCTGGCGACCGTGTAGGAGGCGGTCGCGTTACCTGAGCCGCTGGCGTTCGACCAGCCGCTCGTCCCGTCCGCCGAGAGCTGCCACTGGAAGGCGCAGCTAGGGGCAGGACTCGACGGTGACCAGCCCTGCGAGCCGCAGGCCGTGGCGGTCAGCGTGTTGCCGGTCATGGCGAAGCCGAAGATGGAGACGCTGCCTCCGCTCGGAGCGGCCGGCAGAACCGGGCCGCTCGCCGCCGAGGTGCCCGCGTCCGCGCCGCAGCCCGAGCTGCAGCTGTTCGCCGCCGTGATCACGACCTTCAGGTAGTCGTTGTAATAGGCGGAGTCCACACTGTAGGTCGAGCCGGTCGCCCCTGAGATGTTCGTGTAGGCGCCGCCGGAAGTGGTCGAATACTGCCACTGATAGCTGTAGCCGGCCGCCGGCGTTCCCAGCGAGAATCCGGAGGGCGTAGCAGTCAGCGTCTGCCCGACCTGGACAGTGCCGGAGACTGCCGAGGAACCACCGCTCGGCGCGACACCCTGGACGACACTGGTCGCCGCCGAGGTCGCCGAGACCGAGCCACAGTTCGAGGAACAGCTGTTACCCGCGCTGATCACGACCTCGAGGTAGTCGTCGACGTAGGCCCCGGCGACCACGTAGGTCGAGCCGGTAGCGCCGCTGATGTTCGCGTAGGTGCCGCTCGGGCTGGTCGCCGACTGCCACTGATAGGAGTAGGTGGCGGTCGGCGTGCCCAGGTCGAAGCCGGAGGGGGTCGCGGTCAACGTCTGTCCGGCCTGAGCAGTACCGCTGATCGCAGCCGTGCCCGCGGTCGGGAGCGTGCCCTGAACCTGGCTGGTCGCTGCCGAGGTCGCTGAGGCCGAGCCACAACCGGAGCTGCAGCTGTTCGTCGCCGTGACCACGACCTTCAGGTAATCGTCGACGTACGCTCCAGCGAGGACATATGTGGAGTCAGTTGCGCCGCTGATGTTCGTGTAGGTGCCGCCGGAGGTTGTTGCCTCCTGCCACTGGTAGCTGTACGACCCGGCCGGTGCGCCCAGGCTGAAGCCGGAGGGAGTCGCGGTCAGGGTCTGGCCGGCCTGAACCGTCCCCGAGATCGAGGCAGAGCCAGCCGTCGGAGCGACGCCCTGGACCTGGCTCGATGCCGCGGAGGTCACAGCGTCCGAGCCGCAACCCGAGGTGCAGCTGTTCGTCGCCGTGACCACGACATTCAAGTAGTCGTTCACGTAGGCGCCGTCGACGACGTAGGTCGAGCTTGTCGCGCTCGGGATGTTGCTGTAGGTGCCGGCTGCGGAGGTTGCCCACTGCCACTGATAGCTGTACGTGGCAGCTGGGGTGCCCAGGCTGAAGCCGGAGGGAGCGGCGGTCAATGTCTGGCCCGCCTGAACGGTGCCGCTGATCGATGCTGAACCGCCGCTCGGCGCGACGCCCTGCACCACGCCGGTAGCAGCGGAGGTGACCGCGTCCGAGCCGCAGCCCGAGGTGCAACTGTTCGTCGCCGTGATCACGACCTTCAGGAAGTCGTTCACGTAGTTCGAGGGAACGACATACGTGGAGGAGGTCCCTCCATTCACGGTCACGTTGCTGTAGCTACCACCGGACGTGGTCGCGAACTTCCACTGGTAGCTGTCGGTCGCAGTCGGCGTGCCGAGACTGAAGCCTGACGGGGTCGCAGTCAGGGTCTGGTTGTAGCTCGGACTGGTGTCACTGATCGTGGCCGTGCCACCACTCGGCGCGATGCCCTGGACAACACCGGTCGCCGCGGAGGGAGCGCTGGCTTCACCAGCCACGTTGTCAGCGATCACCAGCGACCGCAGGTAGTCGTTCACGTAGGTCGAAGCGATGAGGTAGCTCGACGCGTTTGCGCTGGGGATGTTGCTGAAGGTGCCAGTCGGGCTCGTTGAGTACTGCCACTGGTAGGAGAACATGCAACCCCCAAAGCAATTCCACGTTCCATTCGTGGTCGTCAGGGTCTGGCCGACCTTCGCGGTACCGGTTACGACCGGAGGGCTAACGTTCTGTGGCTGGTTGGCAGCGAGCGCGGCCGGCACGAACAGAAGCGCCAGCGACACGAGCACGGCAGCGACAGCCGCTCCCCTAACTACCCGCTCCCGGGTTCCCGAGCGCCTCACAAGCTACGCGCATCCACTGCTGGCCGAGAAAGAAGCCGAGAATTGCCCGTTGGGACCGTTCGCGCGCCCAGCCCAGCGTTTCTTTGCACGCGTTTCCGACACTATGCCCCCTTCTCGATTCGTCCAGCATCGGACCACTGGCACTAAACCGCGAGCTAAGCACTATTGCTAACTGGAGTCAACCGCGCTCAACGACGCGAGTCCATGACGTGAACCAGTCAGCCGGGCAGCGCCAATGCGAGTGCGGCTTGCCACTTCACTCCGTGAAACCGGGCGCATGTCGCCTGAACCGAAACGTCTGATGGTGGAGCACTTATGGAGCAGAGCGGACGCAAGCGGTGGCACCAAGGGGCAAGTGCCACGCCGACGGAAACGCCTCAGACAAGCTGAATCCGTTTCCGTCGGTCGCTCTTAGTTGCGCGCACAACTAGATGGTAAGGAGGGGGTCGACGGTTCGAGTCCGTCAGAGGGCTTGAAATACCTGCAAAT
>Ga0134128_10006798_pt1 | contig 13832 bp, 7 predicted proteins | sample KB31754_FD_96462 | JGI IMG/M metagenome (GOLD analysis project Ga0134128, IMG submission 96462) | Terrestrial soil microbial communities with excess Nitrogen fertilizer from Kellogg Biological Station, Michigan, USA - KB3-175-4 | ecosystem: Environmental > Terrestrial > Soil > Unclassified ... | reverse complement strand
ACAAGCCCGGTACACCAGGGAGACCACGTATAAGCCGTAAACCATCGCGCAGGGAATGCCGGTTGATTTGGCTGCCCTGTTGTTGCTTGCGTGCGCAAAGTGCACTTCCTTTTGCACGCAAGGCTCGCGGGTGCGGCCTGCATCCGGCATTCCCTGCGCCCTCTCAATTTCGAGGGTCGCGATCGATGCATCACTCGGGCGCTCATACGCCGCGGGAATGCAAAGGTGTGTCCGACCCGCAGCGGCCAGATCAAATCCAACTGCATGAAGAAGCCCCGCCGATCACGGCCTTGCGACTACCCCGCCCGTCATTGGCATCGGCACGCCTGTCGTGGCGGGATAGCTGAGCGGCAGGCCCTTGAGGCCGCGCGCGGCGAGAAAGCCGAAGGCCTGCGCCTCGATCGCGTCCGAGGACCAGCCGAGCGTCTCGGCTGCTTCCACGGTGGCAGGTGCGAGCTGCTCGCGCAGCATCCGGATCATGGTGAGATTGCGGGCGCCGCCGCCGCAGACGATCCAGCTCTTCGGCGGCCTCGGCAGCAGCGGCACGATCCGGGCGATTGTGGTCGCGGTGAGAGCGGTCAGGGTCGCCGCACCGTCCGCGGGCTGCATCTCGCCGAGCCTCAGCGTGGCGAAATCGTTGCGGTCGAGCGATTTCGGCGGCGGCAACGTAAAGAACGGCAATTCCAGCGCTCGGGCGACCCACGTCTCGTCCGCGATCCCCTGGGCTGCAAATCGGCCCTCGCAATCGAACGGCTGGTGCATGGTGCGGAACATGAAATCGTCGAGCAGCGCGTTGCCGGGCCCCGTGTCGCAGGCGATCAGCGTATCGTTGCCGTCGATATAGGTGATGTTCGACACGCCACCGATATTAACCACGGCGATCGGCCCTTCCCGCCCCAGCGACTGCGTCAGCGCGCGGTGGTAGACGGGCACGAAAGGAGCGCCCTGCCCGCCGGCGGCAACGTCCGCGGCGCGGAAATCGTGCATCACGGGGATGTGGATCGCCTTGGCCAGGGCCGCGGCATCGCCGATCTGAACAGTCAGCTTGATCTCCGGCCGGTGCAGGACGGTCTGGCCGTGGAAACCCACGATATCGATCTCCTCGGGAACGAGGCGATTATGCGCAACAAAGGCGGCAACGGCCTCGGCATGCGCGACCGTCACCGTGTGCTCGGCCTCGCGCAGGATGCCCGGCCGGGCATCGCGCTGCGGCAGGTGGATAGCTTCGGTAAGGGCCTGGCGCAACAGGTTGCGCTCGCTGTGGGTATAGGGACGGTAGCCGGACGGACCAAAGGCCTGTACCCGCTTGCCGTCGGTTTCGATCATGGCGACATCGACCCCGTCGAGCGAGGTGCCGCTCATGAGACCGAGTGTCGTCAACATCATGGCCGCAAGTCTACCTGTCCGGGGTGTTCCTGGCCGCCGATCCCGGGTTCCCCAAGCTTGTGCCGAACCGGCACATCTTATAATGCCACAGCGCGCCGATCCGCGGCAGCCTGCCTTAAGGCCGACTCCGGAGTTTGATGCAAATACCGTAAAACAAGAATGACAGAGTCGCAGAAATATGACCCCGTTCAAGTCAGATTTCCTCAACGTGCTGCAGGAGCGCGGATTCGTCCACCAGTGCTCGGATTTCGAGGGCCTCGACGCGCTCGCCGCGAGGGGACAGGCGACGGCCTATGTCGGGTACGACTGCACCGCACCCTCGCTGCATATCGGCAACTTCCTGACCATGATGATGCTGTACTGGCTGCAGCAGAGCGGCAACAAGCCGATCACCCTGATGGGCGGCGGCACCACCATGGTCGGCGACCCCTCCGGCAAGGACGAGACGCGCGCGCTGCGCTCGATCGCGGAGATCGAGGCGAACAAGGCAAGCATCCGCGGGGTGTTCGCCAAGGTTCTGCGCTTCGGCTCCGGTGCGAGCGATGCGGTCATGCTCGACAATGCGGAATGGCTGACGAAGCTGAACTGGATCGAGATGCTGCGCGACGTCGGCAAGCATTTTTCCGTCAACCGCATGCTGAGCATGGATTCGGTCCGCCTGCGGCTCGAACGTGAACAGGAGATGAGCTTCATCGAGTTCAACTACATGGTCTGCCAGGCCTATGATTTCGTCGAGCTCGCCAAACGCACCGGCTGCCGGCTGCAGATGGGCGGTTCCGACCAGTGGGGCAACATCATCATGGGCGTCGATCTCGGCCGCCGCATGGGCGCCGACCAGCTCTATGCGCTGACGACGCCGCTGCTCACCACCGCTTCGGGTGACAAGATGGGCAAGACTGCCAAGGGTGCGGTTTGGCTGAATGGCGATCAGTTCTCGCCCTACGATTTCTGGCAGTACTGGCGCAACACCGAGGACGCCGACGTCGGAAAGTTCCTGAAGCTGTTCACGACCCTGCCGATGGGCGAGATCGCAAAATTGTCGGCGCTGCAAGGCGCGGAGATCAACGAGGCCAAGAAGGCGCTCGCTGACGCCGCGACCGCGCTGCTGCACGGCGCGGACGCCGCAAGGCAGGCAGGTGAAACGGCACGGCGCACCTTCGAGGAAGGCGCGATCGCGGAAAACCTGCCGACGGTGGAAATTCCGCGCGGCGAACTGGACGCTGGGGCCGGCGTGTTGGCAGCTTTTGTGAAGGTCGGCCTTGTCGCCTCGAATGGCGAGGCTCGGCGCCAGATCAAGGGCGGCGGGTTGCGTGTTAACGACGCGGCCGTCACCGACGAACGGATGACGCTGTCGAGCGCAAATCTCACGCCTGAAGGCGTGATCAAATTGTCGCTTGGCAAGAAGCGGCACGTGCTGCTCAAGCCTGCATAGGCTGCATTCGCGGAGCGCGCTTGCGCTTTGGGCTCAAAGCGCGCTCCCTCGTTCCATGGATCGGTCCTCGCCGCGGGAGGAAACGCTCACGCTGCCACCCAAACCGGCCGGCATGGCCTTGGTCGTGCTTGCCCTGTGCTTTGCGCAAGCGGTGCTCGGCCGCGGCCTCAGCGAGAGCTTTACGGTCTTCCTCAAACCGATCTCGGCGAATTTTGGCTGGGACCGCGCCGCCGTCGTCTCGGTCTATTCGCTGACATGGCTGGCGAGCGGCCTGACGGCTCCGGTGGTGGGCCGCGTGTTCGACCGCTCGGGCCCGCGCGCGGTGTATTCGCTTGGAATTTTCCTGCTGGGCGCCGCGTTCCTCATCGCGGCCTACGCGCAGCATCTCTGGCAGCTCCAGTTGAGCATCGGACTTTGCGTCGGCTTCGGTGCCGCGCTGATCGGCAATGTTCCCAACTCCATCTTGCTCGGACGCTGGTTCGGGCCGCGGCTGCCGACCGCGATGGCGGTGGTCTATTCGGCCATGGGCGGCGGCGTGCTGATCCTGCTGCCGACGTCGCAGCTTCTGATCGATCAGCTCGGCTGGCGCGGCGCATACCAGATCTTTGGCGCCATCGTGCTCGCCCTGCTGGTGCCGCTTTCGCTCCTGCCCTGGCGGCGCTTTGCCGCCGGCGCACCGCACGTGATGAAGAAGGTGCAAGACGATCGCGCCGAGGACGGCTGGACGCTGCTGACGGCGGTGCGCCATCACGCATTCTGGGCGCTGTTCTCGACTTTCTTCTTCACCGCTGTCGGCATGTATGCCATCTCGGCCCAGATCGTGGCCTATCTGATCGATGCCGGCTTTCCGCCGCTGCAGGCCGCGACCGCCTGGGGCTTTTCCGGCGTGGTGCTGCTGTTCGGCATGCTGGGCGTGACCTCGCTCGATGGCCTGATCGGCCGACGTCCCTCCGTGCTGATCAGCTATGCCGTCTCCATTGTTGGCATCTTGCTGCTCTGGCTCATCCAGTTCTATCCGAACTATTGGCTCCTGACGGCCTTCGTCGTCACCTTCGGCAGCATGATCGGCTCACGCGGTCCATTGATCACGGCCACGGCGATAAAACTCTTCCGGGGCAAGCGCGTCGGAACGATTTTCGGCACGATTTCGATCGGCAGCGGACTTGGATCGGCGCTAGGCTCATGGAGTGGGGGCCTGCTCCACGATTTCACTCACAGCTACAATCAGCTCATCGTGTTCTCGCTAATCAACCTCGTGCTCGGCATGCTGCCGTTCCTGGTGGTGCCGGCGCTCAGGCGCTGAACATCCGGATGCCTGAACGTCCCGACTTGGGACTCCGATTCGGGATTCCGATTTGCGATTCACTGAGAAAAGCGCCGGATCAGTTGTTCGGCGGCAGCTCGACGGGATTGGATTGCTTTCCGGTATTGAACTCAAAGATCTTCCGGAACATGCCGGGCGCCATTGCCGATATGGGATTGACGCGCAGCACCGGCTGACCGGGCGAGCCGACCACTTCATAGGTCACGCCGATCAGGCCTTCGTTGCTGCCGCCGCCGATAATCAATCCGAAAAATGGAATCTGGCCGAACATGTTGTTCAGCCCGTACATCGGCACGATCGTGCCGCTCATCCGCACCTGATTGGCGTTGTAGTCGATGCTGCCTTCGATCGTGAGTCCGAGGGTCGGGCCCTTGACGACACCTTCGCGGATCGAGAGCTGTCCGCTTTGCCGGGTGAATTCCGCGCGTAGAGCCGAGAATGCGATCCCGCTCTGGGCGCCTGCCGGGCCGCCCGCGGCGGCGCGATCGAGCGCGCCTTCGCCCTTCACCGAGAAATTGGCGATGGTAAGCAGACCGTCCTTGGCGCCCGGTTCCGCGGTCGGCGGCTCCATGGCCAGCATGAGCTGGCCACCCACCACTTTGGAATAGGCGTCGGTGAATCGCAGGAACGCGCCGGCGTCGCTGGTCTGCAGGATGATGAGGTCACGCCCCTGGGTATGGGAGCGTCCCCGTAGCTCGGCCGTCACGGGCGTGTCGCGCCCGAGCTTGCCATTCAGGGTGAAGGCTCTGATCACGCCGTTGCGGCGCGACATCTTCAGGTCGACACTGCGCGCCGCTTCGCCGTTGAAGCCTGCCACCGCGCCAAGCTTGAGGTCGACATCGAGGTCGACGTTCTTCAACTTGCCCTTGCCGTCCTCTTTCGAGGTGCCCGTAATCGCCGACTTGAGGAACGACCGGCCGTCGAACACGTCGCCGCGCATTGTCACCTTGACGACGCCGTCCGGACCCCGCTCGGCCTTCAGCGACGTCTTGTCACCTTCCGACGGCGAATAGGTCGGGAAATTCGCGCTCAGGAGATCGCCGTTCTGGTCGACTTCCAGCGAACCCTTGATCGAGACGCCCGGACCGCCGTCGATCACGATGTCCTCGAACCGCGTTGATTGCGCCTTCGGCACCACGTTGAACGTCGCCTTGCCGGACTTGCCGGGCACCTTGCTCCAGCCCGGCAGGATGTTGTCGAGCCGGAGTTGGGTGAGGTCGGCCTCGATCCCCATCTTGCTGTCGTGATCGCTGGAGATCTTGCCGACCAACTTGATCGGCACCGAGCCGGAGACCGCGGAGCCAAGATCAAGTCCGAGCCGCGCTCGGCCGGCGTCGTCGAGCGTTGCCGACAGCCGGATGTCGGCGTCGCCATCGGCGGGTTTGCGGTAATCGAGCGAAGCCGCCTGACCGTTGATCTTCACGTCGCCCTTGACCTGATAGCCCTGGTTGTTGGCAACGATCTTGAGCGCATTCGCCTCGAGCTTCTGGCCCATCACCAGCTTGTCGGCAGCAAAGCCGTTGAGGTCGGCGGCGACGGCGTAGGTGGTATTTTGCTTGGTCAGCTCGCCGTTGACGGGCATGGCGAGATTGATGATGGCCGAAAAGTTTCCCTTGCTCGTATTGGGATCGATAGGCGTCGCCATCACGTCACTGAGCCGGTCGGAGGCCAGGATTTCCGCCGCTGCCGGCACGGAGCCGTCGATCTTCAGCCGCACCTTCGACGGCGGCGGCTTTGCATGCGTATCCGGCACCTCGAACGCGAAGTCCGAAATCGTGAGCTTGCGCCCGCCCGGCGTGTCGGCGACGCCCTGACCGATGGTCACCGTCGCGGTGCGACCGGTGACATGCGCCTTCAGATCCGCATCGTGCACCGACGGCAGCCCGTCGACTGGGTGCACCGTCACGCCGCTCGCGACGATGTTGACCGACAGGCCGTCGTCGGGAATCGGCGGTCCCTTGCGCGGCAGGTTTTTGACCAGCGTGTTGACGCCGATATCGATGCGCTGAAGCATGCCCCCTTCGATGCGCTCGATCACCCATTGCCGCACTTCCGGCACGATAAGCGCCGGCCAGATGCGCTTCAAGTCGGAGGCGGACATCGGCGTGCCTGCAAAGCCGAGCTTGATCAAGGGCTCGCCTGAATAATCGATGCTGCCGGTGCCCGCTATGCCGACCTGGCCGTTGCTGATGTCGGCCTGCGTGAGCAATACCTGCTTGTGGATTGTATCGAAGCGGAAACCGATATTGATGCGGTTGAAGATGAGCGGCGGACTGTTGTCGACGTCGGCGAGCACAATCGTTCCGCCGGAAAGGCCGAGCTGCCAGTCATTGACGCGGTCATTGGGCGGCTCGAGATGCGCAAGCAGCGTGATGCGGTTGGCGCCGGAGATGATTTTCAACGGCGCCACCAGCACGCGCCGTCCGGCATCCCATTCGACATTGAATTCGGCCGAGTCGATCGCCATCGGATAATCCGGCGTATCGGTGTCGATGATGTTGCCCGCACCCACGAGGACCTTGCCCTGGAAATAGGTCGGCAGACCATCGCGGCCGAGTTCACCCTTGAGCTCGCCGGTCAGCGGCAGATCGGCGCTATAGGTGACGTCCTTCAGCCGTAGCGCGAGCAGGATGTTGCTGGTCGAGACATCCTTGGCGCGAATGTCAACGGAGCGCACGCCATCGCGCGGCGGTCCGACGGCTACGCGCAGCGACCACGGCTTGGCGCCGTTCTCGCCGAGGCTCAAGGCCACGCCGCCGCCAGTCGGCCGGCGCAGACTGAGATTGATGTTTTCGAATTTCCATTTGTCGCCGCGCTGCTCGTCTTCGACGATCAGGTTGCCGTTCTTCAGGCCGATCTCGTTGAGGTTCTGGCCGTCAAGACCGGTGAGGCTGAGGCTGTCGAGCCAGTCGAGACCGGTGAGCACTCCGCTGCTCGCCGAACCCGATGACGTTGCCGGAGGCGTGATCGGTATCGGCGCCACCGGCACGCCCGCGCTCGGCCGACCCGGAATATTCGCGCCGCTGGCGCGTTTGGAGGCGACGCCGGTTGCGAGCGGCTTGGTGGTGTCGCCGGTGGAAACGGTGACGTAGCCGTCCGGCGTGATCCGGATCGCGAGTTCGGCGTCGACCAGATTGACGCTTTCGGCACGGAGCCGCCCCATCAACAACGCCATGCCCGAAAGCCGGACCTCGGCTTTCGGCGCGCTCGCGACGATCGCATGATCGCGGTCGCGGACCACGATGTCGCGGATGCGGACAGCGATGCGGATTCGACCTGCTCGCTCGATCTGAGTACCGCCGACTTCGACGGTGTTGCCGTGACCGATGTTGTCCTCGATCGCAGCGGCGAGCCACGGCGTAACGATGTCAAGATTGATCGGACCGGCGCCAAGGCGCCACCACAGGCCGCCGAAGCAGCCGGCGAAGATCACCGCCAGTGCCGCGATGACAATGGCAAGCCGCCTCACCCAACGTTCGCCGGCGATCCATCGCTGCAGCCCCGCCAATTTGTCGCCGATTCGGTGCATCCCGACGCTTGGCCGCGATAAAAGCCGGCGCGCCCGATGGCCGGCGGCCTCTTCGTGCTCGTGATCCCAATCGGCCTCATGCCACCCGGGCGCATGGGTTTCGCGGCCCGCGGATGCCTGTCCGTATTGCGCCTGCGATTGGGCTTGAGAATGGCTTTTCGAATTTCCTGGGGGTGACGGATGCCGCCGTTCGCTGGCGGGCGGATCGGCACCCTGGCCGCGCCCGTCGACAGGGTGGGACCGCTGCTCTCCGGGCACCGATACCAATCCCTGATTAGTCCTGTTGCTCATCATCTGGCTTTGAAGCCTCACTCAACGAGCGGACAGAAGCGTCGAATTCCTTGTAACCATACCCCGAGGCGGTCAGATTTGCCCAGCCGTCGGCGCGAATCCGGCTTGCCGAAAACGGCCCGCAATAGCTTAATGATTGAGCCGCCGAAAGCGACGAAAGGAAGGCGTATGTCCAAGAAATCGCGCAAGAAATCTCCCCAAACCGCGCCCAAGCGGGCGTTGGCGGCAAAATCGTCGAAAGCGTCTAAGACTACACCCAGGAAAACCCGCCCGTCCGCGGTGAAACCATCAACCAGGAAAGCATCGATTGAAGCATCGCATATGGCCGCATCGAAACGGTTAAAATCTCCTTCCCCTGCCAAAAACCCAAAGCCGCGCAACGACACAACATCGCCTATGGAAAAAGACCGCGGTCTTGCCGAAGGCGCCGAGGCGCCGGCGTTCCATCTGCCGCGCGATGGCGGCGGCTTGATCGCGCTTTCGGACTACGTCGGCAAGAAACTGGTGCTGTTCTTTTATCCCCGCGCCGATACGCCCGGCTGCACCAGGGAGGCGATTGATTTCACGCGACTGAAGACGGCGTTCGCGGCATCCGGAACCGAGGTCCTCGGCATCTCCGCCGACTCGCTCGGCGCGCAGGAGCGCTTTCGCGACAAGCACAAGCTTTCCGTTCCGCTGATCTCTGATGAAAAGCATCAGATGCTGGAGGCTTACGGTGCTTGGGGCGAAAAATCCATGTATGGCAGAACCTTCCTCGGAATTCGTCGCACGACGGTATTGATCGGCGCGGACGGTCGCGTGGTCCGGGTCTGGCGTAATGTAAAGGTCGATGGCCATGCGGATGAGGTGCTGGCAACTGCCCGGGCGCTCTAGCTAGGACGGAGGCCATTTCCGGAAAATTAACCATGTAAGGGTCAAATCCTCCTGCGATTTAAGCCGTACGGAATGTTGCTCCGACCGGCGCGGGAGTGCCGATGTCGAATCGTTCCGGTCAATATTCCGAGTACTCGCAGCATCATCCCCACGATCACGGCCGGCCCTTTGCGCGCAGGGCTCTAGCGCATTCGCCGACTGCGGCGGACGCAGTGTCAGCGCGGGCGGAGTCCGGCTACACCATCACGCACGCCGGCAAGCAGGTCCGGTTCGGGCCCGTGGTGTTCTGGATCGTCGTTGGCACGGTCACGTGTCTCGGCATGTGGTCGGCGGCGACAGCCACCTATTTTGGGTTCCGTGACGATGTGCTGACCCGCCTGATCGCGCGTCAGGCCGAGATGCAATACGCCTATGAGGACCGCATCGCCGAGCTGCGCGCCAAGGTCGACCGCACCACAAGCCGCCAATTACTGGATCAGGAGCAGTTCGACAAGAAGCTCGACCAGATCATGCGCCGCCAGACGGCGCTTGAAGCACGCGCCACCGCGCTTGGCACCATTCCGGACGTGACCGGTTCCATCCGGCCAACCGCGCCTTCCCGTAGCACCGTGACGTCGGAACCGAATTCCGGAACACCCAAGCCCAACCCGATCAGCGACACCGTGATCTTCGTGGCGCCGCCTGATCGCGAAGCGCGGTTGGAATCGCTTGCGCCGATCCTCACCGGTCCTCCACCAAGCCAGTTGGCCAAAAATCAGGGCGTCGACAATGCGCTGGACCGCCTGCAGAGTTCGCTCAATCAGGTCGAGAGCCGCCAGCTCGCCGCGCTCAACACTTACGAAGACGGCATGGAATCGCGCGTACGCCGGATGCGCGGCGTCATCACCGATCTCGGCCTTGACACGGCGCAACTTGAAGCCGCCACGCCACGCGCGCCGATGGGCGGCCCCTTCGTGCCGGTCAAGCTCCCGGCGAATGCGAGTACGTTCGATCGCGAGCTTTATCGCATCAACATCACGCGAGCGCAGATGGACCGCTTGACCCGTGCGCTCAGGCTGGTGCCCTACCGCAAACCCGTCGTCGGCGAGGTCGAGTTCACTTCGGGGTTCGGCGTGCGCACCGATCCGTTCCTCGGCCGGCCCGCGATGCATACAGGCCTCGATTTTCGCGCGCAAATGGGTGACCCCGTGCGCGCCACCGCGAATGGCAAGGTGGTCAATGCGGGCTGGAGCGGCGGCTACGGACGCATGGTCGAGATCGATCATGGCAACGGGCTTTCGACCCGCTACGGCCATCTCTCGCAGATCGACGTGAAAGTCGGCGACATCGTGAAGATCGGCCAGGTCATCGGCGAGGTCGGCTCGACCGGCCGCTCAACCGGGCCGCATTTGCATTACGAAACGCGGATCGACGGCGAAGCCGTCGATCCCCAGAAATTTCTGCGTGCCGGCGTGAGACTGAGCGCCGGCTGATCCACACTGGCGCTGATCAATGAGTTGCCGCGTGACCGACTTCGCCGGTGATGACGTCGCCGAACAGGTGCCAGGCCGCACCATCGAACTTCATGAGCTGCATCTGCTCGATCGGAAAGAAGTCGTCCGGGCTCGTGTTGATCTTGATCCCGGGCAGCATCACGGGGCTTGAGAAGTCCTTGAGATTCGCCGCCTGCTTCATGACGTTTTCGCGGGTCAGGTTATCGCCGCACTGCTTGAGCACCTGCACAAACGTCTGCGCCACCGCGTAGCCATAGACATTGTTGTTGTTCAGTTTGTCGCCGTCCGGGTAGTACTTATCCATGAAGGCTTGCCATTCTTTGACGCCCGGATCATCCTTCCAGGCTGGGTCGGTCGGATCCTTCAGATAGGCTGAGGAAATGATGCCCTTGGCGTACTCGAGGCCGGCCGGCTTCAGCACGCCCGCCACTGAAGTCGACACATTCGCCAGAAAGAAACGCGGTTTCCAGCCGAGTTCTCCGACCTTCCTGATCGCTTGTGCAGACCCCTTCGGAGCCGCCCAGGAGAAAAAGGTATCCGCACCTGAATCGTGCAACGCGACGATCTGGGAGTCGATTGAGGGATCGCTCACTTCATAGGATTTGTCGGCAACGATCATCTTGTTTGCCTTGTCGTCGAGGCCGTCCCGCAATCCCTTGACCTGGTCGCGCCCAGCATCGTCATTCTGCCAGAACACGGCGATCTTTGCGTCGGGGAAATGCTGCAAGATGTATTTCGCGTAGATGCGTCCCTCGCTCTGGTAGTTCGGCTGCCACCCCATGGTCCACGGGAAATTCTTCGGATCGCCCCATTTGGTGGCGCCGGTGGCGACGAAGAGCTGCGGCACCTTCTTGGCGTTCATGTATTTGTGGATCGCGGAATTGGACGGTGTTCCGAGCGCCTGGAAGATCAGAAGAACCTCGTCGCTTTCCACGAGCTTGCGGGCTTGCTCGATCGCCTTCGGCGGGCTGTAGCCGTCGTCGTAGGAAATGAATTTGATCTTGCGGCCGTTGATGCCGCCCTCGGCATTGATCTTGTTGAAATAGGCCGCCTCCGTCTTGCCGATCACCGCATAAGATGAGGCGGGTCCGCTATAGGGCATGATGTTGCCGATCTTGATCTCGGTATCGCTCGCGCCGACATCGTATTTCTTTTGAGCATGAGCGTTGGTCGCAAGCATTGCGGCGGCGGCAAACGCAGCAAGCGAAATCAGGCGTGTCGAGGCAGCCAGCATAGTTCTCTCCCGATTGATTATTGTTTTGTTGTGCTTGAAGTCTCGCAAGCCGCGTCCGCGCTGGCAAGCGCTGCCTTCGTCCAACCCTTTTCCGCAGCGCGAAACGGCATTGTTGCCGACGGCCAAGTATGGTTGATGCAAACGAGCAAAGGGGGAACTGATTTGGTGCGGAAACGAACCGGCCCACGGCATCCAGGGCTTGGCGAGGTCGGATTTCGAGTAGGCCGCAAGCTCGCCGCATGGACCATGGGACATGCGGGCTTTCATCCGCTCGGCTCGGCGTTTGCCGACCGGCGCATCGAACAGACGCGCGAGAAGCTGGCGCGCGGCGAGACCGTTTATCTTGCCGGCATCGGACTTCCCGGTACGCATAATTCGGGTGTCGCGCTGGTCGAGGTCACCCAGGCCCACGGCCCGCGCCTCATTCTCAACAACGAGGAAGAACGCTTTTCCGGCAACAAGCATACCACGGAATATCCGCAGCAATCGATCGACGCGATGGTCGCAACCTTGCGCGGCATGGGGCGCGATAGCGGCGACATCGACGCCTGGCTCACGAGTTGGGATTATATTGCGCTCGCCGGCACGCTCGCGCGCACGCTCGTGGAAGAGGCGCCGCAGAGTTTTGCGCTGACGCGGATCGAACAGCCGGCCGCGTTCGACCGCAGGCGGCTCGATCAGATGACGCGCTCGCCAAAGTATTTGGCGCGACAGCTTGGGCTTGCCGACCGGATCGAGCTGATCTGCATGCCGCATCACGACAACCACGCCTGGTTCTCGTACGCAGCCTCGCCCTTCGCCGATGACGACGAGCCGGTCGCCGTCGCCGTGCTCGACGGCACCGGAGATATCGGATCGATCTCGCTCTACGTCGTCGAAAGCGGCGAGATGCGCCTGCTCCATTGCAACAGCAGCATCTTCGATTCACTCGGCATGTTTTATAGCGTGATCTCGTCGACCCAGGGCGGCTGGACCTGGCTATCGAGCGAGGGGCGCTATATGGGCGCCTCTGCCTGGGGCGACATGAACCGCGCCACCAATCCGTATTACACGCGACTGAAGGACGTACTGCAGCTTGGCGCCAATGGAAAGGTGCAGCTCAACCGGGCCATGGCCAACTGGTACCTCGATCCGTCGCATCGCCCCTACAAGGCGCCGCTGATCGAGATTCTCGGCGAGCCGCTCAGGCCCGAGCAGCTCTGGAATCCCGACGCGGTGCTGCGCGTCGAGGACATCAAGCACCGGCCGGATACGCAGGAGCGGCTCGATAAGGCGGCGGCGACCCAGCTCGTCCTTGAGGACGCGATGATCCATATCGTGGATCATCTGTTGCGTCTCACGGGCGCGAACCGGCTGGTCCTGACCGGCGGCGTGGCGCTGAATGCGGTCGGCAACATGCGGCTGCTCGAACATTTCGATACCGATTGGTTCGCCACCAACCAGGGACGCAAGGCATGTTTGCATCTGTGGGTGCCGCCGGTGCCCGGCGACCCCGGCGTCACCATCGGCGCGGCCTGGTGGTTCGCACATCTTGCCGGCAGTCCGCGCGGCGCGCCGATGACGCATGCGTTCTATTGCGGTGAGGCGCCGACGCAGAGCGAGATCGAAATCGCGCTCGACGCCGATGATATCGCCTCGCTGCGCATCGGCGATGTTTCGAACGCAGCCGGGCGCGAGGCGATCGCCGATCTGATGGCCTGTATGGTCGCGCAGAACGGCGTGATTGCAATCTTCCAGGGCGCGGCTGAAACAGGACCGCGGGCGCTCGGCCACCGCTCGATCCTTGCCAACCCCAGCGACGCCAAGGCGCGCGAGAACCTCAACGCGCGCGTCAAATATCGCGAGGCGATCCGCCCGCTCGCACCAATGGCGACGCTGGAAGCGGCGGGCGACTGTTTCGAGCTGCTCGACGGCGCCTCCGACGCCGACTTCAACGCCTACAATTACATGGTGCTGACGGCGCGCTCGAAGCCGCACGCGAAAGCGAAAGTCCCCGCCGTCGTCCACGCCGACGGCACCGGCCGGATTCAGATCGTGCGTGAAGCGGATGATCCCCTCATCTACGCCTACCTCAAGGCGCTGGGGCGCCACATCGGCGTCGAGATGTCCGTCAACACCTCGTTCAATGTCGCAGGTCCGATCGCGCAAACGCCGCAACAGGCGATCGACACGCTGCGACGTTCGAAGGGACTGGATGCGGTGTTGATGGTCGCCGACAACGGGACCGTCACCGCCGCCTGGCATGGCGGCGCGCGCGACAGCGGACGATT
>Ga0134128_10006797_pt1 | contig 13835 bp, 12 predicted proteins | sample KB31754_FD_96462 | JGI IMG/M metagenome (GOLD analysis project Ga0134128, IMG submission 96462) | Terrestrial soil microbial communities with excess Nitrogen fertilizer from Kellogg Biological Station, Michigan, USA - KB3-175-4 | ecosystem: Environmental > Terrestrial > Soil > Unclassified ... | reverse complement strand
CCTTCACGAGCTCGACCGGCTCGCCGCGAAGGAAGCCGGCGAGCATCAGCTCGTCGACGTGCTTCGGCAGCGGCGCGCTCGCCGAGTACGCGGTGATCGGGTCGAGGCCGAGCGCGACGGCGACCTCGATGCGGCCGTCGGTGGCGAGGTAGTCGGCGCGGCCGTCCTTGTGGATCTGCCAGTGCATGAACGTCGTCCGCTCGTCGATCACCTGCATCCGGTACATGCCGATGTTGCGGCCGCCGTTGCGCGGGTCGTGCGTGATCACGGCCGGGAGGGTGATGAACGGCGCGGGGTCGCCGGGCCAGCAGCGCTGGATCGGGAGCAGGCCGAGGTTCACGTCGTCGCCGCGCAGGACGATGTCCTGGCAGGCGCCCTTGCCGACGGTCTTCGGGCGGGCGTCCGCGATCGACTTCAGCTTCTGCAGGCCGCGCACCTTCTGGACGAGCCCCTGCGGCGGCTGCATCTCGAGCACGTCCGCGACGCGCTTCGCGACATCGTCCAGCTTCGAGACGCCGAAGGCGAGGCACATCCGCCGCTCGGTCCCGAACTGGTTGATCAGCAGCGGATGCTCGGATCGCTTCGGCTTCTCGAACAGGAGTGCCGGGCCGCCGGACTTCACGGTGCGGTCGACGATCTCCGTGATCTCGAGGTCGGGATCTACCTCGGCCGAGACGCGGACGAGCTCGCCCTCGCGTTCGAGCAGCGCGATCCAGTCGCGGAGGTCCTTCGCGGGCACGGCGCGAGTCTACGGTCCGAGCGCGTAGGCGACGGCTTCCTCGAGTGACAGCGCGCGCCCGCGGCCGCGCGCCTCCTCGAACTCGTCGCCGCGAACCGGCTCGAGGTAGGGCTCGTACTGGGCCATGTTCACCGTCGTCGTGTCTTTGGGAGCTCGCTCGGCCTCGGCCTCGACGGCTCCCCACAGCATCCCGGCTCGGGCGGAATCGCCCTCCAGGGCCGCCAGAGCCGCGCCGGCGGCGAGCGCGATCGGAAGGTTGACGAGGTCGTGTACGGACCTGAGCAGCTCGAGCCCTTCAGAGAACAGCGGCTGCGCCGCCGCAAGCTCGTCGAGAGCAAGTAGGTCCTCGCACGCTCCGAACAGCGTGACGCCGCGCCACCAGATCTGGCCGGCATCTTCCGCTGCGTCGGCTGCCTCACGGGCGAGGCGCAACCCTTCAGCGGCGTCCCCGTCCGTGAAGGCCACCTTGGCGAGAGCATTCAGAGCCACGCCCTCCTCCCGTCGGTTCCCCCGCGCTCGAGCAACCTCGAGGGCGTCCGTTGCGAGCTGCCTCCCGCGCTCGAGCTCTCCCTGCTCGATGGCTCCGAACGCGAGCCGCACGGTCAAATGCGTGACCTCTTCTTCGTCACCCGCCTCGCGCAGGAGGCCGATCGCTTTGACGTAGTCCGGGCCGGCGAGATCAGTGCGCCCGATCATGTCGAACGTCGCTCCACGGAAGCGCAACGCCCTGCCGTGCACAGCCGATTCCAGCTCCTCGCCTGCGACCGCGAGCAATGCGTCGATGCGCTCGCGGGCACCCACCGGGTCGTTCGTGATCCAGTACATCTCGACCAGCTCGAGGAGCTTGAGCCCCGCGACGGGATCAGCCATGGCCGCCCGTTGGAGCGCGATGTCGAGATTGGGCCGCTCATCCTGAGCGAGTTCCATACGCGGCTCCTGCTCTTGGTGGGGGCCGAGGTTCGCGTCCTCGAACAACTCGGTCAGGTAGTCGAGCAGCCGCTGTAGGAACCCATCGCGCTCCTCCTCCGAGAGTTGCTCGCCGCCGAACTCGCGGATCGTCTCGAGCATCCCGAAGCGGCCCGATTCCCAGCGCCGGACGAGGCTCTTGTCGACGAGTGACTGCATGAGCTCGAGGTCGGCATCGGCGACCTGCTCGGCCGCTTCGAGCGTCCAGCCGCCGCGGAAGACCGAGAGCGCCGCGAGCAGCCGTCGCTCGTCGGGGTCGAGCAGCTCGTAGGACCACTCGATCGTCGCGCGGAGCGTCTGCTGCCGCGTCTCGGCGTCCCGGCCGCCGCGGAGGAGGTCGAGGCGGTTGCCGAGTCGCTCGAGGAGTTGCCCGGTCGAGAGCAGCGACGTGCGGGCGGCGGCGAGCTCGAGCGCGAGCGGCAGGTCGTCGAGTCGCTCGCACAGCTCGTCGAGATGCTCGTCCGGCTCGAAGTCCGGCTGTGCCGCGCGCGCCCGCGTGACGAAGAGCCTCCGCGCCTCGGCCCGCGCGAGCACCGGCACCGGATAGACGTGCTCGCCCTGGACGCGCAGCCGCTCGCGGCTCGTGACGAGCACGTCGGCGTGCGGGCAGTCCGAGAGGACGGCGGCAACTTCCGGTGCGGCCTCGACGACGTGCTCGAAGTTGTCCAGCAGAAGCAGCAGCCGACGCCCGTCGACGAGCTCCGGCAGTGTGCCGCCGCCGCCCAGTGCGCGCGCCGCGGCCGGGCCGACGTCCACGGGATCTGCGAGCGGCGCGAGCGGCACCCACCAGACCCCGTCGGGGTACGCCTCGGCGACCTCGCCGGCTGCGTGAAGCGCGAGCCGCGTCTTCCCCGAGCCCCCGGCGCCGGTGAGCGTTAGGAGGCGTGCATCTTCGCGCGCGAGCAGCTCCCGGACGTCGCTGAGCTCGTGATCCCGGCCGAGGAACGGCGTCGCGGGGATCGGGAGGTTCGTGCGGTACAGCGTCTTCAGCGCCGGAAAGTCGGTGTCGCCGAGCTGAAAGATCCGCTCCGGCGCGCTCAGATCCTTGAGCCGGTGCTCGCCGAGGTCGCGCAGGTCGGAGGAGTCGACGAGCGCGGCGGTCGCGGTCGAGACGAGCACCTGCCGGCCGTGGCCGGCGGCCGCGATCCGGGCGGCTCGGTGGACGTCCGTCCCGACGTAGCCCTCGTCCGTCAGCAGCGGCGTGCCCGTGTGCAGCCCCATGCGCACGGGCAGCCCGAGCTCGTCCTGCGCCTCGCGGGCCGCGGCGAGCGCGCCCGGCGCGGTGGGGAAGGCGACGAAGAAGGCGTCGCCCTGGGTGTCGACCTCGACGCCGCCGTGCCGCGCGAACGCGTCGCGCAGGACGCGGCGGTGCTCCGCGAGCGCGTTCCCGTACTCCTCCGCGCCGACCTCGTCGAGCAGCCTCGTCGACCCCTCGATGTCCGTGAACAGAAAGGTGACTGTCCCGCGCGGCAGCTCGCGCACGCCGCGAGTCTACGGCGCCGACCTCACTGGAACGAGAACGAGTCCAGCTTTCCGGCGACGAGGGGAGTCACCCCGAGCCCGCAGTCCGAGAGGCTGTAACGGGCGCGGACCGGCGAGCGGCTACCCGGCGGCGTGACGAGCAGCGCGCGCGACCAGGCACAGAACCTGCTCGACAGCGGTCCCGCGCGGCCGACCTGGTTGACGACCACGACGAGGAACGACGCGGCTCCGCCCGGCCGAAGCACGACCGTCCGGAGCGGAACGGTCGCGTCCGACCTCCGACGCACGTTCCGAAGTCGATACACCTCGCCGGGCCTGACGCGTCCGCTGCGCATGACGAGCTGCACCCGGGGCCGGCCGCGCACCGTGCACTGCGAGGTCGAGACATTCGCGAGCGCGAAGTCGATGACGGAGTGACCGGTGTACGCGCCGCCGCCCCGCTCCGACACTCGAAGCTGCTCCGGCCTGCAGCGAGGCAGGGACGCGACCGAAGGCAGTCGTCCCTGTCCCTGTCCGGCCGCGCGGCCGTGTCCACCCACGATCGAGAAGATGCCCGTGACGACCGCAGCGGCAAGGGCGGCAACCGCCGTCGCCGCAAGCCACCTTCGCCGCTGCCGCGCTCGCGCCTCGCGGATCAGGGCCTCGAGGTCGTCCGGCCGCGGCGGCTCGGGCGGGGCGACGACGCTCATCAGCGCTCCTGCCTCCGCAGCCGCGGCCCGGCGGGCTTCCAGTGCACGCCGCCGTCCGTCGTCCGGAAGAGGTACGGGTGCGCGCCGATCCCGGAGAAGATCGCCCAGCCGGCGCGGCGCGACGTGAAGTCGATCCTGTCGATCCAGGCGCCGCGTGGCAGGTGCCGCAGGACGATCCGGTGCCAGCGCTGCCCGCCGGTGTGCGTGACGTACAGCTCCGTGCGCGAGGCCCACACCCAGACGCTCGGAGACACGGCATCGAAGGGGGCCGGCACGCCGACCCCCGCACGCACCGCGTGACCGGCCCAGCAATTCCCGCCGTCCGGGCTGACGTAGACGGTCGCGGGCGCGAGGTTCAGGCCGCCGTTGCGATTCGGCCCGTTCTGCGCCAGGACGATCTCGCGTCCGAAGACGGCGATGGGCTGCTCGACGAGGCGGCCCGACTCGTGGATGTCGCGGCTCGACCAGGTCCGGCCGCCGTCGGTCGTCTCGTAGAGGTTGCCGAAGTCCGGCGCTCGAATGGGCCCGATGACCATCTGCTGCCTGCCGCCGAAGGCGAACCCGGTCGTTCCGTCCGCGAACGCGATGTGGTCGTAGACGGCCGGCCGCGAGACGAGCTTCCAGCTACGGCCTCCGTCGACGGTGCGGAACAGCCTGTTGTCGCGGGCCGGGGCATAGAGGAGCGCGAAGCCATGCCGGGCGTCGAGGAAGTCGATCGAGCCCCCTTCGCACACCGCAGCGCAGCCCGTCGGAATCGAAACACGCCAGGTCCGACCGCCGTCGGTCGTCCGGTAGATGCCCGGCCCTGCGAAATCGCTGACCCAGCCGTGCAGCCGGTCGACGAACTCGACGTCCCGGATGTTCGCGATCGGGTCGGCGCTGGACCCCGTGGCGCCGCCGTCCAGATTCGGGAGCAGTGCCCGGCGCCAGGTCCTCCCGTCGTTCGCCGTCAGCCAGAAGCCTTCACCGCTGATCGCCCACGTGACGCCGCCGGCACTGCCGACGTCGCCGATTCCCCTGAATCGGCTCAGCGCCGCGTCCGACCGATCGACGGCGCCGCGACTCGGGCTGCCGCCGGCATGCACGGCAGAGGTGCCGGCGGGAAGCGCAGCCCACACGGCGAGGCCGATCCCTGCGACCGCGGCTAAGACCGCGGCGAGCTTCAACAGCCGCCGCCTCCGGCGCGCACGCGCCTCGGGAATCAGCGCATCGAGATCGTCCTGCGCGGGCGGCCGAGGCGGCGCGAGCATAACACCACTATCGCTAGCACCAGCTCATATGTCAAGAGGCTCGCGCGCCGGCTACTGCTCTTGGCGGCGGCGGCGCTGCTTCGCAGCCCAGTGCGAGAGCTCGCCGAGCGCGATCACCAGCACGAACACGCCGCCGGTGGCCAGCATCAGCAGGACGACCTTGCTTCCCTCCTGGGCGGCCGTCTCCTCGGCGAACAGCAGGTGGAAGACCGCAGCGAGCACGGCGAGAATCTAGCTCACCCGTCGCGCGGCGTGCGCCGCGAGCGCGGAGTCGACGGCGTCGTCGCCGACGGTATCGCGGGCGATCCGGTCGAGCGGGGCGGGATCCGAGTGAAGTCGGAGCGCCGTGCGCGGCTCGTCGAGCGCGCCGTGGCCGAGCAGCGCGGCGGTCGCGGCCCAGAGCGAACCCTCGCCGTCCGTCTCCTCGGCGCGCACCTGGCTGCAGAGCGAGATGAGCTCCGAGAGGTCGGCGACGGCCGCGACGTCGTGCAGCGCCGAGATGCGCGCGACGCCGTGCGCGTAGAGGTAGTCGCCGAGCAGGAGCGCCGTGTCGTCGTCGGCCGGAGCGAACAGGCGCGGCCGGCCGTAGTGGACGAGGTAGCCCTCGTAGATCGTCTCCAGCCCCAGCGCGTAGCGCGCCTCGCCCAGCGAGGAGAAGACGGGGTTGTGGTCGCGGTCGGGCTCCGGCAGCAGGCAGTCGCCCCAGAGCGAGCTCTCCGCCGCCGCGTCGACGGCCATCGTCTCCCAGAGGTCAGCGACCAAAGCTCGCCACCACGCCGACGGTTCGGTCGATCTCCTCCTCGCCGTGCGCGGTGGAGGGGAAGAGCGCCTCGAACTGCGACGGCGGGAGGTAGACGCCTTGCTCCAGCAGATGCCGGAAGAGCGCGCCGTAGCGCTCGGTGTCGCACTGCTGCGCGTCCTCGAAGTTGCGCACCGGCCGGTCGCTCACGAAGAGCGTGAGGAGCGCGCCCACCCGCTGCACGCGGCCGAACGGGTCGAGCCCTTCCTCGAGGAGCTCCGCCCGTCGCTCGAGCTCGTCGTAGACGGCGGGATCGCGCAGCCTGCGCAGGACGGAGATGCCGGCCGCCGTCGCGAGCGGGTTGCCGGCGAGCGTGCCCGCCTGGTAGACGGGGCCGGCCGGCGCGAGCAGGTCCATGACCTCGGCCCGGCCGCCGAAGGCCGCGAGCGGCAGCCCGCCGCCGACGATCTTGCCGAGCACGGTCAGGTCGGGCATCACGCCGAAGCGCTCCTGCGCCCCGCCGCGCGCCACGCGAAAGCCGGTGATCACCTCGTCGAAGACGAGCAGCGCCCCCGAGACGTCGCTCAGGCGGCGCAGCGTCTCGAGGTAGCCCGGCTCTGGCGGGACGACGCCCATGTTCGCGGCCACCGGCTCGACGACGATCGCCGCGAGCCCCTCGCCGTGGCGCATCACCGCCTCGGCGGCGGCATCGGTGTCGTTGTACGGGACGACGATCGTGTCGGCGGCGGCTCCGGTCGGGACACCGGGCGAGGCGGGGATCCCCAGCGTCGCCAGGCCCGAGCCGGCACTCGCGAGCAGCGCGTCGGCGTGGCCGTGGTAGCCGCCCGCCGTCTTGAGAATCCGGTCGCGCTTCGTGAATGCGCGCGCGAGCCGCAGCGCGCTCATCGCGGCCTCCGTACCCGACGAGACGAGCCGCACCTTCTCCACCGAAGGCACCGCGTCGACGATCTCGGCCGCGAGCTCGACCTCCGCCTCGGTCGCGGCGCCGAAGCTCGTGCCACGGAGCGCGGCGTCGCGGACGGCCTCGACCGTCTCCGGATCGACGTGACCGAACAGGAGCGGCCCCCAGGACATGACCCAGTCGAGCAGGCGGCGGCCGTCGGCGGTCTCGACGTAGGCGCCCTCGCCGCCGGCGACGAAGAGCGGCTCGTCGACCCCGACCGCGCGCATCGCCCGGACGGGCGAGTTCACGCCGCCGGGGATCAGCTCGAGCGCGCGGCGATAGAGCTCGCTGCGCGCCCTCACAGCCAAGCGGCGAGATCCTTCGTCCAGTAGCTCACGATCAGGTCGGCGCCTGCCCGCCTGATCGCCGTCAGCGACTCGAGGGCTGCCGCGCGCTCGTCGAGCCACCCGGCGCGGGCCGCGGCCTTCACCATCGCGTACTCACCCGAGACGTTGTACGCCGCGAGCGGAACCTGGAACGTCTCGCGCGCCGCGCGGATCACGTCGAGGTACGGCAGCGCCGGCTTGATCATGATCGCGTCGGCTCCCTCGGCGAGGTCGATCTTGCACTCGCGCAGCGCCTCCCGGACGTTCGCCGGATCCATCTGGTACCCGCGCCGGTCGCCGAACGCCGGCGCGCTGTCGGCCGCCTCCCGGAAGGGGCCGTAGAAGGCCGAAGCGTACTTGGCCGAGTACGCGAGGATCGGCGTCGTCTCGAAGCCGTGGTCGTCGAGCGCTTCGCGGATCGCGGCGACGCGACCGTCCATCATGTCGCTCGGCGCGACGATGTCCGCACCCGCCTCGGCGTGGCTGAGGGCGGTGCGCGCGAGCAGCTCGAGGCTCCGGTCGTTGTCCACCTCGCCGTCGGCGACGACGCCGCAGTGGCCGTGCGACGTGTACTCGCAGAGGCAGACGTCCGTGAGCAGGACGAGCTCCGGGAAAAAGCGCCTCAGCTGGCGGAGGGCCTGCTGGACGATCCCGCCGTCGTCCCACGCTCCGGTCGCCTCCTCGTCCTTCTCCGCCGGGACGCCGAAGAGCATCACCGCCTTCACGCCCGAGGATACGAGCCGCTCCACCTCGTAGCCGAGGCTCTTGTCCGCGAGGCCGAAGCGCGCCATGCCCGGCAGCTCCTCGTTCGCGAGTGACTCGGGCGCGACGAAGAGGGGCATCACGAACTGGTCGAGCGAGAGCCGCGTCTCGCGCACGAGGCCGCGCAGCGAGGCCGTGCGGCGAAACCGGCGGAGCCGGGTGACCGGGAACGCGCTCACAGCGGAAGAGTACGCCGCACCGGGTCAGGCAGCGGGCGCCGGGGGCGTCTCGGGAGCCTCGGTGGCCTCGCTCCCCGCATCGAGCCCGAGCTCCGCGAACGGTGCGTCCGCCGGCCACTTCTGCAGCTCGACCCGCTCCGAGAAGAACTCCCACACGGCGCGACCCGCGGCTAGTAGCGGCAGCGAGACGAGGATGCCTGGGAACCCGTAGATCTCGCCGCCCGCGAGCAGCCCGAAGATCACGAGCAACGGGTGAAGACGGAGGGAGTGGCCCATCACCTTCGGCACGACGAGGTGTCCCTCGAGCTGCTGGATGCCGAGGAAGAGGAGCGCGACCCAGAGCGCCGACAGCGGGTGCTGGACGAGCGCGTACAGCACCGGCGGGAGAGCGCCGAGCCACGGCCCGACATAGGGGATCAGCTCGGTCACGCCCGCCCAGGCGCCGAACGCGGCGGCGTATTTCCCGCCGTTCGGCATCAGGCCCACCATCCCGAGGATCCAGAGCCCCACTCCGACGCTCAGACCGATGATCAGCGACAGGAGGAACTGGCCCTTGACGTAGCTCGCCACGGCCCGCTCCATCCGCACGATCAACCCGTCCCCACCGTGCGGCGGGAATCGCCGATCGACCGCCTCCGTCAGTCGTTGCATGTCGAGCAGCATGTAGATCGACACGACGATGATCAGGATCCCGTCGAAGAGGAGCGTGACGACCGTGAGCCCGGCGCCCTCCGCCCACCGCAGGGCCCTGGACGTGTACCTCTGGACGTCCTTCGTCCCGACCTGATTGAGGAACTTCTCGCCCTGCCGCTGGACGTGAACGCTGCTCAGGTGGTGGTGATCGAGCCAGCGCTGGAACCGCCCGAGATCCTGCTGCGCACCGGTGCGCCGCGGGTGTCCGGAGTCGACCGTAAAGTAGTTGTCCACCCGGTGGGCGGCGCTCCGCGTCTGCTGCACCACGACCGTGGCGAGAGCGAGGATCGCCAGTGCGACAACGGCTGCAAAGGCGAGATAGACGAGCGCTACCGCGAGCCCGCGTGGGATCCGGGCCTGCCCGAGACCACGGACGAGCGGATTGAGCAGCAGAGCGATGAGCAGCGACACGAGGAAGAGAAAGAGCACGTGACGCACCGCTCCGGCCACCGTCCAGACCAGCAGCAACAGCAGCGGCAGCAGCACGAGCTGCGCCCAGCGCGGGATCTGGATGGTTACCGGCGCCGGGGGCGGCATGCGAGCGATGGTAACGCCGCCACAGCACGGATCCAGGGCAATTTGGCGCTGCACAGCTGGGACGAGCCACGGCGGTTCGATAAGGTGCCGCGGGACATGCCGTCCTCGCGCCTCAACGGGAGGCGGCGGGTCGAACGCCAACGGGCGCGCGCCGCGCGCCGGGCGCGCCGGGTCGCCCTTCTCGTCGTTCTCTCGGCGGTGTTCCTCGTCGCGCTCGGCCTGACCGCGTTCAACCGTCCGACGGTGCCGACGTCCGCAGTCGTCCCGCGGACACCACTGGCCTCCGTCGCACAGACGCGGCCCTCGCTCGAGATCGTCGCGTTGCGTGGACAGGTTCCGCTGCAGCTTCCCGTCTCGCAGAGCCGCCTGACGGCCATCGGCTACCACTCCGCGGGCGACGGCGCCCTGTCCCTCCACCCCGTCGGCCACCAGGCGAACGAAGGACTGGTGCAGCGGATCGTGCACGGCATCTTCGGCGGCGGCGGCGGCTCGCCCAGGTGGTACCAGCTCGCCGGCGGCGGCACGTCGGCTCTCGACGTCGGCGCGCCGATCGGCAGCGACGTCTACTCGCCGGTCGACGGGACGGTCGTCGCGATCCGGCCGTTCGTCGTCGAGGGAAAGGCCTACGGCTCCGAGATCGACATCCAGCCGCAGACGGCTCCGTCGCTCGTCGTCGCCGTGACGCAGCTCGTCGCCGATCCGGCGCTCACCGTCGGCACGTCCGTCGTCAGCGGCGCGACGAAGCTCGGGAGGGTGGCCGACCTCGCAGCCGTCGAGCGGCAGGCGCTCGCGCGCTACACGAACGACGCCGGGAACCACGTGACCGTCGAGGTCCGCGCGGCGCCGGTGCTGACGACGGGCTAGTAAGGGACACCGACCCTGAAGATCCTCTTCCTCGCGGACGTCTTCGGCGTCCCGGGGCGCCGGGCCGTGGAGGAGCACCTGCCGGCCCTGCGCGAGCGGTACGACGCGGACCTCGCGATCGTCAACGGGGAGAACGCCGCCGACGGGGCCGGGATCACGGGAAAGCTCGCCGACAAGCTGCTGGCGGCCGGGGCGGACGTGGTCACGCTCGGCAACCACACCTACCGGCGCGGCGGGATCGCCGGCTACCTCGCCGCGAGCGAGCGGGTGATCCGGCCCGCGAACTCCGGCGCGGAGGCGCCGGGCCGCGGCCTGGCCGTCGTCGAGGCGCGCAACGGCGTCCGCGTCGCCGTCCTCAACCTGCTCGGCCAGCTCTTCCTGCCGACGCCGGTCTCTCCGTGGGAGATCGTGGACGCGCTCGTCGAGGAGGCGCGGGCCGCCGCGTCCGTCGTCGTGGTCGACTTCCACGCCGAGGCGACGAGCGAGAAGGTCGCGCTCGCGACGTGGCTCGACGGCCGCGTCGCCGCGGTGATCGGCACGCACACCCACATCCAGACGAACGACGCGCGCGTCCTGCCCGGGGGCACGGCGGCCGTTACCGACGCGGGGATGACCGGGCCGCACGACTCGGTGATCGGCGTCCGGTCGGAGCTCGCGATCGCGCGGATGCGGACCCGGCTACCCGTCCGGTTCGAGCCTGCGGAAGGCGACGTGCGGCTGGAGGGCGTCCTCGTCACGTGCACCGACACGGGGCGCGCCGAGGCGATCGAGCTCGTACGTGTCCCTGCCTGACTGCCTGACCAGCTGCCGGAGCGGCAGCGCCGGCGCGAGCAGGGCGACTGCGGCGAAGGGATAGAACCACGGGATGTACGTGTAGAGCCAGTACGTCACGATGAGCTCGAAGCCGGCGAGCAGCGCGCCCGTGAATGCGGCGAGCTGGAGCGGAGACTTGTGGCGCGGCACGAAGGCGACGGCAACCGCGCCGACGAGGAGCAGCACCTGCAGCACGCGCTGCACGAGGTGGAGGTCCGGCAGGCCGCGGGCGTGGTACTGGCGCCAGTCCCAGAGCGACCACGGCGCCGCGCGTCCGATCTGGAAGCCGACCGTCCGAGACCAGAAGACATGCGCCTCGTGGAACGGGTTCGAGGCGAAGAGGAGGATCGAGAAGACCGCGAGCGTGGCCGCGAGGAACCCCCAGGCGAAGGCTCGGCTCGGCCTCCGTCCCGGATAGGTGAGCCAGAGCGGAGCGACGAGCAGGGACGCGAACTTCGTCCAGCCCGACAGGGCCGCGAAGACGCCGCGGGCCGCCGGTCTCGAGACGAGCCAGAAGCCCCAGACGAGGAAGCACGGCATGATCGCGTCGTTCGTGTTCGACTGCGAGACGTACTGGGTGAAGGGGTAGGCCGCCCACGCGAACGCGAGCACGGCGCCGAGCCGCTGGCCGCCGAAGCGCAGCCCCACGAGGAAGAGCCCGAGCAGCGTGAGGAGGTCGAACGCGATCGCGGTGAAGTGCGCCGCAGGCAGGTCGTCCCACTTGCCGCTCCAGCCCATCGCGAGACGGCCCGGGATGTACGACTCGTAGGCGACCGGCCCGTAGGTGTCGCCCTCGGGGTTCGCGCTCTCGCAGCGGCCGTTCGTCTGGATCCGGTCGCGGATCTCGCCCGACGCGTCCGGCTTCCCGCAGGCCTTCAGCGACTTCCCGCTCGGTAGCGTCTCGACCGGGAAGTTGCCCCACGGCGCCTGTCCCCGGACGATCCGATCGGCGCCGATCACACCGGAGTAGCCGACGTCGATCACGTTCGACTTCTCGACGTTGAGGCCGACGCGGAAGCCGGCGAGGAAGATCGTCGCGCCGAGCAGCACCCAGACCGGCCAGCGCGGCGCACCCGGGGTGCCGCGGTTCCGGATCCCGATCCACGTGCCGCGCAGCACCACCCAGACGAGCAGCGGATAGAAGAGCGGCACCGCCGTGAAGACGTCGCCGTGGTTGAAGAACCAGAGCGACGCGGTCGGCGAGAGGAGGAAGAGTAGGTCGAGGTTGCGGAGCGAGAGCAGGCGGCGAAAGTCCGCGAGACCGACGAAGAAGACAAGGCAGAACGCGCCCCAGACCCAGGGGTTGTTGATCGCCGTGCCGCCGAAGGCGCCGGGCGAGCCGCGCGCCATCCCCCACGCCACCTGCGGGCCCGTCCACGCCTCGTCGACGCCACCGGTCGCGTCGATGACCTTCCCCTCGGCGATCTCCCCCGCGGCGCCCCACCAGACCTTCACCGTCCACTCGCCGGACTTCGCGTCGTACGTCTCCTCGTCGCTGCGGCCGGACTTCGGGTAGCGCGACAGCCAGGACGCGACCTTGGGATAGCGCTCGAAGTCCCGCAGCGCCTCGGCCCGCCTTAGCGAGGCGCCCGGCCGGTGCGGGACGAACGGCGTCTGGACGAGGTGTCCCTTGCCGTCGAAGACGGGGACTGTGTCGGTGTTGCTGCCCGCCGCTCGGGAAGCCGACGCGAAGACGGACGCGGCGAGCGCGACGAGAACAAGTGCGAGGAGCCGACCCCTCACCGAGCGAAGGCTAATCAGTGGCCTTCGACCGGCGGAACGACCAGAGCTTGTTGCCGATGAAGTTGAGCGGCGTGACAAGGACGATCGCGACGGCCTGCGCTACGAGCTTCCCGAGGTTCCCGTACGTGACGAGGAGGTGGAGCACGACGAGGTTCGCGCCGAGCGCCGCCACCGAGACGAGGAAGAACCGCATCCCCTGGATGCCGATGTGGCCGCGGTGCTCGCGGAACGTCCAGATCCGGTTCCACGTGTAGTTGCTCGTAACGGCGACGAGGAACGAGCACGTCGCAGCGACGAGGTAGTGCAACCCGGCATGCAGCAGCGCGTCGTAGACGGCGAGGTTGATGAGATAGCCGACGGCTCCGACGGCGCAGAACTTCGCGAGCTGCTGCCAGTTCCGAAGCGAGCGCAACGAGGAGAGCACGCGCGGCCGCGCCGGGGGAACAGTGGGAGCGGCCGGACGTTCCACAGTCGCTCCGAGGGTAGCGCCTCTTCGGAACAACTCAGAGGCCGGCGACGAGCGGGACGAAGCGGCAGGGGACGCTGCGCAGGACGGCCGGGCCCTCCGGCGTCCGCACGACGACCTCGAGCCACTGCCCGCCGGACCCGCCGACCGGGACGACTAGACGGCCGCGCGGCTCGAGCTGCTCGTAAAGCGAGGGCGGCGGCTCGAGCGCCGCCGCGGCAACGGCGATCCCGGCGAACGGAGCGTGCTCCGGGACCCCCCGGGAGCCGTCCCCAACATGGAGCTGGACGCGCTCGCCGTACCCGGCCGCGGCGAGAGTCTCGCTTGCCCGCTCCGCCAGCTCCGGGATTCGCTCGATGGTGTGCACCTCGGCGGCCAGCTCGGCCAGCACCGCGGCCTGGTAGCCGGAGCCCGTGCCGACGTCGAGCACGCGCTCCGTTCCATGGAGAGCGAGCTGCTCGCAGATGAGCGCGACCATGTACGGCTGGGAGATCGTCTGGCCGTCACCGATCGGCAGGGCGGCATCGGCGTACGCGGCTTCCCGCACCTCCGCCGGAACGAAGAGCTCTCGCGGCACGCGGCCCATCGCTGCCAGCACGCGCTCGTCGGCGATCCCGCGCCGG
>Ga0134128_10006796_pt1 | contig 13835 bp, 17 predicted proteins | sample KB31754_FD_96462 | JGI IMG/M metagenome (GOLD analysis project Ga0134128, IMG submission 96462) | Terrestrial soil microbial communities with excess Nitrogen fertilizer from Kellogg Biological Station, Michigan, USA - KB3-175-4 | ecosystem: Environmental > Terrestrial > Soil > Unclassified ... | reverse complement strand
GAAGTATAAAAAGCTATTGTATTTATTATACTTGAGCATTTGTATTGGTATCCACCGGATTGGATTTTTTAACCTGGTGGGGAATTTGTAAATATTTCAAGCTGTGGAAAAGCACTGATTGATCTTTACAATTGGGGATGGATAAAAAAGATCCCTCGTGTTCTCGTGGTTAATGCAGTTGGAGCTAATACTTTTTACGAATTAGTAAATGGTTTATTTGAAAATACCAAACTTGCCTGGAACAATGGAAAACCTGATATTACTTTAATTGAGCAATACTATGAAAAACAGAGACAAGATAAACAGTCTCCAAAAACTTTGGCTACTGCAATACAGATCGGAAAACCTGCAAATATACTCAAAGCATTGAGAACTATAGAATTTACAAATGGCATAGTTGAACAAGTCGAGGATGAAGATATGATGGATGGGATGTCCGTAGTGGGTATAAATGGATTTGATTGTGAGATGGCATCGGGTTCTGTACCTTCTGGAATAATGAAATTAAGAAAAAAGGAAATTATACAAAAAGATGATATAGTTGTAGGAGTATTAACCGGAAGACAAAAGGACCCATCTATGATAATAAAATATCATTCTAATAAATCAAACAAATTTGCTATACCTCCAAGGGATTTATGATATTATTTTCTTATTTTCTTATTTTCTTATTTTCAAAAATACTTAAAGATGATAATATTGCATTTGATTTATCTTCTGTTTCTTTGTATTCGTTTTCAGGGATAGAATCTATTACGATCCCAGCACCTGATTGATTATATCCTTTATTTTTATTGATAAATAGTGATCTAATGGTGATGGCAAAATCACACGATCTGTTAAAAGAAAAATATCCAATTGCACCCGCATAAGGTCCTCTGCTCTCTGGTTCTAACTCATTAATTATTTCCATTGATCTAACTTTAGGAGCCCCACATACAGTGCCTGCAGGAAATACTGCTCTAAATGCATCAAATACACTGTATTTGTTATCCAGGTAGCCAGTTACATGAGAAACGATATGTTGAATGTGACTGAATTGTTTAACGCTCATAAGCTCATCCGTGTTAACAGTGCCATATTTGCAAACTTTTCCTAGATCATTCCTTGCGAGATCAACTAACATTGTATGCTCTGCTATTTCTTTTTCGTCGTTGAGCATTTCATTTTTATATTTTTCTGTTTTATGTCTATCTTTTGAAACTGGTCTTGATCCTGCTATAGGATAAGTTTCAGCTTTTTTATTAGTAATTCTAAGTAACATCTCCGGACTTGAGCCAATAAGTATATGTTTATTTAATTGGAAAAAAAACATGTATGGTGATGGGTTTATTTTTCGGAGGGTTTGATAAAGAAATAGAGGATTACCATTACACACAAATTTTATTTTTTTTGATAATACTGTTTGAAATATATCTCCCTTATTGAGATATTCTTTCACCTTTTTCACCTTTTTCACAAATTCTTTTTTCTCGATATTTCTGCTTAATTTGTTAAATGTAAATTCAAGATTTTTTTCATTTTCTTTTTTATTTTGAATGATATTACTATTTAGAATTTTTTCAATATTTTTTAATCTTGATTTTTTATAGTAGAAGTACTCTAATTTGTTTTTATCATGATCATATATTATTCCATCGGTATATAGACCGAATTCCATTAGTGGGAAATATTTGTTATTTTTAACATGGATGTTTTCCCAATATTTTATTGATTCATAATTTATATAACCTACCAATCCCCCAACGTATCGATAATCTTTTTTCCCGATCGAAGGAAAATATTCATTAATATTGCTTAAGGGATCAATAATTGAAATATTCTCTATTATTTTTTCTTTTTTGAAGATTAACAATTTTTTCGAAAGACATTTAATTTTATAGTCTGGTTCAAATCCTATGATTGAAGATTTGATTAATTCTTTAGGTCCATCAAGAGATTCAAAAATAAAAATATCATTATAATTGATGTATAATTTTTTAAATATTTCAAAAGTATTTAAATTAGTAATTAGGTTTTCAAAAACGGGTTCACCTTCGATATCCAAAATTTTTTTTAATTTAATACTCAAATAAAGATCTCCTTCTTATCTATCTTAAATCCTCTAAATTGTCTTCACTATAAGTACCTTTAACAGACAAAGGTTTCCTACCAATAAATCCTTCATTTTTGCCATGCCAAAATCTGATCTTCTCTTCCTCAACTTTCCAGCATAACCATACTTCTTCATCAAATCTTTTAGATGGGAAGTCGACAAGACCTTCATCTAAACTTTTAATCAATATGCCAAATTCTTCTATTTCTTCTACTTCTTTATATAATAAAGATATTGTTTTGTTAAGCTCTTTTTTTTTATCAAAAAAAATCTTAAATGATTGATATCCGTCTATTATATTATTTAATTCACTTTGAATTAATATAATTTCATTCCTTTTATCTATAATTTTATTAAACCTCCTTTTAATTTCAGGCAAAAGTTCGTTTGCTTGATCGGGAGTATAGAAATTAAACATCTTTTATTATATACTAAAATATTATTTATTTTTATATTATTTATACCCATGATATAAAAAACATTTAAAATTTTTAATATATTTATTGAATGTGGAAAACAATGATGGATATTCTGTTGTTGTTGATGATGATGATGATGGAGTAGGTGGAAGTAGTAGAGAAAACAAAATTAATCAAAAAAAAAGTATTATACGAAATAAAAAATATTTGTTTAAAAAACATAATTACAAATCTGTAATTGATTCATTAAATGCCTTAGAATTTGCTTTTTATAATGCTAGTCCAGATAAAATTGTTAAAGAAAAAACTATTTGTTTAAATTCTCACTTTTTAATAAAAGATATCAATAATCATAATAAAATTTTTTACCTTGATGATAAAAGCTCGGTCTATGTCATTAGTGTAGGAAAGGCATCTGTAAAAATGTTAAAATCTATTTTGGAAATCTTTAAAGAAAAAGTTAAAAATGCTATATTAATTATGCCAAAAGGTCAAACACTTGATCATAATTATTTTGAAAAAAAGTTTCTAGAAAAAGAAAGAATACTTATAATAAAGTCCTCTCATCCAATCCCTGATAATAATAGTTTAGAGGCGTCTGAAAAAGTTATCCAATTATTATCTCAAACAAAGGGTGATGATGTGATTATTTTTTTAATATCTGGTGGTGCATCATCATTATTAGTATCTCCAATAGGTAACCTAACATTAGATGATAAAAAAACTGTAAATAAATTATTAATAAATTGTGGAGCAAATATAAAAGAAATCAATATTGTAAGGAAGCATTTATCGAAAATTAAAGGAGGAAATATGTTAAGGTACATAAACAATGAATGTTGTATTATAAGTTTAATTCTTTCTGATGTGGTAGGAGATTATTTGGATACTATTGGATCAGGTTTGACTACTTTTGATGAATCAACATTTTTGGATGCAAAATATGTATTAGAAAAATATCTTCTATTAAATCTTAATGACTATACTATGGAAAAAGTTCGAAAAATAATAAATCTTGGTACGAGATATATGATACCTGAAACCTTAAAACCTAAAGAATTTTTTGAAAGAGATGTTAACAATTTTATAATAGGTAACAATTATGAATTTTGTGGTTTTTTAATTCGGTATTTAAAGAAAAAAGGTTATAACGTTCTATATTTAGGTTCCGGATATGATAAACATTTACCTGAATTTATAGATGATTCTAAAGAAATAGTGAAAAAATATTTGAAAGAAAATAGTTGTATTTTAATGGGGGGTGAGATAACTAATACAGTTAATAAAAATAATGTAGGCAGAGGTGGGAGAAACCAAGAGGCTCTATGTCTTTTACTCGATTTTTTCTGTAATTATAATCCTAACGATTATTCTATAATATTTATAGGTACAGATGGTATTGATGGAAATACCACGGCAGCGGGCGGGTTAATTTCCCCTACCACCATCGAGTTTTTAAAAAGAAATAAAATAGAAATTAATAAATATACTGCACGACATGATTCCTACAACTTACTTCTACAGCTTTACTCTAATATTTTTACCGGGTATACGGGTACAAATTTTAATGATATTTATCTGTACATAAGGAAATAATAAAATTGGTGACTTTAAATTTATTTGAAATTAAATTTATTATTTATTTTATTGTCCAATCTATAGATATGTCTTGATATAAGCCGTTTGGTAATATTCTTCTAATTGAAATAGGTAATGTTTTTTTATCCAATTCAAATTTGGCTATCATTATAGTATCTGTCATTTCTGTGGGAATTTTACATAAAGTGGGGGCACCCAGGGATAATTGTAATGATCTTGCTCCCGTAATTCTTGCCTTTTCGAATCTTGTTAACCTGGCAGGACCTATAAGAATCTTGTTTTCCTTTGAAAATATTTCTTTGAGCTTAAATTCAGTTTCCGCGTCATAGATTTTATATTCTATCTTTTCTTTTGGGGTATCTTTTTTGGCTTCTAAAGTGTTTTTATCACTGTCAATATTTTCTGAATTTTGAATCTCTTCAACTTCGTCTTCATTTTTTTTCACTGTTGATTTCTTTCTTGTCCTTTTAACAGCCACTGTTATGAAAATTCATTAAAATATATAATTAAATGTTGCTGAAAGTTCATATTTATAAACTTTGATATATTTTATATGTCTAAAAATATATCCAGTGTATCACGAATACCTATTTTAATAACATTAAATAATAGTGTAAAGATGGAGGGAGAATTAATTAGACATCTTTCTCCTCTAACTATCAAAAAAGTTTTAAACCATTTACCTATAAATCAATTAATTAACAATTTTCAAAAAAAATTTCTTCAATTAAAATTAGAATTGGATATTGGGCTCGAAAAACCTCAAAGTAGTTTTAAAAAGGGAGATATTGCTTTTTCATCCATATCTAATTGTATTTATATTTTTTTAGAAGATTATACTCATAGCCAAAAACAATTCAGTCGTATGGGATTTATTAAAACACAAAATTTGGACGAACTTATAAAAACAAAAGCTGGGGATATTCTCACTATTCAAAAAATTTAACTAATTCTATTACTTATTTTCTGATAAATTTTGTGGCCACTATATCCTCCTACATTTATAACAATATTTTTGTTTTCCAGATTTTTTATAAAATTATTAGCTACAGATATCTTCACACCCAATGTCCTTGCTAACCCATGAATTGTAATAGCTTTCATAGATCCAATAGCTTTCATCCCTTGATTTTCTTCAATCAATACTGATAACTTTTGTTTCTGTTGTGGTTTGGCAGGTGTTGCTGATTTTTTTGTTTCATCTTTTTTGGTGTTTTTATTATCTTGTGATTTTGATGCATTTGATTGGGTAGGTTTCTTTTTATTGCCGCCCATTAATAATATTTTATCAAATCATAATTTATACCTTTAAATTTTATTTCTAGTATTACTTGGCTGAATTGGGTTTAATCTTTATAGTTATTTTATATCTTGTTAAAATATCTTTGCACCTATTTCTAATCGTTACCTCAGTTACTCCAGCTAATTTAGAGATATCGAGTTGTAAAATATTCACACCTAGTAATATTGATGCTAAATAAAGATAAGCTGCTGCCATTCCATTTGGTAGTTTCCCATCTGATAATAGGTGATTTTCAGTTTTTTTAGCTATTTCTAAAGCAAGCCTTTCAACTTTGGCATCAAAATTGGACAAATTTGCTAATTTGGAAATATATTGGCTGATACTTATTATTTGAACATTGGAAATTCTAGAACTATGGTTTAGTGTAGTCTTTTGAATATTTTTTATCTGTTCTTTATTGCTGTGAATTTCTTTTGATTTTCTAATTTCATCTTGTTGATTTTTTATATCTTCTTCTTCACAAATCATCACCATTGATCTATAATATTTTGAAGTCAGTTTTAGGCTCCCGCTATAATCCTCGTTTATATTACATACTTTAATAATTTCACTTAAAGATCTTATTATGGAGCAAATTTTACACGCATAAAATATCACTGCTGCGGCCATACAGATAGATGATTTTCCCTTTGTATCGCATTTATTTTCATAAATTCTATATATCATTGCAGCGGTTTCGCAAACTACATTTGGAAAAGATCCTGCAGAACATATTTCATTTATTTTGGATAACACATTTGATAATCTTCTTTCCTTTGGATTTGAAATTCTTATTATGGTATTCCATTTCCTTAGATTTATAAGCGATTTTTTTACCTGGTCATCTAGTCCCTTCCCTGAGTAATCCTTTCCATTATAATCTATTTCGGTATGTAATCCAAAATCATGATACGATAAACTATTCGATCCACTAGCTCTTGAAATAATATTGTTATTATGAGAATTGTTATTATATCCATCATATCCATAATCCTCCAATTGTTCTTCGATGACATATCCGCATGTACTACAAATGAATTCGCCTTTTATATTATCATGGATAATGTTTGCATGGCACTCTGGACAATTATTCTTAAAGTTTAATTTGTTATACAAATATATCCATCCTATTTTTTATTTCTTTTTATTTTTGTTTTGGAGTTATATGCTTTTGACCTATAGCTTTTCCTTGGATTTTCATAAATGAATACTTTTGTACCGGTTAATTTGTTTCTTTTCTGAATGTTTGAAATAATTGACGCATATGGTGAATCAACCGGACCTAATAATTCGGAAATCTTGCCAATATATTTTACCTGGTCGTCAGATATGCTCATACCTGGTTTTATAAACGGTTTATATTTGTATATTTTAACAATTAATCTCCCGCTTTTTGAAAAATGTAAAATTTCCCCCAATAGTTCCATAGACAAATGTTTATTCCTAATGACTTACATTCTCTTCTGTCAAATAAAGCTATCAAAATGATAAACAAGAATGACATATATTATTATAAATTAAGGTCATGACGGGATTTGGACCCGCGACCTAAGGTTTACAAAACCTTCGCTCTGCCAGGCTGAGCTACATGACCATAAAATTATTATCAATTAAAATCACTAATTAAAAGCTTTTGTATTTATTGTGCTCTATAGCTGATTAATTAGTTATGGATGAACAAAATAGAATAAAATATAATGTGTTTACAGCTATTGTTAACATAGAAAATAAAAGCTTTCTCGATGATCCGGAAGGTGAAACCATATTAAACGATCTTATCCTAAAAGAAGGCTATCATAATATTATATCCGTAAGAACAATTAAATCTTTAAAAATCGAAATAGAAGCAAAAAGTATTGATGAGGCGAAAATAAAGATAAAAGAAATGTGTGATAATTTAAGAATTTATAATCCAATCGTAAGTGATTGTAAAATTATGATCAAAAGAAATCGATAAATTATGATCAAAAGATCTAAACTTTTAAAAATGCTATGAAGATATTTATTATAAAATGAAGGATTATGATAGTATCATTCTATGGTTAGACTATTATAACAAAGGGTTATCTCGCACTAAAGGTAGGAAAATTCCAAAATCATTAGCAATATATGATCCTCTGCTGTCTGAATTACTCGAAGCAGCTGTTTCATTAGGGTATAATATTACTAAAGATCAAATAAACGACAGTGCTAGGTTTCCACGAAGACCTCATATTAAATCGGGATATGTTATGTTATCTAAAAACAATATGTTAAAAAATAAAATTTTGAAAGACATAGCAGGGAAAATGATTCTAAACAGATCAAAGCAAAAAAATAAATGAGATTGTTTTCATTTGTTGTCAATTTTTTAAAAATATAAATATTCAGTTTAGATAATATAAAATATAATTGTGTGTTTTTTTGATGAGGATGCTAATTAAAACAAGGGATCAATAATAAATTGACGATAGAAAATATTGAAAAAAATGACATTATTGAAACAAATAGTAATAATTCATTCAAGGTTGTTTCTACAGTAAATTCGGATAAAATTGAAAAGACCGACTTTTCGAATATTACGATGGATTTTGAAGAAAAGATGGAAAAACAGATTTTACAATCTCTACCTCAGGAAGCTCTAATAACCTGTGCCAAATTGGAAGGGACTAATATTGCTCTTTATACAAAAAACCCTGAATTTTCGTTAACCGATCTAACACTGCATCTATCCGCTCTATCAAAATCATTAAAAAAAAGATTTATTATAAGAACAGACCCAAACATCCGTTTAACTGAAGACGAATCTCGTTCAGCTATAACTAAAATATTGCCTAAAGAAATTTCTGTATCAGTAATTTTTTGTGATGATGCTACAGGTGAAGTAATATTGGAGGTAAATAATCCTGAGGGTATAACCTCTGATATTTTTTTAAAGATAGCTAAGGTAACTGGTTGGATAACTCATACCAGGCGTTCACCTCATATTCCTTCTAATAGCATAAAAAATATACATTCTACATTAAAATCTTCTTCGAAAGATAGGCAGATCTTTTACCAAAATTTAGGAAAACGAATTTTTAGACCTACTTTATTATCAAACAATCTTCTTAAACTAAATGAAGAATATTCCAAAGGAAATAATGGTAAAGATACTTTTACTCGACCATATTTGGCCGATCAAATCTCAAAAAGTTATACTATTGGACCATCTAATAACTATAAATACAATAATCTCAAAGAAGTTTTAATTTATTGTTTGGGGGGCGTTAAGCAAGTAGGTAGATCATGTTTTGTTGTAGTAACACCTGAAAGTAAAATCATGTTAGACTGCGGGATAAATCCTGGAGAAAATCAAAGTTATAATGCTTATCCTCGAATCGATTGGTTTAATTTTAGTTTAGATGATCTAGATGCAATAGTTATTAGCCATGCACATATAGATCACCAAGGATTTTTACCTGCGCTATATAAGTTTGGTTATAAGGGTCCGGTATATTGTACCGAGCCTACATTGCCTTTAATGAATTTATTACAGATGGATTCTGTTAAAATTAGTAAAAGTAATGGGACCTATTTGCCATATGAACTTAGGGATGTGAATGAAATAATTAAACATTGTATACCTATACCATATGGAAAGCCTACTGATATTTCGCCTGACATTACAATAACACTAAATAATGCTGGACATATAATGGGGAGTGCAACGGTTCATATCAATATTGCGGGGACCCATAATATTTTATATACTGGTGATTATAAATATGCAAGGACTCAATTATTAGATAGTGCAATTTCAAACTATCCCAGAGTAGAGACAATTATTACAGAGAGCACATATGGTGCAAGTACTGATGTTATGCCAGAACAGTCTACTGTTTATAACACATTTACCGAAAGTATTAATCATACATTGAAACAGGGTGGTAAAGTTTTAATACCCGTACCGGCTGTTGGCAGAGCTCAAGAAATCATGCTTGTTTTAGATAAGGAAATGCGGGATGGCAGATTGATTGAATCCCCTATTTTTATAGAAGGTATGATTTCAGAAGCAAGTGCTATACATATGTCTTATGCTCATTATTTGGGATACGAAGTCAGGAAATCTGTAAGCCAGGGCATAAATCCATTTCTATCATCTTATTTTACGGTTATAAATGGCCTTGGTAAAAGAGATGAAGTTTTTAATGATGATTCTCCATCAATTATTATGGCCACATCCGGAATGTTGGAAGGCGGACCTTCGGTGGAATACTTTAAAGAGATTTCTCCAAACCCTCGAAACAAAATAATTTTTGTATCTTATCAAATAAATGGTACATTAGGTAGACGGGTTCTTGATGGAACTATATCTGAAGCAAGTATGGTTGAAAAAAATGGAAAAATGAAGGTTGTTCCAGTTAGGTGCTCAAAACAAAAAATTGATGGATTCAGTGGACACAGTGATTTTAATCAAATATTGTCTTTTATTTCAAAAATTAAACCAAAAAGAGTATTGGTAAATCATGGCGAAAAATCAAAGTCAGAAAATGTTGCTAGCAACATCTACTCCCGTTTAAGAATAAGATCTAGTGTTCCAGATAATAGGGAAATAATAAAATTGAGGTAGTTTTCGATAAGTTTTTTCCTGTGTTTGATGTTTTAAAGTTTGATCTGATTTGGCAATAAGATATAGATGTATTAATTGTAATATTGTATTAAGCGGAGAGGGGGCATCGCGACACTATTTGGCTAATCCTGACCATAAATTAGAAAAACTTCCGCCTCCACCAAAACCCCCTAAATCCTCCTCTTCTGAATAATTTCTCTTTTTATTAAAACCGAATGTCTTTTTACTCTCTAATACTTTCTAAAGCTGAAACAACTTGCCAAAGAGAAGTTCTAATATGCGATTGCATTTGGGGATTTTGAGTTACACCATCCAGCATACTAATGGCATTTGCTGCCCTGACCGAAATGCTGCCTCCTTTTTCATCTTTTAAAATCATCAATACCTCTCTTATCATATTTCTGATGTTCCTTTGTATATTACTATTTTTGGTTAATGCATCAAGGGTTATTGTTGCATTATTTAACCTTTCTAAATTTTCTTTTTGTTTTAATTCTTTCTTTGTTGCTGTCATTACGCATTACACATATTAAAAATGACTTAAATCATATTAATAGCTTTATTTATAAATTTAATCTTATATGTAATTGTAACTAACTTTATTATTAAAATATTTGATAGGTTTTATAATTGGATAAAAGGGATTCAAAGAATGAATAGATTATTAATAGTTTTGATATTTTGGTTATTAGGTTTTATTGGTGGCGTAATAGGTTACTTTATTTTGCCTTTTATATCTAATTTTTTTAAATCTTTTATCCCAAATCTTTTATCAACATTTTTTCTAGAAGCATTACTCGCTGGAATAATTGGTTCAATAATAAGTACCGTTGCAATTCTTTTTTGGGCAAGCAGATCAGCTAAAGAGTTTTAATATTTAGAACTATATCTTTTTTATGTTTATATATTTAAATAATGAAAAATTTGAGTAATAATGGTAATTGAATTTTTATTAGGTTTTTTTATTTCTTTATTTGCTGGAATAATTGGATCTATGGTTGGAATAGGTGGAGGGATTGTTATAACGCCTTTTTTATCTTATTTTAATTATTTACCTTCGCAAATATCTTCTACTAGTTTGATGGCAGTATTTTCAACCAGTCTGTCTTCTTCTTTTTTTTATTATAGAAAGAAATTACTTTCTAAAAAAATAGGATTAATTCTTTCAGTATCCTCTATACCTGGAACTTATTTTGGGGTTATAATTTCTAAATTGTTCTCATTATCTGAATTTAGGTTTTATTTTGCCTTTATTTTAATAGCTACATCCATTTATCTAATTTTAAAATCAAAATTAAAAAATAAAAATCATTTCAATTCTACTAATTATCATCAGGTTATAGTCAATAAAAACGATATTTCCCTAATAAAATTGCTATTTATAGTCATATCTTCTTTTTTTGCCGGAATATTGTCTAGTAGTTTTGGAATCGGAGGTGGAATTATTTTTGTCCCGTCGCTAATAATACTTTTAGGTTTCGACATGAATCAGGCCGCTGCTACATCTCAATTTGCATTGTTATTTACTTCTCTATCTGGTCTATTAATTTATATTTATTATGGATTCCCAGATTACTTTATAGGCATAGTTCTGTCAATTGGTTCGCTTATAGGTGGTTCAATTGGTGCTAAAATTTCTCCAATAGTACCTTCAAATATTTTACTAAAAATATTTTCCGCTGTTTTAATAATTGTTTCTATAAAATTACTTTTTGATGGATTTACCTTATTTTAATTGTTCTTTTATCTGGTTCGATAAGGTAAAAAACTTTTAATTTTGATTATCTTTTTTTTGTCTTATGATAAATCTAGCTATACTAATTTCAGGTAGGGGTAGCAATATGGCTGCTATTCTAAATGCCATTGAAAATAAACAGATTATGAATGTAGATAAAGTGGTAGTAATTTCAAATAGATCTGATGCTGTTGGATTGCAAATTGCAAAAAATCTTTATGGAGTTTCTACTGAAATAATTCTAAAAAAAAACTTAACAAATGAGGAATTTGACATTAAACTTTTAGACATTTTAAAACTATATAATGTAAATACCTCTAATGGCTTAATTTGTCTTGCCGGGTTCATGCAAATACTTGGTGAATTTATTGTTAATATGTATGCACATCGTATCTTAAACATCCATCCTTCTTTGCTACCTTCCTTTAAAGGATTAAATGCTCAAAAACAAGCACTAGAGGCTGGAGTAAAAATTTCTGGATGCACTGTACACTTTGTTGATACCGCTGTTGACAATGGACCAATCATATTACAGAAATGCGTTCCCATTTTTGATAGTGATAATGAAATCAGTTTATCCAAACGGATTCTAGACGAAGAGCATAAAATATATAAAGATGCTATTAATTTGTTTATAGGTAATAAACTAAAGTTTAAAGGTAATCGAGTATTTATATCCTAATATGTGGTTGTTTTAACCCCTTATCTTTTTATCCATGTCCAACATAAATTTAGATATTTCTTCTTTATGTACATTGAGATATTCTTGTCCTTTTTCTCTTAATCTACTGTTAAATAACCTTATCTCTCTATGTTCTTCAAAGAAATTATCTAGAATTACTGTTCCATGTAATATCGGATTCAATAGCTTATCAATACTATTTATCAATAAACTCAACTCTCCCCTTTCAGCATATGATGAAGCTTCATTTAGAATCTTGCTTATATCTTTTAATTGTTGAGATGAAAAAAATATTTCTTTTTTTCCTTCAAAGGATTTATGTGACGATCTTTTTTCCATTCCAACTTTTGCAATGAGTTCTTTGGATAACTCGTACTGTTCGTCGCTCCTAGTAAATGTCCTCTTAATATTTTTAAACAACAAGCCTTTATTTGCTAATCTTGATGTTGCGTCTTGGATCTCTTCTCTGCTTAGACCTGTTACCCATATTATCTTTCCAAGATAGTCATTTCCTTGTCTTATCGATTCTAATATCACTACCTCTATAATTCTTTTATAATCTTCTTCCATGTGTGCATTCATAAAATCTTTATCTTTGACAGCTTTTTTGGCATTAGATATATCTAATTCGATAGATTTTTTTAAAGCTTCCATACCCTCGGATATTTTGCCATATAATGTTAAATAACATGCATAATTGTACCATGCCATAGCTATATTGGGATTTAAATCTATTGCCTTCTCGCAGCAATTTATAGCCTTTTCATAGCTTTTTGTTTTATAATATACCAATCCTTTTAAATTCCATATTTCGGGATCATTGATACTAATTTCTAAAGCTTGATCAAAAAATGTTAAAGCAAGATTGTATTCACGTAAATTGAAATGAGAATATCCTTTTTTAATTATTGCATCTACAAAATGGGGATCAATTCTTAAAGCAAGATCAAAAGTTTTAATTGCCTCTTCAAATTTTTCTTCAGACATTTTACTAACACCTTTTTTATACAAATTGACTTTCTGTATGTCCTCTGCAGTTATTTTATGCCCGCTTGGTTGGGAAGATTCTATTACCTTTTCTGAAGATAATTTCCTCCCAAAGATCTTTTCCATTTAAATAACTTAATGTATACCAAAGATAAATAGATTTATCTTTTAAAATAATGATTTGAATTTAAAACATTTCTTAAATTTTAAAAACTAAAATGTGGGAATACTGGTATTGGTAACCTTTGCAATAATGCCACTAAATGCAAAATTTACTAGCAAAAACCACCCCCATAGGAATACCTGACCAGGAATTTTACATGGTCCTTTTATAATTTGAGCAGTATGAGCATTATGTACAAGTTGTGCTGGATTATCATTATTTACATTCGCGCTTGAACAGGTAATGTATGGAATTGCTATAGGAGATAAAGCAACAGTTTGT
>Ga0134128_10006795_pt1 | contig 13836 bp, 9 predicted proteins | sample KB31754_FD_96462 | JGI IMG/M metagenome (GOLD analysis project Ga0134128, IMG submission 96462) | Terrestrial soil microbial communities with excess Nitrogen fertilizer from Kellogg Biological Station, Michigan, USA - KB3-175-4 | ecosystem: Environmental > Terrestrial > Soil > Unclassified ... | reverse complement strand
CCCGGTTGGACCCCGGTCATCCCAGCATACTTCTGCGGGACGATGCCGCCGTCGGGGAATGCAGTGGTCTCCATCAGCAGGGGCGGAAGTTTGAATCCACCGCCAGGACGCTGCGCGTACGCCGCGCCGCTCCCGAGTAACACGAGAGCCAGAAGGAAGGCGAGTGAGCCGGATAGCCTGGTGCCCATGAGATCTCCCTGAGTTGTTGTGGAATGGCCATGCGAGCGTAGCGTGAATCGCGTGTGGCCGCCCGCTGCCTCCAGTTTCGCCGCTGCAGATGGCCGAGGGGCGGATGCCGCGGGGAGCACCGTCGAGCCCGTGCCGGCGGGCTGCCACGCCTACGATCGCTCGGATGGGTAGGCGATCGCCCGCCCCGCTTTTCCTGGTCGTCACGCTTGTTCAGACTGGTACGGTGAAAACTGTCGCACGCTGTGTCGGTGAGCGCTTTGTCCCTGGCTCATTGTGACGCCGCTTCGGCCCGTTGCATTGCGAGCTCAACGCCCGCCGTGCACCCGCGGCTGGTTCTGGTTACCTCGGTGCTGGCCTCGAGCCTTGCATTCATCGATGGCTCGGTGGTGAACGTTGCGCTCCCGGTAATCGGACGCGCCCTTTCCGCCGACGCGCACGCTCTGCAGTGGACGGTGAATGCCTACCTGCTGCCGCTCAGCGCCCTGCTGCTGTTCGGTGGCGCCGCTGGCGACCGCTTCGGCCGCCGCAGGTTGCTGCTCTGGGGAACGACTCTGTTCGCCATGTCCTCGCTCGCCTGCGCCCTGTCATCACACATGGCCGTGCTGCTCGCAGCACGATTCCTCCAGGGTGTGGGTGGAGCGATGCTGATGCCCAACAGTCTCGCGATCCTTGGACAGACCTTCACTGAGGAGAGGAAAGGGCGCGCCGTGGGAATCTGGGCCGCTGCTAGCGGGATTGCCGGAGCGCTCGGGCCGGTGCTCGGCGGCTGGCTCATCGACCTTGGGAGCTGGCGCGCCATTTTTCTGATCAACCTGCCTGTTGCGGCCGTCGCGATTGTGCTGGCGCTGCGTTACGTTCCGGAAGATCGCGTGCGACGGCAGGACCCGCTGGATGTATCGGGTGCCATTCTGGTCACCGCTGGGCTCGGCGTGCTTACCTGGGCGCTGACCCTGGCAGGCAGTCCAGCGGGCCCGACCACGACGGCCGGCGCGATAGCCTTGGGCGCGGTCGGGTTGCTCCTCGCTTTCGCCGTCCTCGATGCACGCAAAGGCGATCGGGCTCTCGTGCCGATGGCTTTGTTCACCCGACGGACAGTCGTGGGGCTGAATCTTGTTACGTTGCTGCTCTACGGGGCTTTGGGTGCGCTGCTAGTGCTGTTGCCCTACGTGCTCATCCAGGCGCTGCGATACTCAGCCGCACAAGCTGCCGCTGCACTGGTCCCGCTCCCCGTCGTCATGGTCCTCATCTCGCCGCTGGCAGGATCGCTCGCGGGCCACGTCGGCCCCCGGATGCCAATCACCATCGGCTCGATCGCCCTCGGCCTGGGTCTGCTTCTGACACTTCGCATCCATTCCTCTGCGGGTTATTGGACGGAACTCTTACCCGCCGTCGTGGTGGTGGCGTTGGGTCTATCCGCCGCCGTCGCTCCGCTCACGACTGCCGTGCTCAGCGAAGTCGAGGTTCGCTATACGGGTGTGGCGTCGGGGTTCAACAATGCGATCGCGCGCACGGGCGGGTTGGTCGCGACGGCCTCAGTCGGCTTTGTATTCGCATCCCGCGGAGGGGGTCTGTTGCGCTCGTTTCATGTGACGATGGCGATCGGTGCCGCGGTGTGTTGGGGTGCGGCGCTGGGCGCGCTCGCGCTCATTCGAAGCCGGAGCCACCACGCGCAGCGCTGAGCATCGGGTGTCCCGCTCCGCCGAGGCAGCGCATCCGGGTGCCAGGGACACAGCTCCGGCGCCGGCGCGGTGCGTGAAGGTGCATGCCAATTCTTCCTGCTATGTCCGTTTTTGAGGGGTTCCCTCGATCTGGGACGCGTTGGCTCCAAAGACACAGGGGCCTGCGCGCGCCCTGTTTGCGGTTGAATCTGAGGTATCATTGATAATGAACTGATTTGTAGAGACATATGTCCAGGATAAAGGCCATCACTGTTTTCTGGCACTTATAGCGCGGGAAACCTGCGATGAACCTTGAATCGCTCGTCTGCCGCGCCCGCCAGGGCGATGTGAGAGCCTTCGTGGAGCGGGCCCACGGCTTCCAGCACGTTGCTTTCTACTCGGCGAGGAGCAGCCGTTCTTTGTCGCGAACCTTACACCCACCGCGCCGGAACCCACGGTGGTGTAACCGAGGCGCTGTACACCTGCCGCGACATCCTTGAAGGCCGATACGACGATCGAGGAGATCCGTGACCGCCACGACACTGCCAAGTAGATGCGGGGATAGTGGCTACGCCCCTTCACAGGCACTGGAAATCATCCGCGCCTATCGGGTGGCAGAAATCGTTCCACTTGCCATCCGAGCGGAAGTAGTCGGCGAATCCAAGCTCCTGCACGAGCTGCTTGAAGCGAGGGTCGCTGTGCAACCCGGTCTTGTTGACCGGCCAGAAGGACAGGTACGCAGTGGCGTGTAGATCGATGAAGCCGCGGCGCAGTGCTGCCAATGCCAGATCCTTGTCGCCGTAGAGATCGGCAACTCCGCCGACCAGGGCCATGAAGTTGCCGATTTGTCGGGCGGGGTCGTTGAACTCCCGATGAAGCGCGGCGAGAGCAGCTGGCCTGTTGGCGAGGTTGTCCAGCGTGAGGCCGAACATCGAGCTTTGATGGTCGGCCTGGAGAAAATCCCGCAGACGGGCCTTGGCTGCCGCGACGTCCAGGTCATTGCGTTCCAACAAGCGGCGCAGGGCGAGATTGTCCACAGAGGCGTGATTGCCGACCAGAGCCCTGCTGCGCTCGTACTCGGCCTGGGCCTCATCGAAGCGGCCGGCGGCGTCGAGAGCCATCTGCAGGCTGAAGGAGACCGTCAGGGACAGCGGGTCGGCCTGGCGAGCGCGTTGAATGTATTCGAGCCCCTCGTTCACGCGCCCAAGCTCCTGCAGGATGACGCCATAACTCAGCCCGACGTTCTCGGTGCTCGGCGCCGATGCCAGCGCCGCGGCGCTTGCCGCCAACGCCTTGGACCATTGGTGGTCCCGCGTTGCCTGACTGGCGAGCACCTGCTGCGTCCACCAGGCATCGGGCGTCAGCGCGACTATCCTGGTCCTCGCTGCGGCCATTTCCCTGCTGATCGTCTGCGTATCCTGTGGCGCGAAAATCAGAGTTTGCTCCAGCGCTCGATACAACCCGAGCCACGCACGCGCAAAATTCGGATCCAGCGCCACGGCTTCACGGTAAAGCCGCACCGACTGTTGAAAGTTGCCTATGCCTCCCTGATTGAAGAAGTCCCGTGCGCGCAGATACTTGTCGTAGGCATCCAGACTATCGGTGCCGCCCTTGGCACGTGACATGTCGCCCACGTCCAGCGCGATGCTCAGCGCCTGGGCCACATCCTTGGCGATGTCCTCCTGGACGGAAAACACGCTCTCCAGCTTGCGGTCGTAGGTCTGCGACCACATGTGAACACCGGTCCTGGCACTGATGAGCTGCGCGGTGATCCGCAGCTGCGTGCCGTCCTTGCGCACGCTGCCCTCCAGCAGGTGATTGACGCCGAGTTGCTCGCCGATGAGGCGCAGATCCTCATTCTTGCCTTTGAATGAAAAGCTCGACGTGCGCCCGGCGACCTTGAGGTCCTTGATCTGTGCCAGCTGGTTCAGGAGCTCCTCCGACAGACCGTCGGAGAAGTATTCCTGATCGTGCTGCGGGGACATGTCGGCAAAGGGCAGGACGGCTAGAGAGGTGCCGCGAGGCGACGCGACGGGCGCCGCGGCCTGCGCCGATGTGCTGGGGGCGATGCTTGAATCGAGGGCATGACCGGCTCGGTGCTCGGCAGAGGTCTCCCCTGGCGAGCGCACCAATACGACCAGCAAACCTGCGCCGATGAGCAGCAGCAGCGCAATGATGGTCAGTTCGCCCTGGCCGACGCGCTTCAAACCCTTGTGACCGTGGTACCAGGCCAGCGTGAGCACCACGGGCAGTCCCAGCACGAGCACACTCATCAGTATCCGGCCGATCAGGTGGGGCCAATCGAAGGCATCTGCCAGCAGCTCTTGTCCATGCGCGATGGCAATCGCGATGCCCACGTAGCCGAGACCCCATTGCAGGATCTTGTGTTCCTGAATCCGGTGCCAGAAGCCCAGGGAGTCGGGTGCGACTACCGGCGCGGAGGATTCCTCCGAGGATCTTGCGAAGTGCTCAACCATGCCTGTCTCGTTGTTTTTGGTCATGCCCGCAGCCAGTCGCTGCTGGACGCCCCCGCCGATATCATAGCCCCTGGCGGGGGGCCTTCCAGCCTGATGGCGATTGCCCTATTCAGATTCAGGGGGTTAGAGCATGCCGAGCCTGCGCGCGCTGTACGCTTTCGCCATCTTCTGGAGTAGTTGCCTGCTATTCCTGGTCGAGCCGATGGCGGCCAAGCGCCTGGTACCGCTCCTGGGCGGCTCGGCTGCGGTCTGGACCACCTGCCTGGTCTTCTTTCAAACCATGCTGCTGCTCGGCTACGCGCTGGCACATTGGCTGGCCAGCCGCTTCAGCACCTATCGACAGACGCTGGTCTATCTGGCCATTCTGGTGACGGGATTCCTGTTCAGCCTCGATGTCGATCGAGCGCTGTATCCGGATCTTCTGCACCCGGCCACCAGCGTGTTCCTGTTGTTGGCACGCATGATCGGCATTCCGTTTCTGGCACTGTCGGCCAGCGGTCCATTGCTGCAAGCATGGTATGCACGCAGCCAAGCTCGCGGGGCCGTGCTGCATCCCCCCTACCGACTGTTCGTGGTGTCCAACTTCGGCTCTCTGGTGGCGCTCGCCAGCTACCCGGCAGTCATTGAACCGCGCGCCACGCTGCACGCCCAGGGCGTCGCCTGGTGCTGGGGTCTCCTGGTGTACATCGTCGTATGCGCGGCGATCGCCTGGCGCGTCAGGAGCGATGGCGCGGCGGCGCTCGCGTCAGCGTCCGCGACTGATGCCGAATCCCCGCCCGACACGACGCGGATGGTGCTGTGGACTGCGCTCGCCGCCTGTGGTTCGGTATTGCTGTGCGCCGTCACGGGTTACCTTTCCCAGAACATTGCCGCGATCCCCCTGTTGTGGATCGCACCGCTCACCGTATATCTGTTGAGCTTCATGCTGACTTTCAATGGCGGTGTGCGCTATCCGCGTACGCTCGTGTTGCTGCTGCTGGCGGTGTCGCTCGGCGCACTCGGCTATCTGCTGTGGAGCGGAGAGTCCAATCTCAACCTGAACGTCAGTATTCCGCTGTTCTGCGCCGCGCTGCTGGTGTGCTGCACTTTTGCACACGGTGAGGTCTATCGGCTGCGCCCGCCGGCACAGCACAGCACCCGGTTCTACTTGTGCATCGCTGCAGGAGGTGCCATCGGGGCCTTCTTCGTAGGCATTGTCGCGCCACGAGTATTTACCGGCGACTATGAGCTCAGTTGCGCACTACTCGTGACAGTCGTGCTCGCACTGATCACGACCTGGCGGCAAGCGGTTTACTGGCGCGCACTGTGGTTGACGGCAACGTTCGCCCTGTGTGCGACCACAGTCAGGTACGTGCATGACTATCGTGAACACTCCATCGTCAGGGCGCGCAATTTCTATGGTGCACTTCGCGTAACGGAGGAGGCGGGCAGCTCCGGTCCGGTCCGACACCTCTACAACGGCACGATCGAGCATGGTACGCAGTGGCTCCAAGGCGATATGCGCCGCACGCCGACCACCTACTATGCGCGCGACTCGGGCGCGGGATTGGCAGTAGCTCTGTGCTGTTCTCGTGCTGCGCGACGCATTGGCGTCATCGGCCTTGGTGCCGGAACCCTGGCCGCGTACGGAGGCGCGGGCGACGTGTTCCGCTTCTATGAGATCAATCCCTTGGTAGAGCAGATGGCGCACCGGCAGTTCAGCTATCTGGGCGATTCGCGCGCGCGGATTGAAATCGTGCCGGGCGATGCACGCATCTCGATGGCGGCTGAGGCACCACAGAACTATGACGTTCTACTGGTGGATGCCTTCTCCGGTGACGCCATCCCGGTGCACCTGCTCACCGCGCAGGCCGTGAACCTCTACCTGCGGCATCTGCGACCCGGGGGAATCATTGCGTTCCATGTCTCCAATCGATACCTGGCGCTCGAAACCGTGGTCCAACAGGAGGCGGACCATGCCGGTCTGCATTCGGCGCTGATTGAGAGCGACGACGACAATTCCCGCGATGAGTACAGCGCCGCCTGGGTTCTGGTGACCCGCGATCAGTCGTTTCTCGCCCAACCGGCCGTGCGTATGGGCACGAGTCAGATCGATACGATCAAGGGGGTGAGGCTGTGGACCGATGATTACAACAGTCTGCTGCCGCTGCTGCGCTGGCGCGGTCGCTCCGACGCGGACTGATCCATGAGCGCTGCTGCGCGCGACCGAAGGAGCGTGCTGATGCACTCGATGGCACTGCTGTTCGCGCGCCGGGCCGGGGTCGAACCCGATCCGGAACGCTGGCCCGAGCTGCGGCGCGCTTTACTCGCAGGCCCGCGGTCTGCGGTGTCGTTCCGCCTCGAGGGCCCGGACAGCCTGCCTGAGGCCCCGCTGCGCACCGCTGCGAAGCGGCGGCGTTCGGCTATCTCGATTCCAACTGATCAGCCGGCGCGGGCGCGTTGCAGGCAAGGGGCCGGCGGGCGCGTGGTAAGCTTTCATGCGACGGAGGTATCCAGCGCGGCTCGAAGGAGGGTTGAATGGTGCATCGATACTGGTTAGCTCTCTGCATTACGTTGTCGATGGCGCAGGCGTCCAGCGCTGCCGAGCTGTTGCAGTACACGGCGAACAATCAACTCCCCGTGCCGGCCGACTATCGGAGCTGGATCTTTCTGACTTCGAGCCTCGATCTGAACTACGACGAACCGGTGCCCGGGGCTGCGACCTCGCGCTCGCTGCTGGACAACGTCTTTGTGAATCCGAGCGCCTACGCCCAGTTCCTCGAGACGGGGACCTGGCCGGACGGAACCGTGCTCATCAAGGAGAATCGCCTGGCTGCCAGCGCCGGTACCATCAGCAAGAGCGGCAAGTTCCAGGCGCAGGTCGTGAGCATGGAGCTGCACGTCAAGGATGAGAGGCGATTCCCGGGAAAATGGGCCTTCTTTGTGACCGATGGGAAAGAGCCCGCTCGGTACGTCGCCCCCGGCGCGAATTGCTACTCCTGCCACGCCGAGCACGGGGCGGTGGACAGTACGTTCGTACAGTTCTATCCGACGCTGCTGCAGATTGCGAGCGAGAAGGGCACCTTGGAGAGCAGGTTCTTGAAGGAGCGCGCGGCCCTCGCCGGCAAGCCCTGGAAATGAGCGCCCCCAGCGCCGGTGCGCAAACAGTCATCCACCCGGAGCCCACCCATGACCCCCACCATCACTGGCTTTGAGCGGTCGCCCGATCGGGGCGGGGGGCTGGCGCGGGACATGCGCGTTCGCTGGGCGCTCGAAGAAGTGGGCCAGCCTTACGAGGTCCGTCTGCTTTCGTTCCAAGCGATGAAGGAGCCCGCGCATCTGGCGCTGCATCCTTTCGGGCAGATTCCGACCTATGAGGAAGGCGATCTCGCGCTGTTCGAGTCGGGAGCGATCGTATTCCATATCGCGCAGCGCCACACGGGCCTGCTGCCGGACGATCCGAACGCACGGGCGCGCGCGATTACCTGGATGTTCGCTGCCCTCAGCACCGTGGAGCCGCCGATCGTTGATCTGACAATCGCGAAGCTCGTGGAGGGCAAAGAGTCCTGGTATGAGCGCCGCCTGCCGCTCGTGGAGGAACGCATTCGTGGACGGCTTAGGGAGCTCGCCGCTCGTCTTGGCGATGCCGACTGGCTCGAAGGCGAGTTCAGTGCCGGTGACCTGCTGATGGTGTCGGTACTGCTCAGATTGAAGACCTCAGGCCTGCTGGAGGAATACCCGAACCTTTCCGCCTATGTAGCCCGCGGTGAAGCGCGGCCCGCTTACAAGCGCGCTTTCGCCGCTCAATTGGCAGTGCTCACCGCCCTATCGAGCAGCTGATCAAGTTCCCGGCCGTCAGCGGCGCGCGGGAGCGAGCCGGCGGCGAAGGCCGACGCAGGAGATGAAACACGGAAGCTGCTCGATGCCACCGTACGAGCTCTTGCGGCAGGGAGCGGATCCTGCTAGCGTCTGATACCGGTGTCAGACATGAGCCACAGGGAACGAAGCTAAATCAATCATAGGGGCGGCTCTAGATCGCCGCACACTGCTACCGTTGTCAGAGCAACAGGCGGCAGGCGGCTCCAGGGGAAAACCATGAGACAGGCATTTTGGGTTGCCGAGAACAGCAGGTCCTTCGCCAGGAGCGGACCGATCGCGTTGGCCGCGTTCATGCTGTGGATTGCCGCCGGTATGGGCAACTTTGCGATGGCCGCAGGCTTCGACGGGAGTGACGCCGCGAGGCTCGGTGCTGCAGCGCTCGGGAAAGCGGGTCCGTGGTGGTTGGCCACGTTGGATGGAGGGCTGCCGCTGGAGCGGCGTTTGCCCGAACGTGCCGTCATCTGCTCCGTGGTAAGAGCCAATCTACCCTCGAGCGCTTTCGCTTCGCCATCGACCACGGATCCGGACATCGACTCCATCGCGGCCGTCGCCGCCAACCCGTCGAATTCCAACCCCGACACCGCGCGCATCCAGGCGGCGCTGAGCTCCTGCCATGCGGGAGGAGTTGTCAAACTCGCCGCCGCCGGGCAGTACGATGCGTTTCTGGCAGGTGCCCTGAGGCTACCCAGTGGCGTGACCCTATGGGTGGATACGGGCGTGACGCTGTATGCGTCCAGATATCCTGCGGACTACACCGCCAGCGGGCTGGTTGCCGGAGATGAATGCGGCAACGCTTCCGCCACGACGACCGGCAAGTCCTGCGAGGCATTCATTACGGTGGCCGCGGGAGCCAGCGGCAGCGGCGTCGTGGGTCTGGGAACGATCGATGGCCGCGGCGGCAGCGCGCTGACCGGCGGGCCCAAGGCCGGTATCATGACGTGGTGGGATGTGGCGCTGCTCAACAAGGTATCCGGCTTCGCGCAGAACTGCCCGGTCTTGCTCGATCTCACTCAGGGTGGGAAGGACTTTCTGCTGTTCAGGATCGCGCTGCTCAACTCCCCGCATTTCCACGTCAAGATCGACTCGTACGACGGGTTCGTTGCGTGGGGCGTGCAGGTGTTGACGCCGTCGCTTGCATACAGCGTCCCGAGCTACGCCTGCAGTACGTTGCCGAGCAACACGGTCGCCGCAACGCGTCCCGGTACTTGCTATACACCGGACTTTGCCAAGAATACCGACGGCATCGATCCGGGGGGCAGCCGCAACGTGCTCATTGCGAACTCCTACATCAGCGACGGGGACGACAATGTCGCCGTGACCGCATCCAACAGGACCAATTGCATCACCACCGCCAACGGGTTCTGCTCCAGCTCCAATACGCTCGTGGCGCACAACCATTTCTACTATGGCCACGGGATGTCGGTGGGCAGCGGCACGCAGGGCGGCGTGACCGGCCTGCTCGTTTGGGACCTGTCGATCGATGGGGAAGACAGCTCCAATGGAGTGGGTCTGCGGATCAAGACCTCGCAGGGTGCGGGTGGGGAAGTCTCCGCGACGTACGCAAAGGTCTGCATCCGGCGCGAAAAGCAACCCATCGTCATCGATCCGTTCAACAGCGCTCCGAGCTCTACCACGGACTTTCAGCCAAATCTGCACGACCTCCGCTACTTCGACATCCACGCGGTGAATCTGCCCGGTGCGAAATATCCGAGCTCCACCAACTGGAATGACGTGATGAATGGTGTCAGTGCGACGAATCTGCTGACCTCGGTCTTGCTGGACAACGTGTTTTTCGACGTAGCGCCGGCCTGGGGCAACTCGAGCAAGGCGCCTTTTACCGGCTCGCCCAACTTTGCCAGTTTCATCATCGGACCGGGATCGACCAGCTTTCCGATACCGACCACCGGGCAGGACGTGACCGTGACCGGTGCTGCGGCAGGTATGGCCTCCAGTGAGAACGCCGTCGATTGCAGTCGCGCCTTTCCTGCGTTCAGCTCGGTGAACAGCAAATCGCCGATTTGATTGATCCGTCCCAGAGGACCTGCGCCTGCTGTGGTTCGCGCTGCGGCATCCCAATCGACCCGCCTGGCTCTGGCCGGTTGCTCACTGCTGGCCTGGTACGCACTCGAGCCCGCGAACTTCGTCATCCCCGTTCTTGGCGTGCTGGATGATTTCGTGCTTCTGCCGCTAGTGCTGCACGCCGTTCTCAAGTTCCTGCCGATGGATATCCGGGTCAGTTTTCTTACTCGGCCCTTGCCGCGCTAGCGCGCGACCTCCCGGGCTTGTCGACGACCTCTCGCTATGAGCCGGCGCGACTCGGCTCAGGGGGCGGCCCGGAGGTGGTCGGACTGCCCTGCCCCCGTAGCAACGCCGCGAACTGCTCTGCAGGCAGAGGCACACTGAAGTAGTAACCCTGCATTTCGTCGCAGGCTTTCTCACGCAGAAACGCCTTCTGCTCCGGCGTCTCCACTCCTTCCGCAACGATTGTCAGGCTGAGTGTCTTCCCCATCGCGATGATGGCTTCGGCGATGGCGCGGTCATCCGGATCACGAGGAAGGTCCCTGATAAAGGACCTGTCGACCTTCAAAGTATCCACTGGAAAGCGCTTCAACTGGGCGAGAGAGGAATACCCGGTGCCGAAATCATCGATCGCGAGTCGAATCCCGAGCTCCTTGATCTCCGTCAGCACGCGCACGGCGCGCTCTGCGTTGTGCATGATCATGCTCTCGGTGAGCTCGAGCTCCAACAGATGCGGCGGGAGGCCGGATTCACGCAGTGCCGTACGCAGATCGCCGATGAGTGCCTTGTCCTCGAGTTGCAGCAGTGACAGATTCACGCACATGCGGACCGGCGGCAGTCCCGCCTGCAACCAACGCGCGTTTTGCTCACACGCTGTGCGTAGAACCCAGCGCCCAATGGGCAGGATGAGGCCGGTTGCCTCGGCGACCGGGATGAACTGGACCGGGGGAGTGGACCCCAGCGACGGATTGGTCCAGCGCAGGAGAGCCTCCACGCCCGTGATCACGTCGGTGTCGACCTGAACCTTCGCCTGATAGTGCAGCGAAAACTCGTTGCGTTCGAGAGCGTGGCGTAACTGAGTCTCGATGAGGATGCGTCCGGCGGAGCGGGTGTGAGCGGCCGCGGAATAGAACTGATAGGTGTTCTTCCCCTGCTCCTTGGCCTGGTACATCGCCAGGTCTGCGTGCTTCATGACGTCCTGATCCTCCTGGCCATCATGCGGATGCAGGCAGATACCGATGCTCGCAGTTACCCGGCATTCCTGACCATAGATCTGCACTGGACGCAGGGCGGCCGACAGAAGCAGGCGCGCCACCAGGGCAACCTGTGCCTGGCCCGCCACCTCCGGGAGCAGTACGACAAATTCATCACCACCGAGTCGAGCCAGCACATCGCTCCCGTGCAGGCACTCGCGAAAACGCGACGCCATTTCACGCAGGAGTACGTCCCCGGCCTCATGACCGAGGGAGTCATTGATGATTTTGAAGCGGTCGAGGTCGATATACAGGATGGCGACTTTGCAGTTACGGCGCTTCGCGCTCTCGATCGCCAGCGCGACGAGCTGCCAGAACATCGCTCGGTTGGGGAGGCCAGTCAGGGGGTCGTGCGTTGCCAGATACTGGACGCGCTCTTCGGCTTGCTTGCGCGCCGTGATGTCCTCCACGACGGAAATGTCATACATGCGCTCACCGATGCGGTTGCGGCGGACAGCAATGGTGAGCGACACCCAGATCGGGCGGCCATCCCGGTGCACGTAGCGCTTTTCCAGCTTGAAGGACTCGATCTCGCCGCGACGCAGCTTATCGCGCATTTCATCGCTGAGAGTGGCGTCCTCCTCGTGAGAAATCTGCCGCACAGTCAGTTCCAACAGCTCGCTCTCCGCGTATCCCAACATCTGACACAGGCGCGGATTGGCGTACAGGAACCGTCCAGAGTCGTCGACGTGCGCGATGCCGATGGCAGCCAGCGCGAGTGTCGACGCAAAGCGCTGTTCGCTGTCGCGCAGACGCTCTATCGTGAGGGCCTGGTCAAAGGCGAGCCCGATGACGGTACCTAGCGCCGCGAGGGCAGACATCCGCCCCTCGCTGGGTACCGCTGCAGATCCGGAGCCGAGAGTCAACACGGCGCACAGACGTTCGGTCGATCGAATTGGCAGGACAAGGGCAGGAGAGGGCGGTGTCCCCAGATCCGGATGCGCCGCGGCGAGCTCATCCGCCTCGATCTCTCCAACCCAGACCGGCGCCTCGTTCAGCCACGGTGGCAAGGCACCGCTTTGAAGCGTTGGCGGCATGACAGAGTCGCCAGGGTAGCCGGCGAGCGGCGTCAAAACTCCGCTTCGCTCGTCGACTCCCCACCAGATAGCCACGGAGCACGCGCCGCTTTCGCAAAGGAGGCGAAGAACGTCATCCATTGCCCGCGCGCGGCTCTCGGTGTTCGTCAGAACCCGAGCGACTGAGCCGATGAGGCCCGGAAGGTCCGGCGCAGCGCGACTCTGCGCACCCTCGGACAACGAGGATGTCGATGAGTGTGCGGTTGTGTTTGAACGCCCCATCGCAGTCTGATCCCTCGGCGAGTTCCAGTGCGGATGGCGCCGGTTCAGGGCGGGATCCGTGGATGTCAGTCCCTATCGGCCAGTGTCGGACTCGGTTGAATGCTCATGTCGAAAACTGTGACCCAGGTGGGGTGGCGAATGAGGCGGGTGAAGTGGCTCGTTTTGTCCCGATATGTCCATTTTCGAGGCAACCCCTCGATTTGGGACACTCCCGCGCCGGACACGGGAGTCGATGCCTGTCCTGTTCGCCGAGCACGCGCGCCCAAAGGCTACGTCGGAGTGACTGACCGCGGCTCCGAGTCCAATCATATGCAAGCCGGTGTCATCGGGGAATCCACACTGCGTCGCTTCAACATGACCGACGACTACGGTCACCGGCAAGTGTGGATCGACCCCGACGATAAAGTGCCCACGCAACCCTTCAGTCGCACCGGCCGACGCCTGAGACGTGACACGCCGCACAGCTTCGTGGTGACCTTCGTCATACCCAGCTGCGCAGCGTGCGTCTGGCCGAGATGCTGCCTTAGGGTCGACAGCGGGCTTGCGCCCGTCGCGTCGCGCTGTCGCGAGCGGCCGCAGAACACGGCGGTTCCTGGTGCCGCCTACATGTATTGGTTGAGTTTCGCGGCAGCGAGGTGCACTGTTGACAGTTGCGGAGCGCGTTCTCTACGCAGGGGAGAGACCTCCCGCTGTTCGCGCCATGCAGCACAGGAGAGTGACAGAGTGAATCTCAGCCTGATCGATGCGTTCGGAAGCTTCGGCGCGAAGCCGGGCAATCGACAGCGGGCGCTCTCAGCAATCGCTGCCGACGGCGCTCTGGTGCTCAATTGCGAGCAGACCCATTTTCAACACCCCGAGCGCGGTGTGCTGCGCTATGAGGACAGGCTGTCCAGGGAGTCTGTCGATGCGAAGGATGCGGAGTTGCTGCGGCAGCATCTGACGCTCGCACGCGACGGTGAGCTGCCGGTCCGCATGGTGGTGACGTTTCTCGCGCAGCAGAAAACCCGCGCTCGTCGCTATCACGTGCGGCCTGATCTGGTCGGCAGGGTCGTGACGTTCGACGGGGACCTTTTCACCGTCGACT
>Ga0134128_10006794_pt1 | contig 13836 bp, 13 predicted proteins | sample KB31754_FD_96462 | JGI IMG/M metagenome (GOLD analysis project Ga0134128, IMG submission 96462) | Terrestrial soil microbial communities with excess Nitrogen fertilizer from Kellogg Biological Station, Michigan, USA - KB3-175-4 | ecosystem: Environmental > Terrestrial > Soil > Unclassified ... | reverse complement strand
CGTGGTACAGGTCGTTGCCTTCACGGGTGCGCTCGCCCACCCCCGCGAACACTGAATAGCCGCCGTGCGCTTTCGCGATGTTGTTGATCAGCTCCTGGATGATCACCGTCTTGCCCACACCGGCGCCGCCGAACAGCCCTACCTTGCCGCCCTTCGCGTAGGGCGCCAGCAGATCGACGACCTTGATGCCGGTCACGAGAATCTGCGCTTCGGTCGATTGCTCGGTGTACGGTGGGGCTTCCTGGTGAATGGGCCGTGTTTCCGTATGCGGCACCGGTCCCGCCTCATCGACCGCGTCGCCCACCACATTCATGATCCGGCCCAGCGTGCCATCGCCCACGGGTACCGCGATGGGCTTGCCGGTGTCCGCCACCTCCTGCCCGCGCACAAGCCCCTCACTCGTGTCCATTGCAATCGTGCGGACAGTGGATTCGCCGAGGTGTTGCGCGACTTCCAGCACCAGCCGGTTGCCCTGGTTCTCGGTCTCGAGCGCGTTGAGGATCGCCGGCAGCTGGCCCTCGAACTGCACGTCGACAACCGCGCCGATCACCTGCGTGATATGTCCCTTCTGATTCGCCATTCTGTTAGTTCCCGGTTCTTCAACTAAGCCGCAATACGGTAGGGTGGGCAAAGGCGCTGCACGCGGGGTTTGTGCGTGCGCAAAATCGATTGTGCGCCGTGCCCACGCGGTCCGACTGGGCGATTTTGCGCACCCTACTCACACCGCCTCGGCGCCGGAGATGATCTCGATCAACTCCTTGGTGATCATCGCCTGGCGCGTGCGGTTGTAGCGCAACGTCTGCAGCCGGATCATCTCCCCCGCATTGCGCGTGGCATTGTCCATGGCGCTCATTTGCGCGCCATAAAACGATGCGGCGTTCTCGAGCAGCGCGCGGAATATCTGCACGGCGAGATTGCGCGGGAGGAGCTCAGCCAGAATCTCGTCCTCATCAGGTTCGTATTCGTAGGCCGCGCCGCCCCCCTCTTGCGCGCCTTCGTCGGCCAACTCCGGCGGGATCACCTGCTGGGCCGTCGGGATTTGCGCGATCACAGATTTGAAACGTGAGAAGAAAAGTGTGCACACGTCGAAGGCGCCCTGCTCGTACAGGCGCAGGATGCGCTCGGCGATTTTTTCCGCATGCTCGAAGGTCAGTGTGCGTACCGCGCGTAGCTCGATGTGCTCGACAATCTGTTTCTCATATTGGCGGCGCAGCTGCTCGTAGCCCTTGCGACCAACACAGAAAAACTTGACCTGCTTGCCCTCCGCGATCAGCGCATTGGCGCGCTCGCGTGCGAGACGCACGATCGCCGAGTTGAACGGGCCACACAGCCCGCGCTCCGCCGTGCACACTAGAAGAAGTTGCACGTTGTCGCTGCCGGTGCCGATGAGAAGGCGCGGGGCGGTGCCCAAGTCGCCGACGGACCGGGCGATATTCACCAGCACATCCCGCATATGCTGCGCATAGGGGCGCGCAGCTTCCGCCACCGCCTGCGCGCGCCGCAGCTTGGATGCTGCCACCATCTGCATGGCCTTGGTAATCTTCTGCGTCGCCTTGGTGGCGGCGATGCGCACCCGCATGTCTTTGAGCGAAGGCATGGTTCAGATAAATGTAGGGTGGGCAAAATCGCGTGAGGTGCACAAAGATGGTGGGCTCGGCGCGCGCGCGATTTTGCCCACGCGGATCAGGCGGGGGCGCGCCTTAGCCCACCCTACAAGGTTACGCGAACGTCTTCGCATAGGTATCAACGGTGCTCTTGAGCTTGGCCGCGGTCGCGTCGTCGAGGTCTCTGCTGTCGCGGATGGCAGCGAGAATGTCAGCATGGTCGTTGCGCATGAGCCGCAATAGCCCCTGCTCGAAGGCGCGCACACGCTCGACCGGCAATGGGTCGAGATATCCGTTCACGCCCGCATAGATCACCACCACCTGTTCTTCCATCTTCAGCGGCGAGAACTGTGGCTGCTTGAGCAGCTCGGTGAGCCGTGCGCCGCGATTGAGCAGGCGCTGCGTGGTCGCGTCGAGGTCGGACCCGAACTGCGCGAAGGCAGCCATCTCGCGGTACTGCGCGAGCTCGCCCTTGATGCGGCCGGCGACCTTTTTCATCGCCTTGGTCTGTGCCGACGATCCCACGCGCGAGACGGAGAGGCCCACGTTCACTGCCGGACGGATGCCCTGATAAAAGAGGTCTGTCTCCAGGAAGATCTGTCCATCCGTGATCGAGATGACGTTGGTGGGAATATAGGCGGACACATCGTTGGCCTGCGTCTCGATCACCGGCAGCGCGGTGAGCGAGCCGCCCTTGTGCGCCTCGTTCATCTTGGCCGCGCGCTCCAACAGCCGGGAGTGCAAATAGAATACGTCGCCCGGGTACGCCTCACGCCCCGGCGGCCGCCGCAGCAGCAGCGACATCTGCCGGTAGGCGACGGCCTGCTTGGAGAGGTCGTCGTAGATGATGACCGCGTGCATGCCGTTATCGCGGAAATACTCGCCCATGGTGCAGCCTGCGAATGGAGCCAGGTACTGCATGGGCGCCGGATCGGACGCGGTGGCGGCGACGATGATCGAGTAATCGAGCGCGCCGTTCTCTTCCAGCACTTTGGTGAACTGCACCACGGTGGAGCGCTTCTGCCCCACTGCGACATAGACGCAGTAAAGCTTGATCTTCTCGTCACCGGTGGCGTTGAGCGCTTTCTGGTTGAGAATGGTGTCGAGGGCGATCGCGGTCTTGCCGGTCTGACGGTCGCCGATGATCAGCTCGCGTTGCCCGCGGCCGATGGGGATCAGCGCATCGATCGCCTTCAGTCCTGTGGCCATCGGCTCATTCACGGAACGGCGCGGGATGATGCCCGGCGCTTTGATGTCCACACGGCGGCGCTCGGTCGCGGAAATCGGACCTTTGCCATCGAGCGGATTGCCCAGTGCATCGACAACCCGTCCGAGCAGGCCCTTGCCGACCGGCGTGTCGACAATTGCGCTCGTGCGTTTGACGGTCTGACCTTCCTTGATCTCGCGGTCATTGCCGAAAATGACGATGCCGACATTGTCGATCTCGAGATTGAGCGCCATGCCGCGCACGCCGCTCTCGAATTCGACCATCTCGCCCGCTTCAACGTTGTCGAGCCCGTAGACGCGCGCAATGCCGTCACCGACCGAGAGCACCTGGCCGACTTCCGTCACTTCGGCCTCTCGCCCGAAATTCTTTATCTGCTCTTTCAGGATTGCGGAAATCTCGGCAGCGCGGATATCCATCACGAAGCCTCTTTCATGGCATGCTTGATCATCTGGAGCTTGGTACGCAGGGACGTGTCGACCATACGCGAGCCGAGCTGGACGATGAGGCCGCCGATCAGCGAAGGATCGACGGTCACGTTCACCTGCACCTTCTTGTGCGTGACGGCAGCAAGCGCCTCCTTTATTGCCGCGAGGTGATGCTCGCGCGGCGGCTGCGCCAAAGTTACCCGTGCCGTTACCTCGCCGTTGTGGCGCGCGACCAGCTCGCGGAAATCGCGGATCATGTCGCGCACGGCGAAGAGGCGGCGATTATGTGCGACTGTGAGCAGGAAGTGGCCGGTCAGCGTGGACAGCCCGATACGGTCGAGCACCGCGCGCAGCGCGCGCACCTGCTCCTCGGAGGTGAAAATGGGACTGCGCACGAGGCGCATGAGATCAGGGCTTTCATCGAGCAGGGCGGCGAAACGGTCGAGGTCGCCGCGCACCGCGTCGGTCGCGTTCGCCTCGAGTGCCAGCTCGAAGAGTGCAGTCGCGTAGCGGCCCGCCATTCCGGGCAAGTGCGCGGGTGCCTGTGTGTTCTCGCCTGCCACGTATTTCTTTCACCCATCTCAGGCTCGGCACCGCCGGCACCAAACCATTGAAATCCAAGAGGGTCTTTTTTATTCGTGGCCGGCGCGGGAACGCCTTTGCACGCCACAGAAATCGTGGGCTGGCCTAACATACCGCCCCCCGCGGCGCAACATGACGTGAGACAAACGCGTGTACCTCCCCCTGAAAGGGGAGGCGATCGTGTGAGCGCAGCGAATACGATCGGGTGGGGGTCTTGCTCGTGTAAACGAGAAAGCAACCCCCACCCCAGACCTTCCCCTTTCAGGGGAAGAAAGCGGATCGAGTCCGTCTCACGATGATGAGCCAAATGCTCAGATCACTGTGTCTGCTCTGGCTCGCGGGGGTGGCAATGCGCGTCACCGTTCTCGCAGTTCCGCCGGTGCTGCCGCTGATGCGGGCCGAACTTGGCATGTCGGAGACACAGGTCGGCCTCCTCGTCGGTCTTCCACTCGCGACTTTGGCGATTGCGGCGGTGCCCGGCTCACTGTCCATCGCCAAATGGGGGGCGTTGCGCACCGTGCTGATCGGCCTGTTTGTTACGGCGGTGGCAGGAATGCTCCGCGCGGTCGTTGGCAGCGTATGGCTGCTCTATTTTTTTACGCTGCTGATGGGCTTCGGCATTGCCGTCATGCAGCCCTCAAATGCGCGGCTCCTGCGTGAATGGGTTTCGCAAAAACTGGGACTCGGTACCGCGGTGTCGACCAACGGCATTTTGGTAGGGTGCACGCTCGGCCCGCTGCTCACCACTCCGCTGATCATGCCGATGATCGGCCAGAGCTGGCGACTTTCACTTGCGTTCTGGAGCGTGCCGGTCCTCGTCACGGCTTTGCTGTTCATGTTTCTTGCGCCGCCTGCGCCGCGCATCGAGGCGGAGGCAGCCTATGGCTTGGGGCGCTGGTGGCCGGATTGGAACAAACCGTTTGTCTGGCTGATCGGTATCACATTCGGCTGTAACAACGCTGCCTTCTATGGCGTGAACGGCTTCTTGCCCGATTTTCTCGCGAACCTCGGCCGCGTCGATCTCATCGCGCCGGCGCTTGGCTACATGAACGGTTCGCAGGTGGTGATCTCGATCCTGCTGCTTTTCGCGGCCGAGCGACTGCAGTATCGGGTCTGGCCATTCCTGGTGTTTGGATTGGCGCCGCTCGTCGGAATTGGCGGGGTGCTGCTGAGCAGCAGCGGCGTGGCGATCGTGATCTCGGCCATAGTTATTGGCGCCTCCCTCGCCGTAACGTTTGTCATCATCTTGCTGCTGGCGCTCACGTCGGGCCCCGCCGACGACGTGCATCGCATCACTGCGGGCATGTTCACCATAAGCTTTGCGCTGGCGCTCGTGCTTCCAGTCCTGTGCGGTGCCCTGTGGGATCTAACCGGACAACCCTGGGCTGCCTTTGTGCCCGTGGGACTCTGCGCCCTTACTGTCACATGCATCGGCGCCGCGCTCACGCGTAGAGAGATCAGAGGAAGCTTTGCGGGTCGATGTCGATCTCGAGCTTGACGCTCCCCTTTGGCGCAGGGGAGCTCGCGAGCCATTCGCGAATATGAGCCGAAAGGTCGAAGCGCCGAGGAGATTTCACCAGCAGGCGGACTCGATGGCGGCCGCGCACGACCGCAAGCGGCGCTTCCGCCGGGCCCAACACGCGCACCTCGCGGACAGCCGGTGCCGCCTTGGCCAGCGCACGCGCATACGCTTCCGCCCCGCCCCGCTCGCTTGCCGAGACGATGAGGCTCGCAAGCCGTCCGAAAGGCGGATAGCTCGTGACCTCGCGTAGCTCGATCTCGCTTTCATAGAATCCCTCGCGATCGCCTTCCGCAAGCGCGCGCACGACCGGATGCTCCGGCTGATGCGTCTGGATCAAGCCCATCCCGCGCTCACGCTCGCGCCCTGCGCGCCCCACCACCTGATAGAGCAACTGAAACGTGCGCTCCGCCGCACGTGGATCGCCGTTTGCAAGCCCCAGATCGGCATCCACGACACCGACGAGGTTGAGCTTCGGGAAATGATGGCCCTTGGCGATGAGCTGCGTTCCGATGATGATCTCGAAGCGACCTTCAGCCACCTCGTCGAGCTCTTCGCGCAGGCGCTCGACCGATTCGACGAGATCGCTTGAGAGCACGAGGACACGGCTATCCGGAAACAGCTCCCGTGCCTCTCCTTCGAGCCGCTCGACCCCGGGCCCGACAGGCACGAACGAGCCGCTCGCCAGACATTGCGGGCATTGAGGGGGCAGCGGCATCGCATAGCCGCAGTGATGGCACACGAGACGATTGCGGAACCGGTGCTCGACGAGCCAGGCGTCGCAGTTGGGGCAGCCGAGGCGAAACCCGCATTGCCGGCATAGGGTGAGCGGCGCATACCCGCGACGATTGAGGAACAAGAGCGCCTGCTCGCCTCGGTCGATGCGCGTCCTGATCTCGGCTGCCAGACGCGGAGCGATGTATTTGCCGCGGGGCGGACCTTCCGAGCGCAGGTCGATCACTTTGACATCCGGCATCTCGCTGCCGCCGAAGCGCTCGGGCAGGTGCAATCGCGCGTACCTGCCGGCGCGCGCGTTTACTTCCGTTTCCACCGACGGCGTTGCCGAGACGAGCACGACCGGAACGCGCGCCTCGCGCGCGCGCACCACCGCCATGTCGCGCGCATGATAGCGCACGCCGTCCTCCTGCTTGTAAGCGGGGTCGTGCTCCTCATCGACCACAATGAGACCGAGCTGCGCGTATGGCAGAAAAAGTGCCGAGCGCGCCCCGATCACCACGCTGGCCTCTCCCTGCGCCACCGCATGCCACGTGCGAGCGCGCAGCCGCGGCGCAAGCTGCGAGTGCCATTCGGCTGGCCGCACGCCAAAGCGCTTCTCGAAGGGGCCGAGGAACTGGCCGGTGAGCGCGATCTCTGGCACCAGCACCAGCACCTGACGCTTATGCGTTACCGCCTCAGCGACCGCCTCCAAATAAACCTGCGTCTTGCCCGATCCGGTAACGCCGTCGAGAAGCGTCACCCCGAACGCTGCTTCGCGGACCTTCCTGCGTACCCAATCAGCGGCTTCCTGCTGCGCAGGTTCGAGTTCCGGCTGCGCGTGATCGGGATCTGGCGCAAACGCAATCGGCTCAGGCGGAAGTGCCAGCGTCTCGAGCACACCCTCATCGACGAGCCCATCAATTACACCGGGCGATACTCCGGCACTTTGCGCAACCTCGGTTTTCGCCTGCGCTAATCCATCCGCGAGCACCGCGAGCACGCGCGCCCTTGCGGCTGTCATGCGCTTTGGCCCATCTCCACGCGTGCGCACAGCAAGCCGTGCACGCGGGGCGCGCAGGTGCTCCCCCGCGCGGACGCTCATGCGGAGCACCATGCCGCGCGCGCCCAGCGTGTAGTCCGCAACCCAGTCGATGAAGGCGCGCAGCTCGGGCTTCAGCGGCGGAAGGTCGAGCTTGCCGTCGACCTCTTTGACCCGATTGTGCAATCGCCGGTCGACGTGAACGTCGGTCGCCCACACCGCGCCGGTAACAGCGCGCGCGCCGAGCGGCACGCGGACGAGATCGCCCACAGCGACGCTCAGATCGCGCGGCAGCCGATAGGAGTAGGCGTGGTCCAGCGCCAGCGGCAGCAGCACATCCACAAACGGGCTCTGGCCGGAGCGCACCGTCATCCCTCCCCCGAAGGGGGAGGGTGGCCGAGCGAAGCTCGGCCGGGCGGGGGCTCTCGCAATGCATCGTGAATGACCGTGAGGACACCTTCGAGATTCCCATCAATGTCATGATTCCAAAAACGCAAAACCCGAAAGCCTTGCTTTGCAAATATCGTATCGCGATGCGCATCGGCTTGTGCATGCGCATCGAAGTTATGTTGGCCTCCATCGACTTCAACAATGAGCCTATATTTAACACACACGAAGTCCACCACGTAGTTCTCGCGCGGCGCTTGCCGGCGGAAATGAAATCCTTGTTTTCGCCAGGAGCGCAGGTGAACCCATAATTTCACCTCTTGATGCGTCATTCGTTTGCGAAGGCTGCGCGCAAGCTCGTTCGCCATGTTCCCCCACCCGGCCGCCCCCCGATCACGTCGGGGGTCGGCCACCCTCCCCCTTCGGGGGAGGGATGGGGACCGCGTCTTAACGATAGATAAGAATACTCGTGGCATGAACTGAGATATGGGCTCAGCAAAAAGCATCGGGGCAGAGCTTGCGTTCGCGGCCGCGGACGTTGTCGCCGATGTCGAACGGTGGCTCGCGTATCTGGGCTCCGAGCGCGGCATGTCGCCCAAGACGGTCGAGGCCTACGGGCGGGACCTGCATCAGTTTCTCTCGTTCCTAGGTGGCCATCTCGGGGCGCGCGTGACGCGCGGCTCGTTGTGCCACATCGAAGCGCTTGACGTGCGCGCCTTCATGGCAGCCCGCCGCGCGGCTGGTGTAAGCGGCCGCTCGCTGGCGCGGGGTCTTGCGGGCGTCCGTTCGTTTTCGCGCTTTCTGCAGCGAAACGGCCAAGGCAGCATCGGCGCGCTTGCGGCTGTGCGCCCGCCCAAGCTCGCCAGGAGTTTGCCCAAGCCGCTCCCCATTGCGGCAGCCAAGCGCGTCGGCGATGTGGAGCTGCGTGCCGGCGAGCCGCGCGAGGCCTGGATTCTTGCGCGCGATGCGGCCGTGCTGGCGCTCCTCTACGGCGCCGGGTTGCGTATCTCCGAAGCGCTCGGACTCAGGCGCAACGATGTCCCCGCCGACGCGCTCACCGTACTTGGCAAAGGCAAAAAGACGCGCATGGTGCCGCTGCTCCCGCAAGTCCTCCACGCAATCGAGGAATACCTTGCGCTCTGCCCGGTCGAGCTCCCGCCCGATGGCCCCTTGTTCGTCGGCGCGCGCGGCGGTCCGCTCTCCGCTCGCATCGTGCAGCTTGCGGTCGCCCGCATTCGCGGCGCGCTCGGCCTTGCTGATAACGCCACCCCGCACGCGCTGCGCCACTCGTTTGCCACGCATCTGCTTGCACGCGGGGGCGACCTGCGCGCCATACAGGAGCTGCTCGGGCATGCATCTCTTTCCACGACGCAGATCTACACCGCTGTGGATACCGAGCGGCTCATGGCAGCTTACAAGAGCGCGCATCCGAGGGCATGAGCTGTAGGGTGGGTTAGGCGCGTAGCGCCGTAACCCACTGCGCCCGCCCCTTGTGCGTGCGGTGGGTTTCGCTGCGCTCCCTACGGCCTCAGCGGTGGTACGGATGGCCAACCAAAATCGTGACTGCGCGATAAATCTGCTCGAGCAGCATGATGCGCAACAGCTGATGCGGCCAGGTCGCGGGACCGAAGGCGATGGCAATATTTGCCTTATCGCGCAGGTTGGACGCGAGCCCGTCGTGGCCTCCAATGACGAAGGCGACAGCGGGCCTGTCCTCTGCGCGCCAGCCTTGCAGGCGGCCGGCAAACGAGGAGCTGCTCATGCTTTCGCCGCGCGGATCGAGCAGCACGACAATCGTCTGTTCGGGCAGCACATTGGCAATCGCGATTGATTCTTCGAGCATGCGCCGGTTGGCATCGGCGGCGCGGCTCTCCTTGATTTCGATCACCTCGATCGCGGAAAGCCCGGCGCTGCGGCCGGCATCACTGGCACGCTTGCGGTAGCGCTCCGCCAATTCCCGCTCGGGGCCCTGCTTCAGCCGTCCCACCGCTACGATGAGGATGCGCAAGTTTTATCCCTTGCGGCCGGGCGGGAGTCAGGTTGCGCGACGTGCGTGGGGCGGCCCTGCCCACATCTTTTCGAGCTGATAGAAGGCGCGCACTTCCGGACGAAATACGTGTACGATCACATCGCCCGCGTCGATCAGCACCCAATCGCAATGCGGCATACCCTCGGCGCGTGCGTTGCGCACTCCAGCGCGTGCGAGGTCTTCCAGCACGCGATCGGCAATGGAGCCGACATGCCGGTTCGACCTGCCGGAGGCGATGACCATCGTATCCGCGATCGTGGTCTTGCCGGAAAGATCGATGGTAACGGTGTCCTCAGCCTTCATGTCGTCGAGACGCGCGAGGACCAGTCGGAGGATCTCCCCGGCGGCTGGTCGCGGCTGGGAGATCGCATCGGCGGCGCGGGATGCGCCATGCCGGGAAAGCGGACGTGCGGGCAGGGGTCCTTCCTTCCGTTAGCCGAATCCGCGAAGCGGACTCACCTAAAATAGGCATCCCGGCCGGATTGTTTCAACCTGCCGCTACTGCGAATTCCCCTGCGTGTTGCAGTTCGGCATCGGGCCCATCCGGGAGACGGGGTTATGCATGGGCTGCCTTTGGCTCGGACCGCACGCGCGTGCCGATGCGGGCAGCGCGGAGCGCGGTGGACGAGAGGGGTGACTTGAGCCCATGCAAGTAGACCCAGGCCGGTGGCTTGCGTTTCACAAGCGACTGCGCCGCGCATTCGGGAATGCGCACGCGTGCGAGCGCGTTTGCGGCGGGGCTCGCGCTTGCATAAAGGCTGGGCCCGAGCCGATCGACGACCGCAATGGGCACGAGCGCTGCAATACCACGCCATTTCTGCCAGCGGTGAAAGCTGCGCAGGTTATCGGCGCCCATGATCCAGACAAACAAAACCCCCGGGCAGTGGGCGCGGAGGTAAACGATCATCTCATAGGTGTAGCGCGTGCCGATCTGCGCCTCGAGGTCGAGGATCTTGATGCGCGGATGGCGTGCCAGACCGCGCGCAGCAATCATGCGTTGCTCGATAGGCGCAAGCCCGCGCGTGTCCTTGAGCGGATTGCCGGGCGTGACCAGCCACCACACTGCATGGAGATTGAGCCGCTTCATCGCCAGAAGAGACGCGCCGAGATGCGCATCGTGGGGCGGATCGAATGTGCCGCCGAAGAGCCCGATGCGCATTCCGGGACTGTGTGCGGGCAGCCGCACGCGCATCGCATCGCCATGCGCTTCCGGCCGCTGCTGCAGGAGCGCGTTGCGATGCGCCGGCGTCGCTGAAACCAGCATCACGCCGCTCTCCACCTCCCCCGGAAAGGGGGAGGTCGATCGGCTTCGCTGAGCGAAGCCGACGCAGATCGGGCTCGCCCGATCTGCGCACTTGAATGTGCCGATCTCGGGTAAACCCGAGATCGGGTGGGGGTCGAATCACATCGCACGTTGGACCCCCTCCCCAACCCTCCCCCTTTCAGGGTGAGGGAGTGCACCGAGCTGGGCGCACGAATGGCGGCACCCCCTCGATCACGGTCTGGTTTGGCCCGTACCATGAACGCGGTACTTGAACGTGGTCAGTTGCTCGAGGCCGACCGGGCCGCGGGCATGAAAGCGTCCGGTTGCAATGCCGATCTCGGCGCCAAAGCCAAACTCCCCGCCATCCGCAAACTGCGTTGAAGCATTGTGCAGCACGATCGCTGAATCGACCTCACGCAGGAATTTTTCCGCGGCGCTCTGATCCGCCGCAACAATTGCATCCGTGTGTTGCGACCCGTAACGCTCGATGTGCCCGATCGCGGCATCCACCCCGTCGACGACTTTCACCGCGATGATCGCGTCGAGATATTCGGTCGCCCAGTCCTCTTCGCTGGCGGCCTTGACGCGTTCATCAAGTGCCCGCGTCGCCGCATCGCCCCGCACCTCGCAACCCGCATCGAGCAGCATCGCGACGAGTGGCCCGAGATGGGTCCGGGCCGCTGCTGCATCCACCAGCAGTGTCTCGGCCGCGCCGCAAATCCCGGTGCGCCGCATCTTGGCGTTGAGCACGATGCGCCTTGCCATATCAAGGTCTGCTGATCCGTGCACATAGACGTGGCAGACGCCTTCCAGATGCGCGAACACCGGCACGCGTGCCTCGTTCTGCACCCGCGCAACCAGGCTCTTGCCGCCGCGCGGCACAATGACGTCGATGGCTCCATCAAGGCCCGCGAGCATCATTCCCACCGCGTCCCGTTCGCGCGTGGGCACGAGCGCAATGGCGAATTCCGGCAGCCCCGATTCGCGCAACCCGGCCACCAGGGCGCTGTGAATGGCCTCATTCGAGCGGTGGCTATCAGATCCGCCGCGCAGGATTGCCGCATTGCCGGACTTAAGACAAAGCGCGGCTGCGTCGGCCGTCACATTGGGGCGGCTCTCGTAAATAATGCCGATCACACCAAGCGGCACGCGCACCCGTTCGATCGTCATGCCATTGGGCCGCGACCATCGCGCCGTAACGGCGTCCACCGGATCGGGAAGCGCACGCACAATGTCGAGGGCCCCAACCATCCCGGCGATGCGCGCCTCATTGAGTGTAAGACGATCAAGGAAGGCGGCCGTAGCCCCGGAACTCCTGGCCTCGGCGAGATCGCGGGCATTCGCTGCGAGGATGTCACGAGTATGCGCGCGCAAGGCCTGCGCCATGGCAGCAAGGGCTGCATCCTTCTGCTCTTTGGACGCAAGCGCCAACGTGCGCGCCGCCAGTCTCGCCCGGCGGCCCAGCTCGGTCATCGCTTCGCCGAGGTCGGGCGCAGTGCGGAGTGTTTTCAGCGGCGCGGTCATGCTTGTTTCCGGTGTTTTCCTACCATGCCGCTGCCGCCGTCGCGACTCCTTCGCGCCGAGGTCGATATGCGCGCAACAGCGACCCGCGCCGCAGCAGGCGGGGAGGAGCTCTGATATAATCAGCGCATGACTGCCATCCACGTTTTATCCAGCAACGCTGTACAACACCCCTTGCTCGATTGCGCCGGCGAGTACGAGCAGAAAACCGGAACACGGGTCACGTTTGTCTTCGGCGCAACGTCGGATCTGCGCCAGAAAATCGACTGGGAAGCACGCGGCGATGTCGCTGTCCTGACCGAGGAAGCGATGGATGCACTTGCGCAACAAGACAAGATCATGGGCAACACGCGCATGGCCCTGGCGCGCTCGCCTATTGCCGTTGCGGTGCGCCGCGGGCATCCGCAACCCGCAATCGATACGCCTGAAAACTTCAAGCGTGCACTGCTTGGGGCGCAGTCAGTCGCCTATTCGAGGACCGGAGCAAGCGGCATTTATTTCGCCGGACTGGTCGAGCGTCTTGGCATTGCGGAGCAGATGAAACACATCCTGGTCGCTCCGGAGCGCAGGTCGGTAGCCGATGCGGTCGCCTCAGGGCACGCCGAGATAGCCATCCAGCAATTGAGCGAGCTGCTGCCCGCGCCAGGCCTCGAAATCGTGGGGCCGCTCCCGGCCGAGCTCCAGAAGGTCACCGTCTTCGAAGCCGCGGTCCTCGCATGCGCGAGCGAGAGCGACGCCGCCGAGGCGTTCCTGGCGCACCTCGCCGCACGCGCGCCACGGCTGATGCACCGGCATGGCCTGGAGCCTGCCTGAGCTCTTCGGCCATGCCGATGATGATTGTGACGAGCTTCGCTTAGGATAGCGCCAAAATGATCGGGGGCTTATTCCCGGGTCACGTTTACCTTGGCGAGCCCGCTGAAACCCAAGGCATGCGCTGCGGCCGGCGTCAAATCGATGATGCGTCCCGACACGAAAGGCCCCCGGTCATTGATGGTGACGACGACCGACCGGCCGTTCTGTTTGTTCTGGACGCGCACGCGAGTGCCGCACGGCAGGGTCTTATGCGCTGCAGTGAGCGCTCCCTCATTCAGGGAACCGCCGCACGCTACCTTTGCGCCGCTCGACCTGTCGTACTGTGAGGCTGTGCCGTCCTCTGCGTCCGCGGCTCCCGAGAGCGCGGTGATCAAAGATGCGATCCAAATGATGATACGAATCATCGTGTAGCCTTCCTGATAGTTTGATTGTTGGGGAGGGCCGGCCGACTATCAGATGGACCCGAGCGGGTCAACGCATGGCAGACATGTTACATGCGTCTGGCCTGCCATTATTTGCACGCAATTTGTTGCATTGCGCAGAGTTGTTTGTTGAACAAATAGACGTGAGCGATTGTACGGCGTGCGCCACTGCGGTGAGACGCAATTCCTGCGACTACTCCGCGCCTTTGCGCAGCGCCTCCGCGGAATGGGCGAGGTCCTCGACCGTAAGGCGCGCGAGCGCGTCCGAGAAGGCATGCTCGGCGCG